>Ga0272441_10000128_pt1 | contig 166268 bp, 154 predicted proteins | sample SSMProp6N_FD_193582 | JGI IMG/M metagenome (GOLD analysis project Ga0272441, IMG submission 193582) | Marine sediment archaeal communities from Little Sippewissett salt marsh, Falmouth, MA, United States - SSM-Prop-6N | ecosystem: Environmental > Aquatic > Marine > Wetlands > Sediment ...
TTGGCTGGTCGATTCCGGCAGTGTTCAGATAGAAGATGCATATGCATCAACCACCCAACTGACCACGGCAATAGGCGATGCAACAGTACAAGCGACATATACGCAGATACAATACACCCTTACAGTAGTAAGCGGCAGCGGAGACGGCAGTTATCCCGCAGGAAAACCAGTAACGATCATCGCAGAGATCGCGCCTGACGGCCAGGAATTCGACCAGTGGATCATTGTCTCGGGTAATCCCGAGATCACCGATATTCATGCAGAGAGCACCACGCTTATCATGCCGGCAAACCATGCAGAGGTAAAGGCCACGTACAGGCCTATAAAGTATGAGTTGACGGTAGTCAACGGCAGTGGCGGCGGAAGTTACACAGCAGGTACCTCGGTCGAGATTGAGGCGGAAACCGCGCCTGAAGGCCGTGAGTTTGACTGTTGGGTGGTGAATTCCGGCAGCCCGGCAATAGACGATATACATGCAGCCAAAGCGACGCTTTTCATGGGCACAATGGCTGCGGTGGTAACCGCGACATACAAGGACCTTCCTCCCCAGTACTACGACCTTACTGTAGTAAGCGGCAGCGGAGACGGCAGTTACCTTTCAGGCGATCATGTCTCTATAACAGCCGACGACGCGCCTGAAGGCCGTGAGTTCGACTGCTGGGTCATCAATGAAGGCAGCCCTGTCATAGACGATATCAATGCATCGAGCACGATCCTGATCATGCCGGCAGCTGAGGTGTCGATAACAGCTACATACAGGGAGAAACAATATACCCTTACAGTAGAAAAGGGTAGTGGAGACGGCAGTTACACAATGGGTACACCGGTCGGCATTATGGCGGATACCGCGCCTGAAGGTCGTGAGTTTGACTGCTGGGTAATCAATGAGGGCAGCCCTGAGATAGACGATATCAATTCACTGAGCACGATCCTGATCATGCCGGCAGGTGAGGTGTCGATAACAGCTACATACAAGGATACGATGTATACCCTTACAGTGGATAACGGCAGCGGAGACGGCAGTTATAAATTCGGCACGGTTGTAGATATAACGGCCGATGCAGCACCTGTTGGCTATGAGTTCGATAAATGGGATTTGATCTTAGGCGACGCCTTTATAGCCGATATCTATGAAGCAAGCACGACATTGACCATGGGCTTGAGCCATTCAGTTGTAGCGGCAAGCTATAAGATTATAGGGGCGTCGATAAATGTTGTATTGCCGGAAAATGGAGGGAATCTTGAGAGCTATACATCTCAATATTCCAACGCATATGCAGCCACGTACCTCACAAACGGTATAATAGATGAACAGGGGTGGATCAGTGAATATTATCCCGACTCGTCTCAGGAGTTTGTCTACTCGTTCAAGGATGGACAGAGCGCTGTGCTGGATGAGGCCATAATATACAATGGCAAGTTCTATTTAATCAAAGACGTACAGGTCTGGATATCGACAGATGGGATTGATTATACGATGGCGGCAAGCTGCACGCTTTCAAACACTACCCATGGTTCCAGGACTCTCTACCTTGGCGGTGTATCCGCTAAAAAGGTGAAACTGGTAATAACGAGCGGTTACAGTTCTTATTATTTCCAAGCCAGTGAGTTTGTTGTCAACAGCTCAGGTTTTGATCCATCTGAAAAATATTCACTATCCATAGTAAACGGCAGTGGTGATGGAGAATATGAATCCGGAGAAGAGGTGGCGATCGAAGCAGATGCAGCGCATACAGGCAAGGTCTTTGACTGCTGGGTGGTGAATTCGGGAAGCCCTGATATAGCCGATATAACTGCAGAAAGCACCATTTTGACCATGGGCTCAACAGCGGCGACAGTGACGGCTACATATAAGGAGACTCCGCAAGACACCTATGAGCTTACGGTTGGTAGCGGAAGCGGAGACGGCAGCTATACATCCGGTACGGTTGTTAATATAACTGCCGATGAAGCACCCCAAGGGCAAATGTTCGATAAATGGGTGGTGAATTCCGGTAATCCGACAATAGAAAATATCCATGCAGCACATACTAGTTTGACCATGGGTTCAACAACTACGAACATAACGGCTACGTATAAGGATATCTCTACTGAAGAATATGTGCTGACGATCAACAGCGGCTGCTGTGGCGGCAGCTATGCATCCGGTACGGTAGTGAATATAACGGCCGATGAAGCACCTCAAGGACAGGAGTTCAATAGATGGGTGGTGAATTCCGGTAATCCGACGATAGCCGATGTCAATGCCGAGAATACGACCTTGACCATGCCATCAAGTGCAGTGACAATAACGGCTACATATAAAAATCCGCATTCTGAAACATATACGTTGACGGTTGGTAGCGGAAGCGGTGATGGCGGATACGAAGCCGGTACTAAGGTAACCATTACGGCATACGCACCGCCAAGCGGCTATGAGTTCGATAAATGGGAGGTGGTCTCCGGCGGTGCCGTGATAACCGATGTGAATGAAGCAAGTACCACATTGACCATGGGTGCAAGTGATGCCGTTGTAACGGCAAGCTATAAGATCATAGCGTCCGGGACTATAGAAAACATTGTTTCAACCGACAACGGAGGAGTTCTTGAGAGCTATACATCACAATACTCTAGCGCCTATGCTGCAGAATATTTGACAAATGGGGTTGTAAATGAATATGGCTGGCTCAGCAAGCCTTATCCCAGGGGCACTCCGCAGGAGTTTGTATACTCGTTCAGGGATGGAAAGAGTGCGGTACTTCTCGAAGCGGTTATATATAATGGTTTCTTTACCAGCAAAGACATTCAGATATGGATATCAATAAATGGAATAGATTATACGATGGCGGCTAGCGTTACACTTGCTAATACCGCTCAGAGTCCTTTGAAGCTGAACTTCGGCGGTACGATCGCCAAGAAAATCAAGCTTGTGGTAACAAAAGGATATGCTTCGGCATATTGGGGGCTTTGTGAATTTGAGCTCAAGGGTATCTTGGATAATAAACTATCTGAATCCAGCTATACGCTGACAGTAGGAAGTGGAATAGGGGGAGGCAGATATACATCGGGAACAATAGTCGATATCGCAGCCGATGAAGCCACGGCAGGCCGGGAGTTTGACTGCTGGGTAGTGAATTCGGGCAACCCGACCATAACCGATGTTAATTCATCAACAACTACATTGACAATGGGCTCAACCGCGGCGGAGATAACGGCGAACTACGGAGACTGTGCACCTTCAACCTATGCCTTGACGGTTGTCAGCGGAAGCGGTGACGGCACTTATGTGGCAGGTGCGTATATATCTATTGCCGCAGATACGGCATTGTCCGGACAGGTGTTCGACCATTGGGAAGTAAACACCGGTAATGCCGCAATATCCGATACAGGTGCAGCGACCACCACACTTACCATGCCTGCAGATGCGGTAACAATAACGGCAATATATAAGAATCAGTCGCCCGAAACCTATGCCCTTACAATAGTCGGCGGAAGCGGTGATGGAAGTTATGAGGCGGGTACAACCGTAAATATCCAGGCACATTCAGCACCTGCGGGTTCTGAGTTCGACCATTGGGTAGTAGATTCCGGTAATGCCGTAATAGACGATGCAGGTGCAGAGATAACGACCCTGACAATGACTGCGAATGCGGCCTCTATTACAGCGGTATACAAGGATATTGCACCTGAAACATATATGCTCACTATAAACAGCGGAAGCGGTGACGGCATCTACGAAGCGGGTATGACAGTCACCATCAGCGCCGATTCCGCGCCTGCGGGTTTTGAGTTCGATAAATGGTATGTGGTCTCGGGTAGTTCGGTGATAGCCGATATAGATAACGAATCAACCTGCCTGACCATGGGTTCAGGTGATGCAGTGATAAGGGCAACTTACCGGAATATCCCTGCCGGCATAGAGATCGGAAGCTTTACCGTGAGCCAGCCGGACTGCAACACATGGCACCAGGTAGGCTTTGACGCGGTCTTTGCAGAGGCACCGATAGTGGTCATGGGCCCGTTATCATATAACGGGGTCGATCCCACAACAGTGCGTGTGCGAAACATTACCGAGACCGGTTTCGAGTTCCAGCTCGATGAATGGGACTATAAAGACGGTTATCATGCAGCCGAGACGGTTTCGTTTATGGCCGTGAGCCCGGGCACGCACGAATGGGGAGGCTTGACGGTTTCGGCTGCCAGGATCGATAACGTCAATCACGAGTGGCAGACCATAGGCTTTGCTCAGTCATTCAGCTCAACACCCGTGCTTTTGGCTCAACAGGTCTCGGACAATGACCGGCAGGCAACGACCATAAGGCTCGACAACATCGACACGCTAGGCTTTGACATCGCACTCCAGGAAGAGGAACAGCGCGGCAGCACTGACAGCGGCATGCATGCCTATGAGCATGTCGATTATGTGGCGATCGAACAGGGGACAGGCATGGTAGATGACTATAATATAAAGACAGGTTGTACTGGCACATCCGTGACACAGACCTGGTACCGGATCGATTTCGGCGATGTGTTCACGGAACCGTACTTTTTTGCCTCCATGCAGACCTATCGTGGTCCGGATACGGCAACGCTTCGTTGCCAGGGTCTTACGGAAACAGGTGTTCAGATAAAGGTCGAAGAAGAGGCGTCTAATGACAGCGAAATCGACCATACGACCGAGGCGGCAGGATGGATCGTGGTGAACCGTTTATAGCAAGCTGAAGCAGTATAGTATCAGGCGGTTTTCAAGGTATCCTGACCTTGAAACCGCCTGATTTATATATAGGCCGGAAGACCTGACACATAATGTTTTTTAAAGATTCCTGAAGTAGGTTCGGGCTTGAAAGGATCGATAATATGGATATTTCCTCCATATTTTATCCATATTCTTTCCATATTGTCGTATCTGTAGCCCTTTGATATAATATATATAAATAAGAAATCTTTTTATATATTGAGACCCGTTGTCTCCTTGAATGCTTTTATGTTTTAGAGAGAAACTCTGTACATACAACATATACGGCAGGATAGGTCATAGCGGTGCAATAAAATGAAAATGAGCCTCCACTCATTGGCGGTTTTAAAGGCATATCCGCCTTTAAAACCGCCACATTATCGGATGATCACAATCAACTGATCCTGAGGCGACACATCATGGTGTCTTGGCGGACACTTTCTGGATCCCCTGATAAATAATCTACATAAGGATTAGATATTATTTCTGTAGGTTTTTGAGATAGGCTGAAAGATTATATTTTTTATTTTTGATCCCCAGTTTAATACGGATGTTGTCTCTGTGAGTATGGATGGTGCTTATGGCAAGACTCAAAAGGTCTGCGATGTCTTTGGTTGTCTTTCCTTCTCTTATCAGGTTGGCAACCTGTATCTCTGTAGATGTCAGGTTGTAGTATTTTGACGTGATATTGACTGCAAATGGGGCAACGATATTGTCGATGTTGGATTCTATCAGATCAAGATAGATTTCTTGAGTGGGGTTTAACTGTTCCTGTCTCATCTTTGTCAAGACGGGATGTATTAGACCTTTGACATTGTCCAGCATTCTTTCTTCGATATCTTTTTGGGCTTCATCCTTCTTGCTCAGCAGTACACGCAATGCAATATTGGCCTCTTCGAGGCCTTTGGTTTTCTCTTCCAGCATGGTGTTGGACTTCTTTAGATCTTTGGTCCTTTCCTGTACGCGTTTTTCAAGATGATCACGGGCGATTCTGAGTTCTTCTTCACTTTTCTGGAGCGCGCTACGCGCCTTGAATTCTTCCGTAATATCCCGGGCCACACCCCTTATAGCCACGGGCCCGTCTTCTCCCTGGATCAAGGAGTTGGAATATTGAACCACTCTCGTGCGTCCCTGTTTGTTTATAAAACTTACAAGGCCTTTATCAGAACCATTGGTTATGATTCTTTCGAGATATCTTTCGAATTCCTGTCTAAACTCTTCAGGTATGAGATCTCTAATATTTTTGTCAAGGAGTTCACTTACCTGATACCCCATATTATCGGAAAAATGGGGATTTATATCGGTAAAATGCCCCTCTATGTCTGTGATGTATAGATATTCGTTGATGTTTTCAAATATATCTCGAAATTTCCGTTCATTATCCTTAAGCTTGTCTTTGCTTTCCTTCAGGGCCTTTTTCATGTGCAGTTGTTCTGTAATATCCCGTGAAACACCCCTCACAGCCACAGGACCGTGTTCGTCGAATACAAGAGAACTCATGTATGCGAGAATATGATTTTGCCCCTGCTTGGTTACAATATTATACAGCCCTTTATCAAATCCATTGGCCTTTATACGCTTGAGATACTCATCGATGTCATGACTATACTGTTCAGACATAACATCTCTTATATTCTTGTCTAAGATTTCATGTTTTGTATACCCGGTATCCTTAATGAAACGGGTATTGATATTCGTAAAATTGCCGTTCAGGTCATGGATAAAGATGCCCTCGTTAATATTTTCAAAGATGTCTCGATATTTCTGTTCGCTTTCCTTGAGTTTTTTTTGGCTCTCTTTGAGGGCCTTGTGCATGTTGTATTGTTCGGTAATATCTTTTGCCAACCCCCTTACGGCAATCGGACCGTCTTTGCCCTGTATCAGCGAATTGTTGTATTCGACCACTTTTGTGCGACCATTTTTGGCTACGGCCTTGAACAACCCTTTATCAAATCCATTGGCCTTTATGCGCGCGAGATACTCGTCGAATTCGGGTCTATACTTTTCAGTCGTGAGATCTCTTACGTTTTTTGATAGGAGTTCTCCCTTTGAATAACCCGTACCTGTTATAAAGGAGGGATTGGTGTCTATGAAATAGCCGTCCAGATCATGGATAAAGATGCCCTCGTTAATATTTTCAAAGATGTCGCGATATTTCTGTTCGCTTTCTTTGAGTTTTTGTTGGCTTTCTTTCAGGGCCTTGTGCATGTTGTATTGTTCGGTAATATCTTTGGCCAACCCCCTTACGGCGATAGGACCGTCTTTGCCCTGTATAAGCGAACTGTTGAATTCAACAACTTTTGTGCAACCATCCCTGGTTACGGCCTTGAATAACCCTTTATCAAATCCATTGGCCTTTATGCGCGCGAGATAGTCGTCGAATTCAGGTCTATACTTGTCAGTCGCAAGATCTCTTATGTTTTTGGATAGGAGTTCGACCTTTGGATAACCCGTACCTGTTATAAAGGAGGGATTGGTGTCTATGAAATAGCCATCCAGATCATGGATAAAGATACCCTCGTTGATATTTTCAAAGATGTCGCGATATTTCTGCTCGCTTTCTTTAAGCCTTTTCTGGCTTTCCACCAAATCCTTCTGCACACGCAGTTGTTTGGTAACATCCCGTGCAACACCTCTAACCGCTATCGGACCATCTTCTCCCTGGACAAGAGAACCTTTATATTCGATAATATGTTTCTGACCCTGTTTGTTAACGACATTATAAAAACCTTTATCGAATCCATTGGCCTTTATACGTGCAAGATAGTTATCGATCTCATATCTATATTCTTCAGATACCACGTCTCTTATATTCCTGGCCAGAAGCTCGTTTTTTGAATAACCCATATCCTTTAAGAAATGGGTGTTTATATCTGTAAAATTACCGTCAACATCATGGAGATAGATACCCTCGTTTATATTTTCAAAGATATCCCGGAATTTTCTCTCACTTTCCTTGAGCTTGTTTTCTCTTGATTCTAATTCATCCTGGTATTTTAATTCTTCGGTTATATTCCGACAAATACAGTGTACATATCTTCTGCCTTCCGGACCTTGACAAAGGGCACTATCGTATTCGACTGATATGTCATGACCGGCCTTGTGTATAATATGCATTTTCCCACTGTCATGCCCCCTGTCTTGTAACCGCATGATATAACTATCATAAGCAAGTTTATATTCAACAGGTATCAAATCTGTTATGGACTTGTCTTTCAAACCATTATCGCTATAGCCGAGGGTCTCTTTAAAACAGCGGTTGGCGACAATGAGATCTCCGCAGAGATCATGTACGAAAATTAAAGCATTAACATTATAAAATATATCGTAAAAAAGGTCTTTGTCTTTCATTTATGTCAATATATTTCGGTTCTTTTGTAATATAAGTTGAGTACGGAGAACATAGATAAGGAATATCAGCGAAGAGGTTGTAGAAAATAGAGATATTTTTGTTGCCTGATAATACTATGATTGCTATAAATATATACTTATGTTTAAGCCGATAAAAGGTGAAGTCGAGCTTGAATATCCATGCAAATGGATATTCAAGATATTCGGTACTGACCAGACCATCATGAAGGATGCTGTTTCCAAGATTATTCCTGACGAGGATTATTCGTTGACTCCTTCACGCAGCAGCAGCAAAAAGAAATACCACTGCATGAATCTGGAGCTTACAGTGACCAGCGATGAAAACAGGACAGACATCTATAATATCCTCTCAAACCACGACGATATCCTGATAGTGTTATGATATAATAAATAGATTTAGAGGTTTTTTATTGAAATTATTCCGGAAATTATCGATAATATAAAGATAAATCTTTACGTTAGCTTATAATGTTTTTTGTATTTTTTTAATGGCTTGGTTGAAAAGACAGCATATGCCCGTATATCGGATTGTGCCGTTATAATAAATCTGGAGGTTAAAGGTTATGAAACGAAAGACATTTATGGTTTTATTCATTGCAGTTTTTCTGCTGGTCGGATTTTCGCCCTCGGTCTTTGCGAGGGCCTCAAAGACACAGTATCCTGTTGTGTTCGCGCATGGAAGTTTCGGCTTTGATGAGGTGTTCGGCATGTACTATTTCGGCGACGATTACGGCACCTTTGTCGGCGACCCGTGCGATTGCCTCTTCGAGTCAAAATGCAACAGGTATATAAACAGGTCGCAGAAGGCATATGCAACAAAGGTGTGGGCCTTTCAGTCATCCGAGGAGAGGGGGTACAGTCTCTGTGAACAGATCAAAAATATCATGGCGATAGAGAATACCTCACATGTCAACATTATCGGTCACTCCCAGGGCGGTGTAGATGCCAGGAAGGCGGCAAGACTTTTACGCGAAGAATACGATTATACCGTAGTAAATGTGCTTGCATCTATATCATCCAACCACAGGGGGTGCAGGCTCGGAAAATCCGGGATGGATATCGATGAAAACGACCCTGGCCTGTATATCTTGCTGGATCTCATATTTGAGAATTTTTATGGAGATGTCGTACTTCAGATGCCGGGAAACGACCTCGAAGAGATGTTTAAGGGTGTAATGTACGATGATTATTACCCTGATGACGACGAGGCAACCGGGCTTAAAGCATATAATCAGAATTATCCGGTGAGCCCGGATTATGCATCCCTGTATGTGTCTTTCATGACCGCACAGAACGGGATATCCAGAAACCCGCTTCTCAGTCCGTTCATCGCTATAACAGGCGATATCGATGGAGACGGATATTGCGTGGGTGACTGTGACGGCGACGGAGAGGCAGGCTGCGGTGACGGTAATCCATACAACAGGGATGACGACGGTCTGGTCGGTTTGAGCACACAGCAGATGGGCTGGAGGATGAAGTATTACGATATCCCGTTCTTCTTTGATTTCTCGATGATCGATGAGGGTATGGGGTATGTTGGTGATATAAACAACCCGTCTTCAGAACAGATGACATCCCTGGTGGATGTCATGAATGCCGATCATTTCGACCCGATCTTTTTAGGTCCGGACCTTTTCGATGAAATGGAATTTTATGCATCGATCATTGATTTTATTGCTGATAATGAGTAATATGATTTTCAGTCGATGGATGAAAAAAGACATTTTCTGATCACAGTGGGCCTGACGGTCCTGATTTGTGCAGTACTGGTATTGATCTCTATTCATGAAAGGGATACCGGTAAGGTGTATGTAGATAGAGGCACTGCGCCTGCCGAGCCCTTTCATGAAAAACCCGAAGAAGAGGCCCCTTATATGAAGCAATATAACGAGCCCGATCCTGTGGCCTATAAGGCGAAAGAGAAGTACGGCGAAAATATAGACGACATAAGGACCCAGATCGCCTTTATAGAAGAACTCATTGCATATTTTTCCCGTAAATATCCTGATGATTGGTTAGAGAGGGTAGAGGCCTATATACGAGATGCGTTCCCGGAGGATGCCGATGAAATCCTGGACAGGATGGAGAAGTTGCAGTCATACAACAGGTGGCTCTCAGAGAACAATACAGAGTTTATGGCCATGCCCTTTAAAGACAAAAGCAGCATATTGTGGGAAAAGAGGATAGAGATCTTCGGAAGCGATGCAGAGGTGATATGGGCATCCGACCTGAAGAATGAAAGGCTGCACGACGTAATAGACCTTATAGGCTCCAGCCCTGACATGGACCTTGAAGAAAAGCTCGATCTCTATATCGACACCATACAAGATACATATGGTCAGGATTCCGGCAGGTTTATACAAAGGCGAGGATTTGAGCTCATGAACGCCTTCTTGCAGACAGAGACCGTACAGGATGACCTTCACGACATGTATCCGGAACAGAGATGGATGGACATAAATGATATACGCCGGGCAATGGGTATAGATGATGATGCCATAAAGAGGCTCGAAGACCTGGATGCCGGACGCGATAAGATCTGGGAAAAAGGCGAGCTGTATATGAGGGAAAGGAAGGACATAATCGATACCTTTGAAGGCCTGGAACAGGAAGATATGATCGATGAGATCAGGGAGGAATACTTCGGGAAGATGGCCCCGACCATCAAGACCGAGGAAAAATCGGGTTTCTTCAGGTTTGAGGAAAAAAGGATATACGGTGTAAACTGAACCACCGGCAGTGATCCATATATATGCAGTCTGCAAAAATAAAACGGATCATTTAATATTGAAATACTCGATCAGCCACAGGCTCATCTCCGGTACATAGGTTATGAACATGAGGCCGATTAAAAGGATGATGATAAACGGTATAGATGCCCTGTACAGGCTTAGTACAGGCTTGTTGAACCTTATGCACGATATGAACAGGTTCATGCCCACAGGCGGGGTGGAATAGCCTATCTCGAGGTTTGTTAGAAATATGATGCCCAGGTGCACAGGATTGATGTCATAGCTTGTGGCAATGGGTACTATCAATGGGACTATTACGATAAGGGCGGAGTATATATCCATAATGCACCCGACAAGCAGTAAAAAGATGTTCAGGGCTATCAGAAAGACGATCTTCGAGCTGATATGTGCCTGAATGAACTCAAGGGTGATCAGGGGGATCTCGGCGTCTATCATATATGTCGTAAGCGCAAGCGCCGAACCGAATATGAAGAATATACCGCCGACAAGCACCATGCTCTGTCTCATGATATCAGGTATCCGAGTTATCTTTATATCCCTGTGGATAAAGGCCTCCACGATGATTGCATAGGCAACCGTGATGGATGCCACCTCGCCCAGGGTGACAAACCCGCCAAATATACCAACAATAAGGATAACCGGTATAAACAGTTCCCATTTTGCCGTCCAGCCGGTCTTTATCATCTCCCTGATCGAGATCTTTTTGATGGACACATCCATCTTTCGCGCAACAAAGAAGCTGTAGACGGATAGAATGATTATAAGGAATACACCGGGGACAAGGCCTGCGGCAAAGAGTTGAGGGATGCTGGTTTCAGCGACAACCCCGTAGATGATTATAGGAAGACTCGGAAAAAAGAGCAGGCCGAGACTCCCCGAGGATGTCAGGATGCCGAGGGAAAAATCGTCGCTGTAACGCTCTTTGATCAGGGAGGGGTAGAGCAGGCCCCCGAGGGCTATGATAGTGACCCCTGATGCGCCTGTAAAGGCGGTGAAAAAGGCGCAGGCGACAAGGGATACAATGGCCAGCCCTCCAGGCAGGCGTCCAAGTAGGGCCTGGGAAAAATTGACCACCCGCACCGAGGCCCTGCTTTCGGCCAGGATATAACCGGCAAAGGTGAAAATGGGTATGGTATAAAGGACCGGGTTGTTTGCGAACTTGCTGTATATATCTACAATCAGGGCTGCAAACCGAATATCCGTTACATGAAATCCCAAGATCGCAAGGGATGATAGGATGACAAAGACAGGTGCGCCCATAAAAGCCATCAGGGCTATAAGGATGATGAAAAAAACAGTCATCTTCTCATCCACCCCTTAGCAGGTCGGAGAGACAGTGAAAAAAGCGTGTGGTGAAACGAAGGGCTACTGCAAGGTAGCCGACCGGTATGATGATCTCCAGTATCCATGCAGGCGTGTTGTAAAAGGCAATGGTTGTATCAAAGCTGTAATCTATGGTCAGGAAGTTTATGGAGGCATAAAACAGGATCAGACATATCACTATAGAAAAAAGGCCGGTGATAAGCTCGAAATATTGCCTTATGCGTATGGGCAGGAACCTGTATGCAATATCTATACGGATATGCTTTCCGTCCCGTGCGGTTATGCCTGCAGCTATAAATGCGACCCATAATACAAGGTGGCGTACTATCTCTGCTCCGCCGATAATGCCGGTCGCAAAAAGATTCCTCAGGACGATCTGTATCAGCACCAGCAGGATCATGGAGCCGAGAAGAAGGCACAGCAGGGTATCCTCGATCTTTGCTATACAGTTGAATAACGGGTGCAGGGTCGGAAATGTCTTTTTGCACTCGGGACACTCTGTTGTTTCATTATCAAGGGTGTATCCGCACCTCGGACAGCGCATCAAAAGGTCCCTAGTTTATCTTTACAACGGTATTGTTTTCCGGATGGGCCTTTCTGTACTCTTCAAGAAGCGTTAGCGTGCGGTCAAGCATCTCCCGGGTGTACATCTTGCCAACTAGGGATTCTCTGGCCCTTTTTGCGGCGTCGGTTATGTACTGTATCTGGTCTTTGCCGTTTTCATCACTGGTTTGGACAACTTTTATCCCTGATTTTTTGAGGATATCAAGGCACTTGTCATTTTCCTCGCGGCCGGCACTCTCTATCATTGCATGAGAGGCTTTGGCGACATCCATTATGATCTTGCGGCCTTCCGGAGAGATCTTGTCAAAGATCTTCTTTGTTATAATGGTTGCGCCCAGTATGCTTGTAGAAGGGTATTCTGCCATATAGCTGAACCGTGAATACCACTGGAACGCGACGGCCCCATACGGGGTAGAATTAGCGCAGTCGATAAGATTGGTGGACAGTGATGTCGCAACATCGGTAATAGACAGGGAGATAGGAGATATGTCCAGCTCTTTGTAGATAGAACTCCCGATGGGATCGCCCTCCAGTGTCCACCATTTCTGTTTTCGGGCAACCTCCAGCGAGTCTACGGGTATCTTGGAGAATGTGTAGACAAATCCAAGGTCAAGCCAGCCAAGCACTATAAAGCCCTTTTTCTCAAAAAGACTGTTCATGGTATCTTCGAGTTTTGATCGTACATATGCGACCTCTTCCTGATTTCTGAAAACGTACGGGATTTCTGTAACCCTTACCTCCGGAACTATCTGACCCAGACCCACGCCCATAAAACCGCCTCCGTGGAGCTGGCCGAGTTTTATCTTTCGCAGTACGTCTTTTTCATCGCCCTGCACCCCGCCCCAGTAGATCTTGAAGGAGACCTCGTTGTTGGTCTTTTCCCTGACCTCACGCGCAAGCTCATCAAACGAGTTCATCATGGATGATCCTTTGGGGGCGATCGTTGCTATCTTTATGGTAACCTTTGACCTGTCTGAACAAAAGGAAGGTGTGTATGAAAACACTATACCGGCGATTATTGTGATCGCTACTGTTATTATCCTTTTCATTGTCTTACATACCTCCTGATTTTTGTGAAAAAAAGCAGATCAAAAATACATATCAACATCTTCTAGAAGCCTTTTTGCCTTTCTCTTTGCAACCTCGTTGGCAAAGTTCTTTTCAGGGAAATAACCAACAGGCTTGGAGACGATATCCTCCAGGGTTGAGATGAAGAGTTGTCTGTCCTGAACCTGGTATGCATAGAATTTTGCATACATCAGGTGGACAAACAATATCTTTGAGTCTGAGAGTTCAAATGCCCGATCAAAGTGGTACTTCGCCTTTTCAGGGTCCCCGCCTATGGTCTTTGACCTGGATGCATAGAAAGAACCCAGGGCAGCGTGTGCAACACCATAATAAAAGTTCTCATCCAGTTCGACAACCCTCAAAAGCATTGCCTCTGCCTTTGGTATGTCCATAAGCAGCTCGGGCTTGTCCAGGTTCAGAGCGATCCGGGCCATCCAGGATGAGGCAGCCCAATAAAGGGCAGGAACATCGTCTTTGTCGAATCTTTTAAGTGCCTGTTTGAATCCGGCAGCAGGCTTGTTCAGTGCTTTCTTGAAATGAGAGTCTTTGTTGAGGACCTGTAATGCATAATCCCTGGCCTTCAGATACATCTTGCTTGCACGCACCTTGTCTGCATCCTCTATAAATGCAAAACTGTATCCGAAATATGCCTCTGACGTCATGAGCAAGAGCTCTTTATTCGGTGCTGCTGTGATAAACCCGTCCATCTGAATAAGGCTTGCAGGCATTGCATCTCTTACCGTATCCACATCAGGATTTTCATTAACGGATTTGTTCATTTTTGCCATGAGAGGGTTCATGGATTTCACCATGAAACGGGTTTGTGAACATCCGAAGAAAAACGGCAGGATGATAAGAAAATATAAAAACCTGCCTGCATGCTTTTTATACAAGGTCATATTAACCCCCTCTTTGTCTTCCAAGTATGTATATATAAAAATGCCTAATAACAAAACATAAATATTGTAATATTGTTATATATGATCATTGCCACCGGTTTGTCAACGATTGTTAAACGACATAAAAAGATATAACGAATGTTATATTAGTACATAAAGGAAACATTCTGATTTCGAAAAGTAAAATTATATTGATAAAGATCGGATAACCATTATAGCCGGACAACTCGATTTATGATGAAACCGATTGACAAACGCTAAATGATTGTTCACTAAATTATAAAAGATCGAATCTCTATAAAATAAAGGTCCGGGACAGGGGTAGCAATATGGCTGATCTTATACCTTGTGTAGTAAAAATGATCCGCGGCAATCAATACTGGCCGGGTTTTCAGGCCAGGGCCAAGTATCTGCTGAACACATCCGTTCTTACCATTCTCGGTGCCGCATATGAGGTTGCAGGAAAACAGGTACCGGAGATCACCCGGGAGATAAGTGCCTGGGAGGATGGAAGAAGGTTTGCGATAGGCGTACTCCCCCGTGGTCCCTATATAACCATGGAAAAAAGGGGAGAAGAGATCCATTATCTTGGAAAGGGACTCTTTAACCCCGATATATCTATGTTGTTAAAAAATCCCGATTCCGCCGTCATGGTCTTTTTAGGAAGGATCGGTTCTTACAAGGCATTTATAGAGAACAGGTTTCTGGTGTACGGAAACCTTTCGCGCACCATGGAGGTAAACAGGGTTTCCGATATAGTGAATGCATATCTGCTTCCAGGTTTTATGCTGAAAGGCGTCCTGAAAAGACCCCCCAAATTCAATAGTTATCAAAACATAAACAAGCTGAAGGTTTATGTCTTATTGCTGCCGTGTGTACTGAGACACCTTCTAAGGCGCGAAAGGGGGTAATACACTATGCTGCCTGATTATTATCAGTTTTTTTGTCCGGTAAAGATCCTCTCTGGCCATAAGGCCACAAGCAACATACCTTATGAGATGGGGGTAATGGGTTGTGAGAAGGCCATGGTTGTTACCGACAAGGGCATTGTTGACGCAGGTCTTATCAATATACTAAAAGAGGCCTTTGCCGATTCAGATAAGGAGATCGGGTATATCTTTGACGAGACCCCCCCTGATTCCAGCAACCGCCTGGTAAACAAGCTTGCAAAAATATTTATAAAAGAAAAGTGTGACTGTTTTGTGGCCGTTGGAGGAGGCAGTGTCTTGGACACGGCCAAAGGTGCAAATATTGTCATATCAGAAGACACGGATGATATACTCAAACTGCAGGGCAGCGATGTGATAAAGAATGTCCTGCTTCCCATGATAGCTGTACCTACAACCTCAGGGACAGGCTCAGAGGTCACAAAGGTCGCAGTGGTCTACAACGAAGAGGCCAATATAAAGATGCTTTTCGTATCGGACAAGCTCTATCCGAGTGTGGCCGTACTAGACCCGGCAATGACAATGACCATCCCCCCTAAGTTGACAGCCGCAACAGGTATGGATGCATTGACGCACGCCATAGAGGCATACATATGCCTGCAAAAGAATCCCATAGACGATATCTTTTCAATGGCTGCAATAGAGTTGATAAATAAATATATTGTAAGGGCGACCGAAAACGGAAATGATGCCGAGGCAAGGCTTGGAATGGCCAATGCATCATTGTTCGCAGGCATTTCATTCTCGAATTCCATGGTGGGTATGGTGCACTCGCTGGCACATGCAGCGGGAGGGGTATGCCATGTCCCTCACGGCATAGCCAACGCCATCTTCCTGCCTTTCGGCATGGAATACAATATACAAAAGGTGCCGGATTACATAGCAAGAATAGGCGGGATATTAGATCCTTCCATAAGATCCATGGATGTAAGGGCTCAGGCAACGAAAACAGTATCCATAATAAGGGAATTATCGGCAAGGCTCAACAAGATAAGCTCCTTACCAATAAGGCTAAGGGACGCAGGGGTTACCCAGGACAAGCTGCCGGCAATAGCACATGCGGCTATAAATGACGGATCGCTGATCTACAATCCGGTCGAGATGGATTACGATGAGGCATTGACCGTACTTAAGAATGCATACTGACATGTACGTATATCCAGGTACTGTACATATTTTTTGTGCTTGACACACAGAACGTCTGAAACCTTATTTTTAATATTAATAATCTATGAACATGTCGATTACGAAGAGATTGGAAGACAAAGACTCCGATTAATCCGATGAGAGGGCTGAGTATGAGCGACAATTACAAAATTATCGGACCGTTATACGACTTTTTATCCATGATATTCTCTGCCGGGCAGATAGACAGATGCAAGAAGGGCATGCACGACTACATCGAACCCGACAACAAGGTTGTTTTCGCAGGCGTGGGACAAGGCATAGACGCTATTGCCGCGGCCGAGCGAGGTGCACAGGTTACGATTGTCGACCTGTCGGAGACCATGCTCGACATCTTTAACAAGAGGATACAAGGCCGTTACTTTGTACACCCTATAAGGCAGGTCAATGAGAATATATTCAATTTTCAGGAATACTCCGAGTTTGACATGGTTTATGCAAATTTTTTTCTCAATGTCTTTACACCGGAAGCCGAGGCAAGGCTTATAGAGCATCTGGTCAGGCTGGTAAAGCCGAAGGGTTATGTATCAGTCGGTGATTTCTGTATTCCGGACGGCGGCCCTGTGCATAGGTTTTTTCAGAACTTCTACTGGTATATAGCCGATGTAATATTCTTTGTAATGGCCAAAAACGCGCTCCATCCGGTATACGATTATCAGCAGCAGCTCAGGCATCTGGGTCTTTCCATCATGGATGTAAGATACTTTAAATTCCTCTTCGATAATCGATACTATTCTATCCTTGCACAGAAAGAATAGCTCTTATCAGCATCACGGCACGCAAATATGATGCGTGCCGTGAATTAATATATGTCTGCAACCATACATTAACCCTCCTTGTCGGATATCTTTTTGCTTTTGTGAAACTTATTACCCTCATGTGTGAAAAGGTTTTCCCTGCATGAAAATTGTTTACCAGTATGGCTTTTTATCAACCGGTTGATTATACATGATTATAAGAATATACTACTAGAACCCACCTGATACTATGATAGTATTTATTTAGTATTTGTGCTCCGAAAAACTGGTATGCTTTGTGTATTATATATCTCATGATCATTATTACCCAATATGACATGTATGAGATCTCAGGATACGATATTCGAAGGGAGGATTTTAATGCCACTGAACGCAATGATTGAAAATACAGAAGCTAAAAACAGGGTAATATCCATACTTCAGGAAAAGACGGCGATCAGTATTCCGCCAAATATTCAAAGGCAGTTATATACCATTGGAAGCCTGAAGAACAATGATAACGGTGTATCATTCAAGCTAAGAAACCCACTAAATGATGCAGCCCTGACAGATATTATCAGGATAGAGATAAACGGACGTGAGTTCCCCGTAAGCGATATATGTCTGAAGGTAAATGAAAGGCTTGTCCTCGCATCAGAGGTCAGTGAGCAGCATTATATACCGCTGCCTATAGGACAGGAAGTAGAGATTCATATCAGGACAAGCCCTCTCGAAAAAGACGCGGAACACCATATATCCTTGTCATTCAATTCAGAACCCTTTGGTTTTGTAAATTTTGATATTGATGATCATGTATCGCAGGAAAAGGTTGAAAGGGTTGCCGTACCCATAGACAAGGCAGCCAATTACGAGTCTGATATTATACGGAAACGTCAGGAATTTGCAGAAGAATTCAGCGGGGTAAGGCTTGATCATATAAAAAGATATTCCATAGACCCTGTTGCCACAAAGGGCAATATAGAGAACTTTTCAGGGGTCGCCCAGATACCGATGGGGTTTGCCGGACCGATACAGATAAACGGAGAATATGCAAAGGGCGAGTTTGTCGTCCCGATGTGCACCACAGAAGGTACACTGGTGGCCTCTTATAATCGGGGGATAAAGGTGCTGAACCTCAGCGGAGGCGTTATAACAACGATCATGGAAGACAAGATGCAAAGATCGCCTGTATTTGTATTTGAATCTTCAAGGCATGCCCGTGATTTTTCAAGGTGGGTGGATGAGCATCTAGAAGATATAAGGACACAGGCGGAATCGACATCCAGGGTCGCAAAACTCCTCGATATAGAAAAATATCTTGTCAGCAAATTGGTCTATCTCCGTTTCAATTACTACACAGGCGACGCTGCCGGTCAGAATATGGTGAGCATGGCGACATTTGTTGCATGCAACTGGATCTTGTCCCAATATAACGGGATCGAACACTTTTATATGGACGGCAACACGTCAACAGACAAAAAAGACTCCAAGATAAATACACTACATACAAGGGGTAAGAGGGTCGTAGCAGAGTTTACCATACCGAGGGATGTCCTGATACAGCATATGCGTGTCGATCCTGAAACCCTTTTGAAACACTGCCAGCTAGCAAATATCGGCGCATTCATGGCAGGTTCATCCAGTAACGGCCTTCATGCGGCTAATGCCCTGGCTGCCATGTTTATAGCAACAGGTCAGGATGTAGCGAATATCGCAGAGTCAGCCTCGTCGATAATATACACGGACATGACACCTGAGGGAGATCTTTACGGCTCGTTGACACTGCCTTCTCTTATAGTCGCAACATATGGAGGGGGTACAGGTCTACCGACTCAAAGGGAATGTCTTGAAATCATGGGGTGTTATGGAAAGGGTAAGGTGAAAAAGTTTACCGAGATAGTCGCTGCCGTTGCCATTGCAGGGGAGCTTTCACTCGGAGCGGCAATATCATCCCTGGATTGGGTATCGAGCCATGAAAGGCATGGAAAGAATCGCTAAACCATCATTAAAATGCGAGGTGTTATTATGAGTGCAGGTGTACGGGGTGCAACAATATTCGATTTTCCCCAAAGCAAACAAAAGTCAGAGGTTCTGCCTCTTGATGCATACAGGATCAAGGGGGATATCCAGACAGGGGGCATTGACCTGTTCAGTATAGAAGAGAGGGAAGCCTACCTCAAAAAATACGGTAATCACTGCATGAGCTTTTCAGCCTTGCAGCCTGGCATGATATTTTTTGATATGCCCGGCATAGGCTACATAGCGTTCAAGCAGGAATGGGGGCAGCGATTCGTGCTCGCAGACCCTGTATGTCCTGCGAATGATCGGGAGACAATAATAACGGAGTTCCTGAAGGATGGAAAACCAACCGCATTTGCCCAGATCTCACAAGATATCGCGGAACTTCTTCACAATAGATTCGGATATTACAGTACGCAATTCGGTGTCGAGACCGTGATCGACTTGAAGAACTGGGACGTTAAGGGCAAGAAGAAACAGGTCCTCAGGACATCCATGAACCATGCACGCAAAGATGGTGTATATTTCAAAGAGGAATATGCGGGCAACGGATACCAGGAACTTACTAAGGAATGGATCAAGACCAGGAAGGTAAAGAACAGAGAGATCGGATTTCTCATAAGACCCATGCAGATGGATTACGAAAACGGCACGAGAAAATTTTATGCCTATATGGGTGAGGAGGTAATAGGTTTAATATACTTTGATCCGGTATATGAAGACGGCAGGGTTATAAGCTATGTCCCCAATATCAGCAGATTCTCTTCGAAGTTTAAGCAGGGAATCTTTTATCCCATCATGCTGCACGCAATGGATATCTTTAAAGCGGAAGGGGTAAAACATATACATCTCGGGCTTTCACCTATGGTTGTAGACGGCAACGACAATTATTATGAATCATCCATAGTAAAGAAGATCGTAAGGGTGCTTTTCAAATACGGAAACTATCTTTATAATTTCAAAGGAATACATTTTACCAAGTCGAGATTTCAGGGCAAAGATTTCAAGACCTTCTGCTCGCATAAGAAAAAGCTGCCTACAAGGGAATTCATCACCATGTTTAAGCTGGCAAACATTATTTGAGTCATGGCCTTTGTTTAATCCGGCTTGAGGCATGTTTGCTGTCGGAGAGCAGCACTTGCTTTATAAGTAAGCCCTTGATCTTCCTGAGCATTCTGTCCATGACGCGATCAAGCCCCCTTGATTTAGGGGGCTTTTTGCCGAATATATTGTGCATGAGTGTCTCACTAGCTGCATCCGTATCAAAGACAGATGCATGGAGCATGTTCGGCCTTTGCCCCGGGTTTACCACAAGGCTTTTTCCGATCATGACATGATAGACATTCGACATATATGGGGATTCGTGTATATGTCCATGCAGGCTTGCCAGGGGCTTTTTCTCCTTGATAAACTCGAGGATCGATCGAGAACCTATTGGTGTGCCGTCGTAGAGTGTATCCAGGCCGGTATTATACGGGGGGTTGTGAAAGACCGATATAGTCCTTGATCCTTTATCAAAGGGAAGGTCTGCCAGTTCCTGTTTTATGCTCCTGTTCATGCGTGCATATTCACAGTTTCTGCTGGGTTTTAAACCTTCAGGGGTACTTACCATAGCATATCTGCTATGTATGGCAGCGCTGTCATCTGTATCCAGGCGCACATAATCTTTTAACCAGAACGGAGAATCCGTAACGCAACCGTATCCGATAAAGGATATATCCTTTATAGTGTGCGATCCGTTGTGTATGTTCCGCGCTTGGGGCAGCATCGACTCGAGTCGTTTTATCGATGCATGCCAGTCATGATTGCCGGGGATATACAATATTTCGATCTCCGGGTGTCTCTTTGCAAATCCGCCCAGTAACGGCACTGCATAGTTGTCGATAAAGTCATACTGACACTTGAGGCCTGTGCTGAAATCAGGATTGCCCATGATAAGACCCAGGGAATCTTTTACAATAGTCGGAAAAAGATCCCCGCCTATCACGATGCAGTCCGCCCGTTCTTTCAAGCCAAGTAATAGCATGCTCTCATAGAGCCTTTTTCTGCCGTGAAGGTCGCAAGTAAAAAGAATCTTCATGTTAATCCTTCTTATGCTGAAACAGTATTGGAACTTTTATACAGTATAATATACATGCTTACTATGATTTATTATATCTATCCTATACCGGATAATGGTATAATGGTCTTTATATGTGAACACCCGGATGCCACCCGATAACCCCGGCATTTCAGGTTTGTTATACACTGGATATTTGCATTTATATAATCATTAAGAAATGTCGATATATTCACTATATTTGTTGTTTTGTTGATTTAAAAGGAGGAAATAGCCTGAATATGGCTATATCGTTTGTGCATGGTGTCTGCTGCAATGTAACAGGTGGTTGCCATCGACATGGTCATGAACTCAATACAGACAGGGTTTATACTACTTAATTATAATGATAAATTTTCTATATAAATATATCGATAGGAGGTCAGGCAAAGCATTCAGGAAGGAGTACGAGCGTAAAAAGGTAAATACGGACAGTATTCTCGACATAATAAAGCCGGGATCTAGCGTATATATAGAGTCAGGATGCGGAGAACCTCAACACCTTGTAAAAAGATTGATACTGGAAAACAAAAAACTTACTGATGTGCAGATTTTCACGGCCCTTCCGTTAAATACATACGACGATTTCGGAGGAGAGGGCGGTTCTAGGTTCCGTATTAAATCGTTCTTTGTTACTCCCAAGATAAGCCATGCCTTTTCCCAGGGCGATACAGACCATATACCGCTATCCACAAGTGGTGTGGACATGCTTTTTTCAAAGGATTTCATGACGATAAACACTGTCCTTATCCAGGTAAGTCCTGCTTCGGGACGCGGTTATATGAGTATGGGTGTGTCGGTTGATATAGCCAGAACGATCGTCAAAAAGGCTGATCTGGTTATCGCACAGGTCAACAAGAGGATGCCGGTTGCAGATGGGGACTGTTTAATACATACGGATGAGATAGATTATTTCATAGAGCACGATGAACCCCTTGTTGATTATATATCCGAAAGCCTTGACCCTGAAACAAGGCAGGTGGGCGAGAATATAGCAAGACTGGTAGAAAACGGTTCGACCATACAGGTAGGTTTCGGACGTATACCCGAAGCCGCGCTCAAGGCACTCAAGGATAAAAAACAGATAGGGGTGCATTCGGAGATTATCAATGATACGGTTGTGGATCTTGTGAAGGCCGGGGTCATCACGAACGAAAAAAAGGATGTCGACAGGGGTAAGATCGTTACGAGCTTTTGCATAGGGACAGACAAGGTCTTTGATTTCGTCAATTCTAATCCGAAAGTGGTGTTACGGGATATCTCCTATACATCGGATCCGAAGATAATCTCCTCTCATAAGAGATTCGTGGCTATAAACGGTGCGGTGGAGATAGACCTTACAGGCCAGTCCTGTGTTGGAATGGGTGAGCAGATGAGTTATTACGGTGCCCTCGGGCATGCTGCATTTAACAGGGCGGCCATGTATTCAAGCTGCGGTAAGGGTATTATCGCATTGCGTTCTACCTCGCGTGACGGAAAGGCATCAAGGATTGTACCTGTGTTTACAGACAGGAGTGCTGGCATAATAACAACTCAGGCGGATGTCCATTGGGTTGTTACCGAGTTCGGGAGTGTCAATCTGTTTGGTAAATCCATCAGGGAAAGGGCGCTTGCACTGATCACGATCGCCCATCCCAGATTCAGGGCGTGGTTGTTGGACGAGGCAAAAAGGATAAATTATGTCTACAAGGACCAGATTCTGCCTCCGGAAGAGGCCAATTACCCTCATAAGTATGAACATACCAGAAGGTTCAAAGGCAAGACCATGTTTTTCAGGCCTATTAAGATAACAGATGAACGCGAGATCCAGAACCTGTTTTATACCTTGAGCAACTCCGACAAGTTCCACAGATTCCTTATGCATGTAAACGCACTTCATCACAAGCAGGCCCAGGCGCTCACAAATGTAGACTATAAAGATTCCACGGCGATCGTTGTCTTCAACAGAGACGGTACGCGAGAACACCTTATTGCTGTAGCGCATATCGCCCGTGAATCCGAGGATAAACTTGCCTCAACATGTGAATTTGCCATCATGGTTCATCCCCGGTGGCAGAATAAGGGCATAGGATCTTACCTTGTGAAGTACATGTCAGATATCGCGAGGGACCATGGTTACGGGTGTATGAGGGCGTATATATGGGAAGACAATCTTCAGATGTTCAAGGTTTTCAAAAAAATCGGCTGTTCCATTAACCGGTCAGAGGAATACCGCATACATAAGATCGATATAGACATCCTCGACATAAATATCTTTTAAACATTCCGAATAATTGCATGTAATAAAATGTAGATCTTGACCCGACCTCACATAGGTAATAAAGATCTATTCTATGTTTGATTCCTTTGTTCAGACACTTACAAACAAGTGCCATATAAAGAAAGGCGATGCCGTCGTAGTGTGCTGTTCAGGGGGCATCGATTCAATGGTGCTAATGGATATGATGATAAAGGCTTCATCCCTGCTGGAGATAAAGACGGCATCCGTACATATAGAACACGGACTAAGGGGTATGGAGTCAGCGCGGGACGCCTTGTTTGTTGAGGAGGAATGCAAAAAAGCCGGAATAAGATGCCATGTTGCAAGCCTTGATATGGACCCTGAAACACCGAACCTCGAGGAGCAGGCACGATATTTCAGATATGCCGCGATCCGTGATCTCAAACAAAGACACGGGTTCATGTATGCGGCAACAGGCCATAACATGGATGATCAGGCTGAGACAATAATCTACCGTATGACCAGGGGAAGCGGGATAAGGGGTTTTTCGGGTATGGATTATGTACGGCCCGACAATATAATAAGGCCGCTGCTGGATTTTAGCCGAAATGAGATAAAGACGTATGCGGACATAAACAACATAAGGTTTGTCCAGGACAGTTCAAACAATGATACGACCTTTGCAAGAAACCTTATAAGGCATGAGATTATCCCGATCATGCAAAGGATTAATCCTCGAGCAATCATGGCATTGGCAAGGACTTCCAGGATAGCACGGCAGGAATCAGAGGTGCTCAAAGGATTATGTGCTGACCTTGAAGATACATCGTGTGTTCTTGACTGGGGCATTATCAAGGCATTCAGAAAGGAAACCGTTATGTCGGCACATGAGGCCGTTATAAAACGCTTTATAATAAAGATCGCATCCGAAATGCTCGGTGACCCCAGGGGTATTGATGCAGTACAGGTAGATGCGGTCATGGATGTATTAACGGGAAAAATAAGGGGGCATTCCATCAAGAGGAAGATACACTTTATGATAGATAGGAAAGATATTGTATGCATGAATGTTGAAAAAAGACCCTGTTATACCCTTGAGATTGAAAATCCGGGATCATACGCCATCCCTGAGATCAAGCAGAGTGTCGACATCGCATTCCCTTTTCCGAGCCGGGGATATATCATCAGGCCCTATATGCCCGGAGACAGGATAGGGGGCAAAAGGGTCGCAGAAATCATGTCCGATCATCGCATAATGAGGTCATTGAAAGGGTACTGGCCGGTGCTGCTAAAAGACGGTGAGGTTATTGCAGTGGCGGATATGATGAGTGCATCTACGGATATATGTTTCGGACTGGGTGTTCAGAATGGCGGATAATCTCATCGCAGGACTCTGCAATCTCAGATCATTAGGCCTGTACCCGTCGTCTCTGCAGGCATTGATAATCTCGGCAGTCTTTAAAAGGCACAAAAAGGTCGTCTTATGGATCGTTGAAGATGCCGATGAGATGTATAAGGCTGTGGACGATCTAGCGTGTTTTATGGATAAAGATTGCATACGCATGTTCCATGCCCCGGATGTCAGGCCATACCAGGATGACAGCCCTTCCAAGGAGATTGTTGCACAGAGGATATCGGTTCTTTATTCACTGCTTGAATCGGGTTCGTTTGTTGTCGTTGCGCCTTTGCCGGCACTTGTCGGTTTTACCATTCCACCGGTCGAACTGGTTGAAAATTCTATAAAGCTGTTACCTGATATGGATATTGACCGGGATGCACTGTCTATGTCCATGGTCCGAATGGGTTATACGCGGGAGGCCCTGATCGATGATGTCGGGCAGTTCAGCATCAGGGGGTCTGTGATGGACATATATTCCCCGGGAATGAAAGCCCCTTTGCGCATAGACATGTTCGGTGATACCATAACAGACATCAAGACGTTTGATCCCATAACTCAAAGGTCAAAGAAGAATGTAAATTTATGCCTTATACTTCCGGCAAGCGAGGTGCTGCTAAAAGATGAGTGTATAAAACGCGCCAGGCCGGTTATGAAGCTTATTAAAGGAAAAAACATCCGGTATGTAATAAATGATATCGAACAGGGTATACATGTGCCGGGCATAGAGTCATTTGTAGGCCTTTTTTATGATAATGCCTCGATATTTTTTGATTATCTGCCTGAAGGTTCGATGATAGCCGGACCGGATAAACAGTCAATAGAAGGGATCTGGAATGACTTGAAATCCAGTTTCCGCCATGAATATGAGCGGGCCATGAAGAATGAGAGGGGATTCCCGGAGCCGGACAGTTCTGTTGTCGGCATTGAAACACTGATAGACGAGATATACGGGTCCGATCATATCTCCACATCTGTCGGAAGCGGCATGGAAGGGCTTTCGTACAAGGAACCACCGGCGAACATCAGTGTTCAACAGGATACAGATATTGTCTTTGATTATATATCATCACTGAACGATCGCAACATGGATGTGTATATCTATATGAGCGCCGGCCTGCTAATGGAGAGGGTAAGCTTTGCACTGGACAGAAGGGGTATAGATGTAGAAAACCAGGCTGAGTCGTCAAGCATTTTACTGCACCACGGATGGAGGGGCAAGGTCCTTATCTCTCAGGGGGCTGTGTCTTCGGGCTTTGAACTGCCTGAGATGGGCATTGCCGTTATCTCGGGGGATCAGGTATTCGGATCAAAAAAACGCAAAAAAAGGGCAACAAACACCGAGGCCCTGTACAATCCCTTTGCACAGCTGAATCCCGGCGATGCCGTTGTACACCGCGATAACGGCATAGGTGTCTTCAAGGGTGTGGTCAGGATGGAGCTTAATAATGTAAAAAGCGATTTTATCCTCTTGGAATACCTTGGCGGAGACAAACTCTACATACCCGTATACAGGCTCTCGCTACTTCAGCGGTATATCGGCGAACAGGAAAATTTCATAATCGACAAGCTTGGCGGAACCAGGTGGTCAAAGGCAAAGACAAAGGCGAAAGAGTCTGTGGCAAAGATCGCCAATGATCTGCTGGCAATCTATGCAAAGAGGCAAAGTGCTAAAGGGTTCAGCTTTGACACTGCCAATTCCTCCATACAGGAGTTTGAAGACTCATTCCCTTATGACGAAACCGATGATCAGCTCAAGGCGATAGAGGATGTATATGCGGACATGGCATCAAACAGATCCATGGACAGGCTTGTATGCGGGGACGTGGGTTACGGAAAGACAGAGGTCGCTATGAGGGCAGCCTTTGCAGCTGTGATGAGCGGCAAGCAGGTCGCAATACTTGTCCCTACCACGCTGCTGGCCAGGCAGCACATGAACACCTTTAGAGAGCGTATGGACAGATGGCCCATAAAGGTAGAGGCCCTGTCGAGCTTTTCAAAATCCGCATACAATAAATCCGTGCTCGAGGATCTTGCCTCAGGCAAGGTGGATGTCATGATAGGCACACATGCACTACTGTCCGATAATGTCAGCTTCAGGGACCTCGGCCTTTTAATCGTTGACGAGGAACATAGATTCGGAGTGAAACATAAGGAGATGATAAAGTCGATGCGGTCAGAGCTTGAAATAATTACCCTTACCGCAACCCCTATCCCGCGCACATTGAACATGGCCATATCGGGAATACGCGATCTTTCTGTAATAGAAACACCTCCGGCCGAGAGGAAATCCATAGAAACCGATATATCGCGTTTTGATGAAGAGATTATAAAAGAGTCTATTTATAAAGAGCTTAACAGGGGAGGGCAGGTATTCTTTGTGCACAATCAGGTATCCACGATCGATACCATGGCCGCGTACATAGGAGGACTGTGTCCGGATGCCCGCGTGGCGGTCTCTCACGGTCAGATGCCCAGGACCAGGCTGAACACTGTAATGGCTGAATTTTTAGACCGCAAGAAAAATGTGCTGGTAACCTCGTCCATTATAAGTTCGGGCATCGATATACACTCGGCAAACACCATCATCATCAACAGGGCGGACAGATTCGGCCTGGCAGACCTCTACCAGTTGAGGGGCAGGGTAGGAAGATCAAAGGTAAAGGGGTATGCGCTGTTGTTGATACCCGAGGTCGGCCGTATTACAAAGGACGCACATAAGAGGCTCTCCGCCCTGAAAGAGTACGAATCTCTGGGGGCAGGCTTTCAGATGGCTATGCGTGACATGGAGATCAGAGGTGTAGGAGACATACTGGGCAAGGCCCAGTGGGGACATGTAAGCGCAATAGGCTATGAATTATATCAACAGATGCTCAAAGAGGCCGTCGATACCCTTGAAGGAAAGGAAACAGCCGTTGAAATAGATCCGGAGATAAAGATAGGTATAGATGCGTACATACCGGATGACTACTGTCCTGACCAGCATCTCAGGCTTGGCCTTTATAAAAGGCTGTTCTCTTCGGGCCCAGATGAGCTTGCCTCTATAGGAGAGGAACTGACGGATCTTTACGGACCCATACCCGACCCGTTAAAGGTGCTCATCCATATAGCCGAAATCAGGGAGATCATGAAGAGATTGAGGATGAAAAAGCTCGAAAGGTCAAACAATAGATTGAGGTTATATATGGCTCGTGATACCATGATTGATCTCGGCAAGCTTATAGACAAGGTTACAAAAAGATACGGAAGGATGTACCCCGAAGGCATAGCCGAGATACCGATAGGTGAAAATGATGTTACAAACGAGATCCGCGATATTTTATATTCTATTGCTTAGTATTCTATCTCCAGGATGCACGCAGAAAGATAATGCATGCTGCATAAAGGTGGGTGAATCGTGCATAAGACTACAGGACATCAAAGATCGTATAGAGCGGTTTGCAGACGAGTCTTCGGTTTTGTCCCAGGACGTGTTGCAGAAGATGAAGCCGGTCATTGTTGAAAATATCATTGAAGAACAGTTGATAATCAACTATGCAAAGAATAATCATATAGAGGTGTCGGACGAGGAAATAGATATAGCAATAAAAGGTATCACAGAAGGATTGAGCCGGGAGGACTTCAACACGATACTCATGGAGCAATGCAGGGATATCTCTGATATAAGGGGTTTCGTAAAGAAACGTTCCATAGCAAACAAGGCCTTGGGAAAGGCCATCGGGCAGGGCGAAAAGGTATCCGGTGATGATATCAAGAGGTATTACGATGAGCATAAGGCTGATTATTACAGACCTGCCACGGTGGAATTGTACCATGTGTTTGTCAAAGACCAACTCAAGGCAAAGGAAGCCCTTATAATGCTCCGATCAGGTGTTTCCATCTCTAAGGTTGCAAGCCGATACAGTGATGTCGCGGATGAGAGGAATCTGGGTTTTATGGGCGTGTTTTCAAGGGGTGACCTGCCGAAAGAGGTTGAGGATGTTGTATTTTCCATACCTGAACGCAGGTATTCCAGGATCATAGAGACACAAAGCGGATATCATATATTTTATGTTGCAAACAGGACAGATCCGGGAATCCTGCCGTTTTTATCGGCTGCGGACGAGATAAAGGAGATGTTGCGTGAAGAACGCTTTGAATATGCATATAAGTGCTGGATTGCACAGCTTAAAAATAAATACAGAATCGAGGTATACTGGGATGAGATCAATTCCATATCCATTGAAGAATAGGTATCTTCTGTCCTTATTGGTCCTGATGACGATCTTTACGCCGGTAAAAGCGGATGCGGAACTGGTGGAAGGGATAGTAGCCGTTGTCGATGATTCGCTGGTCATGGTGTCCGACCTTGAGCGGAAGATGAAGGAGATGCGCGCGCCGGATAATGAAGCAGCAGCGCACAGTGTGCTCAAACTAATGGTCGAAAATATAGTAATAGAAAAGATCTACAAGGGGATGGGTCTGCCCGGTATAAACCGGGAAGAGGCCACGAACGTGGCATCAAGGGGCAAGATCAGCCTTCAGGATGCAAACGCGCTTATCATGAAAAGCACCCTTATGGATATCATGGTGAGATCCAGGGTCGTTATAACCGAGAAGATGATTTTCGACTATTATAACAGTAATGAAGACTATTCAGGCAGGGATTCCGTTCACTTAAAACAGATACTCATCAAAAAGGATCAACAAAAAGCTGCCAAGGCCCGCCAGGAGATAGATTCAGGCAGGACATTCGACGACGTAGCAGCAGAATACTCAGATCTCCTGATTTCAGGCGGCTCGGATATCGGATGGATTGCCCTTGAAAATCTCTCCGAGGATGCCAGGACAGATATAGAGGATGCAAAGGACGGTGATATCATCGGGCCTATAGAGATTAATCAGTTTTTTGCCATATATATGTTGGTCCAAAGGGATGTGGCAGGCGGCAGGGCCTTTGAAGACGTAAGTGAAGATATCAGGGTGCTGCTTGAGGATAAATACAGCAAAGAGGCCTTTGATCATTGGCTTAATAGGATAATGACCGAACACTTTATCGGGATATATATGTAGTATCTGACGACAGTAGGCGGCTGTATTATTATTCATGAAAGAATTCATAGAGATAAAGGCTGCGTGCGAACACAACCTTAAAGAGATTGATGTCCGGATACCCAGAGACAGGTTTGTCGTTATCACAGGCGTGTCAGGATCAGGCAAGTCCTCTCTGGCCTTTGATACCCTCTATGCAGAGGGTCAGCGAAGGTATGTAGAGTCATTAAGCGCCTATGCAAGACAATTTCTTGATCAGATGCCCAAGCCCCAGGTCGAGTCGATCGAGGGTCTATCTCCCGCCATTGCCATAGAACAGAAGACCACATCGAACAATCCACGCTCCACGGTCGGTACAGTAACCGAGATCTATGACTATCTGAGGGTCTTATATGCAAGGATAGGCACCCCTCATTGTTATAACTGCGGCAGGGTCATAGAATCCATGACTATTCAGCAGATGGCAGATGCTGTAATATCGAGGGGTGATGGTGCCAGGGTGGTAATCTATTCCCCTGTCGTAAGAAGAAGAAAGGGTGAATATATCAAGCTGTTTGAATCATTGGCGCATGACGGATTCGTACGCGTCAGGGTCGACGGCGTGTTGTACGAGATAGAAGACATACCTGAGCTTAAAAAAAACAAGATGCATACCATAGATGTAGTGGTTGACAGGATAGTCGTAAAGGAAGGTGTACTTTCACGCCTCATAGATTCGATAGAGATCGCATGTTCCCTATCCGGAGGCATGATGTCCGTAGAAGAAGACAAGGGAGACACCTCTATATATTCCGAACACCACAGCTGTCCTGTGTGTAATATATCGTACCCCGAGATATCTCCACGCATGTTTTCCTTCAATAATCCTCATGGTGCATGTCCTGTCTGCAGCGGTCTCGGCGTGTTGATGGAGATCGATCCGGACCTTGTAGTGCCCAATCCTGCCCTCAGTCTCTTAGATGGCGCTATAGCCGCGTGGGGGGTTCCTCCGGGCAGGTTTGCAACTCGCATGATACGCCATCTGGGCATCAGCCTGGATTTTGACCTGAAAACCCCGTTTGAAGACCTGTCACAGGAGGTGCGCCGTGCAATACTGTATGGTGGGCCTGTAACCAGGCCTTATGGAACACCGTTCGAGGGTGTTATTCCGAATCTTAGCAGAAGGCTCAAGGAGAGTGATTCCGGTGAGATAAGAAACGATATATCGAGGTTTTTGAACAACAGGACATGCCCGGAGTGCTCCGGAGCGAGACTGAAAAAGGAGATGCTCAATATCAAGGTTGGGGACTTGAACATCTTTGAACTGACAAGCAGCAGTGTAGATGAACTCATTGTCTTTTTTAAAGGTTTGCAGCTTGATCCAAAAAAGGCAGAGATTGCGGGCAGGCTTATAAAAGAGATTACCGACCGGCTGGGTTTTCTCAGTTCGGTGGGGATCGGATATCTTTCATTGAGCAGATCAGCCGGAACCCTCTCGTCCGGTGAATCACAGAGGATCAGACTTGCAACCCAGATAGGTTCCGCCCTTATGGGGGTAATGTACATCCTTGACGAACCTACCATAGGACTTCATCAGAGAGACAACTCGAGGTTGATAGAAACGCTCAAGAGGCTCAGGGATATGGGAAACACCCTGATCGTGGTTGAACATGACGAACAATCCATAAGACAATCGGATTATGTAATAGATATGGGTCCGGGTGCCGGAGAAAAGGGCGGAGAGATAATCTTCGAGGGCACACCCGAAGAGATTGTACTCAGTGAAAAATCTCTTACCGGCAGATACCTTTCAGGCAAACTGAGTATACATATGCCCGAAAAAAGGAGAAGACCGAAAAAGGCGTGGATAAAGATCCGCGGAGCCAGGGCGAATAACCTGAAAAATATTGATGTGGATATCCCGTACGGATTGTTTACCTGTATAACCGGTGTTTCAGGTTCCGGTAAATCGAGTCTTATAATCGATACCCTTTATCCCTATCTGATAAGATCCCTTTCCGGTTCGAAGACAAAACCTCTGTTTGTAGACAAGATCTCCGGCCTGGAATACATCGATAGGGTGATTAACGTCGACCAGAGCCCGATAGGAAGGACCCCTCGTTCCAATCCGGCCACATATACAGGTGTTTTTACCCTGATCAGAGAGCTGTTCAGCCAGCTTCCCGATGCCAAGGTGAGGGGCTATAAGCCAGGCAGATTCAGTTTCAATGTAAAGGGCGGACGATGCGAGGGATGCCAGGGCGACGGTATGATAAAGATCGAGATGCACTTTCTGCCCGATGTCTATATCATGTGCGACCAATGCATGGGCAGACGATTCAATGACGAGACCCTGGAGATACGTTTTAAGGGCAGGTCGATTTCGGATATACTGGATATGAGCGTTATCCAGGCATATGAACTCTTCGAGAGCGTCCCTAAGATAAAGAGGAAACTCAAGACATTGATAGATGTGGGGATGGACTATATCAAGCTGGGACAGAGCGCAACAACACTGTCCGGGGGAGAAGCCCAGAGGACAAAGCTTGCCCGTGAGCTATCCAAGAGATCTACAGGACGCTGCATATATATCCTGGACGAACCCACCACCGGCCTTCACTTCGAGGATATTAACAAATTGCTCAAGGTCCTTCATAAACTTGTTGATGACGGCAATACCGTGATAGTCATCGAACATAACATGGACGTTATCAAATCAGCAGACCATGTTATAGATCTCGGGCCTGAGGGAGGCGAGGCCGGAGGGAGAATCGTCTTCACAGGCAGTCCCGAGGATATAGCACTCGTAAAGGAGTCATATACCGGGCAATACCTTCGAGAACTAATCTTTATTTGATATTTTTTTTGTAATTGTTAAACAATGTCTGGATTAAGGATCGGATTGTATGCTATAGATTGATACTAGGAGAATATAAACATTGATGATAACGATAATGGCCGCATCCGTTCTTGTACTGGTCGGTATTGAATTCTTGTTTTTTACGAGAAGACTTCAATGTGATGCCGAAGAAGCCTGCAAATATTCTCGCAGATATACAACACCCTTTTTGGCTTGGATCATGACTTCCGGACATGCATACCTTATTCGGATTATAGGATTAGTATGCCTTATAGCCGGGACAGCACTCTTCATGTCGGTCTGAAGGGGATAGGAAAATGCATAGATTACTGGTACCTATGCAGGGGATTATTGTCTTGACATCCTTTAATCATGTAATATAAGTGGATGTCTATTCATCAAGATATATAAGGGGGAAACAACATAAATGGCTGTTCACATCAGATTGACACGTGGAGGCGCAAAAAAGAAACCTTTTTATAGAGTGGTTGTAACAGACTCCAGGTTCAAGCGCGACGGAAGGTTTATTGAGGTCCTTGGGCATTTCGATCCGAAAACCAGGCCTGAAGGAATAACCTTGGATATGGATAAAATCAAAGAATGGAAGGATAAAGGGGTTCTTTTATCTCCTGCTGTAAAAAAACTAATCAAAGATAAAGGCTATTCAATCTAATCGATCCGATACAAAACATTAATTCTGGTGAGGGTGAGTATTATGATGAGAGAGTTGATAGAGTACATTGCTAAGGCTTTGGTTGACAATCCCGATGAAGTAAAGGTATCAGAGGTTGAAGGTGAGGTGACATCTGTTATTGAGCTCAGGGTGGCTAAGAATGACCTTGGCAAGGTTATCGGAAAAGAAGGGCGCACTGCACGCGCCATGAGAATATTACTCACGGCATCATCTACAAAGTTGAAAAAGAGGGCAGTTCTCGAAATCATTGAATAGATGAAACAAGATCTCATCGAGATCGCCAGGATTAAAGGTCCTAGTGGTCTAAGCGGCAAGATAAGGGTATCACCGCTGGAAGATTCATATGAAGGTTTTTCCAAATATAAAAACCTTTGTATAGGCCGCCAGGGCGTTCCCAAAAGGGTGCTTTCCTGTACTAGGAATAAAAATACCTTCACTATAGAACTTGAGGGCATAGACTCTGTAAAAAAGGTCGAATGCCTTACCGGAGAAGGTCTTTTTATCAGCAGGAAACATTTGCCACCGGAAAGCCAGGGGGAATACTACCGGTCAGATCTAATAGGCCTGAAGGTGATAAACACACGTGAAGAGTTTTTAGGAGAACTGATAGATATCTTTTCCACCGGCAGCAATGATGTATATGTCATTGACAAGATCAAACAGTATTATATACCCGCTACCAGGGATGTGATAAGGGATATCGATATAGAAAGAGGTATTATGACAATAGATACATCCCTTATCGAAGATCTCTTTGAATAGTCCAGATAATCCAATGGTTATTAATATAATTACACTGTTTCCTTCTATGTTCGGCGGTGTATTCAATGACAGCATTATATACAGGGCCTCACAGAAGGGCCTGGTGGATATTCACATAAAGGATCTAAGGGGGTTCGGTATAGGCCCTCACAGGGTCGTTGATGATTCCCCGTACGGCGGCGGTGGCGGTATGATATTGAAACCTGAACCCATTGCAGAGGCCTTGAATACTATTTCCGATCCGGGCCATGTGGTAATAACCACACCCAGGGGCAGGCTTTTCAGGCATGCAGACGCGTACAGGTTAAGCACCCTGCCTGATCTGACGATTATTTGCGGACACTATGAAGGCATAGACGAGAGGGTAACCAGTTTGTTTGCACATGAGGAACTCTCCATAGGCGATTATGTCCTTACGGGCGGAGAGATCCCGGCCATGGCGATAGTAGATGCGGTTGTGAGGCTGATACCCGCTGTCCTGGGGCAAGATCCCTTCATCTCGGGGGATTCCCATTACGATGGTCTGCTAGAACACCCTCAATATACGAGGCCGCGAGAATTTATGGGTATAAAGGTGCCGGATATATTGCTATCAGGTGACCACGAGAGGATCGCAAAATGGAGACGGGATAAGGCCTTGGAAAAGACCTTATCGGTTCGGCCGGATATGTTGGACAATCCTAAACAATCCAAGGGAGAAAACTAGTGTTATATATAGCCCTCTTGCACTGGCCATGCATAGATAAAAACGGAAAAGAGATAGCAACGGCAATAACAAACCTTGATTTGCACGATTTAGCAAGAGTTTGCTTGACATATGGTGTCAATACACTCTATATCGTTCATCCATATCAGGTCCAGTTGGATTTTGCAAAGACAATCATGAATCACTGGTTAAAAGGCTTTGGCGGGGTATATAACCCCGTCAGAAAAAAGGCGTTTGAGATAATAGAGTTGGTGAAGGATATTAAGGAAATAAAACAGCGGACAGGGGCATGTATGATAGGCACCTCAGCCTCAATGACAAAGGACAGTCTTTCGTGGGGAGATGTTAAGAATCTCTCTGCAAATAGGGATGTATGCCTTGTTTTCGGTACAGGATGGGGAATGTCACCCAGCATCATTTCGGAGTTCGATGCAATGGTTCAACCCATTGAAGGTGCCGGGGAATATAATCATCTTTCTGTACGTTCCGCTGTATCAATATCTATAGATAGGATAATAGGGAGGTAATGTATGAATATGCTCGATATGTATGAAAAATCACAGATGAAAGATGATGTTCCCGCTATCAGGATAGGCGATAAGGTCCGTGTTACCACAAGGATTGTTGAGGGAGCCAGGCAGAGATCGCAGATATTTGAAGGTATAGTGATCGGACGTCACAGAGGGAATAATCGAGAGTCTATTACGGTAAGGAAGTATTCGTATGCCGTAGGTGTAGAAAGGGTCTTCCCTATCCATTCGCCGAATGTAGAAAAGATAGAGATTGTTACCCACTCCAAGATTCGCAGGGCAAAGCTTTATTATATGAGAAAGAGAAGAGGCAAGGCAGCGAGGCTAAAAGAAATCCGTATCTGATATGGCCCTTGAGGAAGAACTGATCTGTCAGGGTAGATGGCCTGTCTGCGGGATAGATGAAGCCGGAAGAGGGCCTCTTGCAGGCCCTGTTGTGGCTGCTGCGGTGATTATGGATCCGGGGATAAGCCTGAGGGCCATAGTCAGGGACTCGAAGGTCATAAGCCCTTCCAAAAGAGAATCCATCTACGAAGATCTAATCCAGTCAGAGAAGGTATATGTCGGCGTATCGATGGTGGGTGCCCGGATAGTAGACAGTATAAACATACTGCAGGCAACACTTCAGGCCATGTCTGAGGCCGTAGAGGACCTCGGTATTGAGCCTGATTGTGCTTTGGTAGACGGGAATAAGGCACCCGGATTGTCCTGTGAATGCATTACGGTCGTCGGCGGTGACCGTCTGGAACCGTCCATATCGGCAGCGAGTATTGTTGCAAAGGTAATCCGTGACAGGCATATGATACGTATGGACAACCTATATCCCGGATACGGGTTTGCAAAACACAAGGGTTATCCGACAAAGGATCACTACAACGCCATCCAATCAATTGGGATATGCCCAATTCACAGGAGGTCATTCAGGGGTGTCTCCTAGAGACAGCAGATCAAAGGGTGCATCGGGTGAAGAGATAGCCGCAAAATATCTTATAAAAAAAGGTTTTAAGATACTTGAAAAGAATTATAATACTAGGCTTGGTGAGATAGACATCATAGCGCTAGACAAAAAGACAGTTGTCTTTATCGAGGTAAAGACCGCTACCCAAAAAGGCTTCGGTGATCCCATAAACTGGGTGCCTCCACGAAAACAGGTGCGTATTATCAGGACATCGCAGGTATATATGAAAAATCATGGAACCACTGAAACCCTTATGCGATTTGATGTCGTCGCCATAGATGCTGATATGAGGGTTAATCATGTCAGGGATGCATTCAGGTCCGAATCTCAGTTTTTTATGTGATCCCAATCTCGGCCGTCTGGCAAAATGGCTGCGTATATTGGGTTTCGATACCAGATATATGAACAGATGGGATGATGAGATTGTAGCGCAATCTATATCACAAGGAAGGATCTTTCTGACAAGAAAGAGGAAGGCTATCGTTTGCGATCAATGTATCATAATTGTAAATGATAAAATCTATGAGCAACTCGTGTTTATAAACAAACTAAAAGAATTGAAAAAATCAGTAAAACCCTTTACCAGATGCTCTGTTTGTAATAGAATGCTTCACCATGTCGCACCTGAGGATATTAAAGAGCTGGTACCGGAATATACCTATAAGACACATTCAGTATTTGCACAGTGTCCGGGTTGCTCACGGGTATATTGGAGAGGAAGCCATTTGACAAATATAATCTTAACCATTAATAGTATACCTGATTCTTAGGTGAGCTTAGATGACAAAGCAGGATATAGAAGTAAAGTTATTGTCCCTTTTAAAGGGCAAGAGAAAGGTCCTTATCCTTACACACGAGAATCCGGATCCCGACAGCATCGCCTCGGCCTTTGCCTTGAAGTATCTTTTTCGCAAAACTATGGGTATATCTTCTATCATCGCATACGGTGGTATTATCGGCAGGGCAGAAAATCAGAGCATGGTAAAGCTTCTCAATATAGATATGGTACCATACCAGAGCAAGAACGCCAGGAACTATTCTGTGATAGCCCTTGTGGATTGTCAGCCCCATACAGGTAATGTAACCCTTCCAAAGGGTGTAAACCCCAGCATCATTATAGATCATCACCCCTACAGGAAGTCTTCATCCGTAGCTGAGTATACCGATATACGCAAGAGCATAGGGAGCACATCTACAATAATCACTCAATACATCAAAACACTTGGCCTCCCCATGGATAGAAAGATCGCCACGGCCCTTTTCTATGGGATAAAATCAGACACCAGGGATCTCGGCAGGCAGTCCACGGATGCCGATATACGTGCATCTGTGTATCTTTTTCCCTTTACCCTCCAGAAAAAACTCGCTCGGATTGAGCATCCGGAGCTGCCGAAACAATATTTTGTCGAACTCTGTTCGGTATTAAACAATGCAAAGATATATGGCGATGCAATGGTCGCCAAGGTCAATATCATAGGTTGGCCCGAGATGATCGGTGAGTTTGCCGATGAACTCATACAGATGGAGGGGATACGGTGGTGCCTATGTTATGGAAGACATAACGGTTCTCTGCTCTTTTCTATCCGAACAACCCGTCCGAGTCATATGGCGGGCGTTCTTGCACACAAGATCTGTCATTCACTCGGAAAGGGCGGGGGGCACGAAACATTTGCCGCAGGAAAGTTCGATGTTGCCCAGGCCCTTAAAAAGGTTAAGGATCCCGAGGAAATATTGTTAAAGCGTTTTCTGAAAGAGGTTACCATAAAGAACGTGGAACCGGTTATGCTTATCGATAACAATGACGAGGATTGTAACTGCTCTAAGGCAGAAAAGAAATCATCTCCCGCCAATGTCAATTCCAAGTAGATTCGCTGCATAATTAACCATGTTCAGATCCTCCTCCTGTGTTACCTTTTCTATGCCTTCTTCGCGGTTCATGGAGCCGGATCTGACTATTCCGGCTATCTCCCATGCATAGGGGTGAAAATTGAACCGCTTCCTGTGCAGATAGTTTGCAAGTGCATTCAGAAGGCAGTTGGTGGAATTGGGATCGGTATCCTCCGGCTTTACCCAGCCAAGAGACCTGATGGTTTCTATTATCGATGCCTCGTCATATTCGGTAAACGCTAGGGGATGTATGTTTACAGGCCAGATCGATGCATCTATGGACAGGTCTTCATCACTTAAAAAGTATGGACGTATTTCATCACCCACAAGGTTTATCATCCGGTCCCTGACCGTACGGTGGGATATCCTCTGCAACCTTGGATTTGTCTGCATGATGGCTGAACTTATTGGGGCCTGTCCCGGCGACCAGCCAAATGCAACAAGGGGTATCCTGTATGACAGTGCTGTCTTGAGTATCATGCCCTTTACCATGCCTATGCATGATGTGCATATAGAGCTTGCCCTGTCCAGGGTCTTTGGACTGTAGATATCCCTGCTGGCCGCTGTTGAAAACACCTTTTTCATAAGGCCGAACGGGGGTTTCACAATAATGTTTGCAGCACCTAGTTTGTCGGTTACATTACGTATGTTATGTTTTGCCTGTTCGGATATAAATCCATTGTCAAAAACAAGGGACAGAGCATTGAGTTTGTATTTTTCAGTAAGCATATAAAGGGTATAGGTCGAGTCCTTGCCCCCGCTGTAGGCCACCAGCACATCAAAGGGCTGTTTTGAACGAACGCTTTCAAGAAGTACTTGAAATTTATTCAGATAAAGGTCTTTTTCCTTTTCGTCCGGCACATGCGTATTAAGACAGTAATTGCATATTTGCTCTTCATTGAAGGAAATTCCCGGGAAAGTATCTATAAGCCCGCAACGTTTGCAGTATTTCATTTTTTCAATACCTCCTTGTCTATCTTGCCCGAATGTTTTTTGGGAAGCGATTTTACTATATTCCAATATTTTGGCTGCTTGTGTATGGAAAGCCTCTGATGTACGTATTCCTTGAGTCTTTCCAGATCAAACGCATCTGCATCCAACGGGACCAGAAATACCTCGGGGACTTCAGAGAGATATTCATCATGCCTGCCGATAACAGCCGCTTCATGCACCAGCTGTGACTCGATTATAGCATCTTCGATCTCCTTAGGCGAAACCCTTTCCCCGCCAATCTTGAGCATCTCTTTCTTTCTGCCGGTCAGGTGGATATAGCCCTCATCGTCCTTATGTCCCAGATCACCGGTTACAAGCCCCCACGGCTTGAGCGCCTTGTCGGTCTCCGACTGATCCTGCCAGTATCCCTGCATGATATTTAGGCCGTTTGCACATATATTACCCACCTCATTAGTATCAAGTTCTACCCCTTTATCATCCCTGATAGATATTTCCACACCCGGGATCGGTATGCCGATCGAGCCGAGTTTGTCTTTCAAAAGCCTCTCGGGTGGAAGGTAGGTAAGCCTGGCAGATGCCTCAGTAGCCCCGTACATTACGAAAAGGGATGTTTTCGTGCTTAATCCGTCCAGCAGCCTTTTGGCTAGAGCAGGAGCCATTGCACCTCCTGCCTGGGTAACATATCGCAGGGTCGGTATATCTGTCTTCGAGAATATCGATCTATTGAGAAGTATCGCAAATGTTGAGGGTACGCCCGCAAAACCGGTAACCTTTTTTTCGATCATATCACTGACTACCGAGTTGGGAAATACAAAACGGTTGTTGATAACCAGAGATCCGTGGACCATGAAGTGGGTATTCAGCAGGGTCTTGCCGTAAACATAGTAAAAGGGCAGGACAGCCATGATTCTGTCTGATGCTGTCAGGTTGAGGTATTTGCATATGGATGCGGTGTTAGAGCAAAGGTTATTATGTGTAAGCATAACGCCTTTGGGCCTGCCGGTGCTGCCCGATGTATAGACAATCGCGGCAAGATCGTTTTCATCGATATCATTATCGATATTATCCCCTGACATGTTATTTATATCATTCCAGGAAACATAGCCTGCAGCCGATGAATAATCTTGATCAGAGGTTGTTATGACAACGGGTATATCTATGCCTTCCAGTCGTCTTGTGCTCGATTTTGAGAGCATGCATATCCTTGCACCTGAATTCTTGACGTAATATGAAACTTCACTAATGGTGGATTTATCCGGAACCTCAACGCTTACCCCTCCTGCCTTCAGAGTGGCATAGTAGCCGACAACGCATTCCACGGAGTTCTCCATGACGATCAATACGCGATCACCCTTTGCAAGCCCTTTATCTATAAGGACACGGGCAAGCCTGTTTGCCATTTGATTGATCTTAATGTAAGAACAGACCTCTTTGCCGTTCAGTATAGCTGTCTTATCGGGAAAGGCAAAAGCGGATGACTCGAGAAAATGATGGACAAGTCCTGCCACGTTATGAAACATCCTTGGTCTTTAGAAAGTTGATTATGTTATTTACCGTCTCCAGGTTTTCCGGGATGAGTTCTTCGTCCTCTATTGTTATTTCATATGTGGATTCAAGGAATTCAACAAGCTCTAACACACCGGTTGAATCCATAATACCGCTTTCGATTAATGAGACCTCAGGATCTATCTTTGTGTCGCTTCGGCCCATGATAAAATTTTCTTTTATAAATTCGATGATTGTATCCTGAATATTTGACATCATACCCCTCTTATGACATTATATTTTAATATGTAGTTTCGGTATTTTATCTTTCTTGCATTAAAGTTTCAATGATAAAATCGTTAGGACATGAAGAAGTTATAAAAACGTGTTGATCTTATAAGTAAAAATAAGGAGGAGAGGTTGATATGGTATTCAATGAAGATATACTGCAGATCGATCCGGAAAAAGAAACCGAAAGGGTTGCAGGATTTGTAAAAGACCAGGTCGTGAGCGTCTATAGAAGGGATGGGGTGGTTATAGGGTTAAGTGGCGGTATAGATTCTGCCGTTATGGCTGAGATAAGTGTGCGGGCTGTAGGCAAAGAGAGGGTAGTGGGACTGATACTGCCTGAAAAGGAGTCAAACCCTATAAGCAGCAGATATGCACGCTCTCATGCAGAGGCCCTGAACATAGAATTCAGAGAGATCGATATCACCCCTACGGTCGAGAGTATCTATTCCTATGAAAGGCGTGATGAGTTTATCAAACAGTTGATCCCGGAATATTCCCCGGGTTGCAAGTATAACATCACGCTGCCAACCGACCTCCTGGAAAGGGATGCATTCAGTTTCTATCTGCTCCAGGTTCAGTTGCGTGACGGCAGTATCAAAAAAAAGCGTCTGGGTTTTGAGGCATTCAGGGCCATAACATCATTCGCAAATATAAAGATCAGATCACGAATGTTACACCTTTACGCTGAAGCCGAGAAGAGAAACCTTGTTGTTGCAGGGACTACAAACCGTACAGAATTTGTCCTTGGGGATTTCTGCAGATATGGTGACGGCGGTACAGATATGGAACCGATTGCACATCTATATAAGAACCAGATATACCAGTTGGCAGATTACCTGGGTGTAATACCGGAGATCATTGAACGTTCGCCCAGCCCTGACACCTTCAGTCTTCCTGTTACCGACCAGGAGTTTTTCTTCAGGGTCCCGTTTGAAAAACTCGATCTTCTTCTGTATGCATGGGAAAACAGGCTTGGCATAGACGAGACAGCAGGCGTGTTAAACCTGCCCGAGGATGCGGTAAAAAGGGTCTTTGCCGATTTTGCTACAAAAAATCGTTCTACAGCTCATCTGCGTGAAATGCCTTATGTAATGGATGTAAAATAACACACACATCATGAGGTGAGCAGGCCGGTCTCTGAAAGGACATCTCTAACGGTTGAGAACGAAAAATCTCTTATGAGCCTGGAGAATTTATCGTATGTACCTTTGATGCCGGTGTATGTCCTGAAACGTGATAATAAAGACATGCCCTGGATACGTTCTATATCGGGATTGAATTCCCAGGGGTGGATATAAAATATAAAAGGTCTGTTCTCCTTTTCTATACGTCTCAGGCCGTGGTATGTGAGGATGTAGGGCAGTAAACGGAAGTAACCTCCACCGGATACAGGAAGATTCAATGACCCTATACTCACGGTTGATATAGGAAACTCGACCATACGGTAGCCTGGTACGGCATAGGGAAAGCGCGGTGCATCCGGTATACCGTAGTTGTCATGCATGATAGGAAAGATGCTCGAGTCATATTTAAACCCTGCTTCCTGCAGTATATCGAGAGCCCACATGGTCTTTTTCGTTATAGAGTATGTAGGGGCACGGTATCCTATGACCATTGATCCCGTTATATCCTCAAGCGTTGACTTTGCCCTGACTACATCATCCATGAATTGACCGGACTCCTGGGAATAAATCACCTGGTGTGAATAACCGTGACATGCTATCTCATGACCGTGTGCATGTATCCTTTTTATAAGGTCCCTGTTTTGGCTCGCAACTATACCGAGACAGAAAAAGGTCGCATGAATCTGACGTTGATCGAGAAGATCAAGGATGATGTCTGTATTCTCGGAAACAGAAGAGGGATAGGCCGGCCAGTCTTTTGGTTGTATCACCCCGGAAAGGGCATGTATATGGACGAACTCTTCCACGTCGATGGTCAGTGCGTGTTTCATGTTGTTGAATATAAGCTTATTTCACATTAATAAGCAAGATTAGTATTAAATGTAATTGAAGAATCTTATCAAATTATATACATAACTCTTGCGATCAGCCTTAGAGAGGAGGAGGCAATGGTTTATTCAGAGGAAACCGTTTCAGGGATCTTTCATGCAAGAGCCGTGCAGTATCAGTACGAACCATGCATAAGATACAAGAATCAAGGGACATACGCATCTATGAGTTGGAAAGAGATGCAGAACATGGTCAAATCCCTAGGTCTTGCTCTTATCTCTTTAGGCGTCAAAAAGGCAGACCGTGCGGCGATCTTCTCTGAAAACTGCTGGCAGTGGATCATAGCAGACCTTGCGGTATTGTCGATAGGCGCTCTTGATGTTCCGGTATATGCTACCAGTTCTGCAAAAGAGGCTGTTTATATCATCAAAGATTCAGGTTCCAAGGTGGTCTTTGTCTACGATTCGACTCAGCTGGACAAGCTTTTGGAGAACAGTAACGATCTGAAGAACGTACAGAAGATCATAACCTTTTTCCCTGTTGAGACCGAGGACAAAAATGTCATAAGCGTGGATAAACTGCTTCAGGAAGGGGAATCCCACAAGGACAAGGGGGTCTTTGATAAGAGGCTTGAGGCCCTAAAACCCGGGGATCTGGCGACCCTTATGTACACACCGGGTACAACAGGCCAGCCAAAGGGGGTAATGCTCACACACTCCAATATAGTCTCGAATATCATGCAGTGCTATGCCTCACATCCTCTTATCAATCATGGAGACGAATCTCTCGCTCTCCTCCCGTGGGCATATTCGTTCGGCAGGATTGTCTCACTATACCTCATGATACACGTAGGAGCTGTAATCAACCTTGCAGAGAACTTTTCAACCGTACTGCAGAACATGAAGGAGGTTCGTCCTACGCTAGTCATAGGTGTGCCGAGATTTCTTGAAAAGCTCCACAGCGTTATCATCTCCAGGCATACGGGCTCCCAGCATGTACAGAGGAGGCTTTATAAATGGGCGCATACAGTTTCTCAAAGGGCTGTCGATTATGTTGTCCAGAAAAGGCAGATGCCCTATACCCTGAAGATACAATATGATCTTTCTGAAACACTGGTATTTTCAGATCTGCGCAAATCATTAGGGCTTGAAAGGTTGAAGTTTTTCATATGCGGGGGAGGTCCGTTGTCTAATGATATCGATAGATTCTTTAATGGAATGGGCATCTTCGTTCATAACGGGTACGGACTCACGGAGACATCGCCGGTGGTAAGCGTTAACAGGTTTGAAACCTTTAATTTCGGTAGTGTAGGGCCTGCTCTTGCCGATACACGCATAAAGATCGCAGAAGATGGGGAGATAATGGTTAAGGGTCCCCAGGTAATGAGCGGTTACTACAACAAGTCGCAGGAGACCAAGGATATATTCACAGAGGATGGATGGCTTATGACCGGAGATATCGGTATGATAGATGACAATGGCTGTCTCCACATTACCGACCGTAAAAAGGATATCATCATTACAACAAGCGGGCACAGAATTACCCCTCAAAACATAGAAAACGTCCTTGCATCCGACCCCTTCATAGAACAGGCCGTTGTGATAGGAGAAGGGAGAAGGTTTTTGAGCGCACTGATGGTACCTAACTCCAACAAGTTGGGAATATATGCAAAAAAACAGGGTATCAGCTTCAACAAGAATGAGGACCTCATTAAAAAGCCGGAGATAATATCCTTCTACGGAGAAAAGGTCCAGGAACTCATGAAAGACTTTGCCCCTTTTGAACATGTAAGGAAGTATATCCTGTTGCCAAGGGAATTCAGCATAGAAACCGGCGAGCTAACACCGACCCTGAAGATAAAGAGAAAGAAGATAAATGAAAAATATTCTGCCGAGATCGAAAGGATCTATTCGGACGATGGATAGGTTTGTTCGTGAAAACAGGCTCCAGCCCACAGCCCTTGTTTTTTTTAGATAGAACACATTTTTCCTCTTGCAATAAAGGATAATGGTGCTATATATAGTACTATAAATCATTGAAGCTACCATATCTAGTACAGGAAAGGGGATCCTATGTTTACAAAGATACGAAAGAGAGATGGAAGATTTGCCTCTTTTGACGCGACAAAGATTACAACCGCTATCGAAAAGGCAGGCATGGCAACAGGCGAGTTGGACGAGAATACATCGCATAAATTGATGCTCAAGGTGCTTTCAATAGCCCAACAGGCCATAGAAGCTACTCCTTCTGTTGAAGAAATACAGGATATCGTGGAAGAGGTGCTCCTCTCTTCGTTATACCGCAAGACCGCAAAGGCATATATCATCTACCGAGATCAGCACGCAAAGATAAGGGAAATAAAGGATGGTATCGGTGTGGATCTTATAGACCAGTACCTTGGAAAGCTTGACTGGCAGGTGAATGAAAACAGCAACATGGCCTTCTCCCTGCAGGGACTCAACAACTACATATCTTCAGAGATAAGCAAGATATACTGGTTGAACAAAATCTATCCGCCCGAGATAAAAGACGCGCATATCGAGGGTGATTATCACATCCATGACCTTAGCATCATATCTGTCTATTGTGTCGGATGGGACCTGCACGATCTGCTTCTGCAGGGCTTCACCGGAGCGGTCGGGAAGGTGGAAAGCAAGCCTGCAAAGCATTTGCGTACCGCGCTTGGACAGATCGTCAATTTCTTCTACACACTGCAGGGCGAGGCCGCAGGGGCACAGGCCTTTTCAAACTTTGACACGCTTCTTGCCCCCTTTATCCGTTACGATGACCTCGACTATACACAGGTAAAACAGGCGCTGCAGGAGTTTATTTTCAACATAAACGTACCCACACGTGTGGGATTTCAGACACCCTTTACGAATGTGACGCTCGATCTTGAGGTGCCCTCATATTATGCCGGCCAGGGTGTGATTATCGGGGGCGAGATACAGGATTCATTATATGGTGATTTTCAAAAGGAGATGGATATATTCAACAGGGCCTTTGTAGAGGTCATGGAGGAAGGGGATGCCAAGGGCAGGGTCTTTACCTTTCCTATACCTACTTATAATATCACGAAAGATTTTGACTGGGACAATCCAAATCTTAAAGGTCTATGGAATATGACTGCAAAATACGGGGTGCCATATTTTTCCAATTTCATAAACTCCGACATGGACCCGGAAGACGCAAGGAGCATGTGCTGCAGATTGAGGATAGACAACAGGGAGCTGGAGGTGCGCGGAGGCGGATTATTCGGGTCGAACCCGCTTACAGGCTCGATCGGGGTTGTTACGATAAATCTTCCAAGGCTCGGTTATCTGAGCAAGGACAGGGATGAATTCAAGACAAGACTGAAATCTCTTATACATATGGCTAGTTCCAGCCTTGAGATCAAGCGCAAGATACTGGAGGCCTTTACTGACTCAAACCTTTACCCGTACACAAAGTATTATCTACAGGGTATAAAGAAACGCTTTGGAGAATACTGGAAGAACCATTTCTCCACAATCGGGGTAATCGGCATGAACGAGGCCTGCCTGAATCTCCTTGGTGTGGATATCGGCTCTGACCAGGGCAGGGAATTCTCTATCGAGATGGCCGATTTCATCCGGGATGAATTGATCGATCTTCAGGAGAAAACCGGAAACAACTATAATTTTGAGGCCACACCTGCAGAGGGAACATCATACAGACTGGCCAATATCGACAAGAAGGCCTTTCCGGATATAATATGTGCAAACCAGGATGCATACACCAAGGGGTCCGAGCCGTTTTACACAAATTCTACCCAGCTCCCTGTCGATTATACCGATGATATATTCGAGGCCCTTGATCTTCAGGACGAGATACAAACCAAGTACACCGGCGGAACAGTCCTTCATCTCTATGCCGGAGAACAGGTTGAAGAAGCCGTTGTGATAAAGGAGCTGGTTAAAAAGGTATGCAGCAACTACAGTATCCCGTACTTTACATTCAGCCCGACATTCAGCGTGTGCCGTAATCACGGCTATCTCACGGGAAATGTACCGGTATGCCCTACCTGCGGTGAGTCGACAGAGGTGTATTCCAGGGTTGTAGGCTATCTCAGACCTGTGTCTCAATGGAACAACGGTAAAAAAGAGGAATTTAATGAAAGAAAGAACTTTTCGGTAGAATCATCTATTGAAAAAGGGAACTCCGTACCGAATCAGATATACAGTATGCACAAGTCCAATCAGTCTGCCGCTGTCTGTGATACGGCAAAAATGGACGACAACATAGAGGTCTTGAGGACTTGATATAAAATATATCTACCCCGAATACCTGTTGAAGGGTGGAACGGGTACTTAACGGATGATGCCGTTAAGTACCTTTTCCAGTTCTTCAATATTGAACGGTTTCGAGATCACCCCTCTGAAACCGTATTCAGAATAATTGGACATGACAGGGTCATTGGTATAGCCGCTCGAAACTATAGCATTGACATCAGAATCTATATCGATGAGGTCGTTGATCGCCTCTTTTCCGCCTATGCCTCCAGGTATGGTTAGATCCATAATTATTACGTCGTACCTCTTATTCTCGGTCATGGCGTTTTTGTACATCTGTATGGCCTTGGCACCTTCAGATGCGATATCCACCTCATAACCGAGAAAATCGAGCATGGTGCTCAACACATCCTGAATCAGCTCCTCATCATCCATAATCAGTATTCGTTTTTTTGACATTATTCGGACTACCCCCCTTTCGTGAGAATATGATTTACTCTATCAAGCAGGTCGCTTGGAAGAAAAGGTTTCTGCAGAAACTCAACATCTTTTATCTCGCCGTGCTTTATGACATCATCAGTATAACCTGACATGTACATCACCTTAACGTGAGGCCAGATGGATTTCATCCTGTCTGAAAGCATCTTGCCGTCTATTCTTCTCATTACAATGTCGGTAATGAGAAGATCCACATGGTCGTTATAATTTCTCGCTATCTGGAGAGCATCTCCTCCATTGCGTGCAGTCAGGATCTTGTGCCCCTGTTGAGAGAGAATCTCTTTTACAAGCTCCCTTACAGTGTCATCATCTTCTACTACGAATATTGTTTTTGTTTCTATTGTTTGAGATTCGGGTTCTTTTAACGATGCATGATCTGACGTATCCTTTTGGTCTACGGCTACAGGAAATACAGCAGTGAATGTTGTTCCTTTTCCTATAGAGCTTTCTACCAGTACAATGCCTCCGGCGTATTTAACTATGCTGCCCACGGTCCAAAGGCCGATCCCCTGATCCGAGGTCTGTGCGGAAAAAAAAGGCTCTAATATATGTTTCTTTAACTCCTCATCCATGCCTTCACCTGTATCTGCAACAGAGATAAATATATGCTTCCCGAAGGAAAGGCCTGAATAGTTGTTGATATTAGATTCATCTATATATACATCACCTGTTTTGATAGTTATATCTCCACCTTTCGGCATGGCCTCTTTTGCATTGATGATCAGGTTGATTATTATCTTTGAAAACTGTGTGGGATCGATCTTGATCTTGTCAAGCCCTTCTTTTTTATTGAATATAAGATGGATATCTTTTTCTATTACGTGATTTATTACAGCCTCTTGATTGGACAATTCATCGTTGATATCTATTATCTTGGGCTTTGTCCTGTGACTGCGGCTGAATTGGAGTATCTTCTGAGTCAGGATTGATGCCTTGTTGCCCGCTTTGCATATTTGAGATACCTTTTGATAGAAAGGATGATCCTCGTCTACGGCGGACTTTAGCATCTGCGCATATCCGTTGATGGCTGTAAACAGATTGTTGAAGTCGTGCGCTATCCCTCCTACCAGCTGGGCCATGGTCTCTGCGCTTGCCGTCTGCAGGAGATTTTGTTCGTGAACCTTCTGGTCGATCATATCAAGGGCCTGATATTGAAAATAGACGACCTTGCCATTGATTAATATCGGTTTGCCACTGATCAGGAGGTGCATAATCCTTTTGTCGATTGTCATCATGCGTACCCGGTAGGTGACCTCTTTCTTTGTCCTGATGCATTTTTTCCAAAGGCGCATGGCCTTGAACTTGTCATCCTTGTATACAAGGTCGATGATGTTGGTTCCTTCTGCGCTACTATTATAGGTTTCCTTGGAACCAAAAAACATCTCTATCGCCTTCTTATTCATCCTTACGATCTTACCGTCAGGTTGGGTAATGGATGCCATTGCGGTAGAGTTTTCAAAGAGATCTTCAAAGAACAGCTCATCCTTTTTCTGCTGATCGAGATCCTTTATCATCCGCGAAGTCATATCCTGGTTCAGATTGGATATATCCGTCCATATACCCAGCAGGCCTATGATCTCACCACTGCTTGTTATGGGAATCCTTGCAACCATGTATGTCCTGTATTTGCCGTTTGCACCCATTACTATCTCGACATCTTCTTGGGATGAACTACCTGAATCGATAACATGGGTGTCTCTTCCCTTAGAGATGATTGCATAATCCTGGGGGAAAAAGTCCGAATCCCGCCTTTTTATAACATCCTCGGGTTTGTCTACCCCGAGGGACTTCATATGTTCCTGATTCACCCATACATAGAGAAGATCCTTGTCCTTTATATAGATATTATTAGGCACTAAATCCAAGAGGTTCTTCAAGCCTTGATTGTTATCGGAAAACATCAGGCTGACTATATCCTTCACCTCCATATTCATCTCCTGTCGTGTGCTGTGAAAAAGTAATAGTGAATATACACAGCCTATCCAATATTATCGGCATACAGTTGTCGAAATATGAGGGTTATTTCTCGATTATCAGGAGAGTGTTTCATCGAGTATCTTCGAGAGCTCATCAAGGTTAAAGGGCTTGTTCAGCCTCGAAACGATAAGTGAATTGTTGATCAGAGTGAATTTTTCGTGTTCAAAGGAAAAACCGGTCGATATTATGACCTTTGCACGGATGTCCCTTTTTATAAGTTCTTCAATCGTATGATAACCGTCCAGTCCGGGCATTATCATATCAAGAATGATAAGATCAAAACCTTTAGAGTCATTCTCGAGCTTGTCGAGGCATGCATATCCGTCAGCCGCGGTCTCTACCTCGTGCCCCAAGAATTCTATCATTTCACTGCCTATATCCCTCAACATCTCCTCGTCGTCGACAAACAGTATTCGTGCCTTAGATGAGACCGAACCCTTTATAGCCTTTGGACAGATGTCATTCGTGGCAAAAGTATCCGATATGGATAAAGGTATGAACATGCTGAATTTGGAACCCTTATCGACCTCTGAGATGACCTGTACGCTGCCGCCCGCATTTTTGATGATGTTATACGTTATAGAAAGACCCAGGCCGATACCCTTTTCAGGCCCTTTTTCCTTGGTTGTAAAGAACGGGTCGAATATCTTGGGCAGTATATCATTATCCATCCCGCCGCCATTGTCCGCGACATCTATCTTTACGAATCTTCCAGCAGTCTCGAGAAGATATTGTTTTTTATCGTCATGACTTACGGATATAGTATTGATATCGATTAATATCATTCCGTCTTGATTATCACCGATAGCGTCCTTGGCATTTACTATGAGATTGAGCATTACCTGGGTAAGCTGCGTATAGTCCATGAATACGCAGCAGTCTTTCTCGGCACCGGCGAATTCGACCCGTATATTCTTTGGTATGGATTTTGACGACATATCAAGGACTTCACGTATCACCTGGCTGACAGATATGTTTTCCTGTCTGCCTTCCTGCCTCTTGGTAAATACGAGCATCTGCTGGATAAGATTCTTCGCCCTCTCTAAAATCTTTTCCAGGGTTTCGATATATTGAACCTGAGTAACCCTATCTTGTGTACGCTTGAGCATGGCAAGATTGCCTGATATCCCAGTAAGAATATTGTTGAAGTCGTGAGCAACACCACCGGCAAGTTCCCCTATTGTCTCCATCTTCTGCGCATGGATCAGCTGTATCTCCATGTGTTTTTTTTCTGAAATATCCACTGCTGTAAAAACTACCCCGCCGTGTGACGGATTCATAAGAGGGTATATGCTGACATCAAAGACCTGTTTGGCGTTATTCGATATGTACTGTTCATGAAAGAACTGCGGCGTTCTGTATTCCTGGACATCCTGTATAATCCTGTCAAAATTTATCATCTGTTCACTAAGGGAAGATAATTTTTTTCCTATTACAGATGATAACGGCCTGTGGAATATCCTTTCGGTAATCGGGTTTGCCATCTGTATGGAACCGTAGCTGTCAAGGCATATGATCATGTTAGGACTCGACTCGAATATGCTGGCCAGTTGATTCTTCAGGTCTTCTATGGTCTGTTGAGCATGTTTGAGATCGGATATCTCCTGTGCATTGTATTGAACCTCAACTATACGCGACCCTTTTTTTACAACGCTTCCGCTTGCAAGGAGATATATTATCCTTTTATCTTTAGACATCGCCCTTACTTCAAAACTTGGCATCTCGCCTTTAAGTATATCCTTCCAGAAATAAATATATCTTTCTCTGTCATCAGGATGAGCAATAAGCAGGATACTCTTTCCAAGGAGATATTTACTTGAATACCCGGATACTGATAAGACCTTTTTATTAAGACGCTTTATATACCCGTATGCATCCGTTGTAATGATGAGTTCGTTAGCGTTTTCAAACAGGGCCTTGAAACGCCCACGGCTTTCCTTCAGGTCTTTTTCCAGACGCTTACGTCTTGTGATATCTTGTACAAGCCCGCAAAATCCGATAGGCCTTCCTGAATCGTCATGCAGCAGGATTACGGAATTCTCTATAGTAACCCTTGTATTGTCTCGTAATATTATTTCATACTCGATTCTTTGAGGTATGCCTGTCTGATATACATTACTGAAGACCTTGAAAACCCTCTTGGCAGTAGACTTTGAGGTATAATCGACAAAATTGAGACCGATGATCTCATCTACAGGGAGTCCTGCTATCTTGCTTACGATCTTATTTGCAAAGGTGAATGTGCCCTCGAGGTCTATTTCATAGTAGCCTTCCTGCATATCCTCAAGAACTTGTCTGTTTTTTTTATGAGTCATTGTATAACCTATGTCTATATATATCGGAAAATCCTTATAAAAACTTAATATATCAGAAATTCTGCTGATATGATAATATATAATTAGACTTCGTCTTATAGAATAGTCGTGCTAAAGGCTGATTATGTTTTTCTAGATGAGTTATCGTGTATGACACAGGAAGCAGTAAAAAAGATCATTGATCATCTTCGCAGCGTATTCCTCGGCCAGGACAAGGTCGTCAAGGCCTTGTTGTGCGCATTCTTTGCCGGCGGGCATGTGCTGCTTGAAGGTGTTCCAGGCATAGGAAAGACCCTTATAGGGCTTTCACTTGCAAGGCTGCTGGACCTGAATTTCAAGAGGATTCAGTTTACAAAACGATATGCTTGCCTCCGATATAACCGGGTTCCATACATTCATGGCAACAACAAAAGATCCTGAGCTTATAAAAGGTCCGATATTCGCAAACATAGTGTTGGCTGATGAATCATGGGCATTCATACATGGCCGGTCCTTTGTTACGCCGGGTGATGTGAAACAGACAGGTCCACTGGTGCTGCCGCACAGAATCATATCGAGACACGGTGAAGCTTCCGCTATAATAGAGGCGGTTTTTAATGAGACTGCTGTACCTCTATAGGTATTTAAAGCCCCCGCGAGGTTTTAAACTCACGAAACTCTTGTTACGGAATATAACACAAACGGTAACTACTATATCGTACGTTCAAAACACGCTCATGCATGGGTCGAGTACTGGGACGGATACTGGCGCATACTGGATGCAACCCCGCAATCAACGGATATAATAAAAATAACACGATATAGTATATTAGACGCTATGCGGTTTTCCTGGATACGATGGGTAATCCGGTATTCTCTTAAGGATCAAATCGATCTTGCGTGGTTGGTATATTCTCATAGTCATGATTGGAAAGATCATATCCATAAAGCACCCCATTTACTAAGTTTGGTTGCAATTGTAATGATTTTAGTCTGGACAGGAACTGTTTTCGCAAAGAATAGACAGATGACGCCATATGAGAAGGTTCTGAAGGTTTTGAGAAAGAGGGGTATAACATTGAGCCCTTATGATTCCCATGAACAGCACCTAGATCGGATAGGACGGGTGTGTCCTGCTCTCATGCAGGACTTCAATGTGTATCTTCAGGATTATCTTGAATGGAGATTCGGTGGAAAAGGCTCCTATATGATTACGGACACAAGCAAGATTATCAAAAAGATCAGATCAATGCCCAGGCTGAAAAAACCTAAGGGTGAATGACGATTTCCACCCGTCTGTTCATAGACCTTCCTTCCTCGGAGTTTATGTCGGCGATAGGCCTTGTTTCACCGTAGGCGACCGCACTCAGTTTATCCTTGGGTATCCCCATCTTTCTAAATACCATGAGCACTGATATTGAACGGGCCTGAGACAGGTGCCAGTTTGTGGGGTACACCTTTTTTTTATCTACTTTAAGTGAGGAGTTGTCGGTATGACCGGCGATATCTATACCGACAGGGTTCATCTGCTCAAGTCCCTGTCCGATCTTTTCAACCAGTTTTGTCCCCTTGGGTGTAAGCCATGCGCTTCTTGATGTTGGATATAGAGACCTCTGGGGCAGCACAATCTTGATTTCATCCGGGCTTTTAATAATATACACCAGGTCGTTTAATCTTTCAGTCTCCAGGACGGCCAGGATATATTCATAGGCCTTGTTCAGCCTCCACTGACTCTGTTTTTTCTCCTTTACCAATGATTGAAAACGGCTTATCTGCTTTAAAAGGGCCTTGTTTTCTTCAAGGCACTGGATATTCTTATCCATCAATCTCTGTTTTTCATCGATATGGACCAAGGCTTGGGATGACGTTTCCTCTAGCTCCTTTTCTTTTTCTACAACGAATTTCTTAAGGCTGTTATTTTCCTGTTTCATTATGGCCAGATCGGACTTGCATGCCTTTAATTCCTGAGATACAGAATCATATTCCTCTTTGGTATATTTACGGGAACAACCCAAGGAAAGGGCAAATACTAAGATGCATAGCACTGATATTATCCGTTTATACATAACCGGATTAAGATACCCGGTTATCCGTGAAGTGTCAATCCTCGGGGTAAACAACTTTTATCAACAGCCGATGTGGACAATCTCTTCATGAGCCGATATAATCCGTAATAATCATGCTTGTATCTACATATATATTAAGATCATTATTATGGGCATTCCTGGGTTGTACTGCAGTACTCTACGGGGTTATGTTCATTGTAGAATGGTTGCGCATAGGCTCTCTCTTGTCGTTCAACGACATAGACGTGCTGATAATCAGTATGGTCCCCATGGCGGTATTCATTATACCGATGTCTCTCATATTCAGCACATTGATGGTGCTTGAGAGACTCTCATCCGAATCGGAGATTATCGCCATGAAGGCTTGCGGGGTCAAGGGACGGTCGATATTCCTGCCCATTATAGGTCTTTCATTTGTATGCATGGTAGGGCATATGTTCATAACAACACAGCTGGGGCCTCTGTCTTTGGAAAACATGCAGAAAAGGCTCATACAGGATGCACCCTCAAAGATATACTCTATCTTAAAAGAAAGGGAGTTCGATAATACATTCAAGGGTCTTATAGTCTATATAGAGTCAGTTAACCGTGTGGACAGAGAGCTGAACAATGTCTATATAGAGACGACAGGAAAACAAGGTTCTATAATAACCGCCGAGAGCGGGACTCTTGATGTGGCATCGTCCAATATAATGATGAGGTTGAATAAGGGCAGCATGTACATGGACAGGGCATCGCTCCAGAGATATGTCTCTTTCGACGAGTATATGTTTACCATAGAGGCTGATTTTGCCCGTGAACTACGTTTGCGCCAGGACAAGACCGCAACACAGCCTGTATTGAAAAACCTGATACGAGACAACCCCGACCCGAGATGGGTCAAGGAATATCACAACAGGTATGCATTTCCGGTACTAAACCTCATACTGGGTTTTACAGGCATTATATTCGGAGTGCAAAAGCCAAGGTCTCCTAAATATACAGGTTTTATTGTGGGAATAGGCACTATCCTCGGATATTACATGGCCTTTTTGTTTGCAGATCGTCTCGTAAAGGGTGATATCATGGATCCTTGCCTTGGCGCCTGGGTGCCGAACATGATCTTTCTGGGCGTGATAGGGACATTGTTAATCTGGAGAAGGTCCAATATTTCTTAAAAGGAGGATACAGCCACGTCAACACTGGATAGATATATCTTTTTCAAGGCAATCAAGGTATGTAGCTTTACTGCCGTAAGTCTTGTCATTCTTGTATGGGTATCTAGTTTCTTCGGTAATATATCTATGTTTGCCGAACATGAAACAGATTTTATCACCATCATTACATTCATGCTCTATTCAACGCCCCTTATGATATACTGGGTTCTGCCTTTTTCCATATGCCTAGGCATCCTTGCCACGCAGGCCTCGTTCTCTCGTCATGTCGAGACCATCGCCATGCAGGCATGTTCCGTCTCCACTCTGCGCATTTACATGCCATATCTCATGGTGGGGCTCCTGTCGGCCTTCTTTATGGCCTATCTGTCTTTCTACCTGTATCCGCAAGCACAGAAAAAGGCCGACAAGATAGAAAACATATACATAAAGAAAAAGGATGTTCAGGGATCGTTTTCCATGACAGGAGGAAGATTCAAGGTCGGCTCATATGTGTATTACGTAGAGCACCTGGATATAACCCAAGGGATCATGCGCAATGTAAACTGTTATAATATAGCATCCGGCAGGCTTGTATCCGTAGCTCATGCCGTCAGCGCCACCTGGGTGGATAATAGATGGGCGGGTGAGGGGATAACTTATACAACACTGGATGAGAATGGAATAACCACGATAAACGACAAGACCAGCTTGCCGCTGTCACAGGGTCCGGACGAGCTTGTCATGGCACAGCCAAGGCCTGACGTGCTGACCATAACCGATATGAAGCAGTACCTCGATCAGCTCGAGAGAGACCATATTCATTCTCCCGGCATTGAGACGTATTACCAAAGCCGGATCAGTTTTGCATTTACACCGTTGATCATGACTATCCTGGTGTTGCCCTTCGGAATGAGGTTCCCGAGGGCAGGGGGAATAGCCCGTGGAATAGCTACAGGCCTTGTTCTTGGACTTGCATACTGGTCTTTTCATTCGGCAATGACAAGCCTTGGCGCCTCCGGCACTATCCCCCCTGTTATTGCATCCTGGTCATCCAATATTATAGCGATTATTCTGGGCTTAATCTTATTATCAAACAAGAGAGGTGCATATGGCTGATGTAGTAATTATCGGAGCAGGGCCGGCTGGTATCTTCGCAGCTCTCGAACTTTGCAGAAACGCCCCGGGCATCGAGGTCGTTCTTCTAGAACAGGGCCATGATATCCATAAGAGGAACAGGTCCGGAAAAGACATGCTAATAGGCTGGGGCGGGGCAGGTGCATACAGCGACGGCAAATTGACTATCTCGACAGAGGTGGGCGGGCAGCTCTCCAATCTGCTGCCCGATGATGAGCTTATCGACCTTCTAAACGAGGTTGACGGTGTGTATTCGAGTTATAATTCATCTACAGACAATGTGTTTCTTGTGGGTAGCGACGATGCCGACTCCATCTCCGCCAAGGCAAGGCTCGCAGGGCTTGTATACCTGCCCACAAAGGTGCGACATATAGGAACTGAAAATTGCTATACAATCCTTAAGCATATGAGGGATGAATTAGGTGCCTGTGTGCGTATACTCTTTGACACGCATGCCCTGGACATAATCGAGGATGAGGGCCGGGTAACAGGTGTAAGGATCGATAACAAGGAGATAATACATGCCCGATTCGTTATTGCGGCTCCGGGAAGGGTCGGTTCTTCATGGATGTCGGGCCAGGCAAAGAGGTTGTCGCTGGAGACACACCCAAATCCCGTGGACCTGGGTGTGCGTGTTGAATTGCCCGCAGTAGTACTGGAGGCGCTGACGGAAAAGGCATATGAGACAAAATTTGTGTATTTTTCAAAGACCTTTGACGATCGGGTAAGGACATTCTGTATGAATCCATACGGGGAGGTCGTGCTGGAAAACGTCGGCGATCTGATTACTGTAAACGGACATTCCTGGGCGAATAAGAGGACACAAAACACCAATTTTGCGCTGCTGGTCAGTGCGGATTTTACCGAACCGTTCGATGACCCTATAGGTTACGGGGTATCGATAGCATCGCTTGCCAACATGATCGGCAAAGGCGTTATCGTGCAAAGGCTTGGCGATCTTACCTCCGGGAGGCGAACAACCCCTTCGAGACTATCCCGGTGCACGACCATGCCTACACTCAAGGAGGCCACCCCTGGTGACCTGAGCTATTGTCTGCCATACAGAATATTAACCGATATCATAGAGATGCTTTCGTGCCTGGACAGGATCGCCCCGGGCGTCTATTCGGACCATACACTGCTATACGGCATAGAGGTTAAATTCTATTCAAACCGTCTGCAGCTTGACAAGGAGTTGCGCACCAGGTTAGACGGTCTGTACGTGATAGGCGACGGCGCAGGCATAACCAGAGGCCTTATTCAGGCAAGTGCCTCGGGTATTATTGCAGCGCGATCAGTTATGAAGAGATATTCTTGATTAAAGTTGACGGAAAATCAATTTTTTCTCTTGAATATAGAACTTTATTTTAATATCTTTACGCAGTTTTACAAACACAGATTGTTCAAAAGAGGGAGACAGTTATGGGAAAGAAATATTTATATCTTTTTGGAGGCAGGGGGGCAAAGGCTGAAGGTAATGCCGAAATGAAGAATATACTCGGCGGCAAAGGAGCCAATCTTGCCGAAATGACCAACATCGGCATACCGGTTCCGGCCGGTTTCACCATATCGACCGAAGTATGTGCTATGTATTATGAATCTAACGGGATCCCGAAAGAGGTAAAGACACAGGTAAAGGATGCCCTTGGTAAGGTAGAAAGGGCGATGGGCCTTGATTTTGCCGATCCAGAGGCTCCCCTGTTGTTTTCCGTGCGTTCAGGCGCCAGGGCATCAATGCCCGGCATGATGGATACGGTACTGAACCTCGGCATCAATGATGAAACAGTACATGGGCTTATAAAACTAAGCGGCAACGAACGTTTTGCGTATGACTGCTACAGGCGTTTCATCCAGATGTATTCGGATGTTGTTATGGGTGCAGACTCGGAGGTGCTTGAGAAAGAACTCGAGAAGATGAAAAAAGACAAGGGTGTAAAGCTTGATACCGAGCTCGATGCATCGGACCTGAAAAAACTTGTCCGGATATTCAAGGAAAAGGTTAAGATCCTTACCGGTGAAGAGGTTCCGTCCGACCCTATGAAACAGCTCTGGGGTGGCATAGAGGCGGTATTCAGGTCATGGGACACACAACGTGCTATCACATACAGAAAACTCAACGGCATACCCGACGAATGGGGTACAGCGGTAAATGTCCAGGCCATGGTCTTCGGTAATCTAGGGGAAAATTCTGCAACAGGTGTTGCCTTCACAAGGGATCCTGCTACAGGGGAAAATGTCTTTTTCGGAGAATTCCTGCAGAATGCCCAGGGTGAAGACGTGGTTGCAGGCATACGGACACCCATGCCTATCAATATCGCGGGGAAAAAAGATCCTACATATGTATCCATGGAAGAGGCCTTTAGTGATCAGTACAAACAGCTCGTAGAGATATACCTTACCCTTGAGAAGCATTACAAGGACATGCAGGATATAGAGTTCACGATACAGGAAAATAATCTCTGGATGCTGCAGACACGTACGGGTAAACGAACCGCTGCCGCTGCAGTAAATATCGCTGTGGATATGGTCAATGAAGGCCTTATTACAAAGGAAGAGGCAGTCCTCAGGATCGATACAGAACAGCTCGACCAGTTGCTGCATCCGCAGATAGATCCAGACGCCGAAAAGAATATCATAGGCAAAGGACTTCCTGCATCGCCTGGTGCTGCCGTCGGAAAGGTTGTATTCTCGGCCGAGGACGCGGAGGCGGAGTCTAATAAGGGAGAAAAGATCGTTCTGGTAAGGTTGGAGACCTCGCCTGAAGACATACACGGCATGCATGTGGCCGAGGGGATCCTCACTGCTCGTGGCGGTATGACCTCTCATGCAGCGGTTGTTGCAAGGGGTATGGGTAAATGCTGTGTCTCCGGATGTCAGGAACTCCATATAGATTATGCCAATCAGAAATTCACCCTGGACGGCAACGTAATAAACAAAGGCGACTTTATATCCCTCGATGGAGCAAAGGGAGATATAATGCTGGGCAAGTGTCCTACAAAAGAACCTTCTCTTTCCGGCACATTCGGTACAATAATGGAATGGGCGGATGAGTCGAGGACCCTTGGTGTAAGGACCAATGCCGACACAGCTCATGATTCCAAGGTTGCACGTGATTATGGGGCTGAAGGTATCGGATTATGCCGTACAGAGCACATGTTCTTTGAGGCCGACAGGATCCTTGCCGTACGCGAGATGATTCTTGCAAATGACGAACAGGGGCGAAGGGCTGCGCTCGACAAGATAAAGCCCATGCAGAAAGGAGATTTCAAGGCCATATTCAAGGAGATGGATGATCTGCCTGTAACCATCAGGCTTCTCGATCCCCCTCTGCACGAGTTTTTGCCGCATACGGACAGTGAGATAGAAGAGGTTGCCGGGGCCTTGAATACACCGGTCGAAGAAGTAAAGGCAAAGAGGGATGCACTTCACGAGGCAAACCCCATGCTCGGACATCGCGGATGCAGGCTCGGGATAACCTTCCCTGAGATATATGAGATGCAGGTAAGGGCTATCATGGAGGCAGCGTGCGAATGCAGCAAGGATGGTATATCTGTGGAACCCGAGATCATGATACCTCTTGTTGGTCATGTTAATGAACTCGAGGTACTGCGCAAGATGACGGTCGAGGTTGCTGAAGAGATACTAAAGTCATATGACGCGGGCCTTAAATACAAGGTCGGCACCATGATTGAGCTGCCAAGGGCCGCACTTACCGCAGACAAGATAGCCAATCATGCCGAATTCTTCTCATTCGGGACCAACGACCTGACACAGACCACATTCGGCCTGTCAAGGGATGACGCGGGCAAATTCCTTCCTATCTATGTGGACAAGAAGGTTCTTCCGAAGGATCCCTTCATGGCTCTTGATCAGTCAGGGGTAGGCGAACTCGTCAGGATAGGTGTTGAAAAGGGCAGATCAACCAGGCCCGACCTGAAGGTGGGGATATGCGGGGAACACGGCGGTGAGCCATCATCAATAGAGTTCTGCCACAGGACAGGGCTCAACTATGTGAGCTGTTCACCATACCGCGTACCTATAGCCAGACTTTCTGCTGCTCAGGCCGCGATAAAGAACAAGGCGTGATAATAAGTTTTGAGGGAGGAGAGGGTGCCGGCAAGACAAGGCACGCCTCTTTCCTCTGTAACTACCTCAATGTAAAAGGCATAGCCCCGGAAATTTTAAGAGAACCCGGAGGAACTGTTTTTTCAGAAAAGGTAAGGGGGTTATTCCTGGAAGAGGGCATCAGTCCGATGACGGAATTGCTCCTTGTTCTGGCTTCAAGAAATGAAAATATCACTACGTTGATAAGACCTGCACTGTCACGGTGCAGGCTTGTCATTATAGACAGGTTTATAGACTCCACCCTTGTTTATCAGGGAGTAGCAGGTGGCCTGGGTGTAGAAAAGGTTAGAGAAATCATGGAGATGACAGGCACATGGATAGAGCCGGATATAACGTTTGTCCTGGATGCCGAACCTGAAATCACCCTTCAAAGAATCAAGCCTGATGATAAATTCGAAAAAAAGGATATCGGTTTTCACCAAATGCTGCGTGAAGGCTTTCTTACGCTGTCAAATCAGAAGCGACATCGTATAATAGATACCGGCAGAAGCCCCGGTGATGTGGAAAAAGACATCATAGAGGTAATAGAAAAGGATTGTCTGCCCTGCATAGGAGATATATGAACAGTTCGAATCTCGATACGGAAAGGCTCAATACCATAGGTTATGATTCCTGCATGACCAATTGCGGCAATTTTCTTATAATGGACCAGAATATTGTAGAATATGCCAATAAAATAGATGGTTTAAGCGTTCTTCCCTTGAAAGAGGCCATGGATATATACCCGCATATAGAAAAGGAACTGCTCTTCGGTATTGTACCTAAGGACAAGAATGAATACACAAAACTGGCATCTCAGAGAGAACCTGTCGGATATTATATACGTGTTGAGCCCGGAATAAGGATAGAAGAACCCATGCAGGCGGCCTTTATGCTTGGCATCGATGACTCTACACAGGTCATACACAACATAGTAGAACTGTGCGATGGTGCCGGGCTGAATATCGTGAATGGATGCACGACCTCCGGCCATCATATAACAGGAAGGCATATCGGTATTACAGAGACATATCTGCATAGAGGATCGAACCTGGGATATACTATGATCCACAACTGGGGCAGCGGTGTTGAGGTCTTTCCTGTAGGGGCATCGGTTGTAGGCGAAGATGCTAGTCTTATATCGAATTATGTAGCCATGACGTCTATCAAGAGGATAGAAACATACCCTGTAGCTACTGTTCATAAGAAAGGTAATGCCAGGTTCTATTCCATAATATTTGCAAAAGGAAACTCATACTTTGACAGCGGCGCAAAGCTTGTCCTAAAAGGTGCCGATTCCAGCGGAGAGATCATAAGCCGGGTGGTTTCCGACGGTGGTACGGTCATATCCAGGCAGATGCTTTGTGGCAATGTCGCTGGATCTGTCGGCCACATGGAGTGCAGCGGTCTATTGCTGGGAAATAAAGGCATCATACATTCCATACCTGAATTGAGGGGAGAGGACCCTGATGTGAATCTATCCCACGAGGCCGCGGTCGGTAAGATATCAAGGGACGAATTGAACTACCTTATGACCAGAGGTCTCTCTGAAGAACAGGCGCGTTCATTAATCATAAGGGGTTTTCTTGATATAAAGATAGAAGGCCTACCTGATAAGGTGCAGGCCCTTGTCGATGATGTGATAGAGCGTTCTGTTCAAGGTTCTATATAGGGCAGGGGCCTTATATTGCAACACCCCTAATATATTAACTATTAAATCGTCACTATTTGGTCGAGAATCGATTCTTTCAAGCAAGTCAATGGTTTTATATAGGCACAAAAGATACGTGTACATAAGGGCAAAGATATATCGTAAAGATAAAGAGGATATTCCAATTTAACATAACATATATTATCGGACATTGATTGATTATGGTTGCAGATGGTTTATTGGTTTGTGTATATGGAAATCATGTCCGGTATTCAGCGTTTATCTCGACATACTTATAAGACAGATCCGTTGTCCATGCCTTGAATGCACCGGGGCCGTCACCCATATTGATGGATATATCTATATTCCTCGACAACAGTGCATTGTGAAGAGCGTCTTCATCGAAGAGATCTGCCTGTTTACCCGCGCTTGCTACATCAATCCCCTGTATCTTGATGGATATCTCATTAGGGTTTATATCGATCCCGCTATAGCCAATGGCGGCCATTATCCTGCCCCAGTTAGGATCGGCACCGAACATGGCTGTCTTAACCAGCAGAGAATTGCAAATGCTCATAGCTATCCGCTTTGCATCAGTATTATTACAACTGCCTGATATATCAACTGAAATTACCTTTGTTGCCCCCTCACCATCCCTGACTATCATCAGGGCGAGATCTTCTATAACCTCCTGCAGGGCCTGTGCAACAGCAGACATGTCATCTTCATGAACAAGACCCGACGTCATCGCGATGAGGGTGTCATTGGTCGACGTGTCGCCGTCTATGGTTATGGCGTTAAAGGTTGTATTTACAGCATCTTTAATAATATTATTTAGTGTTATCGGGTCTATATCTGCATCGGTCAATATTATCGCAAGGGTTGTAGCCATATCGGGGGCGATCATGCCGGCACCTTTTGCAAAGCCGAGAACAGTTGCCCTGCCCGCCTTCCGGTGTGCAACCTTTGGATATGTGTCGGTCGTCATGAGCGATCGTGAAAACGCATCGATGTCGTTTCCAAGCCCCTTGACCAACTCCGGCATCTTATTTGTCATCCTTTCTACCGGCAGACGTATACCGATAACCCCTGTGGACATCGGTATGATCTTATCCCTTTCCACACCGAGAGATCCTGCCAGTGAATCCATGACGGATAAGGCATCCTCTATCCCTTGATCACCTGTACAGGCATTTGCATTCCCTGAGTTTGTAATAATAGCCCGGGCAGTATTGTCTTTAAGGATATCCATTCCGATCATAACCGGTGCCGCCTTGATCTTGTTCGTGGTAAACACCCCTGTTGTGGGTGCATCTGTTTCGCACAAGACAAGACCCATATCCAGGCCCTTGCTATTGATTGATTTTACACCTGAATTTATGGCCGAGAAGCTGAACCCCCTTGGTATCATATTCTACCACCGCAACATTGTTTATACTTCTTTCCTGACCCGCATGGGCAGGGATCGTTTCGGCCTATCTTCTTTCCCTGTCTTTTAACTGTCACGGGTCTTTCCGAAGACTGTGTCCTGCCAAGCTGCATCCTCTGCTTTCTTTCCCTGTGAGCGATCTTCTCTACATCCTCCTGCTTTTGTATCTGTATCTTGAAGAGACGTTCCAGGGAGAGTTCCCTCATCCTCGCTATGGTAGAGACAAACATGTCAAAACCCTCACGCTGATATTCCCTCAGGGGATTCTTCTGCCCGTATCCGCGCAGGCCTATACCGTCCTTGAGGTGATCCATGGAAAGCAGGTGGTCCTTCCATAGCGTATCCAGTGTCATAAGCAGTATCTGTCTTTCCACCATACGCATTATATCCGGGGTGAATTCCTGTTCCCTGATATCATAATAGGCATTGATCTCATCCTTGACGTTTTGGAACAGGGTATCCGTGGTATCTCCTTTGTTGGGACTGATCTCGGGTTCAAAGTCAAAGATGTTTTTCACCCATGCCCTTAATCCATCTATATCCCAGTCCTTTTCCGAAGATTTTATCGGTGCGTATAATGCAAGTGCATCTTCAAGTACTTCACCTATCATCTCATCGATAAATTCCCGCAGGTTGTCTTCAGAGAGTATCTTGCGCCTCTCTGAATATACGACCTCACGCTGCTTGTTCATTACGTCATCATACTCGAGCAGGTGCTTTCGTATCTCGAAATTGCGGCCCTCTACCTTTTTCTGTGCCCCTTCTATGCTTCTGCTGATCAGCTTGTGTTCGATAGGTTCATTTTCCTGGACACCTAGACGGTCCATTATTGCCGATATGCGCTCTGAACCGAATATCCTCAACAAGTCGTCTTCTAGGCTCAGATAAAACCTTGATTCACCCGGATCCCCCTGTCTGCCCGACCTTCCCCTGAGCTGGTTGTCTATACGCCTGCTCTCGTGCCTTTCCGTACCAAGGATAAAAAGGCCGCCGGCAGACATTACATCATGATGTTCCTTATCGCATGATGCTTTGATATCATTGTATATCTCAGAATATTTATCATCATCCGGCCCTACCCTCTGCCTTGTGAGGAAATCAGGATTGCCCCCTAGTATAATGTCTGTCCCTCTTCCGGCCATGTTTGTCGCAATGGTGACACCGCCTTTGCGTCCGGCCTGAGCAACTATATCAGCCTCCCGCTCATGGTGTTTGGCGTTCAATACATGGTGGGGTACACCTTTACGTTTGAGGACCTTGGCTATCTTTTCCGAGTTTTCTATCGAACTGGTTCCTACGAGGACCGGCTGTCCTTTTTTACTGCACTGTACTATCTGGCTCAAAACCGCATTGTATTTTTCTTTTTCGGTCTTATATATGACATCCGCGCAGTCATTTCTCACCATGGGCTTATTGGTCGGCATGACAACGACATCGAGATCGTAGATGTTCTTGAACTCCATGGCCTCTGTTTCTGCAGTACCTGTCATGCCGGAGAGTTTATCATACATGCGGAAGTAATTCTGGAAGGTGATCGAGGCCAAGGTCTGGTTTTCGTTTGCAACCTTGACACCTTCCTTTGCCTCTAGTGCCTGATGAAGTCCTTCCGAGTACCTTCGCCCCGGCATGAGCCTGCCGGTGAATTCATCGACAATTATCACCTCTCCTTCCTTCACCACGTAATCCACATCCCTTGTAAACAATTTATGTGCACGTAATGCCTGATTAAGGTGATGTACGGTCTCGAACTCGCTGGGTTCATACAGATTGTCCTTGGATAGTATCTTCTGCAGGACATCGATGCCTTCTTCCGAGAATACAACGGTATTGGCCTTTTCGTCCTTGCTGAATAGATCGTCAGGGTTCTTCCTCTTGAGAAGTTCGATTATTGCGGTATTGGCCTCGTAGTATTTGGATGTCGAATCCTCTGCAGGCCCGGATATGATAAGAGGTGTACGCGCCTCATCTATGAGGATAGAATCCACCTCGTCTACAATGGCATAAAAGAATTCCCTCTGGACATAGTCTTCAAAGGTAAACTTCATATTGTCCCTGAGATAGTCAAAACCGAATTCGTTGTTTGTCCCATAGGTTATATCTGCATCATAGCTCTGTTTCCGTTGGGTGTCATCAATGCCGTGAACAATGACACCTACGGAGAGGCCGAGGAAGGTGTATATCTTTCCCATCCATTCGGAATCCCTTTGCGCAAGGTAATCGTTGACCGTGACCACATGAACGCCCTTGCCGGCAAGGGCGTTGAGGTAAACCGGCATGGTGGCGACCAGCGTCTTTCCTTCACCAGTCTTCATCTCCGAGATCTTTCCCTGATGAAGTATGATCCCCCCCATGAGCTGTACATCGAAGGGCCTCATATTGAGGGTCCTTTTCGATGCCTCTCTGACCGTGGCAAATGCCTCGGGCAATATGTCATCGAGCGATGCCCCTGATGAGATCTTTTCTTTGAAATATGGCGTCATGGCCTTGAGCTCTGCATCACTCTTAGACTTGAATACATCTTCAAGTGAATTTATTTGCTCTACAAGTGGCCTCAGTTGTTTGATTTCTCTATCATTTTTACTTCCGAATATCTTTACAAGCATTCCAAACATATTAATACGTTCCTTTATTCAGTAATTCAGACTCTCAAGAACGTTCATAGAATATAGATGCGGTTATTTCAACATGTATCTTTTAGGATTGACATGGATACCGTTTACCATGACCTCGTAGTGAAGGTGAGAACCTGTAGATCTGCCTGTATTACCTATATATGCTATATTGTCTCCGCGTTTAACCATCTGCCCCGCCTCGACTGCAGATTTCGCAAGATGACCGTACCTGGTAACAATGCCGTATCCATGATTGATTACAAGAAAATTGCCGTAACCACCATTTCGGCAATATGACGTTACAATACCGTCTGCAGGTGCATAAATAGGTGTGTTTTTCCTTGATGCTATATCAACACCCTTATGGAACTCTCTTTTGCCTGTAAACGGTGAACTGCGCCACCCGAAACGCGATGTGAGCCATCCGCGCGTAGGCCAGATAGAGGGTGTATGGGCCACAATAGATCTCTGTCTCTCCAGTTCTTCGAGCAGTTCCCTGGAGACCTGTTTTTCTATGCCGATATCGTCTCCGAGCTGCTTGATATTAGAGTGCAGCTTTTTTGTAAGGATCTTTTCCGTAAGCAGCGGGGGCTTCATAATGGAATCGGCCCCACCCCCCCCTATCCCTATTATCTGTTCCGGCGTATCGATCTTCACCTTTGCAATAGAACACAGATGCCTGTTATAGTTTCTGATATCGCTCATCTCTTTATCCAGCGCAACAAGCTTCTCCGAGATCATAGAGATCTGCTGTTTCTGTTCTATATTTCGGGTCTTGACCTCTTCTATACAGGAAATTTCCGAGCGTAAGGTGTAGAGTCTATAGCCCGCTATACAGGAGAATGATAAAAGACCTATAAGCAGTATAAAGGAAACAATGATACCGACTGCCGATATCTTGAATCTTTTTATGCCCTCATCTTTTTTTGATATTATAAGCACTGTCCAATGGTTTCTCATCCGGCACCTTTCATCTGGAGCTGATATCTATCCTGTCAATCAATATGGATGGGCAAAGCACATCTCCGAATTCGCGCAGGTCATCCCCTGCCATAATAACTCTGGACAATAATTCATAAATATTTCCGGAAATTGCAGACTCTCTTACAGGATAGCATCGATCCCCTTGTTCATAGAGGACCCCATTAACCCCTACTGAAAATTCACCTGTAATGGGATTTGCAGTATGCATACCCATAATATCGGTAATTCTGAGTACTTGCTTTAATTTTTTCAATGTGTGGTAAAGATTCTCGTTACCGGGATTCATGCTCATATGGCGGATGCCGAGACATGGAAAAGACCGGAAGCTGCCCCTTATGGAGTTGCCCGTAGATAATGTGCCCGCTGCCTTTGCCCAGTAGCTGTCGTATACAAATGAGCGGACGATACCGTCTTTTACCAGCACGGTGTCTTGTGACGGCATACCCTCGCCGTCAAAGGGCATTGCCGATGCGGCCAACGTATCCAGCGGGTTGTCATTCAATGTTATGTTGTCTGAAAAACATGTCTTGCCGAGCTTGTCCTTGAGATATGACTTGCCTTTCATAACATTTTCACCGAGGAAGGCATCGGATATGAACTCCAGCAGCATCGATGTTGTTGTATTGTCAAAAACAACCGGTATCTTCATGGTCTTTAGCCTGCGGGCATTCAGCATATCCGTTGCTTTAGCCACCGCACTGTTCGATGTCTTTATAATATCTATATCCTTAAGTCTGTGAGAAAAGTCAAAGTCATAACCTGCCTGAGAGTCCTGACCGTCTTTTGCCGCGACCATGATGGAGGCAGACACCGATGATGTCCTTCCCGAGACAGAAATCCCATTGGAATTTACGATATAGGCATCTTTAAGGGTTTTTGAAAATGAGGCCTTGCGCACCTTGTCCACACGAGTGTCAGTCTCATGGGCACTCGTCTCTAGAAGTATCGCCCTGTCCATACATGCATCAGGCCCGAGAAGGGCGATCTCTTCATCGAAGAGATCTATGTTGTCATAATCCCCCTTTGGCCCGGGGATGTGGTTGCAGGGATCTTCGAATTGGTGTCTGGCAGATGTGACAGCCGAGTCTATGAGCGATTCGTCAGGATCGGCACCATAGGCAAAACCTATGGATCTTTTGTTGAGAACGCGTATACCTATGCCTGATTCCCTGGAATGGTTGAGAAATCCCATACCTGCGTCCTTGGATTCCGCCCGGATGGTATCGTATGCCATGCCGAACACCTCGTAATCATCGATAGCCCTTTTCTTAAGAAGCGATATTGCCCTTGATACCTTTTCTTCCAGGTTCACCTTTAATCCCCCAAATCATAAACGAGCGCTGTCTCCCTGCAATCCGGAAAATACGGACAATGTATGCAATCCGCCCATATCTTATTCGGCAGGCTCATCTTGTCTACCTCTCCGAACCCGATCTTTTTGAAGAAATCAGGCGCATATGTGAGGGTGAACAGACGTCTCAGCCCAAGCATCCTTGCCTCATCCATACATGCATTTACAAGAGAGCTTCCAATCCCGAGGCCGTGATATTGTCTGCTTACGGCAAGAGTACGTATCTCGCCCAAATCTTCCCACGAGACCTGTAATGCGCAGCAACCTTTGAGCGTTTTATCATCCTTGTCATCATATGTGATCCAGAAATCCCGGATCGAGGTATAGAGAGAGTACAGGGACTTGGGAAGGATCAGTCCTTCCTTTACATAAGGTCCTATCAGCGCCTTTATATTCTCTACATCATGAACAGTTGATTTGTTTATCATAATCTCACAGCCAAAATATTTTTTACCCATAGACCATTCACTGACAAAAAAGTCAAATATTAACTTGTCTATTGTTGCCCGTTACAGTGTTCTTGACCGCGGTTTTCTATAAGCTCTTTTGCGTGTTCTATCACTGTATGGCTCGGGGATTCCCCCCCCATCATCCTGGCAAGCTCCATCACCCTATCCATCTGAGTGACGTGATTTACCGTAGATACTGTTGTACCGCCTTCTTGTCTCTTGGATATGACGATATGCGAATCAGCCATGGATGCCACCTGATGCAGATGCGTAACTATAATCAACTGTGCGTGCGATGACAGGCCTTCGAGCTTTTTTGCGATCATAAAGGCTGTTTGTCCGCTTATGCCGGAATCTATCTCGTCAAATACAACTGTAGAATCCTGAGAGTTCTTTTGCTGCACCTTTAATGCTAGCATTATTCGGCTCAACTCACCGCCAGAAGCTATCCTGGCAAGGGGTAACAGCTCCTGGCCCACATTGGTGGATATCATGAACTCCCCCTTCAATACTGTGTTGGGGTTTATAAAATCACCACTACCGGCATGAATGGTCTTGTCCATGTTCTGTATGCCGGCCTGCCGAATCTCGAATCGGGTACCCGGCATGCCCAGGTCGGTGAGGTCCCTGTTTATACCGTTACACAACAGACGTGCATATTCCTGCCGCCTATTCAGTAAAGAGATAATACTGTTGCTGTATGCATGAACAGCGGCTTCGAGTTCGATGGCTGCATCCTCTGTCATTTGCTCCGAACCGGACAGGATAGAGATTTTGTTTTCCATATCCGCCATTATCCCAAACAGACCAGTTTCGTCCGTCCTGTGCTTTTTTTTCAGATCCCTTAGCACATGCACATCATCCTCAAGCCCTGCAATCCTTTCAGGGTCATATTCATACCTGTTGAGTTGGCCCCTCAGCACGAGGACTATATCCTCGACCTGGGCAGTGACATGGTTGATGGTCTCCACGACCTCACTGATCCCTTCATCGAGGGATACCATGTTGATGATATGTTCCCTAGCTTGAGATGTAAGATCCATCACGGAAGGAGCACCGGAATAGAGTATCTCCTGAACCGCCATCGCGGAATTCTTGAGCTGTTCCGATGAGCGCAGGACCTCTAGTTCCTTTGTCAGTCTCTCCTCAAGACCTTCTTCTATACGTGCTGCCTTTAATTCATCCAGGCAAAACCGGATGTCTTCCCTTTCAGCCCTGGTTTGATCTATCTGTCTTTTTATACTGTCCAGCTTGATCTTTGCGTTTACCAGAGTTTCATATGTCCTGGTAACATCATCGCGTTTCAGACCCGCCATCTCTTCAAGGATCTTCATATGCTCGGAGGGATTCAGTAGATCCTGGTATTCATGCTGACCGTATATATGGATCATGCCTGATGAAAGCCCTGCAAGAGAGGATATCGTGGAGAGCTTTCCGTTGATATAGCACCTGTTTACACCGGTTGGATATATCTCTCTTCTGAGTACTGTCTCCCGGCCCGCATCACTGAAAAGGGCCTCAATCACGGCCTTGTCTTTGCCTGGTCTGACCAGATCCTTGCTTGCCTTGGCACCCATCAGCAGGGTCAGTGCCCCCAGGACCAATGATTTGCCCGCGCCTGTTTCTCCGGTGATACAGTTAAGCCCGTTATGAAACTCTATGGCTATCTCATCAAATATCGCCATTGATGAGATCTTCAGGAATTCTATCATCTTTCCTGCCACTTAAGCTTTGTCCGCAATATCTCGAAATAATCCCTCTGCGGAAATCTCACCATTACAGCATGGACATTTCCCCTCTTTATTATAAGCCTGTCTTGCCCGGCAAGCGGGTAACCCTTTTGTCCGTCCAGGGTAAGGTAAATATCATCCGAGGCCTTTCCTGACTTTATTACGATCTCAACCTCTTTAAAATCAGGCAATATTATCGTTCTGTTCGATAAGACATGGGGACAGATCGGGGTCAATATGATCGCCGAGACATTGGGATGTACAATAGGTCCTCCGGCTGCCAGATTATATGCGGTCGATCCTGTCGGCGTAGAGACAATAAGTCCGTCGGCACGATAGCAGGTGATAAACTTAGAGTTTGCCCATACCTCGATATCGATAATCCGGGCAAGGGCACTCTTGTTGATGACAACATCGTTCAACACGTGCTGCGATATAACAGTGTCATTATCCCGCAGGACCGTGGCATTGAACATGGCGCGTTCGTCTATGGTATAATCACCGTTGACAACCGATTTCAGGGCGTTATAGACCTCATCTTCCGTGACCTCTGTAAGGAAACCGAGGTATCCCATGTGAACACCGAGTATAGGAATCTTCAAGGATGCGGACATCCGTATCGATCTCAACAAGGTCCCGTCTCCGCCAATGACTATAAGGATATCGGATTTTGACCAGATATCGGCCGAATGGGATTTTTTAAGGTAGTCCGCTATATGATCTTCAAAAAGGCAGGTCAGTCCATTGTCTCTTGACCATTCAAACACCCTGGAAGAAAGTTCAAGGGCATCCTTATTGTCCTCTTTACATACAATTCCAATGATCATTATGATTCATATACTAGCCCGGATTGTCGTTTGTCTATATGAAAAAAAGATACCGGGAATACAGCCCTGGTTTACCTTTCGAGATAAGATACGGATTCTATATGATAGGTTTGGGGAAACATGTCAAAGACCTTTGTATGCCTGAGTTTATACCCTGCATCCATGAGTCCTGCAAGGTCTCTGGAAAGGGTGCTGGGGTTGCATGAGACATATATAATCCTTGATGCTCCAAGACTCGGCAATATACCGGTGATCTCTTTTGCACCCTCACGCGGGGGATCAAGTACAACCGTATCAAAGGAAATAGATTCCTTCTGTATGGATTTAACTGCCTTTGCTGCGTCCATGGTGATAAAACGGACATTTTTTATCTTGTTCCTTTTCAGATTCTTTTTACCCTGCTCTATAAGCCGTACATGCCTGTCTACGGCTACCACCTCTTTTGCAGAAATAGACAGCGGTATGCTGATATTCCCGCTCCCGCTGTAAAGGTCGAGGAGATGATCTGATCCTGCCGCCAGTTCGGAAATGTGGTTTATCATCAGATCATTTACATCCATATTGGCCTGTATGAACCCTCCCAGCCCGCTGGATAGGATCATGACCCTGTCCTGTATCATCACTTCATAGCTGCAGTACTTAGTGCCCATCATATAATCTCCTGTGCGCCGACCGTCTATCTCGAAGCATAGACCCGCTACATCCAGCTCTTTATACAGGGTATTCATAGTATCGAGATCCTTGCTGTGGATACCGTCCTTTAGACGTGCCAGGACAATTACCTCGTCCTGAGGGGCATGTATCTCCAGAGAGATGAGGTTGTATATGGGATAACGGCCGAGGAGAGTCTTTAAGCTGTCTATAGTATCCTGTATCTTCTGATTCAGTATCGGGCATCTTTCAAACTCCACAACCTCCTTGGTCATTTTCTTGTAAAAACCAAGCGATATCTCCGGGTGGTATGAGCAATGGATCGTTGCATGAGTACGATACCCATATATCTGATCTGACTCGACGCTGTCTTCCTCTTTATCCGGACCTGTCGGACACCTCTTTTCTATCTCTCCGTTCAGGATCTTTTTCTTCCACAGAACCTGTTCTTTGTATTGTATGTGCTGCCAATCGCAACCACCGCAGGATTGAAAAATAGGGCACAAAGGTTTTACCCTGTTGGGGGATTCTTCTATTATATCCAGAGCACTGGCTATTATATACTGTGCATGATCCCTGACGGGTTTTACACGTACGATCTCACCCGGGATCACCATGGGGACGAAGACTACCTTTCCGTCTTGTCTATGTCCGACCCCTCTTCCTCCGTAGGATAATGATTCGATCCTTAGATTAAATGCGTCAGGGTCCATTTCAGTCTGCTACCACTGTTACTCTCATCTTAAAGATCCTTTAGCATGTTTTATAAAATCGATGCAACAAAATCAATGATGTGTTGTTGCATTGATATCTGCTTTTGTATAATATGAACCAATGGAGATAATAGTCGGCTGGTTGGTTGATACTGTGTGGAGGTTTGGCTACCCCGGGATCATCATGCTCATGTTTCTTGAAAGCTCGTTCTTTCCCTTTCCCAGCGAGGTGGTTGTTCCGCCGGCGGGTTATCTTGCATCCCAAGGTGAGATGCAAATGTCCATGGTTATATTTTGCGGTATTTTAGGCAGCCTCTTAGGCGCGCTATTCAATTATGCAATCGCATATTGGCTGGGCAGGCCTCTGCTCATAAAATATGGCAGATACATGCTGCTTACCCGACAACGATTTGATAAGGTTGACGATTTCTTCAACAAACACGGCGAGATAAGCACGTTTACATGCAGGCTGATCCCGGGTATCAGGCAGTACATATCGTTTCCGGCCGGCCTGGCCAGGATGGATCTTTTGCGGTTCAGCCTGTACACCTCTCTGGGTGCATCCATATGGGTCGTTATACTTGCATATATCGGTTATTTTGTCGGGAACAACAAATCCCTTGTTATGCAGTATTCAAGGCAGGCAACCATTGCGCTTATAATCTTTATCACTATCTTGATTGTCTTTTATTTTGCACGCAATAAAAAACGGATTGCCTATTGACTGATTAACAAAAACAGTGTAATATTTATGTACTCGCCTTAAAGGAAAGAGGAGGGTCTATGGGTAGCAGGTTTTATTCCTCTGATTTCGAGCTGTACACCAAGAAAATAAAGAACTATTCATTACTTACACCAGAAGAAGAGTTAGATTTAGCTCGTAAATATAAGAATGGGGACAAACAAGCGGGTCAGAAAATAGTCACTGCAAATCTAAGGTTTGTAGTGAAAATTTCACAGGGATATTTCCATCTCGGATACGGCCCTTTGGAGATAATCCAAGAGGGCAACATGGGGTTGGTCAAGGCCTTAACCAGGTTTGATCCGGAGATGGGGGTCAGATTTATATGCTATGCAATATGGTGGATAAAGGCATACATCAAGAATTTCGTACACAAAAGCTATCAGGTTCATACCGGCAGGCTTACGCATGCCAAGGGTCTTGTCTCTCTGGAAAGCGCCATATCCAGTGACAGCGAAAGTGACGAGACCCTGCTAGATCACCTTCTTTACGAAGGACCTGATCAGGATGACTGCTATTCGCATAAGGAACGGCATGCCTACCTACTGAAGCTGATAAAATCAGATCCGCCCATGCTTACCGACCGGGAGGTCTTCATTATAGAAAGGAGGTTTTTTAGTGACCCTCCGGAGACACTCAAGGACATAGCGCTACAGATAGGAGTAACCCGCGAACGCGTAAGACAGATCGAGACGAGATCATTGCAAAGGATAAGGGCTGCCATAGAAAAGCAGCAGACCATACTTGTCGAGGATATCCATATCGGTCACTCCTATCCTATGAAGAGGAAGAGGTTTTAGGTCTATCTGTTAGAGAACGATCCGAATTTTGTTAGTTCGGGTATCCATGAAAGCTTTATATCACCTGTAGGACCGTTGCGGTGCTTTGCAATAATGAGCTCGGCAATACCCTTGTCAGACGTTTCAGGGTTATATACCTCGTCCCTGTATATAAAACATATGATGTCCGCATCCTGTTCAATAGCCCCTGATTCCCTGAGATCGGACATCTGCGGACGTTTGTTCTGTCTTTCCTCGAGCCTTCTGTTCAACTGGCTTAAAGCGATAACAGGTATATTGAACTCTTTGGCTATGGCCTTTAGTGTCCTTGATATACCGGATATCTCCTGTTCGCGCGAGTCTGTGCGTGATTTTGAGGTCATGAGCTGAAGATAATCCACCACAATCAACCGCAGATCCACCTGTGAGGCAAGCCTCCTCAGTTTGCTACGTATATCCATTGGTGAAATCCCCGGGGTATCGTCTATGAATATAGGTGCTTCTGATAGTGTCCCGGAGGCATTCAAGAGCGAACTCCATTGATCCTTTTTCAGCATAGACAGAGATGTCGCCTCTCTTACAAGGCTCTGGTTGATCTCTGCCTCGGATGCCAGCATCCTCAATACGAGCTGTTCTATCCCCATCTCCAGGGAAAATACGGCGACAGGCATCTGCTCGGTAACAGCGACATAATGTGCTATATTCATGGCAAGAGAGGTCTTACCCATGGAGGGTCGCGCTGCAAGTATGATCAGGTCGCATCCGTGAAGTCCTCCCAGGAGTTTATTGTCGAGATCGATAAAACCCGTAGGGACTATGCCCTGGTCTATCTCACCCGTGGCCATTCTGCTGAGGTTGTGGTACATGTCCTGAAGGGGGATGTTTATCTTGGTCAACCCGCCGTTGGTCTTATTTAACTGCTTATTGATGTTAAATATTATCTGTTCGGCCTGTTCAAGGGCATCCGAGACCTCACCGGTAGATGTTCTTGCTATCTTCACGATGTCCCCGGCGCCGATTATCAGGGATCGAAGTATGGCCTTTTCACGTATGAGTGTTGCATAGTACTCGATATTGGCCGTTGTTGGGATACGGTCAGCCAGTTGAGATATATAGCTTGCACCACCTACCTTGTCCTGATTTCCCCTTTTTTCTATGGCCTCGATAAGAGAGATATAATCTATGGGCAGGCCCTTATCCGTAAGCCCAAGCATCTCTTCATAGATGATCCTGTGCCTCTCGGCATAGAAATCCTCTGAAGATATCTTATCTGTAAGCAGGTCGAGGGAGGAATTCTCAAGGAGAACCCCTCCCAGTACATATTCTTCCGCCTCGATATTGTGGGGCAGCATTACAGGGGAGGCTTCCATCTATTATGCCCGCCGTCTATTCGGCTGATACCTCTACCTTAACCGATGCGTTCACCTCGGGAAAAAGCCTTACAAGCACATCATGGGTGCCTGTATGACGGATAGGCTCGGCAAGGACAATCTTTTTCTTATCAAGCTCAAATCCCTTTTCCTTAAGCGATTCACAGATATTTGTGTTTGTTACCGATCCGAAGAGTTTGCCTTCCTGTCCTGTCTTGACCTTGAAATTGAGCGTTACGGATGAGAGATCCTCTGCTAGCTTTTGAGCATGCTCTTTTGACTTGGCCTCTGATCTTATACTGGCCTGTATCTTGTCCTTAAAGGCCTTGATGTTTTTGTCTGTAGACAACAGGGCAATCCCGTTGGGCAAGAGGTAGTTCCGTGCATATCCGTCCTTTACCCTTACCTCCTGACCTACTGTCCCTAGACCTTCTATACTCTGCAACAATACAACCTTCATAAATCTTCTCCTTTTGCATTTCTTATCTTGTCCCTGAAATTGAACCAGGTATCAAATAATCCAACTAATGATACAGCAATCATTATATATATTTGGCTCAAGATCAATAAATAAATCGGCCATCTAATAATCCTGCCCATGTTTCTTTGTTTCATATAGGAAGCAGAAATGGCAATCCCCTGAAAAAAATATACATTGGCTACTATTATTAACAGATTCAAACCAACAGCTTCTATTGACTTATCCGGTATTATGGTAAGGCCACCTGCAATGACGAATACGGCTACAAACCAGTCAGGGCTTTTCCACTCCGTCAAAAACAGATCCCTCGTATTTGATACGATCAGTAGATTGATCCATATAATAAAGGTCAATGATGATACCATCATCGACGGGAAGAGACGGATGATCCATGACTGAATCATGGGCCTGTCTTTTTCAAATTCACCGATGTCTCCGGCTGGAATCATAAGCGCCATCTGATCGAGGAAACTCTCTACCATGGAGTTCAGAGCTTCTATGATGTTAAGGTCCTGAAAGTTTGACGCAAGCGACATGCCTGCTGCAAAGAGTATGGAAAGAACAATGACCGGGATGAATATAGCCGCGGCATTCATCCTTTTATTTATCGCCCAGTGCATAATTATCCCGCATGTATACAAGGTCACGAATATGGCCGAGCTCAGAAAGAAATGCGGAACAAATATGAGTATTCCGGGTATGTAACCTATGGATATACTGCTCATCCTTATAATCTTATCTGAGTAGATACAGTACAACGACGGCAGGCAAAGGGCGATCGGCAGTGTCAAAGGCATGGTGACAATCATCGCAATACCTATAAAAAGAAAGACCCCTGTGAAGATCCACGGGGTCTTTTTGCTGACCATGCCATCAACCATAGTGTCAGTCGTGAACAGTAAAGGGGAGTATGGCCATCAGCCTTGCCCTTTTGATCTCTAGGGTCAGTTTTTTCTGATGTCTTGAACAGATACCCGTAATACGTCGAGGCAGGATTTTGCCCCTCTCGGTGATAAAATCTTTAAGCACATGATACGACTTATAATCTATCTTGAGATTTTTATCCTCGCAGAATCTGCATGTCTTTTTCTTGTAATATGGCCTGTGCCTGTTGTCCGAATGTGATCTTGGTCTCCTGTTCTGCATATTACTCTGCCACCTCCTCTTTTACAGGTTCAGCGGCCGGCTCTGCAGTCTCTTTGGGAGTCTCTGCTACAGGCTCTTCCTTCGGTTCCAGATCCTGCCGCGATGTCTTCTTGTCCAGCTTGATAACGACAAATCTCAGGATATTTTCATCTATCCTCAAGATTCTCTCGATCTCAGACACCATGGTTCCGGGACCCTCAAGGTATGAGAGCATATAGTGTCCCCTGGATTTGTTCATGATCTTGTATGACATGGTCTTTAGCCCCATGTCCTCGGTCTTTATTATCTCGCCGCCGTATTTTTCAATGGTTGCCTTGATTCGCGTCAGCAGCTTTTCCCGGTCTTCTTCCCCGATTTCAGGGTTGATGATAAACATCATTTCGTAGAGATTCATACATCCCTCCTTATGGATTTGTAGCCCCGCATGGAGCAAGGAGCGCAGTTCTAATATAACAAAGTGGATCGTGTTGCAAGGAATAATTTATCGAAAGATGTCTTTAATCTATCATCTCCAAGCTATAAGCCATGAGCTATGACCTATCAGCTATAAGCTATCAGCTATCTTTCTAATATCTTATAGAAAATCCGGAGATATCATTGATCGGTTCCGCATTCGATGAATCGACCCTGTCTACCCTTGCACCTGATGGGCCGTGATGACACCATATGAGAAGATTGTCCAGGCAGCCGGGGTCACCCTGGGCGTGTATCTCGACAGCACCGTCAGGCGTATTTTTTACCCACCCGTCAAGCCTCAGCCTATCTGCCTCGTCCCGGGTCGATGCCCTGAACCAAACGCCTTGAACACGCCCCTCAACCTTTATTCGTATCGCCTTCATATCAGTATATCCCTTCTATCAGTTGAATAAATGCATCTTCATCCAGTACGGTAATACCTAGTTTATGGGCCTTTATCAGTTTTGATCCGGGATTTGAACCTGCTACCAGGTAATCGAGCCTCGCGCTTACCGAATTCACGACGCTACCTCCAAGAACCTCCACACGATCCCCTGCATTCGGCCTGCTCATGGACTGCAGAGCCCCTGTGAAGCAGAATCTCTTCCCCGCAATATGAGTATTGACACCCTTTTCAACGGAACTGGCCCTGATCGCAACTCCCAGGAAAAAAAGGTCTTTGATTGTTTTATAGTTCTGCGTCTTTGAGAAAAACCTTTTTATCGATGCGGAGATCTCTTGGCCTATCCCCGGCAGCATGACCAGATCATTGTCTGACGCTTCCATAATATCATCAACAGACCTATAGCGGCCGGCAAGCTCTTTTGCAGCGACAATGCCCACATGCTGTATGCCTAGAGCATATATAAACCTCTCGAGGGATATTTCCTTGCTCGATTCTATGGAGGCAATCAGCTTGCCTGCCGAGAGGTCGCCGAAACCGTCCAGGCTTGATAAATCATCATAGGTAAGCCTGTAAAGGTCGGACACATCGCGTAGAAGACCTGCATCTACGAGCTGATCGACTATCCTTCTCCCGAGGCCGTCTATATCGGCAGCATCCTTTGTCGCAAAGTGATATATCTGTTCCTTTATTATTGCAGGGCATGTGATGTTTATGCATCTGTAGGCGGCCCCGTCCCTTACCACGGGTGTCTTGCACACAGGACATGTCTCCGGCATGGTAAATGCCTCTGTATCACCCGGCCTCTTTGAGATGACAGGGCCTACTATCTCGGGGATGACATCCCCTGCCCTCTGGATTATTACAGTGTCGCCTATGCGGATATCCTTTCTGTAGATCTCATCGGCATTGTGCAGTGTTGCCCTGCTGACCTTTACGCCCCCTACACCGACAGGTTCGAGTATGGCGACCGGCGTAAGCACGCCTGTACGCCCCACCTGAACGTCTATTCCTGTTAATATTGTAGTGGCCTGGGTCGGGGGGAATTTATAGGCTATGGCCCACCTTGGAGACCTGGCCTTGACCCCGAGTGACTCCTGATCATCAATGGAATCCACCTTTATGACAACGCCGTCTATCTCATAGGGCAGGCCTTCCCTCATCTCCTGCATGGTATCTGCAAACCCTATTACCTCTTTTGCACCGGTGCACAGCTTTGTGTTAGGGTTTACCCTGAAACCCGATTCATGCAATCTTTCAAGGACATCGTGCTGGGAGCCGATCCCTAATGATAGCGCATCGGACACGCCGTAAGCAAAGAATACCAGGGATCTCTTTGCGGTGACTTTGGGGTCAAGCTGTCTCAATGATCCTGCTGCTGCATTTCTCGGGTTGGCAAAAAGGGTCTCACCGCTGTCTGCTCGAGATCTGTTCAGGAACTCAAATGCCTCTTTGAACATGACGACCTCGCCCCTGACCTCTATAATATCCGGAGGCGCAGGGCCTATCAGTCGCAGAGGTATGCTCTGTATGGTCTTGATGTTTTGGGTTACGTCTTCGCCGGTCTTTCCGTCGCCCCTTGTACCGCCCCTTATGAATATACCCCTTTTATATACCAGTTCGACCGCCAGCCCGTCAAATTTAGGCTCGCAGCAGTAGAGCATATCCTTTTCCGGCAACAAACGTGCGATCCTTTGGTGAAAGGCATAGAACTCATCGGCATCCATGGCGTTATCCATGCTGAGTAGCGCCCTGGCGTGTATCATCGGAGGAAAGGCATCCAGAGGTACGGCCCCTACCCTCTGCGTCGGCGAGTCTGGTGTTATAAGTTCCGGGTATTCTTTCTCAAGGTGAAGAAGTTCACGCATGAGCGTATCGTATTCGTGATCGGATATCTCGGGAGAGTCTAGTACATAGTAGCGATAATTGTGATATTCTATCTTGTCCTTTAGATAATCCGCCCTTTTTTTCCATTCCCTCTCTTGCATTAACATCCCCGCATACTTATCATAAGGAAATATATATAATAATCGTTCATTAACATAAAAAAAGACTTGATCAAAAGTATATTATGATTAATAAATATGTTAAAGAACCGATATAGTCAAATAATAGTAATGAAATTAGCCTTTAAACAACAACAAGGAGGATGTAATGGGTAAAGTTGTTTTTAATGTTCAGGATCAGTTCCTTAATCAGGCCAGAAAGGAAAGGGTTCCTATTATTGTCACCCTCATTGATAGTGTTAAGGTTGGGGGTTTTGTTAAGAGTTTTGATCCCTTTTGCATCTTGATCCAAACCGACAAACCTATACTTATCTACAAACATGCGGTAGCAAGCATAGAACCGTCAGAGGTCAACTCGAAGCTAAAAGATTTTCTTGCAGGATGATGGCTCCCAGCAGGGCCTTTGCCATAGTTGTCTGTCTGTTCATTCTGGTCTGTGGACAGACAGCATATGGTGAAGTAGAGATTGATGTCTACGGAGTAGGCGCACTAAAAGAAGGAAACCTTGCAAAGGCCGAACAATCTGCACTCAAGGATGCCTTTTCTAAGGCCTTTTTGCAGGCAGCACTGCAGTATGTGCCTTCAAGCTCTTCTCGGGAGCTTGTCAGTCAGCTCCCCTCCTACATGGCCGTAAGGGGGTCCAAGGATATCCTTCAATATCAGATAACCTCCAGGGACCGGCAGTATGATGCACTTCTGGTGGCCATCCGGATCAAGATCGACGAAGAACCCCTTAAGGACTGGCTTTATGCCCATACGCTGGCCATGCCGCAGGAGATGAGGCCAAAGATCCTGCTCATGGTCTCATCGTACGGACCGTCCATTGATGAGTCTTATAAATGGTGGTTTAAGAGGGGAAAAAAGTCATATTCACCTATCGAGCAGCAGCTCAGTGATGAGCTGAAGGGTCGAGGGGAGTTCGTGATGAAACCCCCGAAGAGGATCAGGGGCATATCCTTCAAGGACATCAAACCTGAAGGCCTTGCCGAGGCTGCAGGTGCAGACATACTGATAACGGGCTCCGTCACATACACGCCTCTGGCTGATACGCTCTATGAGTGCATAATCGACCTGAGCATGATAGATATTCAGACCATGTCGCCTATAACAGGGTGGTCAACCTCACGCAGGGGGGATTTTGGACATCAGGAGATGCACTCGATATTGATAGGCTCTATAATAGATACGCTCTGCGCAAGAATAGACCACAAGATCCTGAGCTTAAGTCCCCTGTCCATGAAAAACAGGCTCTGTATAGAGGAGATCAAGGACTACCTTACCTATCAGAACATTATTAACTCCCTGGGTTCCATGCAGTCTATCTCAAGCATTCTGATGACGAGCATACAGGGCCATACCATCTGCCACGATATAACCATAAAGGGAAGCCTTTACGATGCAATGGATAACCTGAAACGGGAACAGATCGCGGATATGGATATAGTCATCGATGATGATACTGCATTTATAAAGATCATCGGAAAATGATCGTATAGCGAAATCGTCTACATCAATCCTCTATTGGTTTGCCGGGCTGCAGATAGATCACGTCGGCCCTTATAACTCCATGCTTCAATCTGTGTCCGAGGATCTCTACACATTTACCTGCAGAAAGTTCTTTAAAATATTTCGAATTGCCTATTGTGTCATGGATGTCGGTTGTATTTTTCGTTTTAGGATCATAAGCTCGATCAGGGTCAAGCCCCTGTTGCCTTCGAATGACACGCTTAGGGACAGACCGGGAAGGCCCCTTGCCGGTGCCCCCCGGTCTGTGTGTTTCGTTCGATATGTCACAACCTTTTACATCAACATCCCTTATATGTCACTGAAGCTGCCAGTTGATCTGGAAGAACGGGCTGTTGGTCTTCTTGCCGCCGCCTCCTCCGCCGCCTCCTCCGTCGCCGGAGAAAGTACCTCCGTCGGTCCCCACCAATATCTGTATTCCTCCGTCTGTCAGGATCGCAGTGGGACCGGAAGGTATACCCTTGCCTATGACCTTTGAACGGTCCGCCTTGGTCTTTATGATATCATCCTCGGTATTATTGGTTTTATCAAAATCACGGACTGAATTGCCTGTCACGTAGTCTACCACATAGAGCCTTGCATCACCTGTAGTGGCGCTCGAACACTTGTCATCGCTCGCGGGCGTGGGTGTATATGTTGCGAAATACACATTTCTATTGAATACAATAGGTGAGCCCACGACCTTTTCACCGGAATTTTCCAGGTCGAAGTACCAGCCTTTGCCCGCTGCCAAATTGTTTTGAACATCTGATTGTTCTTCATCGGTTGCATCCGGGTCCTGCAACGTGCCGCTCGTAACGTCAACCAAATCGGCATCGGTTATACAATCATCATCGTCGTTCCAGTCCGCCAGGTCAGGCCAGTTGACCTTTATGGCATAAAACCTGTTTGCAACCCCTGAATCAGGGTCTTCCCTATTTCCGCTTCCGATATATATATATTCACTATTGAAGTCAGCGGTCATCTGTACTACGGAAGGTGCGGCAAAGAATTTTCTCGATCCTAACGTGTCAGCATCCGCCTCGAACAGGAGCCGCCCTTCCCATTTACCGTCCTCGCCCCCTGCATGGGCTTCTTCCCTGTCATAGAAGACAAAGATCTCTCCGCCCAGTGACGGCGCATAGATGACATCCGTGGAGAGGTTATCCAGTGAATCTTCTGAACAGTCGTAGTAATTATGATTGTAAGACGCAAAATCAACGATACAGTACTTCATTTTATCGTAGTTAGCATTGTTGAAGTTCAGGTCGGTAACCAGTGAACCATCACCGGCATCGACTGCAAACATCGCCCTTCCCTCTGTATCGCTGGATCCCGAATCCGTATCGGCTTCGATTTCAACCTCTTCACCTGAGGAATAATCCCCGCCCCCGCTGCCGCCTATAACGGTAAGCGTATTGACTAGGTTATTATATACAGCTGTTATTGTCACATCACTTGAGGGCATGGTCAAGGTGGTGCTTACGGAATTAATAGATGCTATCTCCGGATTACCTGAAGCAATTGTCCAATGGCTAAACACTTTTCCTACCGGGGCTACATCGGCGGTGATGGTAACGTCGTCACCATACACATAATCACCGTCTCCGTTTCCGTTGTTGACGGTCAGTGTATACTCTACACCCGCTACTACGCTATAGTTCGCATATACTTCATCAGCTGTCAGGATACTGTCTCTGTAGATACGGAAGATAGCAATCATTCCCTCAAAGCTCTCGGTATTTTGTTGACCACTGCCAAGACCGCCGGTATTGCTTCCTCCACGGGTTCCAATGGCAGCATTATCACTGCCGCTCCAGTCGCTTTCACCCGGATTTGCAGTTCCAACGGATATACCATTGACGAACAATTCCATATTGCCGGCAGACACATCGTATGTACCTACTGCCTGAATAAACTCGTCTTTGATTGCGGTAATGTCTTTAGATATACACCCTTTTTTGCCACCTTTAGCCTGTCTTAGTTGAAGCAGACTGTCGTTCATAAAAAAACCAAACCCCGTTCCACCGCCTGTCTCAAACAGGATTTCGCCATTTGTATCGTCCGTGGAGAGGTCGTCCGGCTTAAACCAGATTTCTATGGTAACATCTTCATCGGACCAGTCACCGGACATGTCCTGGGTTGACTTTCGATCTGTGGTGCCTGCAAGTGATAGCAAAGCGCCCCCTTCGTTACCTGTTTCCCCTCCGGGGAAGTCATAAGCCGCACTAATACCGGGCAGCAGACTCACGTCGGCAGCACGTGTGACAGCGGGGTTGTTATCCAACTGAAAATCCATACCGCTTGGGTTTTCAGAGGCTAGGTCTTCCCATCGATTGTCCCCATCCGTGTCCTGACCAGCGTCCACTTCAAAGTCCGGGCCCTTATATGTTGCAGTCACCGTCACGTCGCCTGTCGGCATGGTCAGGTTTGTTTCAGATGCGTTTGTATTGCCAATAATGGGACTACCGGAGTTTACCACCCAAGAGTCAAAAAATCGACCGGACGGGGCTTTATCCGCCCTTATTGCGGCTGCCGCCCCCGATGTGTAATCACCGTCTCCACTTCCGTTTACGACCGTAAGCGTATAGGTCGTCGGGGGATCGGGCTTTGTGGCGTAAAATGCCGTTACCGTTGAAGGGCTTGAACCCATCGTAATGGTGGCTTCCGCTAAATCAGGATCATCTATAGTCGCATCTCCGGACGTTACCTCCCAATGGTCAAACTCATTGCTTTGCACTTCATCCTGGCTTGTAGAATACCCCCCTGAAAGAAGGATAACATCATTGAGACCCCCTGAAGTGGTTTCTATCTTGCAGAATACAGGCGTGCTCCAGGACTGCCCGAGTGATTCTTGTTCTGATCCATCATGCAATATGTCATCGGGGATATCCCATGCAAAGGACGGGTTATCATAGTCTGTTACATCAAGTGTATAATACTTGCTTCCGCCCCTCCTCAGACCGAACATCACATAATCATCGCCACCGACACTATAGACACTTGGCGATCCATCAACATATATATCATGGTCATCATCGCCATCGATATGCTCTGCAGCGCCTTGAGGCGGCAATTCTTTTAGTTTGTCCAGCAAATCGCCCGGCACAAAGGACCAAGCCTCACTGACCGTATCGTCGGTAAGACTATCCGTGCCCTTGGTGTCATCTACAAAGCAGTGGAGGAAACCGTCATTGGCCCCTACAAAGATAACATTCTTATCGTGTTCATCATCATACAAAACAGCGGGCTGCGAATGGAGTATGTCACCCATCGCCCATTTCCGTTCGTATGTACCGCCTGAGGCGTATACACCTTCTGCCTTTATATAGTCTATAAGATCATCTCTATCAGCGTCATTATCAAGGTCCAGCATCGCAGCTGTAATATTCGTATCGTTGAAGGCGATCAGACTGGAATCGATGCGTGTATAAAAGTCGCCTCTCGTGGATGTCATGAACGATCCAGCACCTCCTTCCATGACCTCGATGCCGTCTTCTATATCGCTCCAGCATGAATGTGCAGTCTCTTTTACCGCGCCTGTTTGATCATCTATCGCTGCTGCCCCATCCCTGTCGAGCAGATTTCCGTTGCTGTCTATGCCGAATTTCTTCAGGTTTCCCATCCATTGTCCACTTTCCTTGGGCATAAACAAACCCATATATACCGAATTGCTGGCATATATGTTGTTGTCCCTGTTTATAGGAACAGTCGGGGCAACGAATTGCGCATTCCTTTCATTGATGTCATCCAGCATACTTGTGAAGGCCTCGGATAATGCGCCTGAATTAAAAGCGGTTTTGTACAGTCCATGTCCATTTTTAGCGGTTTCATGCAACAATGGGTGATGAATGGTAAATCCTATGGTATAGGTCTTTATATTCTGTTTCCACTTTGGGTCTGAAAAATCGCCATAACCATCACTGCCCTCGTTCAAAATATCATTTCTATAGAGAAAGTATGCAACATCGTCCAGGTAATCCGTCCTTTCTCCGTCATTCGTGGCTGATTGATATGCTATCTGTTCCCACTTTTCCTCATCTTCATTGTATTTCATATAATGGAATTCGTCGTCATGCTTTAAGGGGTCTGCAGCATCAATGTCGTTGTCATAATCCCCTATTATAACGCCTTCGGGATATGCTACACCATCTACAACAACACCCGGCATATATTTTTTAGAATAAAGTATCTCATCATAGTCCAAAACAGGTTGACCATCTGTCATGTAAACAACATAGTTTTTCTGACACCTCCACTGTATGGCATATTCACTATATTCGACGGTTTCTTCTTGAATAGTATCAGACGACAAATTAGGATCAACCCTGTACACATAATTAAAGTTCTTTGTTTTATCACCGTAATCTATCTTGTTATTCCTTCCTGTTTCAAAATCATCATCCGTATAATTGAAATAGGATTCTCTTCTTCCGAAATACAGGCCTGCCTCGGCCAAGGCCTCGGCCAGCTGGGTACGCGCTCTAACTTGGATACCATCGACTATGTTTTTCAGGGCTTGTTTGGAGCCTGTCCAGTCCTTACACGCGGCGATGATCCTTCCTCCATCACTTTCTTCGTCTCTTACACCCTGGATGTCATCGCGTCTTTCGTTTTCATCTCCCTCCACCTCATAATAAGGATTCAGGACCATAAGACCGAAACGGACATTCTCGGTATTGTCTATAAGGTTTTTGATCGTATCCTTTGCAACAACTATCCTCTGGTCAAAACCATCATGATCAGGATCATCATATTCCACAGGTACGTCATCTCTATTCATACTAAATGAATTATCGACGATGATTAGCACATTGGGTGGGATATCGATCTGCTGCCCCCCGTATATCTCAGTATCGTCTGCAAGGCATACGCCGGACAAGGCAAACATGACTGTTGTTAATATTAATATCGCTATATATCTTCTCATAATCCGACCCCTTTGTTTGATATATGTTATATACTTATTTTGGTACGATAAGTTCCGTATTGCTTATTATGGTCTGAAAACCATTCTGGGATTGGACCCTGTATTTTCTTGCATCGAAATCCGTTATACTGTGCTTTGCAGGGTCCGGGACCCCGTCGTTCTGGCGTGTAAAGCATGCGGTTGTGCCGGTGGTCGACAGGAATGCCGGGAGGATATAATTGCTGGGAAGGGCCGAATCGCCCAGACAGGCCGAATCCCCTATGGAGATAGTGGATTGGCCCATGAAATTATAGTTGGTCAGCAGATAATCCATGCCGCTGTCCGCACAGAAGAAATCTTCCGTGTAATCCCAGTCGTTTACCGCCACCTTGCTCTCTACAGTTGAAGATTTCATGGCAAACATGCCCATGATCACCAGGGCCACTATGATGATCGATACTATGATCAGCACAGCCCCCCTGTCGTTATTGGATATATTGATAATCTTGATAGTGTCCTTCATACCTACCCCTATTACTGCAAATATGTCTTGTCCGAGACAAGGATACCCCTGGACAAGTTGTGGTTGATCCCGGATTCTACCCAGCTCACGGTAATCACCACCTGCTTCTGTATCTCGTCCATGGGCGCGGTGAGTACAAGGTCTGAAACCACCCATGATACCGAGTAGTTAATACCCCTCCTGGTGACGGTACTTGGCCCATGATTACCTGCTGTAAGGTCCGGGCTTTGAGCAGTACTGGTATAACTCGGATAGATCGGCTGGGCATTGAGATTCTCGGCTTGCCCATTGAAGATATCGACAGCATCAGTCATCTGCATGCTGTAGCTCTGTCCCGAGATAGCGTTCGACTGCATCTTCGCAACAGCCACAAATCCGATGGAAAAGACCGCTATGGCGACTACCAGTTCGATCAGGGTGAAACCCTTTCTCATTATGTTATCTCTCATCTGTCCTACCTGCAAAAAATTATTTATTACCCCATAAACCTTATTGGAGGTTTCTGAGCCCTACGTTCCTATTCAGATAACGCTCCACAGGGTTTCCTGTATCAGGATCCACCCCGTTACTTTGTGCGCATAGATACACCCCTAAATACCGGAGTGTAGACACTGTTGTTGAGTCAAGAGGCAGTGCTATGGCAGCTGTATTTCCGTCAAAATATGAAAGTCCGAAGGATGTGACATTCGAGATGAGGATATTTGAGGTCCCGTCATCTCGAATAAGATCTGTACCGTTAAGAGAGTAACCTACCCATGAAGGGCATCTCATGCCTATACGATTTAGCCCGGTGGTGGATGCTGTGACTACTATACCTGAACCGGCGGAACCGGCATTTAGTATGTCCCTGGATATGATGTCCATGGCCGCCCTCAGGTCCTGCTGCACATATGTTGTCTGTTCATGCACGATATTTGTCTTATGCAGTACTTGAAACGACAGATACGCCGCACCTGTAAGCATCAGGGACAGGACCATGACTATCATCAGCTCGATCAGGGTGACCCCGCTTTTATCGGTAGCATATTGCAAGATCTTCATTGTATCCGTACACTCCCTCCAAGGGTCAATGTAAGCACCCTGTTATTGTCCGAGCTAGGGGCATTGGAATTGGTAATGGTTACATTGCCTCCTGTGTTTATGGCAAATCCCCTGCCTGTAAAGCCCGTGGTATTGCTGGTGACGGTAAAGGCCGGTGCAAGAGTAATGTTATTCGGCATGACAGTGGCAGGGACTATGTTGACTGCCCCTGCATTCACCACATAAGAGTCCGGGGTGGTACTGAACACGATATTGACAGTCGTATTCCTCCTTATCGCCTCGCTCCTTGCCTGCTGGAAGTGCGACATCATGTTCCTCGCAGCCGAATCCAGGCTCCTCTTGGCCATCCACCCGCTCATGCCGGGAGCGGCGGCAGCGGCAAGGATGCCTATTATCACAACCACTACCATCAGCTCCAAAAGAGAAAATCCTTTTCTGTTCATCATATTATTCCTATCTTCATAGCGTCATAGTAAATAGATATACATATCCTATTTAATTAATTATCGGCAAGATGCCCGTAGTACTTAACATCCAACCCCTCATCAGCCTTATAAACAACAACCTCTCCATGAAGATCCGTCCTGTATACGGCTGCCTTGAGGGCCTCCAACCTGAAAAGGGCCTCTTTTGACGGGTTATTGAAGATGTTGCCGCTCCCGCATGATATGACCGCTATTGACGGCCTTACCCCCTTTAAAAACACATTCGAGCAGGACCTCCTTGATCCGTGATGGCTCACCTTTAGCACGTCGGCCGAGATCACCCTGCCGAGATGCGCCAGGGTGATCTCCCCGGCCCCGTCCGCATCTCCTGTAAACATACCGGTCATGGTCTCGTCTCCTATCCTTGTTACTACACTATGCAAGTTCAGGTCCATCTTTTCCTTTCTCTTTTCTATCCTTTTCTGAGGGTGCAGGACCTCTATCCCTATACCCCCTATGGTTGACTCATCCCCGAGACATACATTTCTCACCATGATGGATTTCTCTTTTGTTACCTGTATTACATCGTTGAAATACGGGCTCCAGTCTTCCCGCACGTTTGTCCAAACCTCTGCCACATCGAAACGGTCTATGATAAAGGGCATGCCGCCTATGTGATCGGGGTGGGAATGTGTAATAACAACAAGGTCAAGTCTTGTTATGCCCCTGCTCAATAGGTGGGGGCCTACTATGTACCTGCCCGTATCATACCCGCTGTAGGACCCCCCTGCATCGATCAATACGGCAACCGGTCCTTTTGTGACAAGGGTGCAGTCGCCATGCCCCACGCTTATGAAATCGAACTTCAGAAAAGGACTCTGACGTATATTATGTGTAATAACAGGAATCAAGACGATCAAAAAGCATAGACCGATCAGTACATAACCCCTTAATCGTGTCTGCCTTGCAAAAAAGGCTGTTATCAGGGCCGTGTAGGTTATATACACCCATACGATCCACGGCTTTGGTGCCGGTTTCAGGGCCCCTATTATATCGCTGGCAAAGAATACAGAGCCGATACCGTCCATGGCCAGGGAAAACAGGTATCCTGCCATTGTCTCGGAGAGTGGAAATACAAGCAGGCCGGTTATGGCAACCGGCATGATCGCCATGCTGAAGGCAGGTACAAATACCAAGTTTGAGACAATACCCGCATAAGATACAAAACCAAAGGCATATACCACCACGGGCAGGGTGAATACAGTGGCAGCAATAGTGAGGGCCAGGAGCTGGAAAGACCTTGGATAACCGAAAAACCTGTTGTATACGCCAGCGATGCCGAGGACTGCAGCAAATGAAAGCGCGAAGCTAATGGAAAACAGTGAAAACGGCCAGATTGCAAGGATTATGATACCTGCTATGGCAAGCCCTTCTAAAAGGTCTGGCTTTCGAAGAAACAAAAAAGACCCGATAAGGCTCACGGCCATGATCGATGCCCTGAGCGTGGGTATCGAAGGCCCTACAAACGCGGTGTATGAGAGGGCACAGGCAATGCCCGCTATTTTGGATACCATCGGCCCGTCGCACCTGAGGGCCAATGCCGGTACCGCCCTTATAATGAAAAAGATCATTGTATAGCCTAAGAGCATGACGATACCGATGTGCAGGCCTGATATGGCCATGAGATGGGACAGGCCAAGGGCGGCAAAGCTGTCCCGTATGGTCGTGCCTATGCCCGAGCGATCACCAAGGAGCACGGCCTTTAGCACCTCGGCCTCGGGTCTCGACATAGAGTCAAGCATACGAGAGACCTTCTTTTTCAGCCCGTTAACGGGCTTATGCCTTGATATGCCGATGCTGTTGAAATCCTTTACAAAGCCCCTCATGGTTATACACTGAGAGAGAAAGTATGTACGTGAATCGAAATCGCTCTTGTTCCCGTATTTTTTTAAAGGTCTGATCGTTACCTGACATCTTATACGATCTCCCTTGTCAAGCCCCTGCACGTGTTTATATATGCTCAGCCTGGCAAGGCCCCTTTTGTTTGCGCTGTCGAGCCTTACCCCGTCGAGCAGGACCCTGTAGACGCCCCTGGAAAATCCTTCATCAACGACTGTTCCTTCCAGGAGATGTTCTCCGCTGTCTATGTCGATCCATTTTGGTGTGATCATGAATGCTGCAATGCCTATGCATATGCCGGCAATAACGTGTGGAATTCTTTTTAAAGGGCATGCAAGCCCGATGATTGCAAGGCAGGCAAACAGTCCCTGCATCTGCCTGCTGTAGATGAGTATACCCGCACAGACCCCGAGGCAGATTATGACGACCGGCCTGTTTTCACCTATATCACGAAGCATGTAAGAGACTCCTTGGCCTTCTCTTTAATCTCTTTTAGGGTAATATTGTCTGCAGCTTGCTGTGAATGGCCTATTCAACTGAGAAGTCATTTGATACCCTGTAGCTTGCTGTAGGGTAGTTCATTCCTCGAAGATTGCTTCGTTACCTGCTTTTTTTACACCTCGCATCTCGGTGCAGGACAATTCATTCTTCATGTCTATGCGGCTTTTGAGCGAGTTTCAATTCAATACTATCAGTGCTGCATATCCAGTCTTACTCTAATATCAACCTTTGTCTTATATCCGACAAGCATTCTATATTGTTACTTTGCATATATGCGCTTACATCTTCGATAATAGCGCTGAAACAGTTAGGATTCCTTAGGGATTCGCTCCCTATCTCTACGGCATGCGCGCCTGCGAGCAAGAACTGGATTACATCCCTGTATGAGGTGATCCCGCCTGAGGCTATGACAGGGATCGTAACCTGCCTGCACACATCCCAGACAATCCTCAGTGAGACCGGTTTGATGGCAGGGCCTGACAGACCCCCGGTAATGTTTCCGAGCACTGGTCTCATGGTCTGTTCGTCAATGGCCATTGCAGGGATCGTGTTTATGCATGTCAGGGCATTCGCTCCTGCGTCCTGTGCCGCCAGGGCCATCTGTACGATATCCGTAACCATGGGGGATAGTTTTATTATCAGGGTCTTGTCCGTTACCTTTCTTACCTTTTCTGCAAGGGTGTACAGTTGATCAGGGTCTTTGCCGAACTCTATCCCCCCCTTTTTTACATTCGGGCACGACACGTTCATCTCTATGCCTGAAACACCTTCTAAGCCACTGAGCCTCTCGGCCATAAGCACATATTCGTCTTCTGCAGATCCGAAGAAATTTACTATCACCGGTGTATTGTATCTTTTGAGAAAGGGCAGTTTTTCCTTGAGGAACACATCCAGACCGACATTTTCAAGCCCTATCGCATTGATCAGTCCGCAGGGCGTCTCTACCACGCGCGGGGTAGGATTGCCCTGTTTCGGGTTCAGAGAAAGCCCTTTTGTTACAATGCCGCCCAGTATAGACAGGTCGAACATCTCAGAGAATTCCTCTCCGTATGCGAATGTGCCCGAGGCGCTCATGACCGGGTTTTTCAGTATCAGCGAATCCGTTATCCTTACCGATGTATCCATGGCTATCTCCATCTTGGGTTGTTTTAACATCAAGCCGAACAATATCATTAATTCATGATCATATTCATATACATTATTCTCGCACAAAGTCACAAACAAGATATATATTTTTGATGATAGGAGACCACGCATCCCGCAGGCATGGCAGGAGAAAATCCCGACCATATATAAACATGTGCAATTTCAACATATGCGCGGGACGAGTTCTCCTGACGGAAGGTCTACCTGACGTGATCCGCCTATGATCGTATTCATGACCAGACGGCCATTGCCTTTATCTCCCACGCGACCGATAACGGCGGCCTGCTTGCCGAACTCGTTGGACATCATGGTCGAGAGCACTGCATCGGCATTGTCCCTCGCACATATCACCACCATCTTGCCCTCGTTTGCTATGTACAGGGGATCAAGGCCCAGGATCTCACATATCCCACGCACCTCATCCTTTATTGGTATATCCCCTTCCTCGATCGTTATCCGGCATTGCGACTGCTCGGAAATCTCCGCAAGGATGGCACCCAGTCCGCCACGGGTTGCATCACGCATGCAGTGCACATCGGAACCTGTTTTAAGGATATCTTCAACCATCTTGTTCAATGGGGCGGAATCCGAGATGAGTTCCGCTTCAAACCCTAGTGCTTCTCTGGCGCTCAATACGGCTGCCCCGTGATCCCCGATAGTCCCGTTTATGATAACGCAATCCCCGGGACAGACATATATCCCCGCCCGGAAAGAATACCGGGTTTATCACATAACTGTCCGTGGATATAGCATATTTCGCATCCCCAATGGAAAATACTGCACTGTCTTGCATCTCTTCGAGATACGGATTTTTCAGGTACGGCAAAAAGATGCTCGTTATCAGTTCATTCGTGAGCATACCCCCGCCTCCGTGAGAAAGATGGATCTTGTCTTGTATCATACATGTCTCCTTATAGGCTCTTAGCCTGCAAGCCCCGGCTTGCCATCTCTGCCGCACAAACGGCCTGGCCCAGGGCAATACCTCCGTCGTTTGACGGCACTGTCTTGTTTGTGAACACCTCAAATCCGTCACGGACCAATGCCTGAATACACCCCTTGAGCAAAAGCCTGTTCTGAAAGCACCCCCCGCTGAGCACGATCCTGCTCAAGGCTGTCTTTTCCCGCATCAAGGATGCCACATCAATAAGTGCCCTGATCATGGTGGAGTGGAATACAGACGAGAGCCATGCAGCAGGTCTTCCTTGCAGCCTGCACCCGACAAGAGAGCGGATCATCGGCGAAAAATCCAGGATTATCCCCTCATCGTCATGGATCTCATATTCAAACAGGGCTTGATCGCCAGCATCTGCCATGGCCTCGATCTCCATTGCAGATTGCCCCTCGAAATCCGCATATTGACGCATGCCCAGGATAGATGCCACCCCATCGAAGATCCTTCCCATACTCGATGTTAGGGGCGTATTGATCCCACTGTCCATGATCGAATCCATAAGATCGCACGATATGTTATCCGGTAAGATATCAAGGCTGTCTGCATATTGTCGCCATAATTGTCCGTATGCCTTTCTAAGCAGGCCTGCCCCTGTTCGCCAGGGTTCATGGACAGCCTTTTCTCCTCCCGGAAGCTGAAAATACGAGACATGACCCAGCCTGATATAACCTGTCGCTGAACAACAGAGAAACTCCCCACCCCATGCATGGCCGTCATCACCGTATCCTGTGCCGTCAAGGGCCAGACCGATCACATCCCCGCTCAGCATGTTCTCAGCCATGGCGCTTATTATGTGTGCGTGGTGATGCTGGACAGGTATTACTGTCCTGCCTGACATAGAGGCTGCAACCTTCGATGAGTAGTATGCCGGGTGGAGATCGCAGGCAACGACCGAAGGGCTGCATTGCGTGATGTGTTCCATCACGGAGATCGTCTCGTGCAGAAAGTCTCTTGCCAGAGGAGACTCCATATCACCTATATGAGGGCTCAAAAATGCATCGGAACCCTTGATTATGCATACACTCGACTTCATATGAGCGCCCAATGAAAGCACGTCGGGGTATGGCCTGTTTAGGCTGACCGGCCTGGGTGAAAACCCCCTGGATCGCCTGGTTATCCTCGGACAGTCTTGCTCAACAAAGGCGATAGAGTCATCGCATCGCATGACAATATCACGATTATGCACGAGATAGTAATCTGCAATATCTCCGAGCCTGGAGAAGGCCTCCTCGTTTCCGATGCATATGGGCTCGTCCGATCTGTTGGCGCTCGTCATGACCAGGGCCTTGAATCCCGATGCAAATATGAGGTGATGAAGGGGCGTATAGGGGAGCATGACACCTAGATGCCTCATGCCCGGGGCTATAAATGGTGAGAGGATCTGCTCATCGAGACTTTCAAGCAGCACTATGGGTCTTTCAGGTGAGAGCAGGAGCTCCTCCTCTTCATAATTGATCCTTGCAATCTCACGGGCTCTGTCCATACATGAAACCATAACTGCAAGGGGTCTTGATTGCCTCTTCTTCTTCTCCCTGAGCCTTTTTACAGCATTATTATTTGTCGCATCCACACACAGGTGAAAGCCCCCGAGCCCCTTTACTGCAAGGATATCCCCTTCCCTTATATGCCCTGCCGCCTTGAGCAGTATATCATCGGTCTTTATCTCATTACCGTGACCGTCACACAGAACAAGCCTGGGGCCGCAGGCTCTGCAGGCGTTCGGCTGGGCATGAAACCGCCTGTTTTCCGGATCTTCATACTCCTTCCTGCAATCAGCACATAGATCAAATCCTGCCATGGAGGTATTGCACCTGTCATAAGGTATACTCTTTGTAATGGTCAGCCTGGGACCACAGTTCGTGCAGTTGATAAAGGGGTAGCGGTATCTCCTGTCGAGGGGATTGAACATCTCCTCAAGGCATGCATCGCATGTGGCCATATCCGGTGAGATATGTACTGCAGCAAGACTGTCCGAGATGCTCGGCAGGATCTGAAAGGCCTTATGACCGACTGGGCGGATCTGTTGAATGTCGATATCTGTGAGTTCTGCAAGGACAGGCAGATTACCCCTTATATGATCGATAAAACCGTCTACGGATTCCGGCTCACCTTCCACCTCGGCCACAACACCGCTGGAGCGGTTCTGGACATATCCGGCCAGGGCATATCTCTGTGCGGAAGTATATATGAAAGGCCTGAACCCCACCCCCTGTACGGTCCCTGAAAAACGGATACGAACACGTCTGGTCACGCCAATGTCTGCTTGAACCCCTCTATCTCGCCGGAGATCCAGGAAAACCATCCATCGAGGCCTAGTTCGCTCTTACAGGACACCTCGAACATCTCGAGTTCCGGGTTTATGATCCGGGCATCTTTTTTCGCCTTTTCCAGATCAAAATCCACATATGGCTTAAGGTCCATCTTGTTTATGAGCATCGCGGAAGACTCTTTGAACATGAGGGGATATTTCATCGGCTTGTCCGCGCCTTCGGGCGTAGAGAGGATCATGACCTTGGCATTCTCCCCGATCCTGAACTCTGCAGGGCAAACAAGGTTGCCTACATTTTCCGTTATTATGAAATCCAGCTCTTCGAGATTCAGTGCAGGCAGGGCCTCCCTTATCATATTCCCGTCTATGTGGCAGCCACCACCGGTATTGATCTGTACTGCAGGTATCCCCAGCGCCGAGACCCGGTCGGCATCATAAGTGTCCTGGATATCTCCTTCGATGACGCCTATAGAATACCTGTCCCTGAGCGCCTCTATGGTCTTCTCCACTAACGTGGTCTTTCCTGCCCCCGGTGAACTCATGAGGTTGATAACGAAGATCCCCTTTTCATCGAACAGCATCCTGTTTTGATGTGCTATCCTGTCGTTTGCATCCAGAATGTTTTTTACCACCTGTATCTTTGCCAAAATATACCTCCGTTAATGATAATTATAGTATGCTGAACAGGTCCCCTCGGATGAGACCATACAGGGACCTATCGGGTTTGCGGGCGTGCATGCCTTTCTGAAGAGAGGACACTGGGTCGGGGCAATAAGGCCCCGCAGGATATCACCGCATCGGCAGCCTTCGATCTCGCAGGATGGGATCTGCGGGATATCATAACGTTTTACTGCGTCAAAAAAGGCATATTCTTTTCTAAGCACGAGCCCGCTCTCAGGGATAATACCGAGGCCTCTCCAGGGTGCATCCGAAACCTTGAAAAACTCTTCGAGGATGGACACGGCCCTTTTGTTACCTTCCGGCCTTACCCCCCTGATATACTGTATCTCCACGCGGGGATATCCCGACAGGATCTGCCCCAGGATCATAAAGACACCCTGCAGGATGTCGATCGGCTCAAAACCTGCTATCACGGCAGCACTGCCTTTTTCCGGGATGATCCCGTAGGGTTCTGCCCCGATTATAGTACTTACATGTCCCGGGCATAAAAACCCGTCTATGTTAAGGCAGGGGTCGTTTATAAGGGCCATTATAGCGGGAGGTATGACCTTTTGAACACAAAAGATGCAGGCATTTCTTATGTTGTTTTTCTCAAGCGACTTCACGAACGATGCAATGGCAGGGGAAGTGGTCTCGAACCCTATACCCATGAGGATGACCTCTCTATCCGGGTTTTTCCGGGCCAGGTCAACGCACTGTGCCGGAGAGGTGATTGTACGTATGTCCGACCCGTTTGCGCGGAGCCCCTGCAGGCTAGCACCACGGGTTCCAGGGACCCTGAGCATGTCACCGAAGGTCGCAAAGATGACGCCCTCAATGCCTGCAAGATACAGTGCCCTGTCCACATCACCTATGGACGTGACACATACCGGACATCCAGGACCAGAGATCAGGCTGACATTTTTCGGCATAACCCCCCGGATGCCGAAACGCCCTATTGCAGTGGTGTGGCTGCCGCACACCTCCATGATATTTATTCCCCTGCCGATGGCCTTTGCACGTTCGCGTATTCCACTGATCAGCCCCCTGCAGATTGCAGGGTCCCTGTATTCATCAATATATTTCATTTTCTATCAGCTCTGCAAGTAATTGGAGGCTCTCGCGCGCCTGTTCATCATCCACCTTGTGTATGGCGAATCCCACATGAGAGATGACATAATCACCCGGGGCCACGGGTTCCCCTATGATATCAAGGCTCACCTCACGCCTGGTCCCGCCGATATCCACTACGGCACAATTATGAACATCTATGGAAATGACCTTGCCTGGAAAACCTATGCACATGATGTTTCTCCTAATCAACGTCCATCTCGACAAGTCGAAGTTCCTCGGTGCCTGCCATCAGGAATATCTCACAACCACTGCAGCGGGGACACGCGTCCGGGAGTGTCCTGCATTCAAAATCCTCTTCGCATCTCAGACAGTGGATGACTATGGGCAGCGTCTCTGTTGTGAGTCTTGCATGCTCTGCCCTGGAACCTTTTGAAAGTACGGAAAAACCGAACTCCAGCGCGCTCTGATCGATACTGGACATCGCACCGTACGAGAGCTTCAACGAGTTTACCCGCTCAAATCCGTCCCTGGCGCTGTACTCTTCTATGATATCCAGAAGGCTCTGTATAAGGGACATCTCATGCATGGATCTTCGACTCCGGGGTTATGTTCAGCCTGGACAGTTCACCCAGTAGAAGTCTCTCCATATCGACGAACCTCTCTGTCATAGCCTCTGTCATATCCAGGCCCATATCCCTATATTGCTCTGGGGTTATGCACAAAAACACCACTTCGGGACACATGCCGCCAAGATCTGCGAGATCAAGGACATGAAAGAACTCTACCTCGTGGGCGGATGAGGGTTCGGGCCTGATAGTCTCGATCTGTTCCCTGGTAAAACTATATAAGGATCCCGGCGCATCATCCACCTTGATCACATCGATTACTATGAGGGTCCTGCACCTGCTCACTGTATCTAGTAGTCCGTAGCCGAGTGTCCCCCCGTCAAGCACCTCTACGGTCTCAGGCAGGGTGTGTCTTGTGTCAAACCATCTCACGAAGTGTACACCAAAGCCTTCATCCTTAAGCAGGATGTTTCCGAGCCCTAGTATGATAATCTCTCTATCCTTGTCCATGCGTCCTGCCTCTACAGGTATACATCGAGTACAGCCTTGGATTATCGTCCGGATAATACCGGGAGGCCTTCAAAGGCCTCCCGGTAAAGAGGATGTATAACAATGGGCTCATTGTATTATTCCCGGATCCTTTTGAACAATCTGCCGTTGATCATGGAAGAGACAGTGCCTTCCTTGAACACGACGTCATACCAGAAGGCCATGTATATATGCACGATGACAAAGACGATGAACAGCCATGTGAGGATGTGGTGGACAAACCGTATCGTAGCGAGTCCTCCCAGGATATTCTGAAAGGGTTTCGCCAGGGAATATATCCACCCGGTGAATCCTGCATCATGACCTGCGCCTGCAAGTATTATCCCTGTCAGCAATATCAGGGCGAGCATGAGTATAACGCCTCCGTATGCGATAGACTGCAGGGGACCGTAGAGAAACCTGTGCACTGGTTTCTCTTCCGAGACCAAGGCATAAAACTTGATCTGGGCTATCGTGTTCTTCCAGTCGGTCCATGCGAAGAAATCCTTCCAGTCCGCATGATGACGGGAAAAAAAGGCCAGATAGATCCTCCAGAAGAATACAAACAGGAGGATTACGCCGAAGAGCACATGGATATAACGCATGTTGCCCATAAGGAATTTATCGATGGTCTCCCCTGTACATACGCAGAACGGGCTTGCGATATAAAAACCCGTGGGTATCAGGACGAGTATGCACATTACCATGGCCCAGTGATTTGCACGCATGGACAAGGTCCATTCTTTCTTAACCCTTCTTGTATTCACTGCACCCTCCTCCTCAGGCCACCTTGTATTTTCTGATCTCGTTGGTATGAGGCGTAATTATATGTACTGCGCACGCCATACACGGATCGAATGAATGGATGGTCCGCAAGATCTCCAGGGGCTGGTTTACATCGGCAAGACGTGTGCCTATGAGAGACTCTTCGTAAGGCCCCTTCCTTCCCGCGTGGTCCCTTGGAGAACAGTTCCATGTAGAAGGTACTATGGCCTGGTAATTCTCGATCACCTTGTTCTCTATCCTGACCCAGTGCCCAAGTGCCCCGCGCGGCACCTCGTTCATGCCCCTTCCCTGCCCGCTCTCCGGCACATCGCAGCGCGTCCAGGTCCTGGTGTCTCCTGATTTTATATTGCTGATCAGTTCATTCACCCATGCCTCTGCACTGTCGCCTACGAGTTTTGTCTCCAACGCCCTGGCAGCTGTTCTGCCCAGTGTTGAAAACAGTACGGATATCGGTAGGTTTGAAGCCTTCAGCGTGGTGTCGACCAGGTCTCTTATCTTTTCGTGACCCTGTGCATAACCTACGATAAACCTCGCCAGGGGACCAACCTCAAAGGGGAGGTCATTATACCTGGGTGCCTTGCACCATGTATATTTCTCATCGCCTTTTATATGACCGTTTGCATCAAAGCCGGTATATTCAGGCTCGGTTTTTCCATCAAAGGGATGCAGGCTCTCCGAACCCTTGTACCAGGAATGTGTTACCTCCTCGGTAATCATTCTTTCATGCAAATCAAGAGGACTGGTGATATTACCATCTATCACAACCCCTTTGGGCAGCAGGGTTTCATTCCAGTTATCATCGAGGGGAAATCCTCCGTAGCACAGGTAGTTCCTTACGCCGACACCGGTACCTGCAAGGCCTTCATCCTTATAGGATGCGGCCGCTATGAGTACATCCGGGATATATGCGGTTTCTATAAATCTGTTGATTTCCCTGAGACGGAACAGGTATTGCCCCACCCTGTTGGCGTCCATGGCATCCATGACGGATGTTATCCCTCCCACCACAAGGCTCTGCGGATGAGGATTCTTTCCCCCGAAGATGGCCATCATCTGTGCACCGGTCTTGGATACCGTCAGTGCATCCAGGTAATGGGACAGGACTACCAGATTTGCCTCCGGAGGCATCTTGAACGATGGATTGCCCCAGTAGGCATTGGCAAACGGACCTAGACGTCCTGATTCCACAAACCTGCCCAGTCTTTTCTGCACGGCCCTGTAATGGCTCTCTGAACAGTTATACGGATCTTCATGATAGCTCCTCGCTATATCGACCGCCTTTTTCGGATCTGCAGACAGTGCGCTGACGATATCGACCCAGTCAAGACCGTGCAGGTGATAGAAGTGCATTACATGGTCTGTTATGTACTGTGCGGCCTTGATAAGGTTGCGCATTATCCTTGCATTCGGCGGGGGTGTAACCCCGAATGCATCCTCACACGCCATAATACTGGCCTCATAGTGCGAGTATGTGCATACCCCGCAGAATCGCTGGACCATAAGGCCTGCATCCCGCGGATCTCTACCTTTCAGGATGGTCTCTATCCCCCTCCATAGCGTAATACTGCTCCATGCATCCTGAACAACATTGTCTTTATCCACCTCTACCTCTATACGCAGATGACCCTCTATCCTTGTAATGGGGTCAACTATTATCCTTTCAGACATGACTCACCTCCCCTTGAGATCCTTGCTATGCATCATCGACTGATACTTTATTATCCTGTCCATGACCCTTTATGGCACTGAGACTTCCATGTGCCGCCACACCAACCACTGCTGCCGCTGTCAGGGCTGCCCCGGCCTCGTCAACCGTTGCCTCGACAGGTCCGCCGCCTATGGTCTTTTCGGAGATGGGTTTTTCAAGCGGTGCCATCTTGTCCCAGAAATCGGGTTCTGTGCACCCCATACACCCGTGGCCCGCCATGACCGGCCAGGAAACACCGTCGTTGAAACGCAACCTGCTGCAGTTTGCATAGGTATAAGGCCCCTTGCATCCGACCTTGTACAGGCACCAACCTTTTTTCGCACCTTCATCTCCCCACTCCATGACAAATTCTCCGGCATCATAGTGGGGTCTTCTCTCGCAGAAATCGTGTATCCTCTTGCCATAGGCCCATACCGGCCTTCCCAGCGAATCCATCGGCGGCAATGCCCCGAACATGAGAAAGTGCAGAACCGTGCCTATGAAATTGGCCGGATTCGGCGGACAACCCGCTATATTTACGGTCTTGATGCCCAAGGCCTTGCTGACACCTGCAGAATCGGTAGGATTGGGTTTTGCAGCCTGTACATTCCCGAAACACGAACAGCTCCCGATACAGATCGTTGCCGCGGCCTTTGATGTGACCTCTTTTGCAAGCTCAAGTGCGGTCTTGGCATCGGGCCCAAGGGTCAGATATCTCCCGTCTAGGCCCATAGGGATCGCACCTTCGATCACGCATATGAATCTGCCTGAAAAATCGTTAAGGGCCTTGTTCAGGTTTTCTTCTGCCTGATACCCGGCAGCCGCCATAAGGGTCTCATGATATTCCAAGGAGATGGTATCGAGCAGTATATCGTCCACACCGGGGTATGATGTTCGAAGGAATGCCTCTGAACAGCCCGTACATTCCGCAAAATGGAGCCATACGACGGGCAGCCTGCTGAAGGTTTCGGCAGCTCGGGCCACCATGGGCCTGAACATAGGAGGCAACATGAGTGCAGCTGTCATGGCGGTAGACCATTTCAGGAAGTTTCTCCTCGTTATGCCGGACGATTCCAACGTATCTGTTAGATCTTCCCTTGCCCTTGGAAGCTCTCTGTCCATCCTGTCCATGGTAGCCTTGCATCGTTCCATCAATGCCTGATAGTGTTTCCGAACAATCTCATCGTATTCACTGTTCTTAACTTTCGACATATATTACCCCCCTGCTAATAATACTTATTACAGCGTATAATCCCTTGTTTAACAAAGCATTGTTCGCTGTTTTATATTATGCATCACACTACATAATGCGCATATTATATACAGAAAAAATGAATGTCAAGTTCTAAGAGGGTATGGTTTCAGGCATGACATACCCATGCATGATTATAATTGTAATTACTAATGTTTAGAGCGCCATCCTGCTCTTTTAGGGCAAAATGATGACGTACCAGGACCTGCACGGGATGAACCGGCTGAACCTAAGGCAAAAGGGATAACTCAGAATATATGAACAGCAGATGTCTTGAACGAGACAAGCACCCCGCATCCGATATCGAGGCAAAGGTCCACGGCAGAGCCCTTGGTGATGAGAGACTTGAATACGGTCTTATTCACATCGACATGGACCTCGTACAAAAAGCCCTGATCGATGATTGTCCTTACCGTACCGGCAAACGAGTTTCTCATGCTCGATTCAAGCGGGACAATGCTTATCACGATATCTTCAGGCCTTATGGCTATAAAGCCTTCCTCATCCTTGTGACGTTTAGGGATCTGTATTGTATGGGTGTCCACCCTTGCCGTCATGGAGTCAAACCGGGCGGGAAAGATATTCTTCATACCTACAAAATCTGCCACGAAAGACGATGACGGCCTCTGAAAGATATCCTGGATCGTCCCTGTCTGCATGATCGATCCGTTATTCATGACAGATGCCTTTGTCGCGAGTGATATAGCCTCTGAAAAGTCATGTGTCACCATAAAGAAGGTAACGTGTGATGTCTTATGTATCTGCTTGAGCAGCAGTCTTATCTCCTCCCTGAATCCAGGGTCCAGGGCGGAAAGCGGTTCGTCAAGCAGGATCACCCTCGGCTCTACCATCAGGCAGCGCGCAAGTGCCGCCCTCTGAAGTTCACCGCCGCTGAGTGTCTCAGGATGTCTTTGTAGCAGATGACCGATGCCCAGCTCTTGAATGAGCCTGTTGAAACGCATTTTTGCAGCATCCTTTGCGTGCGGGTGATAACGCAGACCGAAGGTGATGTTTTGAGCAATATTCATGTGCGGGAACAGGGCATAATCCTGGTACATTATACCTACCCCCCGTTTCTCGGGAGCAAGCCTCGATACATTCCTCCCGCCTATAATGATATCCCCTTGTCTGACGGGTACGAGCCCGGCTATTGCCTCCAGCAGTACTGTCTTGCCTGCTCCTGTGGGCCCCATCAATACGAAAAAACCGGCCTCTTCTATAGAGAGATCGATGTCTTTGAGGTGAAATTCCCCCAGGTCGGCCCGGAGTCCTCTGATTTCTATCATAGCGTCTTCTTTTTGGGCAGGGCAAGGACCCTCAGCACCATAAACAGACTCAGACAGACCAGAACAAGCCATACCGCCACGGGCTGGGAATACCTGAGGCCGTACCCCTCAAACCGTTCGTACAAAAGCACCGGTGCTATCATGGGATGATAGGCCACCACGACCACTGCACCGAACTCGCTTATGGCACGTGCGCAGCACATTATAAACCCAACAAGGACACTCCTGCCTGCCAGCGGGAATGTTATACGTAAAAACGTGCTCCACATAGAAGCACCCAGGCTCCTGGCGACATTTTCCATACGGGGGGAGACCGCCTCGATCCCGGACTTTACGGAGTTTATGTAAAAGGGCATCCCCACAAAGGTCAGGACTACTATTATGCCTGTAGTGCTTCCCATGATCCTGATGCCGAGTTCGCTTATGAAATGTCCCAGCCAGTGATTCCTGCCGGCCACGCTCAGTATGGCAATGCCGACCACGGGATGCGGAATCACTATGGGTAGGTCTATAATGCCCTCTATTATATGCTTGCCCTTGAATTGTGACCGGGCAAGCACATATGCCAGAGGGGTTCCGCCAACAAACGATATGATGCCGGCCATTACTGCGGTGTATATGCTCAGCCAGATAGAATGTACGACATTCTTGTCCTTGAGGGTTTCCAAAAGCATGGCAAGGCTTGGAGCCGTCAGCATCTCAAACAGCGGCAGTACAATGAATGCCAGCACTATGATGCCGCAGGATACGGATACCCAGAAAAACGGCTCCTTTCTTGCCATCATATGCCGCCTGTCAGTTCTTTACTTCGACGAGCACCTTCAGCTCTTCTGGCAACGCGGATTTTACCTCATCAGCAGACACACGGCAGGGTACGAAAGGCGGCTGGCCCTGCTCTTTCAAGACCTTCAAGCCTCCTTTTGCATCAAGCATGTAATTTAAAAATGCTATGGCAGCCTCCCTGTTCGGGGCGTCCTTGATAAGGGTGACCCCGTAGGTTACGGATTTGCCTTTCATATCCATGAACTCGCCCGGTTTCTTACCTGTCACCTTGACCACTGCCCGGGAATAATATTTATCGTAAACATAGTTGCCCAGATTGATCTCATCCGGGAGAACCACGTACTTCAGTGAGTGCTGTACTGCAACGGACAGGTATTCCCACGCATAATCCATGTTGCCGGTCTGAAGTAAAGACACGAGCTCTACCGATTTGGGCCGTATATTCTCCTTTGGCCGGTTTGCTATCATCTTGTTATAAAGGCCGGGTTTCTTGTAATATCTTTCTGCAAGCTGCATCACCATCAACGCTCGGTAACCGCACGGATCCAGGTTCGGATCGGAGTGTCCCCAGACAACTCCTTCTGTCATTAAGATATCGTACCAGTTCTCGGAAGTCACCTTGTCGGCAGACCTGCTCTTGTCCATATAGCAAAGAACCAGCTGGTTGGTGGCAAACCGGATATTCCAGTCTGCATAATTGGGTATAAGCAGCTTGTCGATCACCTTGTAATCGGCTGAAGCCATAATGTCGCAGGGTTTTTTAAGATCTGTGACCTTGCGGGCAGCTGCCTGACTTCCGCTTGCCTCACGCTGCAGGTCAACACCAGGATACATAGCCTCGAATTCCTTCTCCATGACCTCGAAGGGAACGGACAGACTGCCCGCATGGAACATGACAACTGTCCCCTCGGGACCTGCATATGCCATCTGAGGCACCATAAAGGCAGCTATGCCTAAAAACAGAAAACCAAAAGCCATATCCTTGATAGAAGACGATTTCCTCATAATGATTCACCCCTTTTAATAGTATTGAACTCCTATATGCGATTTCACATTCTGATATGCATTACATGCATCGATGATATCCGGCCTTGAAATCCCATACAGTGTGCTCTTGTTAGCATACTGTATCAAGAAAGGATAGTTCCGATTGGGAATGTGCCGGGCAAAGACAAATGAAGAATGACCACTCTTTTGCACCTTTCCAAACAAACTATGAACTCATATTCATGGTAATACCCAACAGTAAGATGCCGGGGTTTGAAGGCTAGATTCAGCGTTCCGGATAGCGTTGCCGGATAGAGCGCATGACAGGCAGAGAGTCGAAAAAGATCTCAACCAACTGTGGGTCGAACTTGGTGCCTGAGAGTTTACGGATCTCGTGCAGGACATCGGATTCGTCCCAGGCATCCTTGTATACACGCCTGGAAGACAGGGCATCATATACATCCGCTATAGCAACCACCCTGCCGAAGATATGGATTTCATCTCCCTTGAGGGGCACTGGATTGCCGTGCAGATCCATTTCGAGCGGCTTTCCGGTCTCCAGGTCGACATGACCCGGATACCCGGTACCATCCCAGTTTTCGTGGTGTCGCAGCGCCACAAGCGCGGATATCTCGTCCAGCTCAGACTCCCTGTCCATGAACAGACGCGCCCCAAGGAAGGTGTGCTGCTTCATGATCTCGAACTCCTCGTGATTGAGCTTGCCGGGCTTCTTCAGTATCAGATCAGAGATGGCCACCTTGCCTACATCGTGAAGGATTGCGGCCATCCGCAGCATGTCTCGGGTCCGGTCTATGTCTTTGCGGGCGATATTCTGATAGGTTGCCCAGCGTTCATACAGCTCAACCGCACACCCGGCCACCCTGTTGACATGCGGCCCTGTCTCCTTTGGATCGCGCAATTCGGCCATCTTGTTCATGCGAAGCAGCAGGGTCCGGGTAAGCTGGGCTCGCTGCAGGACAATCGTGGCCGTATTGGAAAAGTGACGTATGTAGGGTTCTTCATCGGTCGCGAAGGGGATAATATTATCATGCTCGTCCTTTGAGTTGATCACCTGCAGGATGCCTACCAGCTTGCCCAGGTTTGTCACCATGGGCACGGTCAGCATGGACTGGGTCTTGTAATTGGAAAGTATGTCAAAGTTTGTATCGAATGAATACGGTGCATCGGCAGGTATGGAATACACGTCCGGGATATTGAGGGTTGTACCTGTCTCGGCCACGTAACCTGCGATCGATGAAGAACAGATGCGCACATCGAAGGCCTCGTAGATGAGCTTGTCTCCCTTTGGGAGTTTCTTCTGGAGGGTATCGTTCTGCACATGAGAAAAAATAAGACGACTTCCGTTACAGATATATATAGAGCCGGCATCGGCTTTTACCACGCTACGCGCCTCGTGCAGTATCCGCTCCAGCAGTAGATCCAGATCCTGGATCGAGTTGAGCTCCTTGCCCAGATTGATGATCTCGTTCAAACGGTCCGAATTGTTCTCCATACTAAATATACATCGGCGGACAGGTCTGCAATCTCAATAGCCGATTATATATACCCGGGCATGCCTTATCCTCTGCCGACACATTGAGCATTAACATTCAGCACTACGTGTGTCGTTAGAAAGGATATGCTCTTTGTTTTCAGCGTATTGGATGAGTTTATGATTGTCGAGTATAAGGGCTACCGTTCCGTCTCCCATGATGGTAGCACCGGAAATGCCGTCTATATGGTTGAGAAGCCTCCCCATATTCTTTATCACGGTCTGGTGTTTGCCGATGACCTTGTCCACTACGAAACCGACCCTTCGCTCGTTTGTTTCCGTTATGACGATCTGTTCTATATCCGGTTTGTTTTGATCGTTTATATAAAATACCTCTCTCAGGTATATATAGGGTACGATCTCTTCACGGACCCTTATGACATGGCGGCCGTGCGTCTTCTGTTTGTCATTATGGGTCAACTCCACACACTCGACTACTGAATTCAATGGTATTACATAGCAGTCTTCCCCAAGGGTTACGAGCAGGCCTTCTATAATGGCAAGGGTAAGAGGAAGTTTGAGGATTATGGTAGTCCCCTTGCCTGTCGTGCTGTTTATCTCGATAGAACCCCCCAATGATTCTATACGGCTGATGACCACGTCCATACCCACACCTCTTCCTGAAACACTGGTCACTCTTTCCACTGTTGAAAACCCCGGGGTCAGAATAAGATCAAAGGCCTCTTTCTTGCTTAAGGATGTATCCGGGGAGATAATCCCTTTTTCTATCGCCTTTTTCCGAATCATTTCGGGGTCAAGACCTTTACCATCATCCTGGATGGATATAAGGACATTTGCGCCAGAATGCTCGGCCTTCAGGCAAATCGTGCCACGTGACGATTTGCCCGCTTTAGACCTGATGCCGGGCTGTTCTATGCCGTGGTCGATACTGTTTCGGATGAGGTGGAGCATCGGATCGCCCAGTTTTTCTATCACGGTCTTGTCCAGTTCGGTTTCTTCCCCTTCGGTAATAATATCAACCTCTTTACCAAGTTCCGCGGCCAGGTCCCTTACTGTGCGTTTAAATTTTGCAAACGTTGTGCCGATGGGCAGCATTCTGATACCCATGGCATTGTCTCTCAATTCAGCAGTGAGTCGTTCCACCTCCTCGGAAACAAGAGAGAGATCCATATCATTTTTCGTGTCGGAGATCTGGCTGAGACGGGCTTGTACCGTGACCAATTCCCCTACAAGGTTTACCAGGCTGTCAAGCTTGTTGGATGCCACCCTTATGCTCGATGTTGTCTCTCCAACTACACGTTGCTTGCGCAGATTCCGTACATGCATCTGCTCCACCAGGGCAGACTTCACCTCTGAACGCTCAACCTTGCCGGATTCTACCAGCAGTTCGCCTATACGTTTCTGCCTGTTGAGGATAAGTTCCAGATCGCTGCGGGTAATGTCACCTCTTTCAAAGAGGATGTCACCGATGCGTTTATAATCCCCATCGTCAAGCGAGGTGTTGTCGTCGATCTTGGTTATGTTTATATCACTCAAGTCTTCTACAAAGATAAATATATCCTTGATGGCATTGAGAGGGTCCCGGGTTGTCAGAATGATGTCCCAGCTCGTGTAACATGACTCGGCATCTATATCCATAAGATCCGGAAGGTTATCCATATGACAAATGATATGGGTATTCCCAAGATTCCGAATCTCGTTAAGAAGGGGCACCGGGTTTGAACCGTTGTCAAATAGATTTTTATGCGGCACAAATCTGATCCTGTAGGTGATCTCATATTCGTTGTTTTCCGATGATTCTGCGGGATCCGGCAAGGGGGTTTTATCATCGTCTATGTCTTCTTCTTCACCTGGGATAAGTCTTTTGAAGGCATCCAGGAGCTCATTTGTGATAGAATCATCTACCTCTGCAGTCCCCTTTGATGCCTCCAGCATGCACTTTATCTGATCGCAGGCCGAGAGAGTCAGGCTGATCAGGTTTTCGGTCACCTTGATTCGTCCTTCCCTGATCATATCATAGACTGTTTCTATAGTGTGGGTAAAACCAGCGATATCATCAAATCCGAACATGGCACCCGAACCCTTGATGGTATGCATGGCCCGGAAAACCCTGTCTACAAGGTCCTTTTCATCCGGGTTCTGCTCCAGTTCGATCAGCGCCTCCTCAAGGTCGGCGAGCAGTTCGTATGCCTCTTCACGGTATATCTGTTTTTGCTTGTCCATATCTTTGCCCCCTACCCCAGAAGCCTTTTAACCACTCTGACAAGCTGGTCCGGCTTGAAAGGTTTGACTATCCATCCAGTGGCCCCGGCCTTTCTGCCTTGATCCTTTTTGTCCTGTTGAGATTCAGTGGTGAGCATGACAATGGGGGTGAATCTGAATGCAGGATTTGCCCTCAGTGCCATAATGAGTTCGATCCCGTTCATATTCGGCATGTGCAGATCCGTGACAACCATATGTATTTGGGAAACGTTCAATTTTGAAAGGGCGTCTTTGCCATCCATTGCCTCAACCACCTTATAGCCTTCCTTCCCCAGGGTAAAGGAGACCATCTGCCGGATGCTGGAGGAATCATCCACGCTCAGGATTCTCTTAGTCATTGCTATCCCCCATATCCCATAAGCATTTGGATATTATAGAAGAATCACATGTTGAAGGGTCTATGGCGATACTCTGTAATATCTTTTTGAAAGAATCTGAGAGACCTCCTGTTACGGTAATGGCCTTGCCTGCCTTGGAAAAAGATATGCATGAGGCGCACAATAGTTGTATACATGAAATATCAACGTTTTCTACAAGGCTCAGGTCCACAGCCAGATTTTCTGTGGACCTGAATGCCTCTATAAGGATATCCCGAAAAGAGGTTGCATTGTCAATGGTCAGGCTGTTTCCCGCACGCAGGATCTTGCCTTCTCCATTATCTTCTAATAGAAACTGTCCCATCTGATACTCCCCCTGGCTTATCTTTAAAGGTCAATATCCACATTCGGATTAAACATATGAAATACACCTAGAAAAACTCCACATTGTCACCTAACTCCTTTGATGTCTTATGATCGTCGATGCTTGCCCTTTTTTTTCGGTTTTATTAGACATATACTTTAAATGTACATCCCTCTGCCATTACCTCGGTCCTCGGATCTGAAGAAAGGATCTCGCTAAGGATCTGACGTACCGGGGCTGAATCATCTACAATGAATACCCGTACTTTTTTTATTGTTTTACCCTAGGGCTTGTCGGAAGGACCTGAACGTTAACCTTATTAACGTATTTCACCAGCACTTCACCCGTCAAGGTATTGAATATTATCTTCCGACCCTTATCCCCGCCGACATTCCATGACTTAAGCCTCAGGTTTAGACTTTTGAGAACGTCTATAGCTGTCTCAATATTTTTCTTCCCTACAGCGTGGTTCCATGCGTTTTTTTTATTGGATGAAAACATCTCTGAGCCACCGAACATCTTCACCTCAATATCGTAATATCTGATCCTGTTTTTCTCATACTGTTTTATCATCCATTCGATGGAAGAATCCACGTATTGAAAAGGTTCTCTCTTATCTATGGTTTTTTTTCGTGTATCGTTTATGCAAGGCATGACTGCATGGCAGATCGCACCGGACCCGGATTGCCTATGCAGCATGGTGATGCAAAGACATGATCCCAATATGGTTGTGATAAGGGTGGGTTCTTTTGTCAGATAGATCTCGCCCGGTTTGAGGTAGAATTTCTGCATGGAGCTATCACGGTACAAAGCTATATCCTCCGGTAAACCGTATTGGAGATTGTCTTAAGTGGACTTGTTCATTCACCTATCGTCTTCTCGTCATTCAGGATACAATCCTTAAAAAAATCTGAGAAGATGGCGTCGATCTCTTTTACATCCGGACTCTTCTGCAATAGTATAATAATTATAAAGGCATATAATACACCTACATCCCACATATGAACCAGTCTGACATGAAGGCCACGAACACCTTAATTATAGAATTGATTTTTTGTTGTTTTTCTCATATTATATACAAATGTTTATAGATTGGTTAGATACATATAAGGCCAGGACTACCGATGCAGCTACAGCCCTTTCAAAGATCAGAAGAGGAGCTCGTATCTTTATCGGATCGGCATGCGGCGAACCGCAATTACTTGTAAAGTCACTTATAGATATCGCCCATAACCTTGCCGATACCGAGATAATACACTTTCTTGATCTGGGTACTGCCCCTTACATAGAAGAAAAATACGATGAGAACTTCCGTCACAACGCACTTTTCATAGGCTCCAGCACGAGAAATGCGATCCAGGAAGGCCGGGCTGACTATACACCCATATTCTTGTCCGAGATCCCGCTGCTTATGCTCAGGGGAAGAATGGAAATAGATGCAGCACTTATAACCGTATCCCCTCCTGACAACAATGGATTTGTCAGCCTCGGCATATCAGTGGACATTACAAAGACAGCAGCGGAGGTGGCGGGTTATGTAGTGGCAGAGGTAAATCCACAGATGCCAAGGACCCTAGGTGACAGCTTTCTCCATATAAGTGACATCGATGCGTTCGTAATGAACGATACTCCCTTGTTGGATTTCACACCTAAACAAAGCGGTACGATTGCAAAGAGTATCGGTGAACAGATAGCCGAACTCATAGAGAATGAATCAACCATACAGACAGGTGTAGGCCGTATACCAAACTCGGTATATCCCTACCTGAAAAACAAACGCGACCTTGGAGTACACACAGAGACCTTTACCGAGGGTCTTATTGATCTTATCGAAACCGGTGTTGTTACATGCAGGAAAAAGACCCTGCACCCGGGCAAGGTAATAGTAAGTTTCTGTATGGGGTCAAAGCGTCTTTACGACTATGTCGACAACAATCCCTTCTTCGAGTTCAGACCGTGTAAGTATGTAAACAACCCCTATATAATCTCTCAAAACGACAAGATGGTCTCTATAAATTCGGCCTTGACGGTTGACCTTACTGGCCAGGTCTGTTCCGACTCCCTCGGATTTCTGTTCTACAGCGGCATAGGTGGCCAGGTAGACTTTGTGAGGGGCTCGGCATTGTCCTCGCGTGGCAAGTCCATCATGACACTGCCGTCAACTACCGATGACGGCTTAAAATCCAGGATAGTACCGTTTCTGGAACCAGGAAGCGGTGTAGTAGTGACCAGGGGGGATATACACTACGTGGCGACAGAATACGGAGTGGCATATATCCACGGCAAATCCATTCGGGACAGGGCCATGGCCCTTATAAACATCGCCCACCCTGATTTCCGGGATGACCTCTTGAAGGCGGCGAAGAACCAGCACTATGTATATGTAGACCAGATCCTTCCCGTTGTACAGTATCCCAAGGAGTTCGAAACCTACTGGACAGATACTAAGGGTATGGAGATATTCTTCAGACCTGTAAAGGCAACCGATGAGCGGGCAATACAGAACATGGTCTATGCGCTTCCTGAGCAGGATATCTATACCCGTTTCTTCCAGAACCTGAAGTCCTTCCCTCATAAACTCGCTATGCCGCTGGCGGCTATAGATTACAACGACAAAATGGCCATAGCGGCAGTAACCGGCAGGGAAGAGCCCGAGAGCATGGAAAAGATCGTTGCTGTAGGAAGGTTTATAAGGGATCCGCAGACCAATTTTGCAGAGGTGGCCTTTACTACGGATCGGCAATGGCAGGACAGGGGTATCGGAACCTTTCTTTTGCAATTTCTCATCCGCGTAGCCAAGGAAAAGAACATAAAAGGATTTACGGCCGATGTCCTTGCAAGAAACAACCCCATGATGAAGGTTTTTTCTAAAGCGGGATATCCTCTAAAGGCAACACTGGAATACGGCGTGTATGAACTTGAAATACCTTTTATCGAGAAGAGTAATGAAAAATAAGGCGCTGGTTTATCAGGCCCAACCAAACAGGATAATGTTTTGCCCAATAAACCAGCATGATAGATTCTATTAAAAACCGGCCGTATTTATAAAACAACCGCCTCCGCTCTCATCGCTTTCCACAGGCGCAGAAGGTGCAATCGGCGCATCTTCTTCTGAATATATCCTTATCTTGCCAAGTTTTTTTGTTGAAAATGAAGCAACCCCGTAAGCTGCATCCACATTATCAATGGTCACCCATGAACCCAGGTCCATATCATACCGCTGAGCAACAGGATTCTCTCCTTCAAAATACACGGATACAGTTGCCGGACTTCCAAGTGAAAGCCCGTAAGGGAGCAGATCAAACTCAAAACCATCCTGCACATTACCCAGAGCAGACAGACTGTCTGATCCTGGAAGACCTATTGCAAGAGGCACCTCTCTCGGCAGGGCATTACTGTTTATATCAATACCGATACCATAGCTTTCATCTTCCATACTCATGGTGAATCCGGGTTCGTATTCACCCATAACAGAGATCTCATTAGCAATGGATACCCTGAGCCTATATATAAGATTCGATTCTTCATCATAGACATTGTACAAAAATGTGCCCGAGGTATTTGATCTAAGGCTGTTATCAAAAGGCACGGGATATGTATCGTACATAGGGATTATTGAATATAAACCGTCAGGATTCAACATGGACAAATCAATCCCCCAACCAATTTCCCCTACTATATCTTTCAATACATCATCTGTTGCAGGCTTGCTGCTCGCATTGACCAGACTTGTTCCGGCCATGTATTCCACCAGATTAACGACTCCATCTCCGTCAAAATCTTTCAAGGAATCCTTAGGATCGGTATAGTCAAGGCCCAGTGAATTCTCTACTTCATCAGGAATACCGTCACTGTCTGTATCAAGAATCTGGTCAATTTCTCCATCATCGTCCTGATCCGTATCTACAGTATCGTCGTCTATATCTAAATCCCCGTCATCGCCACCCTGGATTTCATCTCCGGCATCTTCGTCATCGTCGACTGGATCGTCATTCCCTTCATCTTCTTCGGGTATCGGAATAAGGATACTTACCTCTTCTGAAAAATCGCTCTCATTGCCGGTTGTGTCATAAGCGGTAACAGCAAAATAATATGTGGTTCCCTCGTTCAGGCTGCTTATATTGACACTGTTCTCAAGATTAACATCCAATATAGTTGTATATGATGTATCTGATCTGGAAGATGTGCCATAGTAGATCTTGTAACCAGCGAGATCTGCCTCTTGATTGTCCTGCCAGCTCACCTTTACTGCCGCTGCATGGGCAACCGTTGAATAACCGAGAAACATCATGATTACTAGTATCTTTTTTATATAGTGTGTTATCTTCATGCCGATAACACTTCAATACCTGTGCCATATATTTTATACCTTTAATTACCAACAGTTGTGCTAATCTTTACATTGGCAAGCAGGCAGAATGGTAATTATGGTTACAATATTGTATTATATATATAATATCAGTATAATAAGAATATAAAATTCGTTACATCCCTATAACTACATGCAAAAAATAAATAGAATGGATCATTAAAGATATGATCATATAATGATATCATTGTATTACAAAGAGGCTTTTGTTTTGAATAAGGGGGGCAAATATTGCCCCCCCTGTATCTATTTTTTTGCCGGTGTCAGCAGCAAAAGCACCGGGCTTGCTATAAATATAGAAGAGTATGTCCCGATTATTACCCCTATCATCATGGCAAAGGCAAAGTTATTGATAACCTCTCCGCCAAGCATGAACAGGCACAGCACAACTACAAATGTCGTCAGGGACATGAGCAGGGTCCTGCTCAAGGTCTGACTGATGCTTGTGTTAAGTACGGATATAAATCCTGACACGCCCTCTTTCTTCAGATTCTCACGTATCCTGTCAAACACCACGATAGTGTCATTGAGGGAATAACCGATGATGGTAAGCAGGGCCGCAACAACGGTAAGATTGATCTCCCTTCCCGTTATCGAGAATATACCTACGGTAATAATGACATCATGAAGAAGCGCCATTATCGCTCCAAGGGAAAATTTGAACTCAAACCTCCACCAGATATATATCAGGATGCCTATCCCTGCATAAAATAGCGACAGGATACCCTTTTCCTTCAGGTCTTCGCTCACCTCGGATCCCACCATTTCAACGCCGAGGATCTCAACGTTTTCATCGCCAAAGGTTTCCCTGAACAACTTTTCGAATTTTACCGCAATGTCGCCGGAAGCACTGTCCTGCCTAGGCGTGCGTATAAGATACTTATTCTCGCCCTCGGCGCCAAGGCTCTGTATACGTGCATCCGAAAGCCCAGCCGGGGCAAGAGACGCACGCACATCTTCCGTCTTGGTTGTCTGCGAAAACTTTACCTGCACTACAGTGCCTCCTGCAAAATCGATCCCGTAATTCAAACCCTGAATAAAGATCGAGAAAATACTTGCTACAATGAAAACAATCGATGTGATAAAGGCTATCCGCCTCAATTTCATAAAATCAATTTGCGTTCCAGGTCTGATAAATTCCATGTTATTCCTCCTAGATACTGATCCGCTCGATCTTTTTATTAATGACCATCCACTCCATTATCCACTTACACAGCATAAGGACGGTAAACAATGTGGCGAGAATACCTATACACAGGGTAACTGCAAACCCCCTGATAGGCCCTGTACCGAACTGGATCAGGACAATGGCAGCTATAAACGTGGTTATGTTTGCATCGAGGATCGTAGAAAGTGCATTTTTGTAACCGGTCTCCACTGCCATCTTAGGTGTGCGGCCCAGCCTGATTTCTTCCTTTATCCTCTCATATACGATAACGTTGGCGTCAACTGCCATGCCGATGGTAAGCACTATACCGGCCAGACCCGGCAGGGTCAGAACGGCATGGAATATCGATAACACACCGATAATAAGTATAACATTGCACACCAGGGCAAGATCGGCTAAAAGCCCGGATGCCTTGTAGTATATCATCATAAATATAACAAGCAACAGGCCGCCTATCATCATCGACATTACACCTTTACGGACAGAATCCTCGCCAAGAGTAGGGCCTACCGTCCTTTCTTCGATAATATCCACCGGGGCAGGAAGCGCACCCGCACGTAGGACAATAGCAAGGTCCTTGGCTTCATCATCGGTAAACCTTCCTTCTATCACGGCCTTTCCGCCCGATATGGCATCCCTGATTACAGGGGCTGAATACACCCTGTTGTCCAGAAGGATAGCCAGCCTCTTATTCACGTTCTCGCTGGTAATACGCTCAAATATCCTGGCGCCTTCCTTATTAAAGGATATCGATATATAGGGCTTGTTCATCCTGTCGAAATTCACCCTTGCATAATCCAGAAGATCTCCTGTCATCTCGGTCTTTTTCTTCAAGAGTATAGGCCGATGACCCTCCTCATAGGCGATATAGCTTTCCACGGGCACATCGCCTTTAGTGGCGTCTTCCAGGGAATGATCTTCGTCTACCAGCTTGAATTCAAGTATGGCTGTCTGACCGATCAGTTTTTTTGCCCTTATCGGGTCAGTCTCGCCCGGCAGCTGCAAAACGATCCTTTCCTTTCCCTGCGGTATAATGGAAGGCTCTGTAAGACCCAGCTGGTCTATCCTGTTCCTTATGGTTTCCAGTGCCTGCGATACAGCCTGCTCACGGATCCTTATCTTCTCTTCCGGCTTAAGCTTGTACCTTACGGTCCTTATACCTTCACCGGGTGTAGCGGATTCTATAAGAGCCGGATATTCTGCGATCATAAGATCCCTTAGTTTTTCATAATCATCCCTTACTCTCAACTCTACCCGTATCATATCAACAGAGTCGCCTTCTACCTTGTTATAGTGGATCCTTCTATCGATGAACTGATCCTTGAGGTCGGACGCGATGCTGTTAATCCTGCTTTCAATGGCCTTATCTGTCTTTACCTTTAATACGAGGTGCATACCCCCCTGAAGATCGAGCCCCAGTTTTATCTTTTCCTTCGGGCCTATCCATCCTTCAGGTACATCCTTCTTGCCGAAAAAGGTGGGTGCGGCAAAAAACAGGCACACAACAATCACCATGAGTATGACAAGCCCTTTTACCTTAAATTTATCCATAATACCCCCTGCCGCTATGTTTTACGTTTCCTGAGATCCCTTTTTTAGGGCGATGAATTCCCTTGAAACCTTTATCTTTACCTTGTCTCCGACATCCAGGGTAAGAACCTGATCTGTCACCCCAACAACCTTTCCGTGAATACCGCCGCTTGTTACCACATCATCGCCTTTATCAATACTATCGAGCATCTGTTTATGCTGTTTGGCCTTTTTCTGTTGTGGCATGATCAAGAGGAAATAGAACACGGCAAATATTAGCAGCAACGGGGCCATCTGGAACAACCAGTTCATAGAATCCCCCCCCGGACCTGCTGCCGCATACGCAACACTAATCATAATACATCTCCTTAATACGTTTTCTCATATCAGAAAAATTATTGTCTTTTATGGAATGCCGTATATCAGACATTAATTCAAGATAGAAATATAAATTATGTATTGTATTCAAAATTGAACCTAGGATCTCGCGCGATACATATAGATGTCTCAGATAGGCACGTGAAAAATTTCGGCATGTATAGCACCCGCAATTCTCGTCCGGCGGCCTTGAATCATTCTTGAACCGGGCCTGTTTTATACTCATCCTGCCGCTGTGCGTGAAGAGCATCCCGTTACGGGCATTCCTGGTGGGAAGAACGCAGTCGAACATATCGATCCCCCTTGCTACGGCCTCGACAATATCCTTAGGGGTTCCCACACCCATAAGGTACCTGGGGCGTTCTTTAGGCATATACGGCATTGTCGCGTCAAGTGTATCCATCATAATATTATGGCCTTCTCCGACCGAAAGCCCGCCGACTGCTATACCGTCAAAAGGCATAGATGATATCTCGCAGGCGCTGCGCTTCCTCAAATCAGGATATGCGCCACCCTGAACAATCCCGAACAATGCACCTGTTAGTGTCTTTCTTGATTCCAGACACATTGCCGCCCACGTACTCGTCCTTTCAACCGATGATTCTACATACTTTTTCTCGCATGGGTATGCAACGCACTCATCAAGGCACATCATTATGTCCGAACCCAGATCTTCCTGTATACGTATAGCCTTTTGCGGGGTCAGAAAATGCCTTGAACCGTCGAGGTGTGAGGAGAACTCTATCCCATCATCCATTATCTTTACAAGCCTGGCCAAGCTGAATGCCTGATATCCGCCGCTGTCGGTCAATATCGGACCGTCCCAGCTCATAAATGAATGCAGTCCGCCTAGAGATGAAATCAATTCCTCTCCCGGCCTCATATGCATGTGATAGGTGTTTGAAAGGATGATCTGCGAACCGATCTCTTTCAATATAGATGGAGTTACAGCCTTTACTGTCGCCTGGGTGCCTACAGGCATGAATGCAGGCGTATCCACCATACCACGGGATGTATGAAATCGTCCGTGACGGGCCTGGCCGTCCTCGTCAAACAACTCGAATCTAAAAGATGAACATTGCGTCGCCATAACTGAAGAACCTGTATCTATTTTCTATAGCCTGTCTGTAGGCGTCCATAATCAGCGAATACCCGCCAAATGCGCACACCAGTATCAGCAGAGTCGAGCAGGGGAGATGAAAATTCGTGAGAAGAGCCCCAACACAGCTGAACCTAAATCCCTCGTGTATGAACATGTCGGTTGAACCCGGCCCTGGTATTATCCTGCCGGAGCTTTCGAAAAGATGTTCAAGCACCCTTGTCGTTGTTGTACCTATTGCAACTATCCTTCTTCCCTGATCATATGCGCGGTTTATCGCATCAGCTGCCTGATCGGAAACCTCAAATTCCTCTGAATGCATCACATGATCCTGAATCCTTTGAGTCCTTACAGGTCTGAATGTACCTATACCAACATGCAGGGTTATAAATACGGTCTCTATACCCAGAGCCCGCATCCTTTCCATGAATCCCTCCGTAAAATGTAGTCCGGCTGTAGGTGCTGCAACAGAGCCTTCCTGCGACGCATATATGGTCTGGTAAGAATCCCTGTCTGTTTCCTCGGGCGTCCTTTCTATATAAGGCGGGAGAGGCACCTGCCCCTTTTGTGACAGCGTACTCGGATCTGAAAATCTAATATCATAGCTACTGCCGGTTTTCTTCTCGACCTCTCCTTCAAGATCATCGTCAAAAATAATCTTTGAACCCTGTTTCAAAGGCTTAGAAGACTTAGCAATACAGTTCCATGTATGCCCGGTTACGGCCTTCAAGATAAGCACCTCGACCCTTCCCCCTGTCTCCTTCCTGCCTATCAACCTGGCATGGATTACACGCGTATCATTGAACACCACAATATCATCAGGCCTAAGATAATCTAAAAGATCTCCAAATCGCCTGTCATGTACAGATCTGTCTGACCTATCTATAACCGCAAGCCTCTCACTTCCCCTCTCAAGGGGATACTGGGCTATGAGTTCCTTTGGAAGGTTATATTTATATCTCTCGATATTCACTGTTTCTGTTTTCCATCAGCCTTTCAGTGTAAATATTTTATTTACCATTATGATCCTAGTCCTTCAGATCAATCTGGAAGGATTTGCATATATCTTCTTCTAAAACAGGGGCCTTCACCATTTTATCGAGACGTTCGGGATCATCCCCGTATACGGCCTTTAAACCTTGCCTGGCCTTTCCTTTCGAATAACGGAGGCATATCCCTGCAGCCATCTCGAGATTATCTATCTTTGCGTTGCCTCTGAATATACACAGCGGCCCCGGAACGCCCATTATCTTCATAAAAATATTTCCCGGATACCTCATAGTTGATAGCGTCCTGTTTTCTTTCTCATTTCTAGAGATAACTATGACCGTGTCTTTATCAAGTATAAACTTCCTTCCAATAACATCCATCATGATATCATAACGTTCAGGCAGCGCAGGAGAGCTTCTCTCATATGTATCCCTGATCTTATGGGCAATGCGTTCATCGGCAAGCAGGCATCCTCCGGCAGGTGTAGGTATACTGTCCCTTTTAATCTCGTATATCCCGGCCATTTCCATCTGGACCTTTCTACCTCTGCCTGCAATATCTTTGAGCCTTTGTCTGTCTATTATCCCCATTCGCTCAGGTAAAGTCTCTTTCATATGCAGTGCGCATAACGGTCTCAGCAACAGATCCTTAACCCCGGATTGTTTTTCTATGACATTCATAGCATCCCTTCTTTGAGACATGGGCCTCTGTCCTAAAATCTCACCGGTTATTATAAATGATGCATCCAGGGTATCCATCAGGCCTTTAGCCTTTATGAGCATACCTATCTTACAGTCTATGCATGGATTCATGTGCCTTCCGAAACCGTATTTGGGCTCTTTCACAATACGTAATATCTCATCTGTGAAATCAACCACATGAACGTTTATATTGAATTCTTCCAGCTGTTTTATCTTGTATGATTCAGGATCTCTCAACGCATCAAAACCAAACAATGGGGAACAAAAACATATACTTATCACGTCTATACCCTGTTCCTGGATAAGTTTCACGGCAAGTATACTGTCGAGTCCACCTGAATATAGACAAACACAACGTCTTTTCAACATAATTATTTTACCTCATGGGTATATTCTGACAAAAAGGTTTCAGATATCCGTATGAGAGATTTTCTCACAGACAAGACTGGATAATCGCCCCTTCGGCTGCACCTGTTATGTACCAGCTGATAGTAAAATAAATAGGTCTATACATCAAAAATATGATGTATAGACCTTATTTTTGGCGGGAGCGACGAGATTTGAACTCGCGACCTCCGGCGTGACAGGCCGGCGTTATGACCAAGCTTAACTACGCCCCCTTTTGTCAGCGTATGGTAGGCGGAACAGGGCTTGAACCTGTGACCCTCGGCTTGTAAGGCCGATGCTCTCCCAACTGAGCTACCCGCCCTAAATCATTACTTATTTGTTAACTATGTCCTTCAAGGATTTACCGGCTCTAAAACGTGGCGCTTTAGATGCCTTTATCTTAATGGCTTCCCTTGTCCTTGGGTTAACCCCCTGCCTCGCTGCCCTTCGAGCAACATCAAAGGTGCCGAAACCTACAAGAGTTACCTTATCTCCCTTTTTAAGAGCCTCGGTAATTGCATCGATCGTGGCGTTAATAGCCTTTTCTGCTGCAGCTTTGGGTAACCCTGCCTTATTTGCTACAACTGAAATCAACTCTGTCTTAGTCAAAGTGTACCTCCTATGAATGATTAGTTTTCCCCATGCCCTATTGCCAGTAAAAAGTAGCAGTATTTATTGACACTGTCAACACCTCAATTAAGCATTTATGCGATTATTTCGACCATTTACCTTATAATTTGATTGTCGGTTTCAACGTTTATAAAACCTATCGATTGGACATCATAACTTTCCTTATATTGAGATAGCATATGTATGCCAGAATCCATGAAAACCTATATATTATGCCTGAGAGGTCTTCCTCTCATAGACGATAATCGGGGCCTGGCCTTTCATTATGACATCCTGGCCTATGATGCACTCCTTTACGGCCTCCATATCGGGTATGTCATACATGATATCAAGCATGACATTCTCCATTATTGACCTGAGCCCGCGAGCCCCTGACTTCCTCTTCATAGCCTCTTCCGATATGGCCTTCAATGCGTCCTTGCTGAAACTAAGATCAACGCCCTCAAGCTTCATAAGCGCATGATACTGCTTTACGAGTGCATTCTTAGGTTCGGTAAGTATGGCTATCAGGGCCTCTTCGTCCAATTCATCGAGTGTCGACACAACCGGAATCCTGCCGATGAATTCAGGAATCATCCCAAATCTGATCAGGTCTTCAGGCTGAACATTCCTAAGTATCTCACCGATATCCCTTTCCTTCTTGCTGGTGATGTCCGCTACAAACCCTATGGTCTTTTTGTCCATACGCTGTGATATGATCTTGTCAAGCCCTACATACGCACCACCGCAGATGAAAAGTATATTCGTGGTGTCTATTTGTATAAATTCCTGCTGGGGATGCTTTCTTCCGCCTTTTGGAGGTATGGATGCGACAGTACCTTCAATCAGTTTCAACAGGGCCTGTTGCACACCTTCTCCGGATACATCCCTTGTTATGGACGGATTGTCTCCCTTGGATGCGATCTTGTCTATCTCATCGATATAGACGATACCCTTCTGTGTCCTCTCCACGTCATAATCCGCATTCTGGAGAAGGTTTACAATAATGTTCTCGACATCCTCACCCACATAACCGGCCTCTGTCAATGTCGTAGCATCAGCTATGGTGAAGGGTACGTCCAGGATCTTGGCCAGTGTCTGAGCGAGCAGTGTCTTCCCCGAACCTGTAGGTCCGATCAGGAGGATGTTGCTCTTGTTTATCTCTACACCGCCGATATTGGTATTAGACTCTATCCTCTTATAGTGATTGTGAACGGCAACAGAGAGTATCCTCTTTGCATATTCCTGACCGATCACATACTCATCCAGCACGTCCTTTATCTCGGATGGCTTGGGGATATTCGATGTGGCACTGAAATGTCTGTATTCGCCTTCCTCTTCGGCTAGTATCTCATTACAGAGCGCTATACATTCATCGCATATATATACATCGGGACCCGCTATGAGTTTTCTCACCTCTTCCTGGGACTTTCCGCAAAAGCTGCATCTAAGTCCCGGTCTGTAATGGTCATTTATCCTCGGCATCTACATTCTCTCCTTCAGCCACCTCTTTCGTGGGTCTTTTGAATATGACATGATCTATTATACCATAATCAACAGCCTCTTTTGCACCCATAAAAAAGTCCCGCTCCGTATCGGTTCCTATCTTATCATGAGGCTGACCCGTATGATAAGATAAAATGTCCTTTATCTCTTCCTTGAGCCTTATCATCTCCTGGGCCTGGATATTTACATCGGTAACCTGCCCCTGTACTCCGCCCAGAGGCTGATGTATCATCATCCTCGAATGAGGCAGGGCATATCGCATATCCTTCTGGCCTGCGGCAAGCAGTATCGCCGCCATAGACGCGGCCTGTCCGACGCAGATCGTGCTCACATTGGGCTTTATATACTGCATGGTGTCATAGACAGCCATACCGGCTGTAACCGATCCGCCCGGCGAATTGATATAGAAAAAGACATCCTTGTCAGGGTCTTCTGATTCCAGAAAGAGCAGCTGCGCAACCAGGAGGTTTGCTATGTCATCATTTATCTCGGTGCCCAGCATTACAATCCTGTCTTTTAGCAGCCTCGAATAGATATCGTAGGATCTCTCCCCTCTATTCGTCTGCTCCACTACTATCGGTACTAGCGGCATCACTTGTCTCCTCTATCTTGTCAACCTCTGTAACCTGAGAATTGCTTATTATATGATCAAAAACCTTTTTTTCGAGTATCCCGAACTTTATCTCTTCCATGCCGTCTCGTTCCTCGAGGCCCTTCTGAACAGACTCGGGGGTTACATTATACCTATCAGCAAGGACGGATAATTCATTTTCGATATCCTCATCATTTACCTCGATATCATTGGCCTTGGCAATAGACTCGATGAGCAGAGATGACCTGACTATCTTTTCGGCCGATTCCAGGGTATCGGCCCTAAGAGACTCACTGTCCGGATAATAATCCTCCATACTGACCCCCTGGGATGCAAGCCTTTGAGACATACCCTGAATCATCAGGTATGCCTGGAACTGGATCATGGAATCCGGGATATCAAATGGATTTGCCTTTATAAGTTCATCTTTGACCTGACTCTCCAATGCCGTCCTTGAATCCGCCTCCACGCGCTGAACAAGGTCTTCTCGAATCTTTTCCTTGAGTTCATCAAGATCTTCGACTTCCTGCTGAACCATCTTGGCAAATTCATCATTTACCTCAGGCAATTCCTTATGCTTGATCTTTGATACTACAAAATCAACGTTTTCCTTCTTTTCTCTCATGTCTTCGAGGAAATGGTCCTGAGGGAATTCGACCTCGACATTCTTTTCCTGTCCGACCTTCAGGCCTACCACCTCATTTTCAAGCCCTGGATAAACGCTCCTCACACCGGCCTCAATAGTCATGTTCTCACGGTTCAGTCTTTCATTGTCCGGACATGTCACATTAACAATGACATAATCACCTTCGAGGATTACATATTCAGGGTCATCGACATCTTCAACCATGGCATATGTTTCCTGCAGCTTAAGAAGTACATGATTGACATTTTCATCATCAATCTCTGTCTTTGCCTTTTTCAGATCAAAACCCGTATACTTTTCCGGCACGACCTCGGGTTTGACGTCAAATTTTGCCGTAAACTCGAAATCCTCATCCTCTTTTGGGGGATCGTTTTTTATCTCGGGCATGGAAACTACTAGAAGTCCCTGTTCTTTGGCAGCCTGTTCGAATTTATCATTGACGAGTCTTTTGGACAGCTCGCCCTTGATATAATCTGCATAATACATCCTGATAACATTCCTGGGGGCCTTGCCCTTCCTGAAACCTTTTATAGCAACCTCTTTTGCGATATCCTTGTAGATATCATCTGTTACAGATTTAACCTCATCCTTACTTACAATAACCTTCATCTCTTTCTTAGAGCCGGCGGCATCACTGATCTCAACCTTCATTGTTTATCCTTTCTATTTATGCTTATATTCGTTTATCTGAACATGTAAATGGTCTCCAGGTCAATGGCTTTTTGGTATACACAACCTATCAAACACACAATCCATATCGCTGGAATATTTATCAACCTTTGTGTATACAAATAAAGGCCTTTGTACAACAAGCTCTTTTCCGCCGCCCTTTTGCCCGCACACCAGGCATATCTCTGCGCCCTTATTCTCATATGAATGCACGCATTGTATCCTCTTGGGTTCGACCTTGTGAGCACGCATCGCGCATAGAAGATCCGGCAGTCGCCACGCCGGGTAGATAATATAGAGCCTACCTCCCTGATCCAGAACGGCATATGAGCAACCGATAAGGGTTTCCAGATCCAGAAACAGTTCATGGCGTGCAACCGCCTTATCACTGTCCGGATTGATCCTGCCTGTCGATACAGGCCTGTAGGGAGGATTTGCAACGACCGCATCCACCTTGGGCCCTCTGTATCCCTTGATGTCACAACAGTGTATACTCACCCTGTCTTCGAGTCCGGCCATCTTCACCGACCGCTGCGACATCTCCGCCATGTCCTCCTGGATCTCCACACCCGTGACATATAGTCCCTTCATAGCGGCCAGCAGGATCGATATCACCCCCGAGCCAGAGCCTATATCGAGGACATGTGTTTCCGGCTTTTCCTCTACGAATGCACCGAGCAGATATGCATCTAGGCTGTAGCGGTAACCGTTCTTTTTCTGCAGGACGGACAGAGAGCCGCAGGAAAGCGTGTCGAGTGTTTCGTCTTTGTCTTTAATAACCTTATCTTTCATCTGTTGAGTATATGATCTCGTCCAAGACCCTGTCGTATGAAAAAATCTCTTCTTCTGAAAAAAATCTGCCTATCTCGTCAAGCGCTGCTTGAGGACTGTCCGATGCGTGGACAAGATTTTTCCGTATACTCATGCCGAGATCTCCCCGTATGGTACCCGGAAGGGCATTTCTTGCATTGGTAACCCCGCATAGGGATCTGGTTACCTCTACGGCGTTAAAACCGGAAAAGCAAAGCGCGATTATCGGCGCAGAGGTCATAAACGCCATTATCTTCGGAAAAAAAGGTTCATTGCAGAGATGTGCATAATGCCCCTTAAGGACATTCTCATCCGGCATGATCATCTTCATACCGACGATAGCCAGGCCTTTTTCCTCGAATCTCGATATGATCCTGCCGACAAGGGCCCGTCCTATTGCATCGGGCTTTATAAGTACCAGTGTCTTTTCTATGCTGTCCCCCATCATTTTCACCCCTTGCCCTGTGATTCAGAACGGCCTTTCCTCCTTGCCGTCGGTAGAGACCCTGTCACCCTGCCAGACACCGCGGTAGGGAACCGCCAAGCCGTCGATCGGGAAGAATGCTATGCACAGTATCCTGAAACCCATCTGGATATCTACGCTGCCTACGCCCTGATGTTTCATGCCGACCGTCAGCCTGCCCTGATAGTTCGGCGAGATAAAGGCTGTCTCCAGCGGTATGCCCGAGCGTATCAAGGTTGTACGGGGTCTTATGTAGGCAAACATATCCGCAGGCATGTTCACCTGTTCAATGGTCTGAAACAAAAGATATTCCCCTGGGTTGATGGCATATATCCCATCGGGCGTGTCCGCAATATCCATGACCTTTTCGATCTCCGGGGTTATCCTGCTGTGCCTCAACAGTGATGCCTTCCCGACAGGCCTGTATATCGCCCCGAGTCTCATATCGATCGTTGTCCCCTCGATCCCTTCGATCTGATCGTTTCCGAGGCCCTCTACAAGTGGCCTTAAAACAGGATCGCCGGATATGTGATCCTCGACTGTTACCCCTCCATTGACCATGGATATGATCCTGTCTGCTCCGAAAACCATCTTACAACCTCCTTTTTGAAGTATCGGGACCGAAAAAACCCAGTGCGTATTCAAGTGTTTCTTCCCTTACAGTTAGATGCTGTATTTCGGTATTGCTTGTCTCGAGCACGTCTTTCCAGTACTTGTCCCTCTCGGGTATCGGCGAGTCATACGGATGTTCATATACAACCCTGTGGATACCCGACATGACAATGAGCTTGGCACAGGTTATACATGGCTCAAGCGTGCAATACATCGTGGCGCCCTCTAGGCGCACCCCTTTCTTGGCTGCGAGCGCTATGGCATTCGCCTCGGCATGTGCAGACCTGCACATATCGTATTTCATGGCCTCAGGCCAATCAAGTGAACGTCTGAAACATATGCCTTCATCCATGCAGTGGGCCTGATTCGGCAGCGATCCGTTATACCCTGTTGCAAGCACCTGCCTGTCCTTGACTATTACAGCCCCTGTAGGTCGTGACAGGCATGTGGACCGCGATGCCGCAAGCTTTGCCAGCATCATGAAATATTCATCCCAGGTGGGTCTCTTGTTTGTCATACCTCATCCCTCTTTAGAATCTCTATTACATAATACACCCATGGCATCGGTAAGCCTCTCCAGATCCTGCAGACTCACCTGAAATACCTTTTCACCTACTGTAACATACCTGTTCGTATACAGCTTCACATCGACACCGGGAAGGAGATCCTTACAGTAGATCCTTATACGCCCGCTGATATCCTCATCCTTTGGAGGCTCCATGAATTCATCCGAATACTCAACACGACCAAGGGTAACCAGCAGCGTGTTTACATCCCACAATTCTCGCACAGATTCTCTATTCCCTGTGTACCAGAGGCCGTCTTCTTTTACCAGCACGGTTTCGTGACTTGCATTGACAATGATCTTATTGATCTTGTCAAAATCCAGATGTACGATCGATCTGTCCATGAGATCGCTGATATCGTCAGGAAGATCATCCAGAACCCTATCGGGCAACTCTACCATCTGCTCCCTGGCCTGAGAAAATCCGAGCATACAACCATTTTCCACCCTGTCTGACCACAACTTCAATGACTGCGTCTCGTTTATTGAAGACAGGGATATTAGAATATCGGGTCTTTTGGCCTTTGTAATCTTCGGCACAAAGGCCTTGGCCTTAAGCTGGCACAGGCTTCTCAGAAGTTCATTGATCTTTGATGCCTTAAGCTTTATATTTGCGGTCTTTTTTGCAGGTTTCCAATCATTATTATTTTCCCTGATTATCTCGACTATCAATCCCTTCCTGTCCAGTACAATCCTGTCCACATCTTCCTGGTCCAGGGTAAAGACATCTTTATCCCTGAAGGCAAACAGGTCTTTGTAGATGCTGTTTCGCTCATAGGCATTGATGAGAAAGACATCTTCACGCGTGGATGCGCGTGCATAGCAGAAACGTTTGGTGGGCGTATCCGCACCTGCCTGCAATGTATAGATCTTGCCGAGGGCTGATATGGAGATCTTCAGCATAGGGGGCTCCAGACCGAAGCCTTCCATATTATCGATGATCCCCAATGACCTCTGGCTCCTTAGATTTGTCACCGTGGACATAAAATCTTCGAGTTCGGCCTGATCGGCCTTTGTATTTATCGGGGATGTTATCATCCATGTCTTAACAGCTTTTGAAAGAGTTACCTTGTCCCGTCCTTCTATGCAGATTTCTTCTATCGAATCCTTTTCCATACTGAGAACACGGCTTGCCCTATCCTGCTGCTCCTCGATCATCTTAAGGCTATAGACCTCAAAGTAGTAATAATATATACCCAAGGCCGCTACGATCAGCAAGTATATGAATATGTGCCTTGGCCTCATGAGGTCTTCCTCTTTCTATTTACGTGTAGGGCAACAAGAAGGATTATCGAGGGTATTACAACGATAGGTGTATAGAATATGATCCTGTCCTGAGAAGGGGTGAGGATAAACGGCCTGTCCGTGGGGAGACTGTCTTCCATGGTTATCATATATCCCTCGTCCAGGAGCTGATTTATGCAGTTCATGGCCATATCCTTGTTTCCCGACACCATCAGGTATGTATTTGAAAGAAAATCCGCATCGCCGAAGGCCATCATGTGCGCACTCAATTCATTGTCCAGGCTCTTCCTGGAATACACCGCCAGATACAGGGGCCCTTTTGTATCCTCTTTATCAAGGGTAGCGTTTAAGCCTTCATCAAGACCGTCCATATCCATCTCGGACCAGCTCTGATCGGATGTCCGTGCAAGCCAGTGCACCTCAAGGTCTTCGGAGAGTGCATCTTTAATGCTCAGAGGCCTTGAAGTGGGGAAAAAGGTCGCATAGGCAAAGCCCTTTAAGGCCGAGACATCCCCGTATGTGCTCACCACCGGCACTGTATATTCAGCACCTACCATACGACTGAAAGGATCGAGGACCATTCCTTTTTCAAGACCTATCCCGTACTTGTCGAGCAATACGTCAAGTCCGGCATCCGTCATAGGTTCAAGGGCTACAAGCAGGCTGCCCCCGCCTTTGAGATAGGTATCGATCATATCGATCTCTTCGGGGAAAAGGTCTTTTTGAGGATCTATAACAGCCACCAGGTCTGCATCCTGAGGCACGGTACTGCCCCGAAGAAGCATCAGCGGCCGCACCGTGTAGTCGTCCTTTCTGAGAGATTCACATAACTGTCCTAAAGCGTTCTTATCATCTCCCGATATATTACGCTCTCCATGACCCGTAACAAAATACACACTCTTTTGCCTGTCTCTCTTAAGCTTTATAATGGCGCTGGTGATGGTCTCCTCCGAGACCTTATCCACACGGGACTGCCTTCCCCTACCGGCCAGAATGGCCTGACCGTAACGGTCTACCCCGAAACCTCCCACCATTGCAGGATGGGCATCCGGGTCAATAATGTCATATTTCACCTTTGTGGTTGCGTTTATGTAGAGATCCAGGATCTGTGCGGCCTTGACGGCCTCTTCCTGCCCCTGTTTGTCAAAGACCTTAATATCCACATCAAAATCCAGCGATCTGAGCACGTTCATGGTCTTTGTATCAAGAGTGTTTTCACCGGATGCACTCAAATCCCAGATCAGGTTGTGATTGATCGAGACAAGGTAGATAAATACCAGGATTACAGCAAAGAGAAACACTGCAAGACCTGCGCTGGAGCGGTATACAAACTTGTCAGCCATGCCTAGCCCCTCCATCTGTTGGAGTCTATCACCCTCAATGTAATGAAGAGGAAAAAGAGCGTAAAACAGATAAAGAATGTCACATCCTTGATCATTATCATACCGCTCAAAAAATGCGACAGATGTGAAATAAGAGACAATTCACTCAAGACCCTGCTTATGCAGCCCGCTGTCAGGGCACTGCCTGAAAACCATCCGATCATCCAGAATAACATTATCAGGCCTAGCGACAATGCAGCGGCAACGATCTGGTTCTTGGTCATGCTCGATGCAAAGACACCCAGAGAAAGGAACGCACCTCCCATAAGGATCAGCCCGATATATGAGCTCAATATTACACCCCAGTCCGGTGTTGTCACCATGGCTATGAGCAGCATGAATACGAAGGTAAGCGTGATCATGACAACAAGGACGCTAAGACCTGAAAGATACTTGGCTGCAAGTACCTGCAGATCGCTTACCGGATACGTAAAAAGTAGTTCTATGGTCCCCTGCGCCTTTTCCTCGGCATAGAGCCTCATAGAGATTATAGGGACTATGAACAGGATGAGCAGGCCCATGTCGGAAAAGATCGGTCTCAAGAGTATATCGTTGAGGCTGACCCCTGTAGATGACTGGTACTGGGCGATCTTTACGGACAGCAGGCTCACATAGACCATGGTATTGTAAAAAAACACGCCTGTTATGCATACAAAGATCGCAGCTATGATATAAAATATCGGTGAGGAGAAATAGATATTCATCTCCTTCAGATACAGGCTACGCATCAACTCCTGCCTCCTCGGTAACCAGTTCCATGAATACCTCTTCAAGGCTCATCTCCTTGCGCATTATCTCAAGCAGCGGGATGCCCTCACCTACTATCTTTTCTGCAATGCATGGTCTCAAGTCCCTGCTCTTTACCGTCTCTATACTCATCCGCCCTGACTGGGAAGACGATACGCTCAAGACACCTTCCATCGACTCTACAAGACCGGCCGCATCATCCGCTCTGTCTCCTACACGCAGGGTTATACATGCATGATCCCTGAGTCCTGCCTGCAGACTTTTTGTGCTGTCAATTGCCACTATGCGGCCTTTGTTGATAATGACAACCCTGTCACACAACTGACTGACCTCCGGCAGGATATGCGAAGACAGTATAATCGTTCGTGATCCGGAAAGGTCTTTTATGAGCTGCCTGATTTCATATATCTGCTTAGGGTCCAGGCCTATCGTAGGTTCGTCCAGAACAAGCACAGGCGGATCATTTATCAGGGCCTGAGCAAGCCCTACCCTCTGGCGGAACCCCTTTGACAGGGTTGATATGACATTATTACGCACATCCTTGAGCCCGAATTCTCCGATCACCCTGTCTATACGCATCTCAATATTCGTCTTTCTGACACCCTTTACCCTTGCAGCGAACCTGAGAAACGGCTCCACCCTCATATCGGTGTAAAGCGGGGTGTTTTCCGGCAGATATCCTATGCACCTCCTGGACTTAACGGAATCATCCACTGTGTCAAAATCCATTACCTTCACATAACCGGAAGTCGGAGGCATGAATGAGGTGATTATCTTCATGGTTGTTGTCTTGCCTGCGCCGTTGGGACCCAGAAACCCTATCACCTCTCCACGTTTAATATGGAATGTAACGTCCGATATCGCTGTCTTCGTGCCGTATGCCTTGGTAAGGTCTTGTATGGTTATCATCCACTTCTCCGCGAGTGCATAAAAATCATGATGTGAGTTCCAACCACAAGATAGTCAAAAAGTCAATCATAGGACATATATTTTTAGCCCTTTGCTGTCCTATCGGGCTTGAGCCCCTCGATAACCCTCAGATCAAACGGTTTGCTCGCATCCCCGAAATACAGGGTACTGTGAGGAAACGGTATCTCTACGCCCTGAGCATCGAATGCGTATTTTATGCGCCTAAGGAACTCGCGCCCTACTGCCCACTGCTGAATCGGTATGGTCTTTATGCGACCCTTGATGACCACAGCGGAATCATCAAACCTGTCCACACCGAAGATCTCCGGGATATCGAGCATGAGCTCTCCAAATGCAGGGTCGGCCTTCATCTTCTCACCCACCTGCGATATGATATCCACCACCTTGTCGGTATCCTCCTTGTATGCAACCCCAAGGTCGAACACATACCCTGACCAACCCTTTGTCATGTTACTGAGCGTGCTTATCGTTCCGTTTGGAAATACATGGATCACCCCGGAGAGGTCCCTCAATACTATGGTGCGGAAATTTATCTCCTCCACAAGCCCGCCGGTACCGTTGACTATGGCCACATCCCCTACCCTGACCTGATTCTCCATGATGAAAAAAAAGCCCGATATCACATCTCTTACCAGGTTCTGGGCCCCGAACCCGACCGCCAGGCCGATGATGCCTGCCCCTGCCAGGATCGGTGCGATCTCAAGACCTATCTCATCCAAAACGACCAGGGTGACTATAATCCACAGGGCCAGGGTTACGCCCTGTTTTATCAGGCGTGTTATGGTATCGATGCGCTTGACGGTTTCCATGGATGTATCACCCTGCTCTCCGCTACGTGAGGTCAGACGCAGACGTAGTCTCTTTATAAGCCTTCTTATGACAGTCGATACAACTATGGTCACGAAAAGGATGATTACGATCTTAAAAGAGACGGTTATCATGACCTCCCACTGGACAGAACCACAGTATGCCTTTATTGCATCGAGGAAATTCACTCAATATCTCCTTTTACAGGGAAGTGATTTATTTAAAAAAGCTTTTTGTTTACTAATGCTTATTACTTTATCACATACATTAAAAACGCTCGCGGGTGCCTTTGTCTGCTGCGACAAAGGCACCCGCGATGTATTCGATGGATTATTTGATAGATTTTGCGAGCTGAAGAATCTCAAGGGGTAGCTCTATGCCGAGATTCTTCAAAACATCGGTATCTACCATGATCGATAGATCTTTTGATCTAAGAATGGGCAGATCATCAGGCCTTGCCTCTCCTTTGAGTATCTTTACCGAGTGTTGAGCCGAAAATGACCCTATCAGGGCAAAGTCTGACCCTAAATAGAGACATGCCCCCGGGAATCTGTAGAAGACCAGAGTTACCATGGGAACATTGTGTTTAATGGAGATCTGTCCTAATTCCCTGCTTGGCTTGAAATCCCTCAGTCCATAATAGGCATCAAGCGGCATAAGAAAGCCTTGTGCGCCCTGTCCGATCAGCTCCTCAGCTGCAGGGATTAGAGAATCTGATTTTTTAACCTCTTTTGTTAAAAAGGAGATACCAAAGGACGGTCCCAGCTCCCGTGCCTGTCTCTCGTGGACCTTTGCGTTATCATCATTTGTATACACTATCCCGATCTTTGTTATATCGGGGAATGCCAGGTGAATGATCTTCAGGGAAGTGTTCATATCCATATAGAGTGACGCGCCTGTGAATCCCGGGCCTGCTTCGGTCAAAGACTTGCACCCTGCCTCTACCGGAAAGGCTACACCGGAAAAGACAAGGGGTATCCCGGCGGAGATGATCTTATCCTTGGCATATTTCGTGGACGGCGTCCCGATAGTAAGCACAAGATCAGGCTTTGCATTTACTATCCTGGAGGCCTCTTTCTTGATACTGAAAAGCACGCCTATCTTCTTCCAGAGACCGCCCTTTTCCACGTCAAAATCTATTACGGTCCTGTTGATCTTAAGGTTTGCACCATCTACAAAACCGTTTTTCGCAAGCTCCTCGGTAAAGCCCCTGTACAATTCCTCAAAGGGTCCTATCTTGGTAACCTGGAGCACCTCAATATTGTACATCCTGGCCAGGGCATGATCTGGAAGCATCAAAAAAAAACAGATGGTAATAAACATTGATGTAACGACAGATCGTTTCATTGTATATCCTCCCTCTCTTTTGACTGTCTCCTTAACGTCGTGTTGATTGATCGAGCATAGCTGAAACATGCAGAAGACGTTTTATTATAAAATCATTTTTTCTAATATTATTAGCACATAAACCAATGCGGGGCATGTGTCAATATCTATCGGGATTCGATATCTTTGCTTTTATAAGCACTGCAGACCTCTGTAGTGCCTATCAGCAGAGGTTAATGAAAAAGGCGCAGGGGTCTCAATATCAGCCCTGTCAGCGCCCTTTTACCGCACATAAATACCGCAAACAGGGCAGAATACCATCGCGCCTGCAGGTCCGGCCAACATGGCATAAAACAGGGGGGCTGTAACGCCGTCTACCGTGTTTTCGGCCACACTCTCTACGGCTGCCCGTATTATATCTTCATGATCCAGGTCTTTTGTGTCCCTCCCCACCATCATGGAAACCGCCTCTTTTGCCCCTTTCAGATCATTCTTATCCAGCATGGACAAGACCTTTGAACTGTGACCGACCAGGTCCTTTGCCGCAAGGCAGGCATAGATGATATATATCGATACAATGTTGGCGAGCCCTGTATGTATCAAGGCGGATATCATTAATGCACAGCAGGAGCAAAACGCTGTTATAGAGGTCACGCACATGGCTGTAGAAGCGCCCGCGAGACGTCTTGATACCATATTTTAGGCGCGTACTATCAGGGTCCGGGTAATGGATGAGGCTCTCCAGGGATGAACTTATAAGGGATCTCAGATAGGCGGGAGGGCCGAGAGGGTTGATGTTGGCGCTGAAATCGAGGATACCCCCTACCATTCGGCCTGTCTTTTTTGCCATGTCCCATATATTCCCGCCGTGACCGGATGTCATTACAATCCCCCTCCTATAGCAGAGGGCCTGCCAAAGGACAGGCCGACATGATCAATACACATACCGTTTCAGCAATCTCGCAGGCCGCACCGTACGTATCGCCTGTCGCACCTCCTATCTTTCTGCGGCACCATGCCGCAAAGAGCAGTGTTGCAAAGATAGATGCAGATGCAGCGACCAGGCCCCGGCCTTCCGCGATAATCCATGAAACACCTGATAATACAAACACGGTCAAAACAGCCTCCCAGGTTCGCCTGCGGCCTGAAAAGGCATGCCCCAGACCGTCCGGGCGCGCGACCCTGAGCAGACCCATCATAACGACCATCGCGCACCTGCCGGAAAAGGGCACGAGTATGGCTGCCCGCCAAAGGGCGCCCGAATCCATAGACAACAGGGATACAACCTTGACGAGGATAACACAATCTACAACGATCACACCCATAACCCCTACGTGGCTGTCCTTCATGATTTCAAGCACACGATCCCTCGGCCTCGCACTTAAAAAACCGTCTGCAGTATCGGCCAGACCGTCCATGTGCAGTCCTCCTGACATGGCGATCCATGTAATGACTACGAGAACACCGGAGACCCAAGGCGCAAAAACCCTCATGGAAGATATCCCCACAAGACTGGCTACAAGGCCGACAAGAAGCCCGACCAACGGGAAAAACACTACCCCTGTGGATAGATCCTCTCTGGATAAACCTATGGCTCCGGGTACAGGTATAATGGTCAGGAACCTCAGTGCAGAGAAAAGCCCCTTCATGAGCTATACCCTCGACACATGGGCCTCTTCAAACGTGGCTATATCGGTTAATACGTTACAGGCGGCCTCTACCAGATTCATGGCAAGCGCCGCGCCTGTACCCTCTCCCAGCCTCATATTCAAATCAAGCAGGGGCTGTTTTTTGATATATTCAAGCGCCTTGATATGGCCAGGCTCAAGGCTTTTGTGAGCGGCTATAATATAATCGCCTACTGTAGGATTGATGAGATAGGCGACCATGGCCCCTGCCGTTGAGATAAAACCGTCTATTATCAAGGGCCTCTTCCTGGAGGCGGCACCGAGTACAACACCTGCTATACCCCCTATCTCAAAACCCCCGAGCTTTGTCAGGACATCGATGCCGTCTGTCACATCAGGGCGGTTGTTGTCGATGGCCTTTTCTATGAGTCCGACCTTGAGCATGAGCCCCTCATCGTCTATGCCGGTACCGCGGCCGGCTATCATATCCGTCGGTTCCTTCGTGAGTGCGGATACTATGGCAGCGCTCGGTGTCGTGTTGCCGATACCCATATCGCCTGTTGCAAAGACATCGAAATCTTCGGCCATATCGTTGACAATCTCTATACCGCAGATGATCGACCGGACGGCCTGGTCACGGGTCATGGCAGGCCCTCTGGCTATGTCTTTAGTTCCCTTGTCTATAGACCTCGATATGAACCCCTTTGCACCTTCGAACTCGCTCAGATCGCCTGCCACCCCCATGTCCACGGCAAAAACCTCTGCGCGCGCCTGCCTTGCCAACGCATTTATCCCTGCACCGCCTGCAATGATATTATGCACCATCTGCAAGGTCACTTCCCTGGGATATCTGCTCACGCCCTGCTCCGCAACACCGTGATCTGCTGCCATGATGATGACGGCCTTGCGGCTGCATGCAGGCCTCAACGAACAGGTCATGCCCGCAAGATCCACGGCAAGGTCCATCAGCCTTCCCAGGGCCCAGTAGGGCATGGCAAGCCTGCCCAATCTTTCTATCGCCCTTGCCCTTGTCGTATCATCCTGGGGGGTTATGGAGCGCGCCGTCTGTTCGATGATATCCACAGGATTGATCACTTCAGTTTAAACGGTATGCCGCTGACCATCATGGTAACCGTATCGGCACCTGCAGCAATAACCTGGTTGCAACGTCCGGCCAGGTCCCTGAAAGACCTTGCCAGGTCATTCTCCGGCGCTATCCCCATACCCACCTCATTCGTTACAAAGATCACGCTGCCTTCTCTCTCCCGGCAGGCATGGAGAACCCCGAGGGCTCTCTGCGCTATGTCATCCTCGCTCAATTGAAAACCCTGCAGTGATGCATCATGCATCAGGTTGTTCACCCACAGGGTCAAACAGTCTACCAAGGCTACGTCATATCCGCCTGTACCGTTGATAACATCTTCCAGATCTACCATCTCTTCTATAGTATCCCAGCCCTCGGCGCTTCTTCTCTGTCTGTGCCTGTCTATACGCAGCCTCATTTCATCATCTATAGCGCCTGCTGTTGCGATAAAGACCCTGCTCTCCCCAATACCTGAAGCCAGATCAAGGGCATACTGGCTCTTTCCGCTCCGGCATCCGCCTGTAACAAGTATTATCCTCGACATCATCAACAACCCTCCAGGTGATGTGTATCATTCAGACCCGTTAGCACACATCTTTCGCCGAAAAGCCTTATAGTGGTAATGGAGGCGTGCTTTACATCAAACGAAAAGCTGTTTTTCAGATCAAGCCCCAGATAATGGCATAAGAGAAACCTGATAACACCCCCATGAGTAAAGACCAGCACGTTCCGCGCCTGCACGCCTGCTATTGCCTCCCCGGCAAGCCTGATCCTTTTTTGAAATGCCTTTATGTATTCGCCCTGCGGAAAACGGAAACCGGTGTCACCTTCCAGCCATTGCCCTAGAACATCGGGCTGCTTGGACAGGATCTCTTCGAACGTAAGACCCTCCCAAAGGCCGAAATCGATCTCCCTCAGGTTTTCATCGATCTCCAGATCAAGGCCGCTCTCGCCTATCAAAGGTCCTGCCGTGTCCCTGGTCCTCATCATAGGGCTGCTCAGGCACCTGAGAGGGCCGTAACCATCAAAGGCACGGGAAAGCCTTTGGGCAAGCCTGTCTGCCTGCAATCTGCCCTTTTCGCTCAAGGCGATATCCGTGCTCCCTGCAAAACGGTCAATCCAGTCTTCTAAAACAATGCCGTGTCTGATAAGTATAATGGTCTTTTCAGGTTCTTCCATATGACTCAGCCCCCTTCATATCCATTATGAATACCCGTAGAACTATAACCCTTTATACAGGCACATATAAAGGGATCAAGGCATTTTGACAACATAAATCCGAAAAGAGGAAAACAGCACCACAAACAGGAATAATAATCCTGACAAAGAGCTGCCTGAGCCGGCTGAAGATATGAAGCAATTGTTATTCGAATCATCGTCATCGCCCTCACCGGTTGCTGTTCCTTCCCCGGTAAATACCACCTTGAGCGGATTCATTTTTGCAGCAATGGTTTCATCCACTGTATCGTCTTGTGTATTTAATATAATGACTTGTGGATCTATCAGCGACCAGGTGTCAGGGTCATATGTTGCCGCACAGATCCAGAGCATATTGTTTTTATCTATATATGCACCTGTTTCCGTACCGCCTATACTCATCTGTTCAAGACCCGGGATGGCTGTCCCAACAGGATTTTTTGCCGAGGGATCAAAGCAATACAATGTATTGTTGCCCCATTCCTCATAGCCTATGAAATAACCCTTGGTCGGTGAAACAATAACCATACCCGAGATGGCCCCGTATGGATGGTTTGTTTCATCACCATCATCAAGAATCAGTTCAGCCTCGTACGTTGATGGATCAATGGTTGCTATTCCGCTGGTATATTGAGTAGTATACTGGCCGGTACCCTGAACGTAAATAGTGTTATTGGCTTTAATGTATTGTATGGTTCCCGGATTTTCCATGGGAAGCGGGATACCTAATAATGCGCCGCTTTCCTGTCCTGTATCCACCTCCGAATCATCAGTCGTATCGTATACGGCAACCCACGGGGTATTGTAGACAATATTATAGTATCCGCCTGAAAAATCGACCCTCTGCATAGCAACATAAAGAAGACCGTCCACGACAACCCCGCTATGCATGTCAGGTATCCCGTCACTGTCCGCATAAGCACTCAAGTCGATCTCGCCTGTCTTGAACTCGTCTTCGGTTGTTGCCGACGGATTAACCACCCACATGATCGGAGATCCGTATCGAAGCAGATAAGCCTTTGTATCACTTACAAAGACCATATCATGCGGATTGCTGTTGATCTCTGATCCCTCTGTGGAAAACTGCCAGATAGGCGTGCCAGGATCGTTGATGTCGAATTTTGTAATATTGTTGGCACCACTTTGTTCCATTCTGTAAAAATAATCACCATGTGCCACTATGGTAAGGTCTGAACCGGACGGCACCATATCCTCCTGGAGTGTCCTCGGCCCGCCGACAGGATCTACAGAAACAACGGCATGGGCACCGCTGGAATAATCACCGGCTGCCATTGCGATTACAGCACTCTGGGTAACCTCCGAAGATGCAGGTGCAGCAATAATAATCATAGCGAGCACATTTAGTATGATCCCCCCCGTCAATGGGTTTTTTGATAAAAATTTAATCTTCATTTCATATCTCCTTTTTATTCAATATATTTTATTAGATTCAATATCTTTTTCTTCAGAAATCGCATTTTGCCCTCAAATAGTAAGCAATTCCCGGCATTGGATAACCGTTGAAATCTTCGTAATGATTATCCGTTATATTCCTGGCTTCAAGGCTTATCAGCCAGTTATTGAAAAGCATGGACAACCCAACGTTTATATCTTTCTGATCCTCTGCCTCGAGCAGATTGGCGGTGTCATAATACATTTCCTTATTTACTATGTATTCAGCAGACATCATGCATTGATTGTAATGCAAATCCGCTTTGAGCATGTATTTTTCTTGAAATTGTCCGGGCAGTATCTTTGAATCAAAACCCTTTATCTTACTATGATTTATCGTGTCCTGTATCGTGGCATTTCCGGTCAGCATAAGGTGTTTAAATGCCTCGATCTGGCAGCCCAATTCTATACCCTGAATATCCGCACCGGAGATATTGACGGATTTGCCGATACCCCGGGCATCATAAACCCTGGTGATAAGGTCATCGATTGTGCTTTGATAATAGGTTGCGCCTATGAAAAACCTGTCGATATCTATTTCATCTATCTCTTTATTTATCTCTATACCTATGTCGAGATTTACCCCTGTTTCTTTTTCAAGTTCATAATTGCCTATAGAAAAACCTCTGTCTCCGAATAATTCAAAGAAACTTGGGAGCCGGTCATATCGGTCCAGGTTGGATTTGACGGCCAGCCAGTTAAAAGGCTGGACCTTTATTCCTATTTGGGGGTTAAAGTGTGCCATGTGTTGAGAAATATCACCCTCTATTTCTCCGTAAACATCCTGGCCGCCCTTCAATCTATCGGCAACCAAGGTGTATCGTAGCGCTGGTGTTGCGACAACCATGTCTTCAAAAAAGATAATGCTGTCCTGTATACCTATCCTCAGTGTCTGTCTTGAGCTGTCGCCGGGATCGATACCGGAGAGCATGTCTTTCTGTTCATACATCTCTTTATCAGCGTTTATAATAAGTATTGCCGTATTGCTATCATCTAGCCATTCACAGTAAAATTCCCCGCCATAGCGTTCTGTGATATATTCAGAATGTTGATTGCCAAGTCCTATATCACTGTGAACATCCCGGTACTCTTCATCTTTATATGTATAGGTGATTCCTGTCGCCGTATTCAGATGAAGAGGTCCTATATCGTCTGCAATAAACTTAAGTGTCGAGATATTTCTTTTTGTATCGAATCTCGCATCTGTCATTTCGCTGTTATTCCAATTGGGCAGGTGCTGTCTTTTTGAAAAATACTGATTGATAAAGGCGATATTTTTATTTCCGGAAAGATCAAAACCGAATTTTGAAAGGAGATTGTACTGGTTAAACCGGGCGTTATTACGTTCTTGTCTTTCATCATCATCCGGATTCAGCGGAGTTCCGTTATTGTTTGTAAATTTATAATTATTATCACTATTCAGGCAGTCGGCAGACATCAGATAACTGATATTTTCCAACTTATAGTTTAGAAATCCGGAGACATCCTTTGTATTAAACGAGCCGTAACCAGATCCCATGCCGGCCTGTAAGCCATCCTCGACACGCATGGTTTTTATGTTCACAACCCCGCCTATTGATGCAGTGCTGAAGTTTACCGGTGTTGTTCCACGGTATATCTCTATGTATTCTACATCCGAAAGCGAAATATTGCTTAGATCCACACCGCCGCCGGAAGCATCATTGAGCAATATTCCATCCAGATAAACCATTACCTGATCACTGCTGGACCCTCTTAGGGATACAGTGGAATAACTGCCCAGGCCGCCGGTCTGACGTATCTGGACACCGACCTGCTTTTCTATTACCTGGGCAAGGTTTTCCATCTTCCCCTCGAACTCTTCCCGTTCGATAACAGTGTAGTCGGCCGGTGTCTGTTCCGTATCCACATCGCCGGTTTCATAATGCCCCGCTGTTTTTTCAGCAGTTACGACAACAGCATCCAGCGCTATATGACTATTCGGGTCATCTGCAAAGACTGCGGTTATCCCAAACAGACATTGAATACTGATTAATATTAATATGTTATTATATAGTCTCATTCAAAATGCCCCATAAACAAAAATCCCCGGACTGATAAAATCAATCCGGGGATTTCCCTAATTTATCCTCTGATCTAATAAAGTCTACCCGTGTCCACGAGGTTTAGACTTGTTACCCAGGCAGGTCTTCTGACTCTCGGATCATCCTACCGGCCGCACCTTCCCGGCATAAATGCCAGTGGCATATTGCGGCTTTCGTCCTCGATCACAGCGGCGGGCCCGTCCCTGAATCTCACAGGGTTCCCTTATAAGCTCGTATCAAGCACCTGGTTATAAAAAACATATTTACGAAATGCCGTATCAAAGGTCAAGGAGGAAATATCGTTTTAGGTTTTATGATTTAGGTTTGGTACTATAATACAAAAGACCCTTTACCTATGTCTTTATCATATATTTTTTCGGCACGGGCGTTACCCTAGGGGAATTACCCAGAGGATTCTTATCCACCAACAGGACGCATCCGTAGGCCTCTTCCAGTCTCTGAAAGGTAAGGACGTCATGGGGAGTCCCCATGCTTATAATCCTGCCCGCCTTTAAGAGCATCAGGTGCTCTCCGTACATGGCTGCCAGGTTTATATCGTGTGAGATCATGACGACCGTTATATCCGTTTCCCGGCGATGCCTCTCCATGAGGTCCATTACGAGTACCTGGTGGGAAAGGTCCAGCGATGCAGTAGGCTCGTCCAAAAGGATAATCTTCGGTGACTGGCAGATCGCCCTCGCGATAAAAACCATCTGGATCTCTCCGCCGCTCAGCTCTGTGAGCCTTCTGTCCGCCAGGTGTTCAACCCCGGTAAATTCCATTGCGTGCCGAGCCGCTTCTATGTCCGAGGACGTCTCTATACCTAAAAGGTTCAGGTGTGGTGCCCGCCCGAACATGACCACCTCGAATACGGTGAAAGGAAAATCCACCGGGGCTGTCTGCGGTACATATGCAAGTGTCTTTGCTAAAGATCTGCGCGCGATAGACAGGCTCGACCTGTCAAAGATGTTTATATGACCTGCCTGCGGCGTTATAATACCTGCTATCGTCTTCATGAGCGTGGTCTTTCCCGATCCGTTCGGCCCTATTATGACAAAAAAGTCTCCCTGACAGATAGAAAAACTGAGGCCATCAAGTATAGGGGCCTCCCCAAATGAATGTGTCAGGTCTGTTATCCGTATGGCTGTCTTCATCTTCTCGATCTCTTTAAAAGGTATATGAAAAGCGGTGCACCGATGATCGCAGTAATCACGCCTACGGGCATCTCACCCTGATTCGGGATGGTCCTTGCCAGCACATCGCAAAAGACCATATAGGCCCCTCCACCCAAAAGGCATGCAGGGAAAAGCACCCTGTGATCCGGGCCTAAGGCAAGCCTGAACATGTGCGGTATGACAAGCCCCACAAACCCTACCAGCCCGCAATGGCTCACGGTAGCACTCACCATAAAGGACGTGGCCACAAGCAGCACAATGGTCAGCACCTTTATATTGACTCCAAGGGTATGGGCAAGGTCCCTCCCCATAAGGAACAGGTTCATTGCGTGCGAGTATAAAAAGATCAAGACGAGGCATGGCAGTATGCTTATACCCAGGATAAGGTCCTGGCCTATGTCGGCCATGGAAAAATCCCCCATGAGCCAGAATATTATACTGTGGAGCTTACTGTCGTTGGTAAGGGATATGAAAAACATGATGAGGGCCGAACAAAAGGCATTTATCATAACACCTGCCAGGAGAAGCGAATCCTTCTTCAGGATGGCCTGGCCGGGTGATATGACAAAAACAAGGGCCAGGACAGACATGCTCCCGGCAAAGGCCGTGAATGAGACACCTGGAAAGACCGAGAATCCCAGCATGATCCCGATAATGGCCCCTACTGCAGAGCCCCCTGATACACCGAGTATATATGGCTCTGCAAGCGGATTCCTGAGCAGCGCCTGAAACACGAGCCCGCCGACTGAAAGAGCAGCACCCACCAGGGCGGCAAGGATCACCCGGGGCAGCCTTATCCTCCAGACAATGGCATCGATTGTCGGGTCGAGCCCCTTCCCACCCGTTAATGAAGCCAGTACGGACATAAGAGGGTTTTCGGAAGATCCTGTGCATATCCCTGCAAGCATGGTCAGTCCGAGAAGTACAGCCAGCAGGATCGACACGCCCGTTATGCGCTTTATCAGAAACGGCCCGCTTTGACTCACGACACTCCCTTAAACAATTCGGGATGGATAAGCCTGATAAGCAGTTCAATACCGTCGAGCAGACGCGGGGTCGGTCTGTCGAACAGATTCGAGTCCACCAGGAAGACACGCCGATTTTTGACTGCCGGCAGTTCCTTCCATTCAAGCCACTCATCCTTCGCCTGTTCATAGACCTTTTCGCCGGCCATAGAGGTAATGATTATAACATCCGGAGCAGACTCGAGCACCTCTTCCCTGGACAAGCGTGGATATACGGTTTTGCCTTCACAGACATTTATGCCTCCGGCCAGGGTAATGATCTCATGGCTCAAGGTATTCGTCCCTGTCGAGATAACAGGGGATATACCTATCTGAAAAAAGACCCTGGGCCTCGTCTTTGAGCTCTTCACCAAGGATGTGATCCGCTGCAGGCGCATATTCATGTCTTTCACAAGTAGACCTGCCCTTATTCCCGCACCGAGCACATCACCAATCCGCTCGATAGATTCCGTCACAGCATCGATATTCCTCGGATCTATGGCATATACCGGTATGCCAAGATCTTCGAGCCTTCTGATTGTATGAATAGGGTTCCCGTCTTTGATCGCTATGCACAGATCAGGCCTCAAGGCTACTATCCGTTCGAGGTCAAGGTGTATATATGAACCCACCTTTGGAAGGGCTTCGGCCTCATGGGGATAATCACTGAATCGGCTGACCCCGACAATCCTTTGTCCCTGCCCCAGGGCAAAGATGATCTCGGTAATACTCGGTGCAAGCGCTATAACCCGCTCAGGGCTCCCCTTAAGAACGACCTGTCTGCCTAGCGTATCCGTTACAGACCTTGTATCTGGTTGGGCCTTTATTAGGCATGGAGAAAAGACCATATAGAGGATAAGGCTTATAATACAGATAAAGCACCTCGCCCCTTTTGCATAAACTATGTCTTTGCGCTGTTTTGCATTCTTCATATTCATGGATTTGCCTTCTTTTTCAAGTTGCTGCCTACTATATGCATATATCAGATATCGTACATGAAGCCTGTAAATGCATATATCACAATGGTCTTTTTATGACCTTTATTTTTTTTCAACCGCATCTGATAAATGCCCGCATGCAATAATGATCGTATGATACAGGGGGTTTTATCCTCTTTACAGCAATGATTCCCGGATGATACAACAATATATATGGACACCACGCTGATCACGAAAAAGGGAACGCGCGTAGAGATAATAAACTGCGGGAATTTCTATCTCGACGGTGGGAGCATGTTCGGCCGGGTTCCCAAGACCATGTGGGAGAAGTGGTTTCCTGCTGATGATAAAAACCGCATACTGATGGCAACCAATGTAGTGCGTATCACAAAAGGACCCATGGTCTGTCTGATAGATGCGGGCATTGGAAGAAACCACGCCGAAAAAAACTGGTCCATCCTGGGAACACGCCCTGAAAATATCAGGGTTATCCGGGAACCTGCAGACTTTCTTATCTGCACACATCTGCATTTTGACCATATAGGCGGTATCCATGATCTAGATATCCGTTCCGATGTGATAGTTGCGCGCAAGGAATGGGAAGATGCCAAACGAAAAGACAGCCCGCTTACCAGAGGGAGTTACAGAAACATCGATATTGAGGCAATCGAGCCTTCAGTACGTATCGTTGATCCCCCATACACACCTTTTGAAGGCATCGAGATCATATCCACGCCAGGACATACACGCGGTCACACGAGCATAGTCATAGACGGGGAGATCCTCTATGCCGGAGACCTGATCCCCACTGCGTCACACGTACATCTCCCATGTATTATGTCCTATGATCTGTATCCTCTGCAGGTCCTGGAAACAAAAAAGACCGTTCTTGATACTGCATGCCGCAAGGAGATGAAGATCATATTCGAACACGACCCCGACAAGGCCTGGGGCAATGTTGTCTTTTCAAACAACAGGTTTTCCGTTTTATAGATTTTATCAGGACATTTCGTTATCAAGTTTTTCTATAAGGAAATCTATGTCCCTTTTGATTTTGAGATTCTGGCTGTATTTATTTTCAATGGTCTCTAATGAATGGATTACGGAAGAATGTTTTCTGTTAAAAGAATCACCGATGTTCTGAAGTGGTTCCTGCGTATATCGCCTGCATAGGAAGATAGCGATCTGCCTGGGGTAGAGTATCTCCTTTTTCCTGGAAGAAGAGATGAGTTTATCCATTGTTATGTTGAAGTTCTTGGAAACAAAATCCTGAATATACGCTATGTTTATCTTCTGCTGCCTGTCAAGGGTCCCTTCAAGGAGCTCCTTGGCGAGATCCAGGTTTATATCCTTCTTCATCAAAGAGCTCATTGCAGTGATCGTCATGACCGCGCTTTCAAGCTCTCTGATACTGGAATGTACGTGATTGCTGATGAATTCAACTACATCATCAGGCAGGATAACGCCTGACTTTGCAGCCTTGTGCCTTACCATCTTGCTTCTTGTCCTGTTGTCCGGCCGTTTGAGATCGATTATCAGTCCGGAGGAAAATCTGGATTTCAGGCCTGATTCTATCTGCGGCATGGATGATGGTGGTCTGAAACCGGATAGTATAACCTGTTTGCCACTGCTCATCAGATCATCGATGACATGGCAGAGTTCCATCTGAGTCTTTGTCTTGTTCTTAAACAGATGTACATCGTCTATAAAAAAGATGTCCAGATTTGAGCTGTGATATTTTGACTTGAAGGTGTCTATGCTGTTGTTCCTTATAGATATGATATAGTCCTGGGCAAACTCACGCGAAGTTGTATACTTAACCTTTACGTTCGGCTTATGCCCTACAACCTTGTTTCCAATAGAATGTGAGATGTGGCTCTTGCCAAGGCCGATGTCGGAATAGAAGAATAAGGGGTTATACTTGCCGGCGTCTCCCTCGGAAACAGCATTGGCAGCCTCAAACGCGAAAGAATTGCATCTGCCGACAACAAAATCATCAAAGGTAAATCTGGCATCCAGGCCGGTGCAGCATTGAGATTCTTTAGGTACGGGAAGGCTCATTTGAACCGGTCTACATATATTTACCGGTGCGGCCTTCCTTTTCTCAGCTGGCTGAACGCCGAAATCTACACTTACAGGACAATTGTATGATGAGCGTATGCTTTCTATGATGAGATCCTTATAGTTTCTAGTTAAATGCCTTTGGGCAAAAAGGCTTGGACATAGTACTTTGACTGTACCATTCTCTCTGGCTATCTCTATCTGATCGATCAAGGCACGCTCTGCATCTGCAGGAACCATTGAGAGAATAGATTCTTTCACACGCACATAATTATCCATAGATTTACCCCTTTTTTATGTTAAGAACTTTGTTCATCGATCATGCATTCTTGATTGTTCTGTAATAATAAAACTCCGCAGACATAAGGGCAACCCCGAGACACAACGATTACAGGCCTTGATGAAAACTTTGATGGTTATTATTTACCCAGCAAATATGAGTAGTTATACGACAAGTTGCCACCTGCCCTGCTTTTACAAGCTACAGCTCTAAAGCCTGATAGTATGAGACCTTGATGAGTTATCGACATTTTGTAGAAAACTCAAAGCTCTCTATTTCTTCGACTATCGTCGAAATATTCCATTTTTTGAGATCATCAATCATTTTTTAAGGCTGAGCCAGGGTTTGGCGGATATGTTTTTTTCTGATTATCCAAATTAAAATTTTATCTAATGAAACACATGGTGAACGATTCAAAAAATGCCCTACATGAACCGGATAGAAAAATGAAACATCCCTCTCTCATTTCAGAGACTTTCAAAAGACCTTTTGGAAAAACAAGGCCACCAGTGGAAAGACTTTGCAGTAGCAGGCGGCGGCGGTGATACCGCAATGACAGTGCTCAAATCCCGTGTCGTATCAGGAACACCTCCTACCGCAGCCCAGGTTAAAGGCCCGCAAATCCAGCAATGGGGAGATCTCGGCGTTCTGGCAAACCTGAACAATGTCGCAGGAACCGGCGACTGGGATAATCTGCTGCCAAAGGTGATGGCCGATGTCATGAAATATAAGGGCAACTATGTTGCCGTGCCCGTCAATGTTCACAGGATCAACTGGATGTGGGCAAACCCCGAGGTCTTTAAAAAGTCAGGGGCCAAGATTCCAACTACATGGGAGCAATTCGATACAGAGGCCGCAAAGATCAGAAAGGCCGGGTTTGTTCCGCTTGCATTCGACGGCCAGAACTGGCAGGAGGCCACTGTCTTTGAATCCATCGTGGTAGGTGTCGGAGGGGCTGATTTCTACACAAAGTCCCTGGTGGAGACCGATCCCAAGGCAATCGACAGCCCTACCATGATCAAATGCTTCAAGATATTTAAAAACATGAAGCAATATACAGACAGGGATGCACCGGGTCGCGACTGGAATCTCGCCACGGCTATGGTAGTACAGGGAAAGGCCGCCATGCAGTTCATGGGAGACTGGGCCAAGGGTGAATTCACGGCAGCAGGTAAAGAGCCGGGTGTCGATTATGTCGCCCTTCCCGCCCCCGAGACCAGCGCTTATTTCCTGTTCAATATCGACAGCTTTATCATGTTCGACGTCAAGGATAAAGACAAGGCAGAGGCGCAAAACGCCATGGCCCTGCTCATAATGGAACCCGCCTTTCAGGAGGTATTTAACGTCAATAAAGGTTCTATCCCCTGCAGGATGGGTATCTCCAGAAACGCCTTTGACTCCGTAGCCATACAGAGCTTCGATGCCTTCGCTGCAAGCGCAGCAACAAAGACCCTGCTCCCGAGCATGGCACATGAAATGGCGATGTTCCTTGCAGGGCTGCGCGGAATAGACGACTCCATAATAAAGGCCACCCAGGTGGATGGGGCAAGTCTGCCCAGGATCTATCGGCGTATAATAATCCCGAGCCTGCGACCGGTGTTTTTCAGCTCTGTTATCATCCTGTCTCATATAGCCATCAAATCCTTTGACCTTGTCGTTGTTCTTACCCGCGGCGGACCCGGTTATTCCTCGGACGTTCCTGCAACCTTCATGTATGCATTCGCCTTCACGTGCAATGAATTGGGGCTTGGTGCTGCCAGCGCGATAGTGATGTTCGGGGCGGTGATGGGGATCATCATCCCGTACCTGTATTCCGAACTAAGGACAAAACGCTATGCATAGCGCCTCTACAAAGGGTGGCAATGGGCAGGGCACTGGCCAGGAATCCTTCGGTGTTCCTGTTCGACGAACCCCTCAGTAACCTGGATGCCAAATTGCGTGTGGATATGCGTACGGAAATAAAAATGCTCCACCAGAGGATCGGCACCACTATCGTGTATGTCACGCATGATCAAATCGAGGCCATGACATTGGCAGAGCGTATCGCGGTTATGAAAGACGGTATCGTGCAACAGCTTGACACACCGCAGGGGGTCTATGAAAACCCTGTCAATCTCTTTGTTGCAGGTTTCATAGGGTCTCCCTCTATGAACTTCATCCCCTGCAGGGTGGTGAAAAACGGCCGGACGCCCGGCCTTGAACTGGATACGGGAAGAGAGGCGCCCTATATCCTGCATTCAAGTCAACATGAAAAGATACTCGAATCAAAGGTTGGGCAAAGTGTTGTTCTGGGGCTCAGGCCTGAATATATATCAACGGCATTCCCTCAGCAGGCTGACAACATCCAGATTCAAAAGATCACATGCACGGTAAATGTGCTTGAACCTACAGGACCCGACACCCTTATTGTCTTTATCAGGCACAATCGCCTTACAGATTGCAGTGCCCGCACCTCCCGGGTTACAATATTCCGCATGCATGGCATCTAACCCGCAAGAGATGCTGCGGCCTTACACATACCTCTGTTCACAGGCCCCTCAGCCTGTCCATCAAAGTCGAACCGGGCTGACCGGGGACCTGTCCAAAGGCGATATCCGGCTTTATCCGCTCACCGTGAAAGTCCGAACCCGCGCTTACAAGAAGGTCCATGGATCTTGCCATGCCGTAAAGCCTTTCCATTGTCTCAATACTGTGGTGGGTACTATAAACCTCTATCCCGTCAAGGCCGATCTCCTTGAGCGATTTCAGCCTCTTCTGATCGATATTGCCCGGGTGGGCAAGGATGAGGGTACCGGTCTGTTTCAATACGGATACGGCGTATTGTATGGATATGCAGATCAATCGTAACTGTATTTCCTTTCCATACCACAGCACAGGTTGAAACAAAAAGGGAATTGGGACTATACCAACCTTGTGCTTTTCTATATAATACCCCTGTATTATGCAATCGATAGCTCTTAATGAGAAATATACAGGGGAATATTATGGCAGATAAATTTGATGATTTAATACTCTCGGCCATTGAACTCAGGAGACAACTGCACCGCAGTCCTGAGACAGGTTGGTCGGAATATAATACCGCCGGAATAATACGTGAAAAACTCGATGCCTTGGGTATTGTCTGGAGGGAATGCGCAAAAACAGGTACGGTCGCTACCATCGCAGCAAACAGTTCCGGCCGTCATATTGCTTTTCGTTCGGATATGGATGCCCTGCATATAGAAGAATTGACGCAGCTGCCCTGGTCATCACAGGTTGAGGGTTGCATGCATGCATGCGGCCATGACGGTCATATCGCTTTTTTGATCGCCCTTGCCGAGTGGTTAAGACATCACGAATCATTGTTGCCCGGGCCGGTTTCATTTATTTTCCAGCCGGCAGAGGAAGGAGGATTTGGTGCAAGGGAGATGATAAAAGACGGGGCCATAGAAGATGTAGATGTCATATTCGGCTGGCATAACTGGCCTGCTGTTGATTATAAAAAGGCCCTTTGTCCCGATGGAACCGTAATGGCGGCCAATGCCACCTTTAAGATTATCGTCACGGGACAGGGAGGACATGCCAGTCAGCCTGAAATATGCCGCGATCCGGTACTTGCAGCTTCGGCCATTACGATGTCACTACAGCAGATTATAAGCCACAGGCTACCGCCTCAGCATGCTTCTGTGGTAAGCATAACATCTATTGACACACCGCAGGGAGATACAACCATACCCGGCCAGGTTGTCATGAGAGGCTCTATCCGGATAGACGACACGGGGTTGCGTGAAGAAATGGGAAGATACATCACCGACATAGCCCAGGCTACTGCATTATCATATAATGTCAGGGCCGAGACAATATTTATGCCCCGTTACGGTACTGTTGACAACCACAGGGATGAGTCCGAGGTTTTCCGCAGAGCGATAGCCGATGAGTTCGGCCCCTATTGGCTAAGCAAATCAACACCTGTTCCGATCATGGCATCGGAGGATTTCAGCTATTATCTGGATAAGATTCCCGGGGCATTCGCCATTATCGGTGCAAATGATAATAAAGGCCATACTCATCCGTGTCATAGCGCCTATTATGATTTCAACGATGATCTGATCAGGCATATGGTAAGTATATTTTCAAGGCTCGCAGGTCTCGACAGGATATAATCATCAATTGACCTTTTGCGCTCTAATTCCGCATTCAATTAATATCACCGGTGTATTAAGATTTATCCGATTTCACCCGACATATTTTAAACAGGCAGATCAACTTACACAACAAGGGGGAATATTATGAGAAAGTTATTTGTTTTTTATGGCATTATGTTTATCTTTGCATTACCTTGTTTTGCAGATGTGAAATACCATATCGAGGTTTTGCAGGTCGCAAACATCCCTGAATTTGAAAGCACCTACGAAGGATTTGTTGAGACAATTGCCAAACAAGGCATTGTTGAAGGACAGAACCTTACCATCAACAGGCATATAATAGATGCAGATGCAGATGCATCCATATGGGAAAAGGTCGGTATCCTTTTCAAGATCAAGCAAACCGCATCTAAGATTATTGATGCAAATCCTGACCTGGTGCTCACCATATCGACTCCTGCAACAAAATATTCGAAAAAGAAGTTTATCAAGGCAGGCATTCCCGTTGTTTTCAGTGGGGTGGCCAACCCTATTGTTCTGGGGTGCACATCGGTTGATACACCGGGCGAGGGATTTACCGGAGCAACCATGTATACAGACCCCATTGCACAGCTGACACTGGCAAAGCTGGCGGTCCCTTCGATAAAGGCCATGGGGATAGTCTATAGCGATGATGATAATGCCGTCGCTTTTGTACAGGAAGCGCAAAGAAAGGCTCCTCAAGTAGGTATCACGATCATTGCCAAAAAGGTAAAAAAGTCAGATCCCCTTTTGCCGGCGGCCATGGAACTGCTTGATGAAGGTATTGATTCTATTGCTTTACCTCTCGATACATACTACGGACTTCGCAACGATGAGTCTGCCCGCGAATTGAGCAAATTTGGTCGCGATAACAAGCTGCCATCATTCTCTTTTATTAATCGTCCGATTGGCGGTGCTGTATTGTACATTGGCCCGGACCTCAAATATGTAGGCGAGCTTTCAGGGCAGCAGGCGGCAATGATACTTAAAAACGGGAAAAAACCTGAAGAACTTCCTATCCTGAGACAAAAAGATCTGGATGTATATTATGATCCTGAAGTTTTAGAAAGGTTTAGTATAGTATTCCCTGAATCATTGTCGAAGATTGCAAAACCCATGAAGATTGTAGATTGATCCGGTATCTCAGCATAACTGGCTGCAAGATATCATCTAGGTCCTTTATAGTAGGGGCTAACCTATGTGCCTGTCCCGGTTTATATGATTAGCCTGTATCATCAGGGCAAAACCTGGCATACACACAGTTTTGCCCCTACATATTTACATACGATAGGGTCAGACCCTCGAATCACTGATATTCAAACTGACAGATTGTCACACTTCGAATACTGAATCATCGCTCATTTTGTCAAAATGTCTATAACAATCTGTCCGGTTATGTCGCATTTGACACTCTGACAAAAATGCGAACAGGGCATCCTCTATTTAGTGCGTAAGATCAATATGTTATCTTATCACAAACATTGGCACACCCATTGCCTATACATACTCAGAGACCAACAAAAGGAGGGAAAATAAAATGATAACATTATGGATAGTTCTTGGATGCATGTTCATGACAGGGATCGGCATCAGGTTCACATACAAGGTCCTGGGACTCACCCCGATCGAAGCAACCGCTGTATTCATCCTTGTGGTTTCTCTCGTGGCCATCAACACCGCACCGGCCAGAGACATGCTTATGCAGCTTTTATAGTGCAACAGATAATAAAAATAAAGCCAGGAGGGTTTAGACCATGACAATTACATTCATAGCCATAGGCATAGCAGGCTTCATATGTATAGCTGCAAGGTTCGCCACACGCCAAGCTCATAAAAAGGCATACCCGCTCTCAATAAAATAGATATTCCGCCCGTCTTTCTTCCACGCGCATGATCATGCAGCAAGCCGGTTTCGCCCTGTATTTTTAGCCCTATACAACGCCTTGTCAGCAGCCTTGAGCACATCCTGGGTGCTTTGGTTGCCCTCTTCTTTCATAGCCATCCCTATACTCACGGTCACGGACACACGCCTGTTGGATCGATTGCTTTTTCTGGGTTTTTTTGGTTTTCTAACAGGCCTTGTCCTTCCTCGCAGCACAAAGCCTGATGATTCAATATCCTTTCTCAATTCTTCAAGGTGATAAGCCGCATCCTCTGCATATTTCCCCGAAAAGATCAGGGTGAATTCCTCTCCGCCGTACCGGTAGGCCCTGCCCCCGCCGGAAACATTCGACAGCCTCGATGCAACCATCCGCAAGACCTGGTCGCCTACATCATGCCCGTGACGATCATTAAATTTCTTGAAATGATCAATATCCAGCATGGCCAGGGTATAGCGGTTTCCTAGCTTAAGCAGATCCTCCTTGAGCGCCCTGCGGGCGGGCAGACCTGTGAGATCATCTCTGAATGCCATGGCATACGAAGACTCAATAATGGATACACACAGAATAAGTCCTGCTGTAGAAAAGTAAAAAACCGACACCGGCTTGGAATCAGGGATGGCTAGGCATACAAGGCACATGACGAGCACCCAGAAAAATCCGCTTTCTTTTGCGCCTTGATTCCTGACCAATCGGAACCCGACAACGATAAACGCGAACATAAAGGCCGCGGCTACAGGCTGCGAAAGTTCTGTCAAGACAGGGATATCCCGGCCGATAAAATTATAATCGAGGCAGTAAACTACGCCGGCAGGGTTGATCCTCAGAAACAATGCTATGGATACGACCTGAAGAAAAAGCATGATCATCCTGAGCATTCCGTGTGTTGTAAAGATGCCGCGCTCTTTTATCAGACACAGCACTGCCAGATTCACAGGCAGCACAATGCCTATTGCAAGGGAAACACCTCTGCCCATGTCCCCTGCATTCAGGAAATACACGCACGCCCTGTCCGCTATTGCAAGAATAACAGCGGCAAACACGAGCGAACTGCGGTTGAACCGCCATCCGACAAGCACTGCAGCTGTAAAGACAATATAGGGATAAATATCAACGATGTCAGGAAGAGTCGCATATCCTGCATCTGTATGGACAATCAGCCATGATGCCAATACAAGGATGCCACCGGGCATAAAAAAGGAGAACAACCTCTTCATACCAATACCCCCTTATGTTTTCCCGGTATTTCTGTCCGGACAGAAACCATTGTCCCTTATCACTGTTACGGCTATCCCGGAACTTAACTTTACAACATATTATCATAGCAGTATCTGTTTCTGAGGGTTAGTACATTGTATCAAAAATTCGACTATGTAATCACGGTTACAATGTCAACCATAAACGTAACCACGATATTATTCCAACTATTTATTTATATTATCAGATTGTCTTGGTTAAATTCTTGCTGTGCTTAGAGCTGATGATCATTAATCATACTATATTTTCGTTAAAGAAAGGAGGACATTATGCAAAGATATCTTATTAACAACCTCTCAGAAAAGGCAGGATTTACCCTTATCGAGATTATGATTACAGTAGCGGTTGTAGGGATTTTGAGTTCAACGGCCATCCCTACTTACAGCAGTTTCGTCAAAAGGGCCAGATTGACCGAAGTAACCAACTCCATGGGCGTAATAATGCGTGCATATAATGAGATGACCCAAATCGGCAATCCACCTACAGGCGATATGACCAATGCCTCCCAGATTGAGACCTCATTGGGGATCGCACTGCCGACGACTTATGTCAACTGCGCCTGAGGCTGGAGAGTGACGATCGGTCCGACCGTCAGTATTTGGGTTGATCACCTGGACAATATAGGCAGCGGGGTCGACGATAAAAGTATCCGGCTTACCTTCAATGGTTTGGGGACAAGCCCGACCTGGTCCGGCACTGTGAAAGCACAGTACTTGCCCAGAGGCTAGTCCCCATCACTCGATTGGGATATATTCGGTTTATGTAAATATCACTGAATGATATTTGCAACACCCAGAATCTTCGGAGGAATGGTCATGCCGATATTCTGATATGTCGTACCATTTATATAAAGTGTCGGCTGGGGATCTGTCTTTACCGGTATAAAACCGATCTTCTTTCCCTTGACCAATACCTCTATAACGCTTTCAGCCAGCATGTATCCCAGCTTCTCATCATCTGCCACATAACCTGCAATAGCACCGGCCTTGATAGGTTTTACCGAGTATGCAAAAACCGGTGTCTTTCCGGCAGCTTCAATAATCTTAGCGGTATTGTCTATGATAAGGGCTTCACTCCCTATGATAAAAGCCGATACGCTTTTTCTCTTTTCTTTGACAGTACCGACAAGATCCTCAACAGAGGTACACATCTTACCATTGTATTCAAGACCGATTTTTGAACATGCAGCCCGGGTTTCATTCTGATCGATAAGAGATCCCGGATGCCCTTTTTCCATTAGGAGAAAAACGGATTTCATATCCGGCTGCATCGCTTTGAATACATCAAGGTGGGTTGTTGCAGGAAGATAATACGTTACCCCGGTAATATTTCCTTTCGGCCTGTTGAGATTTTTGACCGTACCGAGTTGAGAAGGATTATTGCATCCCCCTATAAAGGTCGGTATGGATGTCTCTCTTTTGGCGAGCCATTTTGCGCCATTTGAACGAAGTATAACCATAGCGTCCATTTCCTTTTCAAAACCGGCAACGACCTTCTCCAATTCATTTTCGGATGAGAGTTCTTTATGAATACTGATATCGAAATTGATCTCAGGTGCCTTTTCTTTTATCCCCTTGTCAAATCCGTTCATGACCCTTAAGGGCATACCTGCCTTTCCGACCCAGGCAACGCCTATATCAAATGCGAGTGCATTTCCACAAATAAAGAAAACGATGAAGATTATCCCAGACATCTTTCTAATCATAGCTCAACTCCTTAATATTTTATTGGAAATTACTTTTACAAGTTGTCTTATACAATAGATCGCTGTTCAAAGAGTATAGAATTAAACGTATTAGCGTTTATTGAGATATTCTTTTACCGTTACAATACTTTCGGCATTAATGCCTCTAAACTTTACATATAAAAATGTTCGTATGGAGATCTAATTTGTAAAATATAACGGCTCACAACTCTAAATATCCAGGTAATTTTCGAACTGTTTCATTATTCATGTCTCAACGCCTCGATAGGGTCCAGACGGGCAGCCTGTCTGGCCGGAAAGAATCCGAAGACCATGCCCACTGCAACAGAGAAGACAAAGGCAATAAATATGATAGACGGATTCAGAATAAATGGCATGCCGAGGATGTATGCACCTATCCAGGCTGCCAGAAGTCCCAGCATGATCCCGATGACACCGCCGAATGAGGACAGGACCACGGCCTCGATAAGAAACTGCATGAGCACCTCTCGTTCCAGGGCACCGATTGCCAGCCGGGTGCCGATCTCCCGCGTGCGCTCGGTGACCGAGACAAGCATGATATTCATGATGCCGATGCCGCCTACCAGCAGGCTTACCGCTGCCACAGCACCAAGCAGTGCAGTGAGGATGCCGGTGGTGCTCGTCAGTGTACTCACGATCTCCTGCATGTCACGGACATGGAAATCGTCATCTTTGCCCGGCATGATCCCTCGTCTATAACGCATCAATCGCTCGATGTCTTCTTTTACCGTTGTAGTGGAGATGCCGTCTAGCGCCGAGACATATATGGTCTTCACATCTGTGCTGCCCTCAAGACGCCGCTGAAAGGCCCTAAGCGGTATGAGGACAAGATCGTCCTGGTCATTACCGAAGCTCGACTGACCCTTTGATTCGAGCACACCGATGACCTGACAGGAAAGTTTGTTCAAACGAATCTTTTCTCCGATGGGTTCATGATCGCCGAAGATCTCATCCCGCAGGGTCGTTCCGATAATACAGACGGTCTTTCCGGAACGCAGCTCGTTCTCGTTGAAGACTCTTCCGTTCAGGAGGGGCCAGTCCCTCACAAGCAGGTATTCGTTGGTGACCCCCATGACCGAGGTGGACCAGTTTCTATTTCCGAAAATGGCCTGCGCGCCCTTTTTCGAGGTCGGTGCTACCGCCTCCAGTCCGAAAATCTCGCGGCTGATGGCCTGTGCATCTTCGATCTTAAAATCATCCGCAGACGTACGCATTCCACCAGGCCCCCGCATTCCCTGGCCAGGCCTCACATGGAGCATATTACTCCCCAGGCTCGATATCTCGGATGTCACCTGGGCCGTTGCACCTCCGCCCAGGGTTACCATGGTGATCACCGCTGCCACCCCGATTACAATACCGAGTATGGTCAGCGATGATCGCAGTACATTGCGGCGGATAGCCCGCAGGGCGAGAAGCACGGTTTCCCAGATCATGATTTGTGCCTCCCGTTGTTTTCCTGGTTGTCGATAAGGCCGTCCATGAAGTGAACAACACGCTGTGCATATTGTGCCATATCCGTTTCATGGGTCACCATGACGATGGTAACTCCGCGCTGTTCGTTGAATGATTTCAGCAGGTCCATGATCTCCCGGCTGGTAGCGGAATCCAGGTTTCCGGTGGGTTCGTCCGCCATGAGCACCTCGGGCTCGATCACCATGGCCCGGGCAATGGCAACCCGCTGCTGCTGCCCGCCGGAAAGTTCGCCCGGGGTGTGTGTCTCCCATCCGCTAAGCCCTACTGCAGCGAGTGCCTCGCGTGCCCTGGCATGTCGCTTGCGCACAGGCACACCGCGATAGATGAGCGGCAATTCCACGTTTTCCCTGGCAGAGGTTCGGTTCAAAAGATTGAACCCTTGAAAGACAAAACCCAGACAATTCCTTCGAAGCAGGGCGCGCTGATCCCGGGTCAGTTCACCGACCTCAGCCCCCTTAAAACAATAGGACCCGGAGGTCGGAATATCCAGGCACCCCATGATATTCATGCAGGTGGACTTTCCCGAGCCGCTCGGACCCATGACCGCTACAAATTCACCTTTTTTGATGCTGAGATCTATGCCGCGCAGTGCATGCACCGCAACACTACCCGCACCGTATACCTTGGTGATGGTATCCAGTTCTATCAGGTTTTGCCCTGTTTTCTTAATGTTCTTCCCTGTATTCATAGGCTTGCACTCTTGACACCGACCACGAGCTCCATGCCCGGCTCGATGACGCCGCTTTTAATCTCGCTCATGATTCCGTCGGTCAACCCGGTGGTGACTGTAAGAGGCACTGGCTGTCCATCCTGCAGTATCCATACCCGGCTTTTGCCGGTGCCTGCCGTTACTGATCCCTGATTTGATGATTTCCTGCCTCGCTTTGGGCGCCTGGGAAGAAGCTTGCTCGTCAAGCCGCCTTGTTTGCCCGTCTTTTTGTTTCTGTCTGTTTTTGTTGCCGATGATACAAACCGTAGCGCTGGATTGGGCACCAGGACAGCATCTTTCACCGCAGCAACCGTGATGTCGGCGGTTGCCGTCATGCCCGGTCTAAGCAGAAGTTCCGTATTATCGAGGCTGAGCACGGTCTCGTATGTAACTACCCCATCGGTGTCCTGGGCTGCGTAGCGCACCTGCACGATACAGGCCGGAAAAACCTTGTCAGGATAGGCATCCACGGTGAACGTAGCTGCCTGGCCCTGTCTGACCTGCCCCACATCGGCTTCATCCACGTCCACATGGAGTTCCATGTGGGCAAGGTCTTCGGCCAGGGCAAACAATACCGGGGCCTGCAGGGACGATGCCACGGTCTGACCGGGCTCTGCATCGCGACTGAGTACAATGCCGTTGATGGGCGAACGGATCGTGGCCTTGGCAAGATCGGTTTTGGCTGATTCGAGTACGGCCTGCGCCTGTGCGACCTGTGCCTGTGCAGCGGCTAGATCTGCCTGGGCCTTTGCAAACGCTGCCTCGGCAGATTCCAGGTCACTGGCCGCGGGCACCTTGCCGCCGCTGAGTTCATGAACATACCTGAGCCGTTCAAGCCCGTCCCGGGCTTCTTTGTTCATCGCCTGCGCCTGCAATACCTGGGCATCGGCTATTTCCAGTGCTGCCCGGTACTTTCCGACATCGGCCTCAAGCTTGTCCGTGTCGAGGCGTGCAAGCACCTGTCCGACCTCTACGTGGTCATTGTAGTCGACTTCAACGTTCTCGATAATCCCGGAGAGTTCGCTGCTGACATCCACCTGGTTTGTAGGCTCCAGGTTGCCGGTGGCACTGACCGTCATGATTAGATCACCTGTTACGGCCTTGCCGGTAACGTACTCGATCACCTCGGTAGTGTTGCGCGCATTCCAGAAGATCAGAATACCTGACACGAAAAGTATCAAGACGCCCCAGCAGACAGGGCTCTTCAAGAGGCTCTTTTTTCCTGAAGCATCTTCAATCCCCAGGGCCTGCCTGATATCTGATTGTCGTTGTTCATTCGGATTCATCGTATGTTTCTCCTTGAAAAGAACTGAGTGTATCGCCCTGGTGGACCAGGGATGTCCAACCGCCGCCCAGCGCCTTGTAAAGACTGATAAGATGTGTAATTACCGCAGCCTTGCTCACCACCAGCTCGTCCTCGTATGTCAGCAGTGTCCGCTGTGCATCGAGCAATATGTCAAAACCGGCGAGTCCGGCATCGTATTTGTCCTGAGCGAGATCAACAGCCTGGCGTGCAGCCACTGCTGCATTCTCGAGCGATTCTTTCCTGGTCTGTTCCTCTGCATAGCCGGTAATCGAAGCCTCCACGTCTTCCAGGGCGGCAAGAACTGTCTTTTCGTATTGAATCAGGGCCTGCTCCATAAGGGCCGAGGCAACCTTGATATTGGCCCTTATGGAGCCGGCGTGAAAGATGGGCCAGGTAATCTTTGGGCCGTAGCTCCAGGTTCGAGACGCAGCCGTTATCAGATCGGCACTTGAGAGTGCCTCATAGCCTATGGAGCCGTTCAGGGTAAATTTTGGGTACAAGTCGGATTCGGCAACGCCGACGCGTGCAGTCTGTGCAGCCAGTTCGCGCTCTGCCTTACGCACATCCGGACGTCGCCTAATGACATCGGCAGGCACGCCAACCACGACATCGGCTGGAGCAACCGGAAACGGCATGCATGCAGCAAGCTCCTCGTGCAGTTTCCCGGGCTGTTCTCCCAGAAGAACAGCGATCCTGTTCTTCGCCCCTTCAACAGAGGCATTCAGCGCGGGTATCCTGGCCCTGGTACTCTCGAGGTTGGCCAATGCCTGCGCCACGGCAAGTTCATCGCTTAGGCCTGCATCAAGCCGGAACTGTTCAAGCCGGAAGGTCTCCTCCTGCATAGCAAGATTATCCCGGGCCACATCGAGCCTCACCTGGTACGTCCGCAGATCGAGATAATTCAGGGCGACCTCGGCGTTGAGCGAAACAAGCACATCGCTGACGTCTTCAACCGCTGCTGAAAGGTCCGCATCTGCGGCCTCGACTGAGCGGCGAACACCGCCGAACAGATCGATCTCCCAGTCGGCATCAAAGCCTGCCGCATACATGGTCCTGCTCGATCCTGCCCCTGTATCGCCGCTGGACCTTCTCCTGGATGCGCTACCGGAGGCATCCAGCCAAGGGAATAAACCCGACTTTACCGCAGTTCGCTGGGCACGCGCCTGCCGCAACCGTGCCATGGCTGACTTCAGGTCAAGATTATTCTTGCAGGCGCGATCGATCAGGCCTGTCAGCACCGGATCATCAAGCGTTTTCCACCAGTGGGCCATTAACTGCGGGTCTGTTTCATCACCGCTCAATCCGTGGCCCAACCGGGTATTCCAGGATTTACTCACAGAAATCTCCGGCCTGAGGTAATCCTGCCCCACTGTCGCGCACCCGGAAGCAGACAGGATCAGAAAGCACCAAACCAACCTATACAACAGTTTTACATTATGTTGCTTTTTTCTGTACTGCATGTGTTGTTCACCTATCAATATTTTTTTAAAGCAAAATTCAATACTCTTAGATACAACTTATACATCAAGATTGTGGAGAAAATATGTAGAAAGCATGTGAATATTATGAGAACGAAACCAAATATAATGTTTATAGAAGATACATGACAGGGTGTCAGGTCAGCACCGGGGAGATGTGCTGACCTGATTACGGAATATTCCTCGCTGTTAAATAGTCATTACCTTCGTGGTTTGCCGCGCCTGCCGGGACCGCCTCGTTTGCCGTCTCTGCCCCAGGGGAGTTCATCTTTTGAGAGGGCTCCGTCACCGTCTTTATCATGCCGATCGATAAAGTCTGCTTTTGCTGCATCGTGTTCCTGCTCCGACACCTCACCGTCGCCATCGGCGTCGTATCTTTCAATAAAGGCATCATGGGCTGCATCACGAACAGCGCGGCGTTCTTTCCGGGATAGTTCGCCGTCACCGTCGACATCATACTTTTCAATAATCGCGGCACGGGCTGCTTTGCGCTCGATGTCGGAGAGCTTCCCATCAGCATCGGTATCGTATTTCTGAGCCATGAACGGTGGAATCCGCATTTGATGTCCAGCATTATAGCTTTTACCTTCCCCGCCGGCTTTGCCGCCGAATGCATTGCAGATTGCAGGGCTGAACAACATTGCAACTGCTGCCAGAACAACCAGTTTTGCCATTGTGTTTTTCTTCATTGTTTCTCTCCTTATGTTTTTTTGTCTGCATGACAAGGAGTATTTTTTTGTCCTTCCGCTCATCATGTTGCAACGAATCTAGCAACTCATTGTGGAGAAAATATGAAGAAAGGATGTGAAATTTGTGAGGATCGGTAAAATGATTTGAAATATGTGCGAACCTATACTACGGTTTTTTCTGCAGGGAGGATACGTGAAGATAAAACTCGCATACAAGATCTTCTGGGCGTTTTTTATCACAAGCCTGGTCAGCATAGTCCTGATGGCCGGCATTATGAGATACTCTGCCGAGCTTCACTTTACCCGCTATATAAACAGGATGGAAAGCGAGGTGCTCAGTGAGGTGGGAGACAAACTGGGTATCGAATACACCAGGCACCAGGGGTGGAAATACATAAAGAAAGATCCGCGTCTCTTCAGAGATATCGCACGCACCATATACTTAACGGATAAATCCAACTCGCAATCACCTCCCTCTGAACCTCATGGCGGCAAGATGAGGTCCGGGAAAATCAAAGAGCATGACAGACCGCCTGGCTCACCTGTCCAACGCCGGATTCTTCGAAGGATATCTCTCTTTGACGATCAGTTGCAGCCTGTGGTCGGTGGGGCCACTTCCACACAGGACCATATCCTCAAAGAAATAACTGTTGACGGCAAAGTCGTGGGCTGGCTGGGGCTGAGAGAAAGACAAAAGTTGCACAGGCCGCAGGAAAAGACCTTTCTCTATGAACAGTCCAAGGCCTTACTGGTTACCGGGTTTTTCGTGCTCATCCTGGCGGCACTGGCTTCGTTTCTACTGTCACGGCACTTGCTGCGCCCTGTGGAAGAACTTGCAAAAGGTTCCCGCGACCTAGCCTCGCGAAAATTTGATACGCGAATCAAGGTGTCCTCAAGTGATGAACTGGGCCAGCTGTCCCATGATTTCAACCATATGGCGCAAACCCTGGAACGTTACGAACATTTGCGCAAACAGTGGATCTCGGATATTTCGCACGAGTTAAGAACACCGATAGCGATCCTGCGCGGCGAGATCGAGGCCATCCTGGATGGAGTCCATGAGATGAGCACACAGACATTGGAATCGATCCATGCAGAGGTTATGCTTATGGGAAAGCTGATCAATGATCTTCATGAGCTCTCTATCGCAGAGACAGGTACACTCTCTCTAGAAGAAGAGCCTGTGGAAGTGCTAAAAATCCTGTTACACACAGTAAAGATCTTTAAACCAAGGTTGGAAGACAACGATATTCACCTGCAGATCGAGCTCGGAAAGGACCCGGGTATCACGGTGCAGGGAGATCGCGACCGTATGGCGCAAGTATTTTCGAATATACTTGAAAATACGTTACGCTATACCGAATCCCCCGGAGAAATCAGGATATGGCAGGAGATATCAGAGGGATCTCTCCATGTGATTATAGAAGACTCCAAACCGGGTGTTTCTGACGATGCCCTCGAACACCTCTTCGACCGGCTGTATCGGACGGATGTTTCCAGGACCCGCAGGAACGGTGGAAGCGGCCTCGGCCTGGCCATCTGCAAAAGTATCGTGGAGATGTTCGCAGGCGAGATCCATGCAGGGCACTCATCCCTGGGAGGCGTGAGGATTGAAATCGTTCTGCCCGTTACAACCACAAAGGGCTGAACAAGGGGGGAATCCGAGTATATGATGGATCAACACATCCTGGTAGTGGAAGACGAACAAAAGATCGCCGCTGTGCTGCGGGATTATATCAAAGAATCAGGTTTTCGGGCGTCCATACTGGACCGTGGCGATACGGTTATCCCCTTTGTAAGACAAAAGGCACCGGATCTGATCCTGCTCGATGTCATGCTGCCGGGCATGGACGGCATGGAGGTGTGCCGGGAGATCAGAAAATTTTCTCTCGTTCCCATAATCATGATCACGGCCAAGGTGGAGGAGATCGACCGGCTTCTTGGCCTTGAACTCGGTGCTGATGATTATATCTGCAAACCGTTCAGCCCCCGGGAGGTGGTAGCAAGGGTAAAGGCCGTACTCCGACGGGTCCGCCCCGAGCTGGATGAAACCATACTCTCGAAGGGACCGATCCTGCTGAATGAAGAGACGCGTCAGGTCATGGTGAACGGGCAGGAGCTGAAGCTGACCCCCAGCGAGTTCAAACTGCTCAAGGTCATGATGGCTCACCCGAACCGGGTATTTACCCGCAACGACCTGGTGAACCTGGTGCAGGGCTATGAGTTCGAGGGATATGACCGCACTATCGATACACACATAAAGAACCTGCGAAAAAAGATTGCATCGCTTTTGCCCGACAAGGAGATCATCAGCTCGATATACGGCGAAGGCTACAAGTTTTCCGTGCCATGATGCGCGTTACAATCAATGTCCACACAGCTTACCCTGAAAAAGATCCTGTAGAGTACAGGTACAAAGAGCAGGGTCAGCACGGTCGCAAAGAGCAGGCCGAAGATAATACTGACGGCCATGGAAGACCACAGGATACCGCCTCCTATCCACAGCGAAATCAGACCGAACGAGGTGCCTGTCTCATGTTTAAGGTTCTTTGTTCCGGCTTCCGGATTCTATTTTTTCATATAGCATCCCTGGACTTATATCAGGTCATGACGCCTCTCCAACATCATGGGGGTAAAACCCGGCGGTTCTAATTATCATGCAGGGCCGCGGCGTAACACCATGGCCCCGCATGCCTTTGCTCAATCAAACGCCATATCGGTCTTCCATACCTTCCAGACATTGCCTACGAGATCCGGGCCGGGCTTAAGAGTCATCTTGCCAGGTTTCCACCCTGATGGGGTCGCTTCGGTTCCTTTGCTGTTGCGTACCACCTGGAAGGCCTGGATCTGCCGCAGGCTCTCGCTCACGTTTCTGCCCACGGGCGGGGTAAGCACCTCGTATCCCTGTATAACGCCGTCCGGATCGATAATGAATCTTCCCCTGGTTTCCACACCCGCATCCTCATCATATACCCCAAATATTGTACCGACCTTTCCTCCTGCATCGGACAGCATGGCAAAGGGCACACCGCCGTCGACCATCTTGGAAAGCTCGTGATCGTTCCACATCTTGTGGACAAAAACACTGTCGATACTCATGGAAAGCACTTCCACGCCGAGTTTGCCGAACTCGGGATATTTCTCGGCAACTGCCGAGATCTCGGTCGCTCAGACAAAGGTGAAATCACCCGGGTAGAAACACAACACCACCCATTTACCAATATATTCGGATAACTGCACTGATATGAATTCGCCCTTGTGATATGCAGGCGCCGTAAAATCCGGTGCCTTCTGCCCAACCTTGATCATTGACCTCACCTCCTTTGCAATGTTCTCTTGTTTTGCCGGTTCTTCGGGTTTGCGTTCACCTACCGGTCCGCCGGTAGGCCTGGCACAGCCCACTTTCATCTCTTTTGCCACAGACTACCCTCCTTTTGGTTTTAACAAAACTCTTCGTGACGATCTATTGCTCTCGTAAATAATTATAAACAAAACAAACGTAATAACAAGATATTTAGGAATTAAGATAGATAAAGATATACGTATCATCTTTTCAGAAAGATGCTTTTAAGCGGTACTAAGGCATTGTTACGTCCAGCGCCTGCTTTTTCCAGAACCTATTTAAAGAGTTCTCCTTTAAAGACAGCTGCAGATGTTTTTACCAGTGTTAAAGACCAGAAAAAGGCCAAAAGTATGTACAAACCAAACCCGATAAAGTCTACTATCGCTAAATGAAATATCGATGCCAGGGAATGACTGGCAGCGACATAGGCGCCGAGAGGGAAGGTAAAGGCCCACCATGACAGAGCATAGGGCAGTTTTACCACCCTTATATAGTGTAATGTCATTAAAACGGCTATCATTACCCACCATATTCCAAAACCCCAGAACATAAGGCCAAATATGAAAAAAGGCTCTTTAATTGTAATGAATGGCGTATGATTGATCAGATTGATTAGCGCAACGGTTCCAGCACCGATTGGTCCTAAATTTATCCATATTGTCGGGGCAAGAAGATTTGGAAGCGGATGGTGCAATATAAATCTGTACATGCATATCGCGCATAAAAAGATATATACAAAGAAACCGGCCCCCCAACCGAAATAATTCATAAATATAATGATTTCCCTCATAAATCCGGCATATTGATCGATAAAAAAACTTCCGGCAATAGGTATGACGATAAGGCCCACAGGGGGTATAAACCATGCGGGATTTATGTGATCCAGAACGACATGCCCGCCCTTGAACATGATAAATGGTGATACAATACCGAAAAATATCGTTAGTACCGAGCCGACAAACCAGAATATTTCTCCTACAAAAAAATTCTTTCCTATAAAAATAAAATCTGCCGAGAGTACAAGCATTGCAATTGCTATGGTGGCATAAAAGTTCGATATGACCGGATGCTCGATATCAGACAGTGCTTCTTTTGTGTATAAAATCCATCTGAGCACCCAAGGGACCAGCAAGACAAAAAACAATACAACATTGAAATAAAAAAGTATAAGTGCGAGGTCCTCCAGGAAAGGGACATACCGGGAGTAAAAGAGGCTGGTCATGGCAAAGATCCCCGTTCCCATTACCGATGCAAACCATGACGGAGCAAAATTCCTGATGAGATTAGATCCCCCTTGAACATTTGTAGATGACATACGCATCTCCTTCTTATGTTTTTATAAAAAGATTCGTTGTTTTATCTTCGCCGGCGTTTCAGTCATAGGCCTTTCTTTTAAAACACCTTGCAGCTGCATTTACTTCTTAATGACACTAAGCTGTTTTTCCAGCCTCAACTCCAGGACCTTTTCAGCACATGCAAAAAAATCCATTACACACGAGATGCTCAGGGAATAGTAGACCTGTGCGCCCTGTCTCTTATCCTGTATGATGCCTGCATTTTTCAGCACAGCCAGATGCCTTGACACCGTGGACATATCAGCGCCGATCATCTCGGTGAGCTCATTGACGCAACGCTGTGCTTTGGAAAGTTCATCGACAATCAAAAGGCGCGCAGGATGAGCCAGCGCCTTCATTACCTGAGATCGTGCTTCAAACTTGGTAAGCAGCTCTTCATTCATTGTTTTATCCTACATATGGCTTAATTGCCAAATATGCAATAGTTGTCAAGACCTTTTTTTATGGCATGTGTTCAACATCATGGCAGACATGCTCATAATCCACGAAGACAATCATTATTTGGAGTCAGCAATGTCCGGTTAAGTTTTTGCATAAGGTTGTAGTCGGTTAAAGTAATCGTCGAGGGCATTTTGGTATAGGTTCAAAGAATTATCACCAGAGGACATAATGCTTTCGTTTTTGATTTTAATTC
>Ga0272441_10000129_pt1 | contig 165892 bp, 137 predicted proteins | sample SSMProp6N_FD_193582 | JGI IMG/M metagenome (GOLD analysis project Ga0272441, IMG submission 193582) | Marine sediment archaeal communities from Little Sippewissett salt marsh, Falmouth, MA, United States - SSM-Prop-6N | ecosystem: Environmental > Aquatic > Marine > Wetlands > Sediment ...
TAATCGGATGGCGATAATCGCGGATTCGGTGTGGGAAAAGGAGATCGAAATCATGGGGTATCCCGCGCCGCCGCCGGACGGCTTTTACCCCGATGGTGGTGATGATCGTTTTGACTTTTATGTGCGTGATCTGGGTGCCTACATATTTGGTTCCACGACACCGGAGATGTTTGTTAACTATCCAGATTCGCAACAGGTCACGGCCTTTATGGAATTAAACAACGATTACCGCGTTTTGGATTATATGACGAGGCCGCTTGATGCGGTTCGGGTAACCCTGGCGCACGAGTTTTTCCATGTGATTCAATTCGGCATGGACTTCACCGAATTTCATGAGGTCAGCGGACAAAGCCTCATTTTCTGGTGGGAGATGACCGCGGTCTGGATGGAAGAACAGGTCTATAATGACATTAATGACTATTACTCATATCTCCCATTTTATTATGCCCGCCCCTGGCTTTCGGTCGAGTACTCCCCGCCGATGACATTGCATCAGTATGGCGCCTGTGTTTTTCCCATCTATTTGAGCCAGAAATGGGGACAGGATATTATTCTCGACATTTGGGAGCGTTGCCGCGATTACGGCAGTGGCTTCCAGACACATCAGGCGATTGATGATGCAATTGTTGCCGCTTCCGGTGGTGAATCTGATCTGCGCCGGGCATTCAACGAATTCGCGGTCTGGAACCTGTTTGCTGGGGAACGGGCCGCTCGGGCGCCGGAAGGTGTCGGCTTTTCCGAAGGGGCGTCCTATCCGGCATTGCCCGATTCGGTTTTTTCGGAGCATACCACCTACAAGCTGGTGGTCTCGAATCGCGATCTTGAACATGAACCGGAAAACCTGTCGGCCAATTACATCAATTTTCGCGCTATCAGCGCCGTGCCGGACACCGTTGGTATTGTCTTTTTCGGTAATGAAAACCCCCGCAATGATATCCAGTACGCCGTTTCGTTTGTGAAATTCCCCTATGATGCGTATTCCGATGCCGTGGTGGAATCTTATCTCCACCCGGTTGATTCGATTGTTAAATATATTGTCGGTCCGGGGGTTGATTACAACAACGTCGTGATGATTCCCACGCCGGTATCGACTCTTCCTGAAGCATACCCGGATAATTATGATTACGGGTACACGATTCTGGATTATGTCGATCCTCGTGAAAATGAGCTGTTTGCCCCCTATTCCAATCCGGTGGTGATTACGCAGAGCCGCGATCATGTCACCTTCCGGGCGAATGCCCAGATAGATTCACTCCTGGCCAGGGAGGCGTCCCTGGAAGTGACCCTGTTTACCGTGGCCGGTGAAAAGGTCCGGGTGCTTGAATCGCTTCCCGAGTATATAGATAATATTGCCGTGGACTGGTATTTTGACAACGATAGTGGCGTTCCGGTGGCGTCCGGGGTGTATTTGGCGCTTTATCGAATGGTGTTTGTCGACGGTTCCGACGATATATACGGCAAGTTCAAGGTCGCCGTCTTGCGATGAGACCTCGGGTGCGTTTGTTGGCCAGGGTGGCGGTTTTTTCCGCCCTGGTTTTCGCTTCATGCTATGCGGCGGTGTTTCTTCCCAATATCAATCCCTGCTTTTTTGTGGTGTTTGTCGCCGGTTTCTTCTGGGGAATCGGCCCCGGGATTACCGTCGGCGTGGTCGGCTTTTTTCTCTGGTCAACATTTAATCCTTATGGCCCGGTGGCGCTTCCACTGCTGGCCTCGCAGTTGATCGGGATTGCCTTCTCCGGCCTGATTGGCGTCCTGGGACAGAAAGTCCTTGATCCTCCGACCTGGAATATTAAGACTATCATCCTGCTGGCCCTGGCCGGACTGGGATGCGGTTTGACCTACCATCTGGTGGTTGATGTCGTGGATGCCCTGATCTACCAGCCATTCTGGCCGCGCCTGATCGGCGGAGCGGTATTTTCATTGATTACCATTGTCTCAAATGCTATTATATTCCCGTTGTTTTATCCGGTGTTGACTTTTATGAGGGAGAGAGAGAAACGTTTGTTTCCATGATGATTATCGCCCGGCGCTTTTCCATATTGATGATAGCGGTGTTATTCGTCCTGCTGTCCGTTGTTTCTTCATTCGGTCAGGAGGAGCCAGTGCCGGTCGATACCGGTAAGGTCATTACCCTTGATAGCAATTCGCTCGATACCAATAACACCCGAATCAATGAAACCGTCCCGCCGGACTCGTCCGATCTGCAATCCGATTACTGGGAACGGGTGACGGAGAGCCATGAGCCGACCGACACCCTGTTGAAAGTTTCGAAACCGGCCCTGGTCGCATATGATTTCGGTCGATCGTTACAGACCATGTTTTTACATCAGCGTCTGGATTATCGCCCCGATTCACGGCGGTCGTTTTATCATGACGCCGGTGACTTTTTGAAATTTAATCCGTCCAATCTCGTGATCAATTATCAGAACACACCGATTCGCACCGTGGTCGCGCCGTATAGCCTGCCGGGTGATCGGGTTGACGTCATTCTCGACCAGAACACCCTGCATCCGGTGCAACACCTGCTAGAACCGGACAATCACCTGGATTTCAACGACGTTCCGACGGCAATGACCGATGCGGTATATAACGTTGAAGGGCCGCTGGGCCTGGCGTTTGGCGGGACGAATACCACGTCGTCGCTGGTGATGATCCCGCTTCGACCGGACACAACCCAGGCGGTGTCGGGGTTGGTGGTCGACAAGGGCTCGTTCGGATACGCTTATACCAAGGGCGTGTTCGCCTATCGCAATGAACGCGGGCGGCAGGTGCGACTGTCGGCCGGGTATCGCAAAGCCGACGGGGCATTCAACAATTTCGATGATGATGCTTATCACCAGTGGGGGGAATTCCGGCAACCCCTGACCGATCGACTCTGGCTGAATCTCTCGGGGCGGTTGTACCGACGGGAAGGGTCTTATGTGCCACGGGCCGACGTTTCCCTGTTTGACCTGGATCGCTTTCGCCGGGATCGCGATTTGTCGGCGGGACTGGCGTTGCATCATGACACAACCGCCAAAACCACCGTGGCCTTTCGGCATGAACGTTCCGAATCCCGGCTTGAGCAGATTACGGAGACGTACTATCGCAATCTCGATATCTTTGCCAACGGCCTGACTCTGACCCATGAGCGGTCAGGGGGATCGGTCGGCATGCGTGTTCGGGCTTCCGCCACCCAGGAAAAATTCGATGACAAGAACACGCTTTGTAACAAGCGTCATCGCGGCTATGTCGATGCGGCAATGCTGTTCGGTGATACCGCTTCGGCGTTTACCGTGTACGCCCGGGCTGAGAAGGTGGGAGGGTTTGATCCCGCCCCGTCCGCCATGGCATCGTATACCAGGCGTCGCCCGACTTTTTATTTCAACGTCTCAGCTGGTTACAGCACGCGTTTTCCCCGGCAGTATGAACTTGACTTGGTTCCTCGAATTGCGCCGATCTTTGACAATAGTGCAAATGATTATTTCGAAGTCGGCAATCCACTGCTTATGCCGGAGAAACAGGTTAGTGCCAATCTCTCCCTGGGATTGGGACGATTAGGTTCGGATATGTCCTTGTCGGTAACCGGTGGCAAGATCTTTGATGGCATCGACTGGCAGTGCTTCGACACGCTCGATCTTGAGGTCGGAGGCTTTCGGCCGGTGAACCATGATCTCACTTACGCCAATGCCACTCTTCGTCAGCGGCTGACAATAGGATCGTTTGTCACTTGGTCGGGGGGGGCAAGTTATCGCTATCTTGACATCGAGGATGATGACGACCCGCCGTACGCCCCCGAATATCAGGGCTTCACCAATGTCGAGTTATATTACTATGTGTCAAAACTGGAGTTGCACTTGTTCGCCTACGGTGAATTGCTGTATGCCGGGCCGTATACCGGATACAATGGCGACGAGCTGGGGGAGGATCCGGTTTTGAACGTCAAGCTGTCGTTTCGAATTAAAAAATTCCGATTCTTCTATATTTTTCAAAACATGCCATCGCTTGAATATCAGGCGCGTGAAGATTATACCATCCTCGGACGGTACAATTATTATGGCGTGACCTGGGATTTTCTGGATTAAAAAAACCCGGCCGAGCGACCGGGTTTTGTATCTGAAATCGTAATACTTCTACAGGAACAACGGGGCCAGGACCAGTGATACCATCGCCATCAACTTGATCAGGATGTTCATCGATGGACCTGACGTATCCTTGAAAGGATCGCCGACCGTGTCGCCGACCACCGCCGCCTTGTGCGCGTCGGAACCCTTGCCGCCGAGATTGCCCGCTTCGATGTATTTCTTGGCATTGTCCCAGGCGCCGCCGGCGTTGGCCATCATCAGGGCCATCAACACGCCCGCGAGAGTTGCGCCGCCGAGGAAGCCGCCCAGGGCTTCTTTGCCAAGCAGGAGGCCGACCAGGATCGGTGCCAGGATTGCCAGCAGACCCGGCAGAACCATCTCAGCCAGAGCACCCTTGGTGGCGATATCGACGCACCGAGCGGTGTCCGGTTTGGCCTTGCCTTCCATGAGACCCTTGATCTCACGGAACTGACGACGAACCTCTTCGACCATCTTGAATGCGGCCTTGCCGACCGCAGTCATGGTCAGCGCCGCAATCAGAAACGGTAGGATGCCGCCGATGAACAGGCCGACAACCACGTAGACGTTCAGCAGGTTGATCGAGTCCATGCCCACCGCGGTGGCATATGCCGAAAACAGCGCCAGCGCGGTCAGCGCGGCCGATCCGATGGCAAAGCCTTTGCCGATAGCGGCCGTGGTGTTGCCGAGGGAATCGAGACGGTCAGTGATTTTGCGAATGTCTTCACCCAGTCCGGCCATTTCGGTGATACCGCCGGCGTTGTCCGCAATCGGACCGTAGGCGTCAACCGACATGGTCACGCCGATGGTCGAGAGCATGCCGACCGCCGCCAGCCCGATACCATACAGGCCGCCGAGCTTGAAGCCGACCAGGATAGCCATGGCGATGATAAAGACCGGAATCGCGACGGATTCCAGACCAACCGCCAGGCCCTGGATAATATTGGTTGCCGCGCCGGTTTCCGATGCTTTGGCAATCTTGCGAACCGGACCCGCCGCCGTGTAATATTCGGTCAGCAGACCGATGAGAATTCCGGCAACGTTACCGGCCAGAATTACCCAGAACAATTTCTGGTCGAGTCCGAGTTTATCAATCAGGAACCAGGCCACGATAAAGAGCACAACTGATGCGACATATGTCACAATCCGCAGAACCGCCGCCGGATTTTTCATGCCGGCGAAAGCCTTCACCGAGAGCACGCCAAGGACCGAGGCAACAATGCCGGCGGTCGCAATGGCAATCGGCAGGAGCACCTTGCCCAGCGTTTCCCCGGTGGGCATACTGGAGCCGAGTGAGACTGCGGCGATGGCGACAGTGGCGATGATGGAACCGACGTACGATTCAAACAGGTCAGCTCCCATGCCGGCAGTGTCGCCGACGTTGTCGCCGACGTTATCGGCAATAACCGCCGGGTTGCGGGGATCGTCTTCCGGGATACCGGCTTCGACTTTACCAACCAGGTCGGCGCCAACATCAGCCGACTTGGTGTAAATTCCGCCACCGACACGCGCGAAGAGCGCGATTGACGAGGCGCCGAAACCGAAGCCCGCCAGATCAGACCATGCGAAGAAATCAAGCCGGAAAACCAGGTAGGTGAAAATACCCACGCCCAGAAGACCCAGCGAGGCCACCGACATACCCATCACGGCGCCGCCGGTGAACGCAATCGACAACGCTCCGCCCTGACCCTGATTCTTGGCCGCGGCTGAAGTGCGCACGTTGGCTTTCGTGGCCGCCTGCATTCCGAAATAACCGGCCAGCATGGAACAACATGCGCCGGAAATAAAGGCAATGGCGGTTGCGGGTGTAATTTTCCACATTAACAGCAGGAACACGACAACGATGAAGATGGCGAGAATGGAATATTCACGCTTCAGGAATACCATCGCGCCATGAGCGATCTGTGAGGCGATGTCCTTCATCAGGTCGTTACCCGCGTCTTTTGATTTGATGCTGTAGTAGAGTACCAACGCGAAGAGGATACCCACCACGCCCAAAATCTGTGCGGCATACAAATAGATCCAATGATCCATCTATAACTCCCTTACCTTGAGGTGATTATATTGTAGGTTACTTTACTTTTCGGAGGTCCCGAGCACAAACCGTTAGTGTAAATCAAACCTATTACCAGTCAGTTAGATATACGCGATTTTAAGTTTCAAATGTATGCAGTGTGAAATGAAATGTCAATATGAATTTCGTAAAAATGTGATTTTGTTCACAAGGAATTCTTTCAATGGCTTGTGTATGAATCACTTTTGGCCATGAGGAGGAAAAAGACGCCCGATGTCGACCACGACTGATCATTCCAGCCTGACACCGGTAAGACAGCAATGCCGTGCCAATGTACATCCGCGGTTGACACCGAAGATCGAAAATCGCCACAGTCACGGAGAATTGTCAATACTATACTTTTAAGGGGAACATTTTTAGCGTTACCATGTTATCATAGTCTAAATAGTAGCGAAAATAACTCCATTATATGGGATGTTAAAAATAACAACAGGACTGGTAAGGAGAGAGATCATGGCGTTCGAATGGAAATTTAACAAGCGACCGTATAGCGATGACGAAGCGAAAGAACTATTGAAAGATGTCGTCTCGCCCGAAACGACCGACTGGCATTACAATAAACATCATAAAGGTTATGTCGCCGGACTCAATACCATTGAAAAGGGATTGGAATCCGCCGACCGCGCCGCGGCCAACGGCAATTACTCCGAAATCGGCGAATTGAAACGCCGCCTGACCTGGAATCACGCCGGTGCCCTGCTTCATGATATTTACTGGGAAGTGCTTGGCGGCGACGGTGATCCGAAGAAAGGCCCCGAAGTGCTGGCCGCCATCGAAAAGGAATACGGCAGTTTCGAGAAATGGAAAGAAGATTTTAAGGCGACCGCGTTCTCGGCCAAGCTGTCCGGATGGGGTGTGCTGGCTTTTGACCAGCTTTACAGCGGGCGGTTGCTCAACGTGCTGGTCGATGAGCATCATTACGGAGCGATGTGGGGTGCGATTCCGCTGATTCCGTGCGATGTTTTCGAACATGCTTACTATCACAAGGATGGCGCCGGACGCGCGGTGTATATCGACAATTTCATGAATAATCTCAATTGGGAACGAATCAACGCGCGATTCAAGAAGTTTGTGAAGTAAACTATGGCAAGTGACTGAAAAATAAAGAACATAGGAGAAACGCTCAGGAGACATGCCGAGAGTGTGAGGGTAGAGGCAGTTGGGGAATTGCAATAATGGATTATTGCAGACAAAGGGCTGTGATCATTTGATCACAGCTTTTTTGTTTGGCCTGGATTGCACCTGCGCGGGACGATTCAATCCTTGAAGTAATTGTTCGATTGATTCTTTCAGCGGTCGGGCGTGAAAGCCCAGTTCTTTTTCCGCCTTATGCGCCGTGTAATAAAACCTCAGTCGCATCAACCGCGCCAAATTGCGATTGAGTCTTGCGGCTGGAAATACTCTCTGAATGGGATTGGGAAAAAGCCGAATCGCCTCCGCAATCAACCCGGCCAGATACAACAAGCCATGTGGCAGTTTGAGCACGGGCCGACGAATATCAAGATAGTCTTTTGCCAATGCAAAAGCGCGTTTGGCATCGACATTTTCTCCCGTCAAAAGATATCGTTCACCGGCGCGACCTTCATTCAGTGCCGCGAGGATACCGTCAATAACATCCTCAGTCTGAACGAAATTTAATCCGAAGTCAAAATAAAATGGAATCCAGCTCGGGATACGGTCAAGATCGGCCCGGGTTACCTTACGATCCGGCGGCGAAATCATAATCGAGGGATTCACCACGACCACCTCCAGCGTGCCGCCGTTGACTCCCAGCACGATTTCCTCCGCCTTTCGCTTGGTTTCGAAATAGGGGATTCCATAGCCGGACAGATTGAACGACGCGAATTCATCCAGCGCAGTGCTGTCGGTCGATCCGCCCACCGCACCGATGGTCGAGATATGCACCAGGCGTTTAACCCCGGATGACATACAGGCCGAAACGACATGGGCGGTCCCGGCAACATTGATGCGATACATCTCGTCATCCGGGCGTTGCCGCAAACTGACCTTGGCGGCGCAGTGAATAACCGCATCGCAATCATCGACCGCTCGGTAAAGCCATGAGGGATTCAGCAGATCGCCATAAACCGCCTCAGCCTCGGGCGGACACCAGCGGGCCGCTTTCTCGGCCGTGCGAAAATGCGCCCGTACCCGATAGCCCTGCCGTATCAGTTCCTTTGTCAATTTCCGACCCAACTGCCCACTGGCGCCGGTCACCATAATTCTTTTTATCATAAGTCTACCTCAGATTTCCTTTGCATAACACCCGGAATTGTGAATTGTTACGAAAAAGATGATGATGACAACGGGTTATTTCTGATATACAACCATGCCTGATTTTCAGATCTTGAATCTAATTGCCGGTTTCGTGATTGCGTTGGCGCTGGCCATCATATCATGGCGACTGAAAGCGCTGACCCCATCCGGTGCGGTCGGGATGACTGTGGTTGGAACTGCTGTCTTCGGAATTGGCGGATTTACAGCGGCGACTCCAATTGTATTCTTTTTTATTTCGGCCAGCCTGTTGTCGCGAATTAAAACCACTGCCAAAACTCGCGCCTTGGATGCCGTTGGCAAGAGTGGCGCCAGAGATTTTCGGCAGGTCTTCGCCAACGGCGGCATCGGTGCGCTCTGCTTACTGGTCGGACTGGTTTCCGCCGATCAGGTCTGGTTCTATGCTTATTTAGCTACTATCTGCGAAGCTTCCGCCGACACCTGGGCAACCGAGATCGGCACTTTGTCACGCCGCCGCCCGGTATCTGTCAGAAGTTTCAAACCCGTTGAAATTGGACAATCCGGCGGAATTTCTCTTGTCGGGACATTGGCCGCCGTGGTCGGTGCGACTTCCACCGGCGCATTTGGCTATGCGGCGATTGCAATCTTTCCGGTCAACATTACTATCGCTCCATCAACCTTTCTTGTTATTGTAACCACCGCAGTGGTCGGTTCGCTGGTCGATTCGGTGCTTGGGGCAACCGTTCAGGCGCAATATCGATGTTCGAGTACCGGACGATTGACCGAAAAGATCCTCTCCGGCGGTCAGCCCAATCCGCTGGTATGGGGATATCGATGGGTTGACAACGATTTGGTCAACACCCTGGGCACTCTTTCCTCGGCACTGGCGGCATTGGCGATTCTTGACTAGGACCGGCGGTTTTGACCGATTCTGCTTGAAAATCGGATCACTTTCGATTATGATTGCAATTACCCATTAACAATACCACCAAGCTCGGGAGACAAGATGGACTTTGCTTTAAATGAAGATCATAAGGCGGTGCAGAAGCTCTGTCATGATTTTGCCGCAAAATATATCACACCGACCATTAAAGATAACGACCGCAACGAACATTTCGACCGTTCGCTACTGATTCGTATGGCCGATGCCGATATTTTGGGTTTGTGTATTCCCGAGAAATACGGCGGCGCGGGGATGGACTACATCTCGCTGGGGCTGGCGTGCGAGGAACTGGAATATGCCGATACCTCGGCCCGCGTGATTCTCTCGGTACATATCGGGCTAAATTCGCTGACCCTGTTGTCATGGGGGACCGAGGAACAGAAAGAAAAATATCTCACCCCGCAAGCCAAAGGTCAGATGATCGGCACTTACGGCCTGACCGAGCCTAACGCCGGATCGGATGCGGTCGGTTTACAAACCACCGCCGTCAAAAAGGGCGATACGTATATTCTCAACGGCGAGAAAATGTGGATCAGCCTGGCCGACGTCGCCGACACCTTTTTGATTTTCGCCTGGACCGACCTTGAAAAGAAGCAGAAACGCGATCACAGCGGAATCACCGGGTTTATTGTCGAGCGCAATTTTCCCGGGATAACCACCGGCACCATTCACGGCAAACTTGGTGTGCGCGCCGGTAACACCGGCTGGATTGCGATGCAGGATGCCGAAGTTCCCGCCGCCAACATGCTCGGCAATGAGGGGGAGGGATTCGGGATTGCGATGTTCTGCCTGGAGCAGGGGAGGTATACCGTCGCGGCCGGTTCGACCGGACTGGTAAAGGCCTCGCTTGATGCCAGCCTGGAGTATTCGCAGACCCGCAAGACCTTCACCGTGCCGATCGCGGAACATCAACTGGTCAAGGAGATGATCGCAAACATGTATGCCGGGTTTGAGTATGCGCGCTTGTTGTGGATGAAAGCCGGGTGGCTTCGCAACGAGGGCCTCCGCGCCACGCGGGAAACCTCGCTGGCTAAATGGATCGCCTGCCAGGAGGCGGAGAAGGCCTCGACCGATGCGGTGCAGGTGCATGGGGCATACGGTTTCTGCGATGAATACCCGGTGGAACGGTTTTATCGCAATTGCAAGGGGGCCTCTATTTATGAGGGAACCCGTGAAATTCACAAACTGCTGCAGGCCGATTATGCGCTGGGATACCGGGTCGACAAACCCCGCCGGAAGAATCTTCCGCCCTGGCCATATCCTGATTAAGGTTGAACTGATGGCTTTTGGGAGGGCCGAACATGACATATACCGGTGTCTTTTTTGATCTCTATGGAACCCTGCTTGTTTATGGCGACATGGAAACGGCCTGGGCCGACTGGCTGGAAGTATTTTATGCCGGGTTGTGTCGACGCGGTCTGACTCTTTCAAAAACGGCATTCGCCGAAACCTGCAATAACTTTTTCGCCCGCCCGGAACCGGATGACAATGGCGATAATCTGACCGTCTACGAACGGCGCATTCTGGCACATTGCCAGGCAATCGGTTTGCATCTGGATGAAGACGCCCTGCGGAGTGTTGCCGATGAAACCGCCAAATCATGGCAGGGACATATTACTCCCGATCCCCAGGCAATACCTGTCCTGACGGAACTGGCGAAAACCAAAACCTTGGCATTGATCTCGGATTTCGATCATCCGCCGCATCTCTACCGCCTGTTGGCCGATTTCAAACTCGGACCGTTTTTCAAAACGGTGGTGGTGTCTGGTGAGGTTGGCATAACCAAACCCGATCCGGGCATTTTCTCATTTGCGCTGGAGCGCACCGGGGTGGAGCCGGAAAACGTGATCTATGTCGGCGACACGATGAAAGACGTCCACGGCGCACTGGCGGCCGGCCTGACCCCGGTCTTGATCAAACGCGACAGCGATAATAACGTGCAGATGGATTACACCAACGGCGGAGTACACGATACGCATATCAAAGCCGACCACAACCATCCGGCACAGGTGATTTCATCCCTGACGTCACTCATAGATATTGCCAGGTAAGAAGGGAAAACTCCAATGCCGGAACCTGCCCGGATCAAGGCCATCAGCTTCGATGTTGATGATACCCTGTGGGACTTTAAAACCGTCATGACCAGGGCGCTGAAAATTACCCTCAATGAATTGCATAAACTCGATCCCACAGCGGCGCAACTTCTCGATATCGAACGATTGATTCAGATTCGGCTCGACGTGTTCGAAAGGCTCAAAGGAATTGAAACCAACCTGGAACGCCTGCGCCTCGAGGCTTTCAAAGAAAGCTTGGCATCGATCGGAAGGCGCAATGATGAAATCGCCAAACGCCTCAATGATGTCTATTTTCAAAATCGCTTTACCGATATCGGCCTCTATGATGATGTCCTGCCGACCTTAAACACACTTCGAACTCAATTCATACTTGGCATTCTATCCAACGGTAACAGCTATCCCGAGAAATGCGGCTTGGATGGAATATTTTCATTTACCGTGTTTTCTCAGGACCACAGGATTGAAAAACCAGACCCCCGTTTGTTCGCCATCGCCGCCGAGCAGGCCGGATGTCGTCTTGATGAATTGCTCCATGTGGGCGATTCGATTGAAACCGACATCGCCGGGGCAGTGGCCGCGGACGTAAGATCGGTCTGGCTGAATCGTCATAATGCCGCCAATTCCACGTCATTTATCCCCAATTATGAAATCCCCTCCCTTCGCAATCTTCTTGAGATATTGCCGCTAACTGACCGTACCTCTTTATAATGATTATTGCGCTTTCTAATACGCACAGTTAAAGCGTTTTTTTAATGGACAACCCCCCGTCTCAGATGTAAAATTAATAAAAATTGGGTAACATTTTCACCGACGTCCTCCTAATCGGGACAGCGAAACATCATAGGTCACGCATTGGAAGCGCTGGGTAATTACATTCAGCAGGCCCTGGGACTATTGGCACATTTGCCCGAAGGGCTGGTTGCGGCCAAACAGTTTATTCTGGATAAGGCCGGAATGCCGGGATTGATCGCCGTGACGATTCTGGTCCTGACCATTGCCGTTCAACTGGCGATCAAGCTGGTAACATTGTCGCTTAATATCCTGCGCTACGTGGTAGTCCCGTCGATTGCCACGACCCTGCTACTGCTGATGTTCACCTCGTTGTCATTATCAATTGCGTTACCCGCCTCGGTCTCGTTTTTTTCGGTGGTGCTCCTGTTCAAGGGCTGATTAGGGACCGAATCCCCTTATTGAATAATCCATAAAAATATATTGAAAATCGGTGTGATAATGAGTTAGACTGTATCAATCGCCGGAAATATGCACATTTTATATATATATGTATAAGCGATGAAAAGAAACCCGATCCACTCTTCCTTTAACCGGTATTGCCTTGCTATGGAGTTGTAACATGGATTTTGTAAATAACGCCCTTGCAACATTACAGTTATTCTGGCCCACGGTGGTGGCGGTATTCGGACTGATTGTGATACTATACATTGTCCGGCGAATTATCGACCGGGGCGCCGAGGGACATGCCGATCGCGGATTCCGTCGCCAGATTATGACCCTGCTGGTGGTTTTTGTGGGGATTCTGGTGATAGTCCTGGTGTTACCCATCAATGACAGCACGCGCGGACAACTGCTGAGCCTGATCGGGATTCTGTTCACTGCCGCGATTGCGTTGTCATCGACAACATTCCTCGGCAATATCATGGCGGGGTTGATGCTTCGCAGTGTGCGCAATTTCCGTCCCGGCGATTTTATTCGCGTGGGAGAGCATTTCGGGCGGGTCTCCGAACAGGGATTATTCCATGTCGAGATCCAGACCGAAGATCGTGACCTGACCACCATGCCGAATCTATACCTGGTGACGCATCCCGTGAAAGTTATCCGCGCTTCCGGCACCATAATATCCGCAGAGATTTCATTGGGGTATGACATCCCCCATGAACAGGCGGAAAAGCTGTTGCTGGAAGCCGCCTCGGCGGCCAGTCTGGAGGAGGCATTTGTGTATGTCATTGAACTGGGTGATTTCTCGATCACGTATCGCGTGGCGGGACTGCTGACCAATATCAAGCACGTGCTGTCGACCCGCTCGCATTTGCGGGCGATGATGCTGGACAAACTGCATCGGGGCGGAGTCGAAATCGTCTCGCCCACCTTTATGAACACCCGCGCCTTTGGCAAGGATGAGCAGTTTATTCCCCGGGCACCGATTATCAAGGACAAGCCGACAGAGACGCCCGCCGTGAAACCCGAAGCGCTGGTATTTGACAAGGCCGAGCAGGCGGAATCGATTGAAAAGCTTCGTGAGTATTTTGAGGCGGATGGCAGGAAGCTGGAAGAGGTGAAAGAGCAATTGAAACGAACGGCCGATTTCGTTGAGCAGGATAAACTCAAAGCCGAACTGGAGCGCCTCGAAAAGCGCCGAACGCGCCTTGATGAAATTATCAAAAAAAGAGAGGCCGAAAAAGACGATTGATTGAAATTTTGGATAAGGAGTAACCGCATGAGTATACCGCATTGGAAAGACAACGGACTTCCGCCAATAAATTGCCATGTCGACAGGGGAACATACATTGTATTAGTATTGCTGTTGCTGTTAGGGGCGAGCGCGGTTGCCGAACGACCCGTTTCCTGGCGGGCGGTGTATCCCGAAGCACGCTGGGGTGACGTCATCTATCAGTATCACGACGTGGATATTGCCGATCCGTTTCGCTGGTTGGAGGACTCCGGTGCCGATGAGACGGTCGCCTGGGTGACCGCGCAGAACAAGCTCACCGCCGATTTTGTCAATATCCCGGAACGCGAACAATTCAAACAACGATTGGCCGAATTGTGGGATTATGTCCGGTACACTTGCCCGGTCAGGAAAGGCGATGATTATTTCTTCAAAAAAAATGACGGATTGCAGGATCAGTTTGTACTGTATCGCAAACAGGAACTGGATGGCAGAGAAATCGAGGTCCTTGATCCCAATCTCATGAGTGAGGACGGCACTGTTGCGGTGCCCCGGAGCTTTATCAGCCCGGACGGCTCAATGCTGGCATATACGGTATCGCGGCATGGCAGTGACTGGCAGGAAATACGAATCCGCGATATTGCCACCGGCAACGAGTATGATGAGACAATCAAGCGGGTGCGGTTTACCGACGTGGCCTGGACTCACGATAATAAATCCTTTTATTACGGGCGTTTTCCCGACAGTGGCGCGGTTCCCGAAGATGAATACGGGCGGCATCACCGTATATATCTGCACCGGGTGGGGACGCCGCAATCTGAGGACGTGATGGTTTATGAGCGCCCGGATGATATTGAACTTGGTTTTGAGCCAACCATTACCGACGACGGCGCGTACCTGTTGCTCAACGTGTGGAAAGGAACGGCCCAGTCCAACCGGGTGTACTATCGACCGCTGGACAGCGACGGCGAGTTTGTCCGTCTGCTGGATTCTGCCGATGCTTTTTATTCCTTCATTGACAATATCGGATCGGTCTTTTACTTCCGAACCGATCTTGACGCGCCGCTGGGGCGCGTGATCGCCATTGATGTCAACAAACCGGAACGCGAGCATTGGAAAGTGATTATCCCGGAGCGGGAAGACGTTCTCTGCCAGGCCGAAATGCTCGCGGATAATTTGATCACGGCATATCAGCATGACGTTATCCATCAGTTGAAACTGTTCAAGCTCGACGGGACATACGATCATGACATCGAGCTTCCGGCGCTGGGTTCGGTCGGACATCTCAGATGCAAGCGGTCTGATACCGAACTGTTTTTCACCTTCACGTCCTACACCTACCCGACAAGTATTCTGCGTTATGACGTTTCAACCGATGAACTGGCGGTGTATTTCCGTCCCGATATCAAGGTCAACCCGGACGAGTATGAAGTGCACCAGGTGTTTTATTCGTCCAAGGACGGAACGCAGATTCCGATGTTCATCTCGCACAAAAAAGGCCTGGTGCTTGATGGTTCCAATCCCACCATTCTGTACGGGTATGGCGGATTTACGGTCTCGATGCAACCGAGGTTTTCCAGTACGCGGTCGTTGTGGATGGCGTGCGGGGGCGTGTATGCCGAGGCCTGCCTGCGCGGCGGGAATGAATATGGAGAGGAATGGCATAAGGCCGCTATTCTCGAGAAACGCCAGACCGCTTTTGATGATTTCATCGCCGCCGGGGAATGGTTAATCGAGAACGGCTATACCAATACTTCGCGGCTTGCGATCGAAGGCGGTTCCAATGGCGGCCTGCTGGTGGCGGCCTGTATCAATCAACGGCCCGACCTGTTCGGGGCGGCGCTCTGTGAGGTGCCGCTGACCGATATGATGCGCTATCACAAATTTACTATCGGGCATTTCTGGATACCGGAATTCGGCGATCCGGAAAATGATCCCGAGGCATTTCGATATCTTCTCGATTATTCGCCGTTGCACAATGTCAGAATCGGGACAACCTACCCGGCAACACTGGTGCTCACCGCCGATACCGATGACCGCGTGGTGCCGGCGCATGCCAAAAAGTTCGTGGCGGCAATGCAGACGGCCGATAGCGGCAAGAACCCGATTCTTTTGCGAGTGGAAACCAAAGCCGGGCACGGCGGCGGCAAGCCGACCAGCAAGCAACTGGACGAACAGGCTGATACCCACGCCTTTTTGTTCCGGGTGTTTGATATGCACCCGGAGTTGGGACAGTGACGAAGAGCAAATAAATTTTCATCGACGTCGAATATTTCACGACCGGTCAGGGTATGCATAGTAATATGACTATGCTATCTGAAAAAATCGGTGGCGGCAACGCCCCGATTGAGCCGGGGAGTGAAAAGATGCGTCGCGACTCGTCGATTATGCGGGCCGTCAAGGGAGCGATTTTAATAATCGTACTCATAGCGCTCTTAATCGTTATCTCGGCGTCAATATCGGAAAACCGCGCGGTCGGCTCGATCAACGATACGATGACCTCGGCGGTTGTCCGCCAGGACACTGATATTTATCCGATCGGCATGTCATCATATGGTCTATGATTATTATCAACAGAATCTTTCCGCCGAACGGCTTCGAAAAGCGTATGAGATCGCCCCGCCGCGCGTGCAACAGTATCTGAAAGCGGAGATTGATTTTGTCCTGAGCCGGATCAAACCCTCGGATCGTGTTCTGGAGTTGGGGTGCGGTTACGGTCGCGTTTTGCCTGAGCTGGCCAACCGGGCGAAAGTGGTAGCCGGTATTGATAATGCTCTTCCAAGTTTGAAACTGGCGCGCGGTATAACAGCCTCAAACATCCAACTGGCCGCAATGAATGCCGCCGACACGGCTTTTGCCGACCAGGCCTTTGATCTGGTCGTATGTCTTCAAAACGGTATCTCGGCCTTTCATGTCGATCCGGTTCAAATGGTGCGCGAGAACCTGCGCCTGACCAAAATCGGGGGGCGGGTGCTTATTTCAAGCTATTCGGACAAATTCTGGGGAGATCGGCTGGAATGGTTTGAACTCCAGGCCGGAAAGGGGCTTCTCGGACTGATTGATTATGACGCCACCGGCGACGGGATCATTGCCTGTAAAGACGGTTTCAGGGCGACAACATATACCGTAAAGGATTTCGAACTGCTGTTGAAGGGTTTTGCCGTCGAATACTCCATGCACGAGGTTGATCAATCAAGCCTCTTTTGTGAAATAATAGCATGATATTTCATAAGATATCTCTTTTCGATGTAATCTACATGACCTGCCTCGCGTATAAGTCATTAAATAATTGTTTCTGGTATTCGATTGGTTATATTATAGGTTAAATGTCGAACCTCAAGGCGGCAGGGAATTTGGTATGCGCGCGACACTGATATCAGGCATGAAGCACTCCGCGATTGTATTGCCGATTATTCTGGTGGTGCTGGGGTTATGCGCCTGCTCGTCGGAATCCAATGAGGACGGCTGGTCGCCAACCGCCAATCATGTCTATCTTGACCGGGACAGCCTGGGCGAGCGGGTGGTCTATCAAAGCCCCGCCGGCTTTATTTTCGATTCCGAATCCGACTGTTATTTCATATCAAATATCAACGGCGATCCCCGTGCCAGGTGGGATAACGGCTACATTATCAAGTTTAACCGCAAGATGGAGCTGGTGGATAACTACTTCATCAACGGGAGGGACAGCGATAAAACGCTTCATGCCCCCAAGGGGATGGTCATCCGCGACCATATCCTGTATGTGACTGATATCGACGCCGTCCGGGGATTCGATGTCGAAACCGGGGAACAGGTCCTGACCGTTTCTCTGGCCGAGTTCCATGTGGCCTATCTCGATGATATCACCAAAGACGGTGACGGCAATCTGTATGTCTCCGATCTGATGGGGAACGTCATATATAAAATCGACCAGGCTAATCGAGTGACAATCCTGGCGCGGCTGTATGCACCGAGCGGATTGTGCCATCATGACGGCATGTTATACGCTGTCGGCTGGCAAAAACCGGCGCTCTACAGGATATCGGCTAAGGGCGAAGTGAATATCATGGCGGTCGATTCCAATTTCAGGCATCTCGACGGTATCGATGTCGACTCCGCGGGGCAGTTGTATTTCTCCGACCGCTCCGAGGGAGTAATCTATCGTTGCTGTCCCGGTGATACCACCCTGGCAATTGTGGCCGACAACCTTGACAATCCCGCCGGAATTGCCGTCGACCGTCGCCACGGACTGATTTTGATCCCACACGTCGGCGGGACAGCATCGCTGTTTCGCCAGCGCCCGCCGGGTTTGCGGGTTGATTCCGCGTTTAAATCCTAGTATACTGCCATATACACAGTTTGGGGAAGATGAGGTGGAAGATGTATGTCTATGGTCCCGTTCCTTCGCGCCGTTTGGGGCGTTCACTTGGTGTAAGCCCGATTCCGGCCAAGGTTTGTTCGTATACCTGTGTCTATTGCCAGTTGGGGCGCACCGACCGTCTGCAGGCCATTCGCGAGAGTTTTTTCAATAAAGAAGATATCCTGGCGGAGATTGTTGCACGCGCATCGGAAACCGCACCGGATTATGTCACCTTCGTCGGCGATGGTGAGCCGACCTTGTGTCAGGATTTGGGGTGGTTGTTGCGCGAAACCAATGCACAAACCGGCGTTCGCACCGCGGTAATCACCAACGGATCGCTACTGGACCGCGAGGATGTCCAGTCCGATTTATGTCATGCCGGCGTCGTTATCCCGACCCTGGATGCCGGCGATGCGGAAACCTTCCGCGCGGTCAACCGTCCCCATCGTTCGATTTCTTATGATTGCATGGTGCAGGGCTTGATTGAATTCCGCCGTGAGTTTGTCGGCGAGTTATGGGTTGAGGTGATGTTGGTAAAAGGTGTCAATGACAGTGATGATGCCCTGCAAAGCATTCGCCGTGTCATTGACCGGATTGAACCGAATCGCGTGTATGTCCTGGCGCCAATCCGTCCCCCGGCCGAACGCTGGGTGGAGCCGCCCGATCCGGAACGCATCCTGAAGGCGCAGACCATCCTGGGAGGAGCCGTCCCGATCGTCGATCGCGAGACCGGGGAGTTTGCGTTGGAGGGCTTCTCAGACGCCCGCATGGCGCTTCTTGAAATCGGTTCGCGGCATCCTCTGCGCAAAGACCAGGCTGAACGAATTGCGAAACAACTGGACGGGGGAGAGATCGTCCATGAGCTGGTTGCCGCCGGTGATCTTGTTGAAACCGAATTCGACGGTGCGGTCTATCTTCTGCCGCGCCATTTTCGCCGTTCCCGCTGATCGCGAGAAATACAAGACGAAAAGGGGTGAGGTTTGTATTTTTATCTTGTCATGCCCCGGTCCTGCCACTATGGTAATTTAATCAAATGTTGACTCCAAACCATAGCGGGAGGTCTTGCCATGTACAGACTGTTTGTGATGCTTGTGGGAGCAATGATTCTGACAATTGTCGTCTTGGCCGCAGGATGCGGCGATGATGACGAGAAGATCGTAACGTCAACTGCCCCGCCGGCCTTTATTGATGCCTACGTGGTCGTCGAGCCGGAGTGCTTTCTCAGCGGCGATGTCTTCACCGCAGGTGGTTTTCCACCATATCTGGATTCGGTGAAAGTGGGTGATTCGCTCATTTCCATCGATACCAGCACCTACTTCGGCAGTTATGATCCCTATTACAATATCTCGTTTATGGAAAGCGGCTCCTCATATATGTATGAATCCGGCGATGACGCTACAGTCACCTTTTATGGCCGCGTCGGAACGAGTTCCGCCACGGTAACACTGCTGAATCCCAATGAGGACCGTGTCATCGTGTTATATCATGACTATGGTGAAAGCGTTCCGCAGGGTGAAATACTCACGTTTATCTGGAGTAGTCTGGCCCATGTCGAGTGGTACGCTTTGGAAGTGGTATATGAGATCGATACCGGTCTGGGTAACGCGCAATATCAGGACTATACGTACGCGATGGATACCACCTGTACCTTCGCGGCCGATTATTTCAATTCCGCATTAAATTGGATATCTGTTTCCATCCTTCCCTGCACCGGGCCTGATCCGCGCACAGCCAACGGCAATATTACCGGGCCATACGCAACCGGCAAGGTTTTCAGTTACGGGGGGGATACAGAGATTCTCATGTATGGTGAGGGATACGATGTGAAATCCGGTATAAGCAAAAAAACTCAATGTGATATTATTCAAGAAATTGATCCGCGTGCTGTGATTCAGGGTGTTTTCAATGCCGCACGACAGCAGAAAAAACAAACGAGACAGTAAACGGGAAGGATGAATCCAATGCGTTATATATCGCTATTATTGGGAATTTTGTTAATTGCCGCAGTGCTTGTTATTCAGGGATGCGGTGATGATGATGACGATGTCACCGCACCGGTGACGCCGGCGGCGTATATCGATGGTACTATATACATGAATCAAATGTGCGTGTCGGATCTTTATATCTTCGGGCGCGGCGGTCTTAATCCGTATCTAGATTCCGTCAAGATCGGCGATTCGCTGTGCTATATTGATTCCAGTTATTGGCATTGCCTTGGTGACCCATACTATTACGTGAATTTCAGTGACGATGCCGCGCCGCAGATGTATGAGGTGGGAGATGTCGCCTCTATAGTCTTCTATGGCCGCGGCCGTGCCAGCACCGCCAGTGTCAAACTGCTTGATTACGCTAATGACGAAATATATTTCGTCTCGCCGGACTATGGTGAAGTCGTCCCACAGGGGGTACCCATACAGTTCGTATGGCACCAGGTTGATAATGCCGAATGGTATGGCATATATTATGAATATTCATTCGAATCCGGATCCGGATCGGTGTACCATAAAGAATATGCATACGCCTATGATACCACCTACACCTTTGCCGGAGACCTCTTCAACTCACAACTGGATTATGTCAGCATACTGGTGATTCCCTGTGCCGGGCCAAACCCGGCTGGAACCAGCGGCAATATCACCGGCGATTATGCTATGGGACGGATTCTCAGCTATGGCAACGGCAGTGAGCGAAGTGTCTACGGAGAGGGTGACAGGAAAGACTTCACTTCTCCTGATATCGACCCGCCGGTGGTAACGGCGCGGGAGATCATTTCGAAACTGTTTGAAAAATAGCCCGACGATAATATTGTCGTCTAATTTACAGCCGCCGCACATAATCGCGCGGCGGTTTGCCTTGTGAATAATTTCTCTGCTATCGCTTTACCGCCAGACTCAGGCCGTCGCGAAGCGGAATGATCGACGCGATTACGCTGTGATCGGCGAATAAACGGCGATTGAATTCGCGCACGCCACGAGTCGACGCGGCATCATCATCCAGCACCACCCGTCCGCTCCAGAGCGTATTGTCGGTGATAAACAGTCCGCCCGACCGCAGGTGGGAAAGAGCCGGATCAAGGGTGTCCGGGTATTGCTCCTTGTCGACATCATTAAATATGATGTCGAAGGGACCATCGAAATCCTTGATAATCTCGCGAGCGTCGCCAACCCGAAACTCCAGCTGGCTTGCAAACTCCCCGCGCTCATGATAGACCAGCGCCTTCTTGCGATTTTCGGCCTCGCCGTCGGTGCAGATGATAATCCCGTCATCCGTCATCCCTTTTCGAAACCAGTACGCCGAGTAACCGTAACCCGAACCCATCTCGAGAATACGCCGCGCCCCGGAAAGCAGTGCCAGTTGGCAAAGTAGCGTTCCGCACAGAGGGCCGATAATCGGAAACCGATGCTTCCTGGCATAGGCCTCCATCTCGGTCAACACCGGATCGCGCTCCGGTAGCAGGTCCTGCAGGTAGTCGTTCAATAAAGGATTGATAACGTCCAGGTTCTGTTTTGCCATGTTTGATATCCATCAGATTATGGTGTTTTGTTTGTCATATATAATGTAAACCAACCGCCGGATAGGATAAAAAAACGGCGGCCGGTTTCCCGACCGCCGCCGTGCGATTGAAAGAAAGTTTTAAGGTGCGGGCCACTTGCTGATTCTCCCGCCCATGGTTAACGCGTTATCTCCGTATGAATCGCAGGCAACCACATTGACGTCGTACGACTCAATCGTATCTCCGGCCAGAGTGGTGTCGGCGATCACGAATACCAGCGAGTCGGCGTCGATACCGGCCTCGAGTGTTCCCGCTTCCTGGAAATACTGTGCATCATCGACACGCGGAAAGTAGGCCACCTCATAGTTCATTCCCGGCAAATCGGCAAGGGTGTTCCACCTGATCACCACCGTGTCAGGCAGACCGGACATGGTTTGAGATGTCCAGGTCTGACCGTTGATAGTGACGTTGTTCGGCGTTTCGGTAAAGACGAAGTTGATCTTCTTGGCCATCAGTTCGGTATATTCCAGTCCGCCGGATTCATAGGTGATCTCAAAAATCCAGACGTCGCCCGGCTGAACCACTTCCCAGACATGCCCCTGGGCCGATCCGTTCAGAAATGCTCCCCAGCGTTCACCGGTCGCGAGCGCGAAGTAATTTTCCAGCAGACCTTTGTTATTGAAGGTCTCCCAGTTTTCACTGCCCTCGGGATAGATTTCATCCTCGGGCGTAATCACAAAAGCGTCGAGATAGGCCGGGCCGAATACCGAAACACCGGTAATCATGTTTTCCTGGTCGCCGTTGGTGACCACCTCGACCGTAATGGTATATATGCCGTCCCCCGGTAATGCCGGAGGAGTGCCGAACTCGTCAAGTTGATTACGCAAATTGCTGAACAACCCGATGTTGTCGGCAACCGAGCAGGATACCTCGACCACGTGGTCATCGTCAAATTCATCGAGGATACCATCGCCATCGTCATCGGAGTCCATGATGTTAATTACTCCGTCGCCGTCCAGGTCGAGGCTGGAGCCGGTTCCGGCACTGGCGATCTGGCCCTGGCTCGATGCCCCGGGCGGGATGCCGTCGACAGCGTCGATCAGCATGGATGAATCGATTGTTACCAGGTCGCCGTCGGCCAGTACTGCCACGAAATCACTTTCGCTCAGGATCACCGTCCCCAGGTCGATATCCGCGGTGTCGGTTTCAAGTCCTTCGGGAACCTCATCGGCAGAGTCGTCATAGTCATCCAGGATTAGCGGGCCGACATAGTAATAGCCGTCGTCCAGAATGTGGAAAGTGTAGGAGTCCTCGGACGGGACCGTAAACGAAAATTGGCCGCTGGCATCAGTGCTGACCACGTAGATGCGCTTGGTCGTCAGCGCCTGGGCGATGATTTTATAGTCCGGCAGGGCGGCTATGGCGCTGACCTTGCCCGCACTTCCCAGCGGGGCGGTCGCGGCCTGGAGCAGTCCGCTGATTGCAATCGGTTCGCCACCGGTCGTATCCGGTGTCGTGGGCGCCGAGCTATCATCAGAGCAGGACAGCGGCAGAACGAGGACGGCCAACAGCAATACGATTAGCAATGTCTTCATGTGTTTCTCCCTTTTTATATGGCCAATGAAATAAACGCCTTGATCGGGTTCGTATTCGGTTTATCGGCACAATAGGGGATTTGTTTATCATGAATGAGGAGTATCTGCCGTCGTTGGCTGTGGATGCCCGTATTCAGGGGCCTGGCGGGAGTTGTGGGGATGTTGGGATGAACGGTCTGGCGGGGCGGGAAAGAGGTGTCCGATTGGGCTTGACACCCCCGGCTAAAGTATTATATTTAAACGCCGAATAACGATAGGGCCTTGTTCCGGTCAGAAATTTATACTTGGCGGGAACAATTTCCAGCAAACTACATTGTAGAGGGCACAGTAGAGCAAAAAAAAATGCGAATGAGTGATTTTTCCTCTTGACAAGGGGGGGAAAGGTGTTTATACTCTGCATCTGCTTGTGATGTACGAGCAGGAAAGTTTGTGACTGATCTTTGAAAACTGAATAGTAAGCACCGAGCCTAACGAACCAAATGTAACGTTTGATGTGGATTTCAGCATGTCTTTGGCATGCGTGAGATCGTCAATTTTCTGAATAACGAAGCGTTTCGCAGGAAACGGTCTTCGTGATTATCAAGAGTGACAATAGTTACTTTTAATATTTACGGAGAGTTTGATCCTGGCTCAGAACGAACGCTGGCGGCGGGCTTAATACATGCAAGTCGAACGAGAAAGTCTGGCTTCGGCTGGACGAGTAAAGTGGCGAACGGGTGAGTAACACGTGGGTAATCTGCCCTCGGGTTTGGGATAAGCCCTCGAAAGGGGGTCTAATACCGAATAATATCTTTGGATGGCATCTTCCGAAGATCAAAGGTGGGGTAACCTACCGCTTGAGGATGAACCCGCGCTCCATTAGCTTGTTGGCGGGGTAACGGCCCACCAAGGCAGTGATGGATAGCCGGCCTGAGAGGGTGATCGGCCACACTGGGACTGAGATACGGCCCAGACTCCTACGGGAGGCAGCAGTAGGGAATATTGCGCAATGGACGAAAGTCTGACGCAGCCACGCCGCGTGGATGATGAAGCTTTTTGGAGTGTAAAATCCTGTCAGTGGGGAAGAACCGGTCAGGGAGTAACTGCCCTGATCCTGACGGTACCCGCAGAGGAAGTTCCGGCTAACTCCGTGCCAGCAGCCGCGGTAATACGGGGGGAACGAGCGTTGTTCGGATTTACTGGGCGTAAAGGGCGTGTAGGCGGATTTGCAAGTCAGATGTGAAAACCGGCGGCTTAACCACCGGCCTGCATCTGATACTGCTAATCTTGAGTATGGGAGAGGAAAGCGGAATTCCAGGTGTAGCGGTGACATGCGTAGATATCTGGAAGAACACCGGTGGCGAAGGCGGCTTTCTGGACCGATACTGACGCTGAGGCGCGAAAGCTAGGGGAGCAAACAGGATTAGATACCCTGGTAGTCCTAGCCGTAAACGATGGGTACTAGGTGTTGGAGGTATCGACCCCTCCAGTGCCGCAGCTAACGCATTAAGTACCCCGCCTGGGGAGTACGATCGCAAGGTTGAAACTCAAAAGAATTGACGGGTCCCCGCACAAGCGGTGGAGTATGTGGTTCAATTCGAGGCAACGCGAAGAACCTTACCTGGGTTTGACATGTACCGGATCGCGTCTGAAAGGACGTTTTCCCTTCGGGGACCGGTATACAGGTGCTGCATGGCTGTCGTCAGCTCGTGCCGTGAGGTGTTGGGTTAAGTCCCGCAACGAGCGCAACCCCCGCCCTTAGTTGCCATCAGGTAATGCTGGGAACTCTAAGGGGACTGCTAGTGATAAGCTGGAGGAAGGTGGGGATGATGTCAAGTCATCATGGCCCTTACACCCAGGGCTACACACGTACTACAATGGTCGGTACAGAGGGCTGCAAGACCGCGAGGTGGAGCTAATCCCGAAAACCGGCCTCAGTTCAGATTGGAGTCTGCAACTCGACTCCATGAAGGCGGAATCGCTAGTAATCGCAGATCAGCATGCTGCGGTGAATACGTTCCCGGGGATTGTACACACCGCCCGTCAAGCCACGGAAGTTGGGAGCACCCGAAGTCGTTTGCCTAACCGCAAGGAAGGCGGCGCCTAAGGTGAAACCGATGACTGGGGCTAAGTCGTAACAAGGTAGCCGTAGCGGAAGCTGCGGCTGGATCACCTCCTTTCTAAGGAGTAGGTGTCGTGTCACTACAAGGAGGCACGACAACCGAGGTCGACCGTCAAACGAACCGGCTCGATAGCCGGTGCTTACTATCAAATAAATTTTTGGGCCAGGCGGTGTTAAACCATGCATCGGGCCTATAGCTCAGTTGGTTAGAGCGCGCGCCTGATAAGCGCGAGGTCGGTGGTTCAACTCCACCTAGGCCCAATAATTACTCGGGGATGTAGCTCAGTTGGGAGAGCGGTGGCTTTGCAAGCCACAGGTCACCGGTTCGATCCCGGTCATCTCCAAAGAATGAACAAATTGTTCTTTGACAACTTCATACTTTGCGCGTGTCAACTGCTTCTGGTTGACGCGCGGGCATCTTCCAATAGGTTGCACAGGAATGCATCTTGGATAACTTGAGAGATTTCGATCAAGTTACTAAGGGCATGCGGTGGATGCCTTGGCACGAGAAGGCGATGAAGGACGTGGTAAGCTGCGATAAGCTTCGTCTAGGTGCAAACAACCTTTAAGACGGAGATTTCCGAATGGGGTAACCCATCCGCTTTTATCGGCGGATATCGGCTGCTGAATACATAGGCAGTCGAGGCGAACGAGGAGAACTGAAACATCTAAGTATCCTCAGGAAGAGAAAACAATCGTGATTCCCCCAGTAGCGGTGAGCGAAAAGGGAACAGCCCAAACCGGTTGGTACGTTAAAGCCTGCATGCGTTGTACTATCGGTGTTGTGGGAAACGGACGTGGTTCGAATGCAGTTGAGCCGGAAAGTTACAAAGTGACGATCTAGTTGAATGATCTGGAACGATCAGCGATACAGGGTGATAGCCCCGTAAACGAAAGGTCGGCGCCTTTCTAGGCCGTTCTCCCAAGTAGCTCGGGTTAAGTGGAGTCCCGTGTGAATCTGCCTGGACCATCAGGTAAGGCTAAATACTCTCTCGTGACCGATAGCGGACTAGTACCGTGAGGGAAAGGTGAAAAGAACCCCGGGAGGGGAGTGAAATAGTACCTGAAACCGTATGCCTACAAGCGGTCGGAGGAATGGCGTCTCTTCGGAGACTCCGGACTGACGGCGTGCCTATTGAATAATGATCCGACGAGTTACTTCTCTGTCGCAAGGATAAGCCAAACTCTGGCGCATCCGTAGCGAAAGCGAGTCTGAATAGGGCGATTTAGTGGCAGGGAGTAGACCCGAAGCCAGGTGATCTATGCATGGCCAGGATGAAATTTCGGTAAAACGAAATGGAGGTCCGAACGCACCAGCGTTGAAAAGCTGGGCGATGAGCTGTGCATAGGGGTGAAAGGCCAATCAAACCTGGAGATAGCTGGTTCTCCCCGAAATAGCTTTAGGGCTAGCCTCGAGTGAAGAGTAACGGGGGTAGAGCACTGAATGGGCTAGGGGCCCTACAAGGTTACCGACCCCAATCAAACTCCGAATACCGTTACTTGTTTCTCGGGAGTCAGGCAGTGTGGGATAAGCTTCATTGCCGAGAGGGAAACAACCCAGACCGCCAGCTAAGGTCCCTAAGTCATGCTAAGTGGTAAAGGAAGTGGAATTACCCAAACAGCTAGGATGTTGGCTTAGAAGCAGCCATCATTTAAAGAGTGCGTAACTGCTCACTAGTCTAGTGGTTCTGCGCCGAAAATTCACGGGACTATGCATGACACCGAAGCTGCGGACTTGTCTTTGACAAGTGGTAGGGGAGCATTCTGTGATGATTGAAGGCCATTCGTAAGAATGGTTGGACAGCACAGAAGAGATTATGTCGGAACGAGTAGCGATAAGGCAGGTGAGAATCCTGCCCACCGAAAGCCCAAGGTTTCCTGGGGAAGGTTCGTCCGCCCAGGGTTAGTCGGCCCCTAAGGCGAGGTCGAAAGGCGTAGCTGATGGGAAACAGGTTTAATATTCCTGTACCGGTAGAGTCACATTATTACCTATGGGGTGACGCAGAAGTGACGGTCAGTCCCGTGTTGGTTTACGGGATCTAAGCCTGTAGATGGGGAGCGCAGGCAAATCCACGCTCCTAACATCGAGAGGTGATGGGGAGGGCTTCGGCCCACAAACTGACCTTAAGCATGCTGCCAAGAAAAGCCTCTATGGGAGTTACTCTGCCGACCGTACCGTAAACCGCCACAGGTAGGCGAGGTGAATATCCTAAGGTGCGCGAGATAACCTATGTTAAGGAACTCGGCAAAATTACCCCGTAACTTCGGGATAAGGGGAGCCGCCGGTAGGTGAAACCACTCGCTGGTTGAGCCAAAAGCGGCCGCAGAGAAAAGGCCCTGATGACTGTTTACTAAAAACATATGTCTCTGCTAAGCCTCAGAAGGCGATGTATAGGGACTGATACCTGCCCGGTGCTGGAAGGTTAAGAGGAGAGGTCATTCGCTTCGGCGGAGAAGCTTTGAATCGAAGCCCCAGTAAACGGCGGCCGTAACTATAACGGTCCTAAGGTAGCGAAATTCCTTGTCGGGTAAGTTCCGACCTGCACGAATGGTATAACAATTGGGGCACTGTCTCAACATAGGACTCGGCGAAACTGTAGCAGCGGTGAAGATGCCGCTTACCCGTATCGGGACGGAAAGACCCCGTGAACCTTTACTATAACCTGGCATTGGTATTTGGTACAGCATGTGTAGGATAGGTGGGAGGCTTTGAAGCCGGTCCGCTAGGATCGGTGGAGCCACCGTTGAAATACCACCCTTGTTTTATCGGATATCTAACCTTCAGCCTTGAATCAGGCTGGGGAACAGTGCCAGGCGGGTAGTTTAACTGGGGCGGTTGCCTCCCAAAGAGTAACGGAGGCGCACAAAGGTTCCCTCAAGCCGGATGGTAATCGGCTGTAGAGTGTAAAGGTACAAGGGAGCTTAACTGCGAGACCTACAAGTCGAGCAGGTGCGAAAGCAGGTCTTAGTGATCCGGCGGTTGTGAATGGAAATGCCGTCGCTTAACGGATAAAAGGTACTCCGGGGATAACAGGCTGATCCCATCCGAGAGTCCAAATCGACGATGGGGTTTGGCACCTCGATGTCGGCTCATCGCATCCTGGGGCTGGAGAAGGTCCCAAGGGTTTGGCTGTTCGCCAATTAAAGCGGTACGTGAGCTGGGTTTAGAACGTCGTGAGACAGTTCGGTCCCTATCTGATACGGGCGCAGGATACTTGAGGGGATCTGACCTTAGTACGAGAGGACCAGGTTGGACCGACCGCCAGTGCACCTGTTGTCGCGCCAGCGGCACCGCAGGGTAGCTGCGTCGGGAAGGGATAAGCGCTGAAAGCATATAAGCGCCAAGCCCACCCCAAGACTAGGTATCCCGTTGCGTAAGCAACCTGAAGGCTCCTGGAAGAACACCAGGTTGATAGGTCACAGATGTAAGCACAGTAATGTGTTGAGTCGAGTGATACTAATAAGCCGTGAGGCTTGATCGATTAAAATTTCTCCTTACCGGTTAACCACGATCGTTCCGTGCAACCTATTGAGAGATGTCCGCGCCAGCGCAAATATGAATTGTCACAAATTTTCCGGTGGCAATGGTGGAGGGGCCACACCTGTTCCCATTTCGAACACAGTAGTTAAGCCCTCTAACGTCGATGGTACTGCCTGGGAGATCAGGTGGGAGAGTAGAAAGCTGCCGGGTTTAATTAAAAGCCCTTTGGTTCACGCCAAAGGGCTTTTTTATGTGGATATAATTGAGTGAGGAAATCACAACCTCGATTGGCAGTATTTTCGTGGAAAACTTCGCAATTTGAGGTATGGTGAGCAGATCGGGAAAGTCTAAAAGGCTTAAACCAAGATTTCTAGCACTCATTCTCCAATTCTTGTATTAAAGGAATTGTCAAATCAATGATCTGTTGACCAATATTGCCCACTGTCTTAAGATGGGTTTGAATATTGCCGACAAGCAATTTGCGATTACATTCAACAATTGATGGATTAAAAGACATATCCATATCTACCCAATATCTTTCAACCTCTTGATTATACTGATCTATATACAAGAGAAATTTAAACACGCCTTGTTGATGCATTGTAGAAAGACAGGATACTTGGTGTAAGTGTGATCGCAGAAATGGAGTAGTGTAACTCTTAAGTCCGCAAGAGATGTGTTTACCCTTCCGTTCTTCAGCGATGATTTCAATAGACTTGGAATCTATTTTTCTCGTAATACCTGAAAAATTAGCAAATTTGCTATTTTCATAGCCTTTGTATGCATTGAATATTTCAGCATATTTCATCATGTTCTTATTCTTTACATCACCAGTATCAAACATACTAAGAATAACAACACCGGTCATCTGAACCTGTATTTCATATAACTCGTTTTTCAGTAAGTTGACAAAGGCCTTACAAGCTGATTGATGCCTTCTCTTATCTGTAAGTTTCATTTGTATTAGACCTAACGCCCAACCAAACAAAATGGCTAGAAATGTTATTATGTAATCCATTTTCCTATTCCATATAATAGAAATATTTTATTCAGCACTGGTGGACCACCTTTTAGGTGGGTTTTATGTAATGCTATTTGTAAATTCCACTCCTAACCCCTTTAACTGATTATTTCCCTTACTTCTGTTCGTAATTGCGGCTTCTCAGCCTATGATAGCTTCAATTTAGCCCAATTTCACCACCAAAGCAATGGTAAAATCAAATCCGGGCCTTATGTAGGAGGTATGAGGTGAACAATATGGTAATGTTAAAAAAGAGGTTCGGGTGGCCCGGCCATAGGGTGGGCCACCTTGGCAGAGACAGATGACTGCCATTTTATTATCAAAAGCTGTCCGGGGCGATAGTAACTAATACAGATAAAAGCATCTTGACTTTTTAAGATGGACTTACTATCCTTTAATAGGATTATCATGATGTAAATTCATGGTTTGATTGTCATATTTGTTATCAATTGCCAAACATAAATTAAGCCAAGAGATCGTTTAGTAGGTTAAACTATAATAACAGCGGGAGGGCATTATGTTATCCGAAAATGCAATGAATGTAGCTCGATCTATATTTAAGTGGGTTTGTTTTGGGGTTATAATCGCACCAAGCATCATAACTACTTTTCTTTCCTGCTCGTCGTCTTCCTCACCATCTTCCAGTCCTGAGATTAGATATATGCAATTGAGTGAGGGATCGAGGGAATACGACATTACAATTATGTCTACTACTAATTGGAATGGTGTGTTTTATGAAGGAGATACTGATTACGTCGATAACCAAACATTAATATTTGGAGGAATCTCCGTATCTGGTGGACATACATATTATAATATTCATTCATTGGATTCAATCTTATTAGATGCCTATGGGAACACTGAGGAGTATTTTTCGGTTTCTGGTTTATTTGTGCAAATGAACCAAGGCGTATATTTCATAGGCAAAGGTTTGGGCAAGGAAGATATTCTAACTGCTGAATCCGATTTGCGGCATTCCTATTGTGAAGTAGACATTCCACTTATTACATCTATAGATACAGTTCTTTTTCTAAAGTCCCCATTGGGTGAAGTAGGCGACAGATGGCTATACCGTGAAGAAGTTGGCAATTGGTCAATATATAAAGAATATATGGGGGATACTATTATAACAACAGAATCAAGTAATGACTCTCACCATGCCTGGATTATTGAGTGGCAATTCGATATGGATTATGATGGGAGCCTTGATGATTTTATCGAATGTAGGGAATATTACTCGAGGGATGGTCTCATTAGAAGAGAAACTAAATGCCACAGCTCCGAAACAACGGAGATAGAGGGACAACCGCTTTTAATAGATTATTATTATACTCGTATTACCCAGCTTGATTAAGTCTCTTTGGCAGTGCAAATTTAGGTGTCGAAATCCGTAAGCATCCCTGTCACATAGACAAATCAAGTGTACAAATACCATACCTCATTGGCTTGACTGCCCCAACTTTCGGGTGGCTTTCATATTGATCTCCTCCAATTTCACTACCAATGCAATGGTAAAATCATATCCGGGCCTTATGTAGGAGGTATGAGGTGAACAATATGGTAATGTTAAAAAATAGGTCCGGGTGGCCCAATCCTTCAGGATTGGGATTTTGCTTTTATCTGTCATTGCGAGGAGCGAACGCGACGAAGCAATCTCCACCGTACATTTTCACCACCAAATCACTACCACTAAACTTAAAAATGAGCATTCGAACCCAAACTTGTGATGCGAATGTGATTCCACCCGCAATCTCAATACAAAACCACTACCACAAAACTCAAAAATGGGAAAACTCCACCATATCCATGCCCAACACCTGTCATTGCAAAAAACGCCGGCGACTATGCAATCTCCGCCAAATCCATGCCCCGTACCTGTCATTGCGAGGAGCGTCAGCGACGAAGCAATCTCCACCAACCACCCCCAAAAAATATTTTCAAAACACAATCCAGACCCATTTTCAATTCACGTCACCACCCTGTCGTACATCATCTTATGCCGAATTTCACCCCGCCCGAACTCGTCGCTTGTACCCGGGGTCCCAGACCTGTCTTTGCGAAAAGCGAACGCGACCCTGCAACCTCCACCGCCCCGACCCGAAAAAAAAACGAAAACGCAAAGCAAACCCATTTTATAATTGGAATAACCATATGCGGGATATATATATAAATGACATTGGCAGGTTCTGTAAACTTCTCATATCCCGGATGGGATTTGAACTGCTTTTATCACCGAAAGATTTGCCCCCTTATGGGCACCATTGTTATAAAAAGCAGACCTTACTATTTTCGGAGAACGATCATGAAAAAAAACGCTGGAATCTTAAGCCTTGTTATGGTATTCATAATCATCTTTGCTGGTTATGGATGCGGGGGCGCCGAGGGAGAAAAACAGATGGAAAACATGTCCGATACATCGGGAACATTGGAAGATATCATCTTTGCGGCGTATGCTGAATCCGATGACGCCATGACTCATGTGCTGTATCTGGCCGAAAGCATCCGCGAATTCGGCGGCAGATATAAAAATGCCCCGATCTGGATTTATATCCCGAACGGGTTCACTGCCAAAGATACGTCCATCGCCGGCCGCCTCGCGGATATGGGCGCTGAAATCAAAACCGGCCACATACCCGACGATGCCGGGTGGTTCTATTATGCCGGAAAAACCTTCGCTTCCGGCCAGGCCGAGGCCGACGCGGAAAACATGGCCGAGGTACTGGTATGGATGGACGAGGATACCATTGTCCTCCGCGAACCGGTCGACCTGATGTTGAAAAAGGGCATCAATTTCGCCTATCGGCCGGTGATGCACAACCGTTCGGGGACACTCTACGGACAACCGACCGATGATTTCTGGGGACGTATTTATACGTTGCTGGAACTTGACCCGGACCAGCAGTTTGCGATGGTGACTCCGGCCGATCGCCAGACTATCCGCGCTTATTTCAATGCCGGAATTTTGGTGGTGCGGCCAGAATTCGGCATCCTGCGCGGCTGGGGGGAGAGCTTTAAAACCTTATACCGCGATTCGAGCCTGGCGCAGATGTGCCGCGACAATGTCGAGAAGCGGATCTTTCTGCATCAAACCGCGCTGGTCGGGCCGGTCATGCATACGTTCAAAAAAGAACAGATGATCGAGCTTTCGGGGCGGTATAATTATCCGATCTTCTTCAAGAAAATGTATGATGCGGAAAAAGAATTCGATGACATCTCCGAAATCGTCACCCTTCGCTATGATTATTATTTCCATGATCCCGATCCCGACTGGGCCGAACAACTCACCGGCCCGGAGAACGTGATCGCCTGGATGAAGGCGCGACTGGGCAAAAAGTAGCCCGATTTGCAATCTCATGTAACGGCAGGTATCGTCTGATCCTGCCGTTCTTGTATTTCTGTCATTCTAAGCGGCGGAATCGCATAAAATCAATAGCGGACAAATAAGGTCACGTATGTGGAGAATACCGTTGACCATTCCGCCCGGCATAGGTATATTATGCCAGATCAATACTCCTGAGTCTGAGATCGTTTTCAAGAGAACATAGAACTTTGCAATTCCGCACTATTTTACCGCACTGAATGGGATTGGGACATGAGCGCATACAGCACTGCATCCTTGAATCTTAGCTTAAGCCTTATATTATATCCAATCCGCCCTCCCCCGGGGAGATTTTATTTTCAACAGGTAATGCAACTAATCCATTCAAGGAGGGAGTAACATGACTGCATCGAGAAATGGCGTGAGATGTCTTGTATTTATTGCCGGTATGTTTTTTCTGATATTATCTGCAACTGCTAATCTTGCCGCGCAAACCTCTACTACTATCGAAGAAATGAATTATGATTTGAATAATTGGGTGGGAGTATATGTGCAGGTATCAGGTGTCGTGAATATTAATGGCTCTACAATTGAGCTATGGATTGATGGCGATGAGCCATTAATCAAGAATCGATACGACTGGATAAAGCACATTGTCCTGACAGATGGCGGCGCTTTACCGCCTGATATTGATTTGTACCAGGGTGATTCCATTCAAGTAACGGGGATAGTGACAACGTTTCTTTTTGAGGAATATAGTACATTCGATGATGCCTATATCGCGAATATCAGTGTTGACGATTTTACGGTCTTGAGCAAGGCGCTGGAAAAACCGGAAATACAAGAATACGATTATTATGATGACTATGAAGGTTTTAAAGCCGCCGGTGATGAATGTAAATTCGCAATACTGATTGGCGGATATGATCAGTTTTACAAGGATCTTGTAGATAAATACAATAAAAAGACAACAAAAATGGGAGTGTTGCCGCAAAATATAATTGTGCTGATGCCACAGGCCCATGGTATACCGGCTGGTAACGAGTCCGGCGGTAGTTTCACAACCGGAGGACATTACCCCTGCACACCCGAAAATATTGATAAGGCAATTGAGTATATAAAATCACAAATGCAGTTACACAACTGCAACACAGCAGGAAAAAAAGCTGAGTTGCAGATACACGCATCCAGTCATGGCAGCGGGTACCATAATGAGACCTTTCAAGCGGGTCGTTTTAATAGAGAAGGATATCGAGGCGGTCGATTGGATAAAGAACCTTGTAAGGATGAAGATTTAAAATATAACGAAAATAATCTTCGTTTTGAGAATTCAGCCGGAACACGTGATATCGACAATGATGGCACCCCGGATCTTATCTGGGGTGAGAAGAATGGCAGACGGCAGCTGTCGCATATAGATAAACACGGGAATACCATACCGGTTGGTTCAGATACCAATGGTGACGGATTCATTGACAATAAAGATTCGGACTGGCAGGCGCCCGATCTGGACGATAGCGGCGATATAAGCGATGTTGCTTTTGATGACATTTTGGCTTTGGGTAATAAGAAGGTTATCAGTGATGATGAGATGAGGGAGAAAATCAATGATCTGACAAAAACCGGTTTGATCAGCCCGGCCAACATTCGTGTCGAGTTGGATCATTGTTTTAGCGGGAGTTTTGTTGATGATTTAAAGGGTTGTGTTGCCGAACTGGCTACGGCCTGTAAGCCGATAGAATATTCGTTTGCATTGAAGGATCAGAGTGCGTATTTCGAAACGCCATTTATGGAGGAAATAGCAAATGGCAAAACCTGGAAAGAGGCATATGAGAAGGCAAAGAAGGCAGTTCCTGCAATAGTCCAGGGTCCTCAATACACGGCCATACCCACTATCTATGATAATACTACCAATAACACCAATCTGGTATTCCACTGGACCAAGGATAATGCTGTTTTGATGTGCTCGTGGTGGTTGCGGTACAAAATCGAAGGATCAACAAAGTGGGTCGACCGCCAGGTGGCAGGAGAGATCAATGTTTGGCGCGATTTCCCGGAACTGAAGGGAAAAAAGGTTGCGTTTCGATTCTATCCGCCGGACGGCGCCACTGATTGGAAGCAGACTATTACCAGTAAACATGGGAACACGATAGTAACGGCTGGCAATATTGACACTGGTAGTCCCTGGCATTTTAATGAATTCACTGAATTGCCTGACGTGGAATGGCGTATACCGGACATTGCCCCCAGTTCCGTCGTTGATAGCACTGCAACGCTTTATACCTTTGTTAATCTGGAAGAATACTATAATGCCAATCCCTTTGGGTTCCTTGACGGCGATTGGGAAGTGGGGCAGACTTTGTCACAACTCGGTATCGACATAATTGATGGTCAGATTCCGGGAATTGAAGGGATTTATTGGGCAAGCACTGATTTTATCTTCGATGCTGGTTCGGAATGGGGGTTTATCCCCGAAGGTGGGTCCGAAGCGTTATTCAATACCGATGAATCTTTGGATCCCCTGGTTATTCTTGCACAACATACCAATGTCGTTTCCGAAGTGGTTATGCCATCTCCGGAAATATCAATCAACAAGAACGAGGATGTGTTACAGGGGCATTATACCTGTGTTCCGATTGTTATGGAAAACTCTCAACTAGAGATGGGCGCCTTTGATTTCCTGATCGCTTATGATGCCTCCGCGCTGGCGTTTGCCGAAGCTGAACAGGGACAATTACTCGAAGACTGCGACTGGGAATACTTCACCTATCGACATGGTGTCATGGGTAACTGCGGCGAAGATTACTGTCCATCGGGCCTTATGCGCATCATCGCCATGGCGGAAACCAATGACGGGTCGAATCACCCGTCCTGTAATGGTCCCGAGAGCTCCGACCAGGCCGAACTGGCGAAGTTGACGTTTTTGGTCTCGAATGACCGCACCCTCGAATGCATGTATGTCCCGATTCGGTTCTTCTGGAATGACTGCGGCGATAATGTCATCTCCAGCGTGGATGGCAACATCGCCTATATCGATCGGGCGGTGTACGATTTCACCGAAAATCTTATCTGGGACGAAGAGGACGATGACGAATTTCCCGAAACTGACCGCATCCCGTATGTCGGGGCACCCGATGATTGTCTGAATACCGATCCGGAGAAACCATCACCGGTGCGTTTTATCGACTTTGTCAACGGCGGCGTCGATATCATTTGTGCCGACTCCATCGATGCTCGTGGTGACATTAACCTCAATGGCGTCGCGCATGAGGTTGCGGACGCGACGGTCTTCGTGAATTATTTCATTTACGGTATGAATGCCTTTACGGTGAATGCGGAGGGACAGATCGCGGCTTCGGATGTCAACGCCGATGGGATCCCGCTGTCGGTTGCCGATCTGACCTATCTGATTCGAATTATCGTCGGTGATGCCCTCCCGTATGCCAAACTTACTTCAGCCGTTGCCGAAGTGACCTGGCAGGATGGGATTCTCGCGGTTGATACCGAAATCGGAGCCGCGCGTGTGATTTGCCGGGGAGAGGTCGTTCCCGTCCTGGCGGCGGAAAATATGGACATGAAATATGCCTATAACAGCGACGACGATCTTACGTCAATCCTGGTTTACAGCATGGAAAAGGATCACCGGTTCAGTGGTGAATTCCTGCGTATTGACGGTGACCTGGTGGATATTGAACTGGCCACCTATGAAGGTTCCGTGGTGCGATTGGCGTCGGTGTTGATCCCGACCACATTTATGTTGTACCAGAATTACCCCAATCCGTTCAATCCGAATACCGATATCGCTTTTTATCTGCCGAAGGCCGCGAATGCGACACTCGAGATATTCAACGTCGCCGGTCAAAAGGTGGCGACCCTGGTCGATGAACGGCTGCAAACGGGTAAACATACGTATCGCTGGGACGGTACCAATGCCGCCAGCGGCGTATATTTCTATCGATTAACGGCGGGTGAGTTTGTCTCATCGCGCAAGATGATGCTTCTAAAATAGCGCTATACTGCTGTGGGGCGGGCGTGTCTTATGCCCGCCCCTTTCTTTATGCAATTCTTAATATAAATGTCATAAGTGGTTCATTATCATTCGATTGAGATGCTCAGGTGCTCAAGTATGCGGGCGACCATGCGCTCCACCGGTTCGACGTTTTCAAGCTCGATGACCCGGCACGGAAGGCGCTGAATCCAGGCCTCATGGCGTTTGCGACTGCGAGTTTCCTCGTCGGCGGTATCATAGAGCGCCGCCCAGACCAGAAGATCGCGATGTTGCTGATACATGGCGCCCCTCGGCATTAGGGCGGTTGCGCCAAATCGCGCCAGTTCGCGAGCGCGAAGGCGTTGCAGGCGAGTCTCGGTCGGCGCATGAATAAAAATCGCGGTATCGATCAATGGGATCAGCGGTTCACCCCAGTTGGCGATACAGCCTGAAAAAACACAGGTTTTGTGCGCTTCGAGGTCCTGTCGCAACAGGGCCAAACGCGCCGCTTTGCTTCGAATCTCACAATATGGGGGATTGGTGAGAATCCAGAAATAGTCATCAACATCAAGATAACGATATGACAACCGCTCGGCCAGCTGCAATGCCAGCGTGGTCGTCCCCGACCCGGAGGCGCCGAAAATGTGAATACGATTTGTCATTTTTGTTTTTTTGTCATGAATACCATATATATAGCTTATGGATAAATAACCAAAGCAAATAATGAGGTGCGGAAATCATGAATCTACTTGTCGGCATTATCGGGATGGTTCTGCTATTGACCGGTTTTGCTCTGAATATCTTCAAAATTAAACGCGAAAACACCTTCACCTATATTGTCCTGAATATTCTCGGTGGGGGATTGTCGATTTTTTATGCCGTCGCGCTTGACGCCGTTCCTTTCATTATTCTTGAAACCATCTGGACCATATTTGCGATATATAAACTGTTTGCCGTTTATTTGGAAAGACGTGTCAGGACCGGAGTATGAAAGATAATAATATGATCAGTAAGAAAATCATGCCGCCGACCTTTTTCTACATATATATCATGTTGGCGGTCGCTTTGCATTTTGTCGTTCCGATCAAGCAGTTGATCGTCGGGCCTTATCGTTTGCTCGGAGTGATTCCCATCCTGTTCGGTCTCTGGCTGAACCTCTGGGCTGATCAACTTTTCAAGAAGCTGAAAACCACGGTCAAGCCGTTTGAGAAATCCACGACCTTTATTGACGAGGGACCGTTTCGGTTTACCCGCAATCCGATGTATGTGGGAATGACCGCGGCGCTGGTTGGGGTGGCGATTATCCTCGGTTCGGTATTGGTTTTCCTGATCCCAATACTGTTTGCAGTGCATATGCATCGTGCGTATATCGTCCACGAGGAGACGGCGCTGGCGGAAATCTTCGGTCGGGGTTTCACCGATTATTGCGGGCGCGTGCGACGCTGGCTGTGAGTGATAATGACTTAGATTATGCATAAAAAAGGCGGCACCTGCCTGATGCCGCCCGTCATATATTGCATATTGGGGTGATTTAGAAGAATGAATATCCCGCCAGGATGTTGATCGCCGCGTTGCGTTCGTTGGGGGTGTCCATACCCTCGGGAAGAAAGTCGTCGCTATAACTTGCCACAACGGACAATCCTATGATGTACCTTGCCTCAAAAAATATCTTGCCGGTTCCCATTCTGTGGTCAACACCGGCTCCCAATACCAATCCCCAGTCGACCCCTTTGTAGTTGGCATCGATATCGGTTTTGGTATCAATGGTTTCCCATTCTTCAGTTTCGTCATTATAGGTATCACCAGAAAATTCAGATTTGGCGTAAATATTCACGGCCATTGATGGGCCAACTAGAAGGTAGGGGCGTAATTTGCTTCCGGTCGGGAATGACGCTCGTAAAAGTACTGGGAATTCAAGGTACTGCAGTCGATATTCGAGTGTTCCGTTAAGACTAACATCGTTGCGCTCCACCTTGGCACCGCGAGAAGTATATAGTATTTCTGGCTGGACTGCGATATTTTTATACAACGGTGCGGTCATAAAAAAACCCAACACAATCGTGTTGCGACTTTCATAATCATAATTGCCGCGTTTAGTTGCAGTGTTGGCAATTGTATCAAGATCATAGAATTTGAACTCATCGGTGAAATTGACGATACCCAGTCCGACTTTGAATCCCATGCCGTCAAGATGATACAGGTCGTTTTCCGGCAATACCGGGGCGTACTTTTCGTTTAGGTCCTGGGCGCGAATTCCCGGGAGCAATAACAGGATAAAAGCCAGAACGAACAGACTCCCCCTAATATGTGCGGGATGAAAAAAAGTAACCATTGTGGTTCTCCTCATTATGACCGATTATTTTGATTACATGCTTTAACAGAATATTGCATTGTCTCACTCGTGATTCTAAAAAAGCGCAACAAACCTTTAAAGTCAATACGAGGATATCGGTAGACGGGTTTCGATGGGATTGCGGATTATTGTATGGGGGTGATTACGAGCGCACCAGCAGTTGTTTTAACCGTCGCAATACCGGTGACTTTTTCATCTTGATCCAGGCTCGTCGCGGCACGGCTTCCATCCAGGTAGCGGTCAACCCTTTCGGATACAGATACACGTTGTAATATCGGCGCGATTGCATTTTCCAGTTGCCGTGCCAGTTCATGTCGGTCAGGCAGTTGATTTCTGTGATAGTGCTTGATTGGCAGGCCCGTTCCACCTGCTGTTCAAACAGGTAATTGCCCGGCGAATAATACGCGAAATCTTCGTCATAGGCGATTTTGTTGATTACCAGTGTGTCATCCATCCGGAACGCCAAATGTCCCGCTAGTAGTTTGTCTTCCGTTTTCAGGTAGTGCCATTCCAGCCAGCCGGTATCCGCCAGGCGTCGGGTCAGGGTTTGATAAAACCGTTGTAGTTTAGGTGAAAGCATGATTGCCGATCCAGCGCGCCCCTTCCAGCCCGACGCCTCCAGTATCAGGAAGCGCTCCAGGTCGGCATCGGTGGAATCATGCCCGGAGACAACCGATGTTCTGACCTGCTTCAACTCCGACAGATGTTTGGCCGCGCGTTTCAGGTTTCTTTTGAAATTGGAACTAAAATGGGAATGAAAATCGGCAAAAGCGCCATCGGTCTTGATGTATGAACCTAAGCCGTCAAATTCCCGCAATATTCGGCAGTGCGGGATTGTCGTTTCATCAAGTTTTACTGTAGGCGAGTGGTCAGGGAGACGTCGCAATTCGAGACAACACCATGAGGGGCAGTGTTTTTCAATGGCCTCTATGAAACGTGGAATGAGGATCGGTTCCAAACCATTATATATTAGAAAATCAATCGAGATGGTGTGCATATCAAACGGGGTTCGCAGATAGGTTTTCGTGACGCCGGGGAAATGCCGGTGGCGCTCGATGATTGGCAGGACTCCCACCAATTGACTGCCCGCCAGGGCCAGGAGACAAAACCACGATTCCCTGGGGTGCAGGCGGTGTTTCAGAAATGAGGAAACCCAAGCGTGGGACAACATGGGTAGACGGTGCGGTGAAGCAAACGCCAGTCCATTCCATGCCTCGGCATATGGCTCCAAATCCGTGACCGATCTCGCGACGGCGATTGTCAGATCGTCAATGCCGATATGTAAACGGCCTAGAAGACTAGTCGCGCGTGCCCGTGCGGTATGCCTCTCGGTGTCAGATAATCTCAGCTGTCTGTCTTTCATGCCTGTTCAACCCATATCATGCAAGCAATCCGATGATGCGGCCTTTTCCTTGGCTTACTCTCAATGACATGGGCCGGATTGTTCCATTAATCCATGCATCCATGGCCTGCGGTTAAAATATTGGTCTTCTTCCACGGTATCAACAAAAACTAATGCTATAATTGATGCCTTATTATTATCGGCATTTGCCCCGGATTTTATTCAAATCGTTATTGTGGAATGGCATATAATTATTGATATTGTGCCTGCTTTTGGTGGGGAATCTGAACATGAATGAACAAATGTTGATCGGTCTTGCCAGTATTATCGTTCTGGGCATTGTGGCGCAGTGGGTGGCTTGGCGGCTTCATATCCCGGCGATCTTGCTACTTTTGATCTTTGGCGTTATTGCCGGACCAATCACCGGTGTGCTCAATCCCGACCTGCTGTTCGGCGAATTGCTGTTCCCGCTGGTATCTGTGTCGGTGGCGATTATTCTGTTCGAGGGAGGGTTGAGCCTGAAAATCAGCGAACTTCGCCAGGTCGGTGGCGTGGTTACCAGGCTGATAACCGTTGGTATTCTGATCACCTGGATTCTGGCCGCGCTGGCGGCGATTCTCATTGCCGGGATTCCAACCGCTCCCGCCATCCTGCTGGGGGCGGTGCTGGTAGTGTCCGGACCGACCGTCATTGTGCCCCTACTACGGCAGGTGCGCCCGACCGGCAAGGTCAGCTCGATTGTCAAATGGGAAGGGATTGTCAATGATCCCATCGGCGCCATTCTGGCGGTGCTGGTGTTTGAGATCATCCTGGCTGGCAATATGGAACAGGGAACGACCGTGGCCATTATCGGTGTGACCAAGGCGCTGATACTGGGAACGCTCAGCGGTGTGGCCGCCGCCGGTATCATGGTGTTACTGTTAAAACGCTATCTCATCCCGGATTTTCTGCAAAATCCGTTTTCACTCATGCTGGTGGTGATTAGTTATGCCGCCGCCAATGAACTTCAGCCCGAATCTGGACTGCTGGCAGTTACCGTAATGGGGATCGCACTGGCCAATCAGAAATATGTTTCGATTCGCCATATTTTGGAATTCAAGGAAAACCTGCGGGTCCTGCTGATATCAAGCCTGTTTATTATTCTGGCGGCCCAGTTGAGCGTGGAACAATTGGCCTTGTTCAAGGGTGCCAACTGGTTGTTTGTGGCGGCGCTTATTCTGATCGTCCGTCCCATGGCAACATTCCTGTCTACATTAGGATCCAATCTAACCGGGAAAGAACGGATTTTCGTCGGATGGATGGCACCGCGCGGTATTGTTGCCGCCGCGGTGGTATCGGTGTTTGCCATTCGCATGGCCGAGATCGGTGTCCCGGGATGTGATCAACTGGTGCCACTGACATTCCAGGTAATTATCGGTACCGTCGCGGTGTACGGCCTGACCTCGGCACCATTGGCGCGCAGGTTGAAGCTGGCCCGACCTAATCCCCAGGGTATATTATTCGCCGGGGCGCATCCGTTGGCAAGGTCAATTGCCCGGATTCTCAGAGATGAGGGCTTTCCCAGCGCCCTGATCGACACTAACTGGGGCAATGTGGCCAGCGCCCGTAAAAACGGATGTCTCGCATATTACGCCAATGTGCTGTCTGAAAATGCCCTGCATGACATTCCGCTGGACGGTATTGGTCGCCTGTTGGCACTTACGCCCAACGAAGAGGTCAACTCGCTGGCGGCTTTGCATTATGTCGACCTGTTCGGGCGCTCCGAAGTCTACCAACTGCCGCCGTCATCGGTCGGCAAAAACGGCAAACAGGCGATGCCGCTTCACCTGCGGGGAAGATACCTGTTTGACGACGAGGCGACCTACGGTTATCTGATGGCTCGCCTGCAGGCGGGGAGTCTGGTCAAAAAGACCGATATTACCGATGAATATGACTATCATGCCTTCAAATCAATGTACGGCAACACGGCCCTGCCGCTGATGGTTATCACTGACGACCGTACGGTTAAAGTATTTACCGTCGAAAAACTTCCGGAACCAAAGCCGGGCGAGATTCTTATCAGTCTGGTCGACGCGCCACCGGAAAAACCCGGTGCGGCGAATCCAAACATATGAGATAATATTGTAAAGCCGCCTGGCCGTCGTGTCCGTGGTGTTCGCAAACCGTTTGGAGCTTGATGTAAGTCGTGTTACGCATGCATCTTATGCCGTATTGGTGGCAGGATAGGCGTTTTCTTTCTTGACAGCTACCGACATTCACCGCTATTATTCACACGGTAATATGCGATGGGATGGACTGACAATCGTTTGAAAAAGAGATTACACTTTTCTAATTTATATAACTCGATTTTGGTTACTGAAAGGAGGAATAGTAGCATGTGAATATTCTGTGCGTGCTTCCGCCGTATGATTAGGCCTGAGATGCACGCACTTGTGAATGACAAGTATGTTTGCCTGTAAGGACAAGGAGGAGAAATGAAACTGGCACGAATCACTCTGATGGTGCTGATGATAATGGGCTTGGCCGCTATCGCCGGCGCCGATGTCGTGGTGAAAAGCAAAATTGTCACCAATATCCTGGCGGCGGGGTCGACCGAAGTCATGCACACCGAATACATGAAAGCTGACCGCAGTTACGGCGAAAGCACAACCAAAATGACCGGCGGCATGATGGCCATGCTGGGCAACAAGGAACAGAAGTCGGTCGATATCACCCGCCTGGACAAGGGGCTTATCTGGACGTTGAACCCGAAGAAGAAAAACTATCGCGAGTTGAGCTTCGAGGAACTCAAGGTCAAATCTCCGAACAAACCGAAAGCCGGAGCGGGCGCCATGGGGGGCGGTACCGACCCCGAAAAGTATGAGTGGGATATCAAGGTCGATGAATTGGCCAACGAGGAAAAAGTCGGGGAGTATGCGTGCAAGGGTATGGTCGCCAAGGCCAAGGGGATTAACAAAGAAGATCCCGAGGATGTTGTGGTGGTTACCTACAAGCAGTGGTACACCGATAAGGTCCCGGGATTCAAAACTTATCAACAGTTTCAGGGGGCATTCGCCGAGCAACTGGGTTCCGACCAGTTTGGCGAACAGCGACGGCTGGCTAATATGCTGAGTATGTTTGGGGACAAGCTGGACGTGTTGATGGAGAAGATGAAGGAAATTGAGGGGGTACCGATGAAATCCACCATGCTGGTGGAACGGACCAGGGCTCCCTATCAGCCGGCGGAGGGCGAGGAAGAGGACCCGATGAAGGCTCAAATGCGTGCCATGCTGGGTGAACCGGAAAAAACCGAAAGCGGCATGTATAAAATCTTCTCGATTGAGTCGGAAGTCCTCAGCGTGGAAGAATCCTCGGTAGAGGCCGGGCAGTTTGAACTTCCCGAGGGCTACGAAGCCTTGAAATAATAACTACTATATTATTATTGATCCAGACCCGCCGTTATTGATATGGCGGGTTTTTTTTACAGCATTTCGATATAATCAAGCACGACGCGCGCCGAGTTGCGCGCGGCGACTTTGAAGAATTTATCCAGTTCCTCGCGCGCCGTTGCCGAACCGGACCCTCCGGCCAGATCCGATGCCGATCGAAAGACGATGTAGGGAACGCCGTTGGCGGTACAAACCTGTGCCACCGCCGCCGACTCCATGTCGGTGACTCTCGCCTCGAATGTGAATGACAGCCAGTGACGTTTGTTGCGATTGTCGATAAAGCTGTTGCCGCTGACCCCGGCTCCACCGACCAGCAAACTTGGCAAGCGTTCGCCGATTGCATCCAGCGCCGGGGCGGCCTCGGTCAGCGCTATGGCATGGGCAAACAGCGCGGAGTCAATCATAAAGCACGGGAAGGCAGTAATGCTGTCATGGGCCGCCGAATAGATTTCGATGGCACCCGGCTCAAAATCATTAGGACCATAATAGCCGTAATCATGCGTGATCCAGCGATCGCAAACGACGATGTCACCGATATGCACCGAGGTGTCGATCGCACCGGCGATGCCGGTAAAGATCACCCGCAGGGGATGATATCGGTCCAGTAGGGTCTGGGTGGTCATGGCGGCATTGGTCAGGCCAACTCCGGATTCCGCCAGGACAATATTCCGATCATAAATCGTCCCGATATGAACCGGCCGACCCAGAACGGTGTCGATTCGTTCTATGGCGATTTTGCGCGCAAGCAATTCTCCCTCGGCCGGGAAAGCATACAACACCAGGGTCGACTGCTTTGGCGCCCGATTGGCGGAGCACCCGAACCACAGTCCTGATGCCAGGATCAGGATGCAAAATATAAATGGGATGATTCTTGACAGATGATGTTTTGATGTATTCATGAACAACCTCGGGACATTACTATTATATGATATAAAAAATAAATACCCCCGCCAGGAATCGAACCTGGATTACCGGCTCCGGAGGCCGATGCGTTATCCGTTACACCACGGGGGCAAATTGTCATGATACCGGTGCCTTACAGCATGGCAAACTTACAACGAAACACCCCGCTTGTCAATCAATCTTTTCCGACGGTTTGGTATGGTGATTCCGATATTTCACACTTGACCTTGATCGCCGTTCTCCGTAGCTTATCATCTTTGGGAGTAGTTCACCTTGCTGGACTGGATTGCCGAACAAATAGTCCTTTATTGGGATATTTTCAAATATCTCATCCCGGCCGTTCCGTGGACGGCATTGATTACAATTACCTCATTTGCACTGGCGCTGGTACTTGGCATGATTGTCAGTGTCATCCGCCTCTGGAAAGTCCCGGTGCTCTCTTATTTAGCGGGAGTTTATGTCAATGTCATTCGTGGCGTCCCGTTGTTGGTGCACATATTTTTTATCTATTTTGGGCTGGGCAAATATCTTAATTTCGACCGTTTCACGGCAGGTGTCCTAGCGGTGGGAATTTGCTATTCGGCTTATCTGGCGGAGATTTTTCGCTCCGGGCTGGAGGCTATTTCACACGGGCAGTATGAAGCGGCTATGTCGCTTGGCATGACCCGTTTTCAGACCCTGCGCCATGTCGTGATTCCCCAGTCCCTGCGTATTGTCATCCCGCCGTCGGCCAATGAGTTTATCGCTTCGCTGAAAGATTCCTCGCTGGTGTCGATCATCGGCTTGCGGGAACTGACCCGCGCCGGGAGGGAGTATTACGCCCAATTCTTTACCGATTTTCAAACCTGGGTGCTGGTGGGCGTGCTGTATCTGGTCATGACACTGACTCTGACGCGGGTGGTGAAATATCTGGAACGACTGTATGCAGTCAAGGGCTTCGGGAGCCGAAAAACATGATCAAGGTCAAAAACTTAACCAGGAAATTCGGACCGGTTGTCGCCGTTGACGATGTCTCGTTCGACGTCGCGCGGGGTGAGGTGGTGGTCATCGTTGGTCCCTCAGGCTCCGGGAAATCGACACTGTTGAGGTGCCTGAATGCCCTTGAAGAGATCGATGCCGGTGAAATTTTAATTGATAATTTTATGATTGAAAAACGTCACAAAGATATACATCAGATACGGTTGGAAGTGGGAATGGTGTTTCAACAGTTTAACCTTTTCCCGCATCTGAAGGTTATAAAGAATGTCATGCTGGCGCAACGGGTGGTCCGGAAACGAAGCCGGGAAGAGGCCCGCGCCAAGGGTATGAACCTGCTGGAGCAGGTGGGCCTGACCGACAAAGTCGATGCCTACCCGGCCCAGCTTTCCGGGGGACAGAAGCAACGCGTGGCGATTGCGCGGGCGCTGGCGATGGACCCGAAGATTATGCTGTTTGACGAGGTGACTTCCGCGCTTGACCCGGAGATGATTGGTGAGGTGTTGGAAGCGATGAAGATGCTGGCGGCGAAGGGCATGACCATGATGGTGGTGTCACATGAACTTGGTTTTGCTCGAGAGGTGGCCGATCGGGTGCTGTTCATGGAAACCGGAAAAATTATTGAGAGCGGGCCACCGTCACAATTGTTCGATAATCCCCGGCAACAGAGAACTCGCGACTTCTTGAGCAAAGTATTATAAAGGGCACTATTATGAAGACCACTCTTTCTCTCGGTATCCTGGCAGTAATGATTATTGCTTCGGCGGCAATGGCTTCGGAGTTCCGTGTTGAACCGAGAAACCCCCGTATTGCCCTGCGCTTTGACAAGATGTTATTCTCCGCCACGGCCGACAATCCGGCCTCCATCTGGGTCTTCTTTACCGACAAGGAAGTTACCGACCGGGAATCTTATGACCAGGCGCTGTCTGCCGCCGCCAGCCGGTTCACCGAAGCCGCGCTGGAACGACGTCGCATGCGGACCGAGGAAGAAGGCGCGCTGGACTATTATGATATCCCGGTAAGCCAGACCTATATCCGGCAGGTTTCCGATTTGGGCCTTGACATAACCTCCGAATCCCGCTGGCTGAACGCCGTCTCCGGGTACGCTGACTATGAGACCATGCTCGATCTGGCCAGATTATCCTTTGTGGCCGAAATTCGCCCGGTTGCCCGAGGTGTTCGCCACCCGGAGCCGGAGGATTTGGGATCGTTGTACAAAGATATCCCCGATGCCGCGTCGCTGGATTCCACCGACTACGGGCCGTCGTATCATCAACTCAACATGATTAACGTTCAATTGATGCACCAGAATGGATATTCGGGGAAAGGTGAGAAGATCGCGATTTTTGACACCGGTTTTGAACTCGATCACCCTGCCTTCGACAGCATGAACTGGACCAATACATACAATTTTGTCGATGATAATGAAGATGTCAGCACCACGACGGACCACGGCACCTCGGTTCTGTCGATTGTCGGTGGATTTGCTCCGGGTGAGTTGATCGGGCCGGCCTTTGGCGCGGAATATATCCTGGCCAAGACCGAAAATATCTACGGCGAAGACACAACCGAAGAACGCTTCTGGATTGAAGCCGCCGAATGGGCCGATTCGCTTGGTGCAACGATTATTTCTTCATCGCTGGGATACCCGGACTGGTACACCTATGAGGACCTCGACGGTCGCACCGCGCCGATAACGGTCGCGGCCGATATCGCCGTCTCGCGCGGCATCGCCGTGTTCAATTCCGCCGGCAATGAACGTCAACGTGAATTTTACTATATCACCCCGCCGGCCGATGGATTCGGCGTGATGGCGATTGGTTCGGTCGATAGTCTGGGACAATTGGCCTTGTCATCTTCGGCCGGGCCGACCTATGATGGTCGTCTCAAACCGGAGGTGGTAGCCCGGGGGGTAGGTGTATATTCTGCCAATTATCTGGGCGGTTATCGCACTCGGTTCGGTACCTCCGCCGCCGCGCCACTCGCGGCCGGAGCCGCCGCGCTGATTCTGGAGGCCAACCGCAACTGGACCCCGATGCAGTTGCGTGAAGCCATGATGCGTTCCGGCGACCGTCACGAAAACCCCGACAATCTATACGGCCATGGCCTGTTTGACACGTTCAACGCCGCCGAGTTGTTTAAAATCGCGCCGATTGAACCGATTACCATCCGCGTCACGGAATATGTTCTTGTTCCGATTATAATTTCAAAACCTAACTGGTCGCTGGATGAAATCGACACGTTAACCCTGACGGCAGAAAATCTACCCGACAGCGCCGTTCTAATTACTACTCAGCTATATAACGGCTATTCCGAAATCGTCTACTGGGGCTGGCCGCAGGATTTGGGCTCTCACCCCGTCCGCCTGATACTCACGGCTGATATTGTCGATGTCGGAATCCTGGCCGATACCGCCGAATTCGTGCTTCGGGTCGTGGAAAATGTCGAAATTGCCGCCGGTCCGAACCCTTTCAGCGATTCGCTGACCATCTTTATCCACCCGGTTATGGCGGGTGAACCGACCGATATTTCAGTCCATACCATAAATGGGGAAAAAGTTTGGGACGCTTTTTCCGATACATATAATAGTAAGAATGGAACAGTGGTATGGGATGGAACCAATAATCAGGGGCGCGAAGTTGCTCCCGGTGTTTACTATATCGTTGTTCGGACATTATGGTCGGTTGAAACATTTAAGGTGTTTAAAAAGTAAGCATGACATCGGCGGTACGTGAACGACGAAAGAACAAAGCACAACTCACACAATGCGCCGTCTTTAAAGTCGATCGAAAAGGACGTTTTGTCTTTGTTGATGATCTGACGGAAAAGATCCTGGCCGCCAAATGTGAGGATTTGTACGTAAAAGACATTCAGGATTTTCTGGATGAATCATCGCGGACGGCACTGGTGCATATTCTGGAGTGCGATAAAACCTACGAGACCTTTTATCGCCCGCTGGTGCTGGTTATCCGCGACACCAACGGGGGCGAGCATCGGCATACCGCCGTGGTTTCGCTGAATTTTGTCGCGGGCAATCCCGCCAACTACCAGATCGTACTCATTCCGGAAACTTTGACACCCACCGAACGAATCGAGGTTGTATCGCAAACTTCGGAGGTCGACAGCGTCCAGCAGAAGTTGTTCGAGTATGTGGCGGTCCGACACGACAATGAAGTCGACTGGGAAACCGTTGCCGGAATTCTGCTCGAGCTTCCCTCGGTCAGGCAGGTGACATTGTACCGGGTGCATTCGGGTGATCTGATCCCGCTCGCATCATCAAGCCGCCGCCCGCACTCCGGGACCGGCATTGACTCGAAGCAGTACGATAAGGACATGTTTGCATCAGTCTCGGTCGGAGAGACTTTCGCCCGGGAATATCCCGCCGATCAGCGCGATCCGGAATTCGGAGCGGAATTGGCCTGCCCTTTGGGTGGCCGCGACCATATTTGGGGATGCATCCGTTTCATCCATTGCAATGAATATCCCGCGCTTCCTGATGAGGCCCGGCTTGTCGTTGATTTCATTGGAACGGCGCTGGCGCCGCCGGCGAAAGGGAAAGCCGCAGAAAATACCGAAAACAATCATTCCAGTCTGTTGCATCAGAGCCTGACCGATCTTGATCACCGGCTGGATGCGTTGGCAAACCTGTCGGCGTTTATCCGGGATAAATCTGTCGGGATTCTCCCTGATGCCTGGGACCGGATCGCCAATGCCGTTACCAGTGAACTTAATACCGCCGCCGCCCTGACCGGAGCCGCCATGACAATGACATCCGTAAACGAGATCAGTATTACCGAACAGGTGGATCTCAACCGCGTATTCAGGGACGTCTATGGCATTCTTGAGGCGGAGTTTCCACGAAAAACCATCTCTCTCGATACCGCCAACCTGCCGGTTTTGGCCGGCGATGAAGATAAAATACGAAAATCGTTGTACTATGTGTTGTACTGCCTGCTGGCATTACATGATGATTACGAGACGGTGCAACTTAATCTTGGCGCGGAGATAATCGACAATGTTTGCCGCCTGGGTGTTCACAGCCCGAGCGCTGGTATTGACGGCGCGCATCCGGAACGCCTGTTTGCCGACGATGACAGGGAGGGAGATGACGAGATTTCCTGGCATTGCCGGATAATGATGACCGTGGCACGCACCATCGCGCGACAGATGCGTGGTGACATCAAATGCTCGCCCGACGACCGGAGCGGGGTCACGCTGGTTTTGTCCTTTGCCGTAAGCGGCGGAAGTGAGGGATCATGAGGCTTGAACCGAGGGTATTACGCTGTTGTCGGAAAGCCGGCGGAGCCGAAGAAATTGCGTCCTTTGTCAAGCGGGTCAATTCGCCGGAGTATGACATCCTTGAGATCAGTGGTAATGCTTCGCTTGACGCCGTCTTGACGGATGTCAAAAATGAAAACCGGCATGGCGACGAATCCCGCGAATGCGATGAACTCGATCTCGACGAGGTTGTCGCTCGTTTCAGGGGCGGCAGGCCGCGAAGGAAATTGCGTTTGGTGATGCCGGGACCGTCGGAAAAGAACGCCGGTGATGCCGTCAATCGGTGGGATACCGGTATTGTCAGCTTTACCGCGGCCACCCTCAGTCATGAAATAAACAATCCGCTGATGGCGATAACCGCCAATGCGGAAATGCTATTGAGTGGTCCCAAAGAACTCGATGCGGATACTCATGACAAAGTTCGGGTGATTGCATCCGAAGCCCGGCGCATTCAGGATGTCACCCGCCAGCTGACCGACCTGCAGTGTTTGCAATACCGCGAGACACCGACCGGAACAATGATCGTGTTACCGGAATCATCAGGTCAGGTCAACCGCTTGCATAAATCGCCGGTCGTGAAAACCGACAATAAATCACTTGACAAGATTTCGGACAGGAATATATTGGCTAAACGCTGACGATGGGGCCGTAGTTCAGTTGGGAGAACGCTTGACTGGCAGTCAAGAGGTCAGGGGTTCGAACCCCCTCGGCTCCATTTTTTTATACCCTTCGAATTCCAGCTTAACATCCACTATTGACATTGCCTGAACGACTCGAATTGTTTTGACAATGTCTTTAATAATCGATTATATGTACCATGCTCTATCTCTGGGTAATTGTCGGCTATTTAGTGGTGCTGATCGGGGTTGGCGCCTATCGCAGTAAATATGTCAAGTCGCAGGAAGATTTCATGGTCGCCGGGCGCAAGCTGTCGGCGACTGTCCTGGTGGGAACCCTCTTGGCCACCTGGATCGGCTCGGGATCGATTATTGCCGGGGCCGGGTTGGCGTATACCAAGGGATTCTCCGCGCTCTGGTTTGATGCCGGAGTGTGGATTGCCATTATAATTTTGTATTTAATCGCCGGGCGAGTGCGCAAATTCGCGCAGTACACCGTCCCGGACATTCTCGAGGCGCGCTATAACAAGTACGCCCGCATTCTCGGAACGATTGTCACTATCGTCGCCTACACCGCCATCGTCAGTTATCAGTTCCGCGCCGGAGGGATGGTCTTGAATTTGGTGACCGGCATTTCCGTCGACCAGGGGATGATTATCACGGCGCTGTTCGTGATCGGGTATACCGTGCTGGCCGGGATGATCTCCGTGGCCTATACCGATGTCGTCAACGGATTGGTGATGATACTCGGACTGTTTATCGCCCTGCCGTTTCTTCTGCATCATGTCGGTGGCTGGGGTGGTGTCACCGCCGGATTGTCGCCGGAGCATTTCAAGCCGCTGGGGAACATGACAGCACGGGAGGCTTTCGGTTATTCCCTGCCGACCATGTTGCTCCTGCTGGGTGAATCCGGCATGTACCAGCGCTTTTTCTCCGCCAAAAACCCGCCAACCGCACGTCGTTCGGTGATCGGATGGATTATCGGCACGATCATTGTCGAAACCCTGGTGGTCCTGCTGGCCGTGATTGGCTCCGCCGGTTTCAAAGACATCAACGCCGAAATGGTGATTCTGCACGCGGTGCGCTACGGTGTCCCGACCGCGGTCGGCTGTTTGCTCCTGGCTGCAATCGTGGCAGTTATTGTCTCAACCGCGGATTCTTTCCTGCTGGTTCCGGCTACCAATGTCGTCCGCGACATTTATCAGCGCTTTATCAATCCGACTGTCCCGCCCAAACAGCTGGTGTTGTATTCTCGGCTGGTCGTTATTGCGCTCGGGTTAATCGCGTTTCTTCAGGTACGATTCTTTACTAGGGTTCTCGAAATGGCCTTGTATGCCTATACCATGTATGGGGTCGGTATTACACCGGCGGTCATGGCCGCATTTTTCTGGAAACGTGCCACCGCCGCCGGGGGAGTGGCGTCGATTGCAGGCGGGATGGCAGTGACGCTGGTTTGGGAAATCCTCGGACAACCGTTTGATGTCCCGACCGTCTATCCCGCACTTGGAATGTCACTGCTGGCATTGGTCATAGTCAGTCTGCTGACACCGCGCCCCGATCCCGAAAAATGGCGTGCCCTTGAATAGTGGTCTATTCTCACCATTCCATCCTTTTAACATCGGAATTATCCTAAAAACAGTCGTTCTCTATTAAAATTATGCCGGACATGACGATAACCCTTTTAAGGGTTAAACATAAGTATAAGGGCTATGGATGTACCACCAGGCGTTGCCCATTAACCGCAGGATTCTCCTCATCGACGATGATCGTGACGTCCACGAGCAATTTCGTGCTATCTTAAATGTGCCCGCCGAGCCGGATATCAATCAATTAACTCCATCTCCGAAACAGTTTGATACAGATGACAATACCGGGCAAGACGGTGACCGTTTTCTGGTCGATTCGGAATATCAGGGCGACACCGGATATCAGCGCGTGCTGGAGGAGGAAATCGCCGGTTCACCATATGCCCTGGCCTTTATCGATGACAACATGCCGCCGGGGTTGGACGGTATCGAAACCGTCAGAAAAATCTGGGCTGATTCACCCGATCTCGAAATCGTGTTGTTATTGACCAATACCGAATACTCCTATGAACACATCATCGGCGCACTGGGAACGTCGGAACAGTTGTATGTTGTCCGTAAACCGCTCGACCCGTTAGAGATCAAACAACTGACGACATTATTGACCCGCAAGTGGTCGTTTAAACATGACATGCGTCAGTCAATGCAGGTCATCAGGGATGAGTATGTTTGCCGGGTGCGGGAATTGGAAAGCGCCGGTAAGGCCCTGCAGGCGGAATTGATTTCCTCGCGTCGGGAAAAGGCAACATTGCAAGAAGAACTTACCTGGCATCAGTTGATGTACAACAATGCTGGCGATACAGTTATGGTGCATACTGTCGATTCGCGAGGTGCCACGGGCAAATTCATTGACATTAACGACTGCGCATGTCGACAATTCGGGTACTCGCGTGACGAATTCCTGAAATTACATCCCTCGGACATATTGAGGATGACTGATGCAAACGATCTTACCAAATTGTACAAGCAGGTGTACAAACACTGTGAGATTGTATGTGAGTGCTTGGGCGTCAATCATGACGGGAAAAACATGCCGATTGAGATATGTTGTCGTCGCTTCGAGCACCAGGGAAAAACGATGGTCATGACAATTGCCCGTGATGTTATTGAACGCCTGCAAATCGGGGTTTCTCAAACCGGGATGGATTTTCTTGACCGGGCCATCGAAAAAGCTGACGACATTATGTACACACTTTCTCCTGAGGGTGTTCTTACCAGTCTCAGTCCCTCTTTTGAAAAGATAACAGGATGGACGCGCGAGGAATGGGTGGGGAAGAGCTTTGCTTCGATTATCCATCCTGATGACCTGAAAGAAGTAAAAAACCGTTTCGAATTGATACTGAACGGGCTATGGGCACCTTTGCACGAGATCCGAATCCTCAAGAAATCCGGCGAACACATTTATATCGAAGTCATTTCAACGCCACACATTCACGATGGCAGGATTATTGGCCTGTTGGGTACCGCTCGTGATATTACCGAGCGAAAGAAGACCGAACGGAAAGTGGAAAGCCTGGCCAGGTTCCCCGCCGAAAATCCCAGTCCGATATTTCGCATCGACGGGAATGGGATTTTGTTATACGCCAACAATGCCGCCGAAACAATCATGACAACGTTCGGGTTCGAACCGGGGATGTCGGTTCTGTCGGAATGGGGAAATTTCATCGCCCGGACTCGCAATGAAGATAAACCGCTGGAAACGGAAATCACCTGCCGGGAAAAAATATACTCGTTGTTGTTTGTTCCGGTGAAGGGAGTCGATTATATTAATGTGTACGGCGTCGACGTGACCGCTCATCGTCATGCCGAAGTGCAAAAACTCGAAATGGAAAAGCAATTGGAGCGCGCCGAACGGATGGAATCACTGGCGGTTCTTGCCGGTGGCGTCGCTCATGATTTAAATAACATCCTCGGACCTCTGGTTGGATATCCCGATTTGATATTGCAAAAACTTCCTCCTGATCATCCTTCGGTGAAAATTGTTGAAATGCTCGGTAGGTCAGCGCGGGATGCTGCCGACGTCATCCAGGACCTGTTGACTTTGGCCCGTCGGGGAAGAATGGAGTTTTCCCCGGTGAATCTCAACGGCGTGGTGCAAGCCTTTTTGGATTCTGCGACTTTTCACGAGTTAACCTCCAATCATCCCGATTTGAACCTGGCAATTAATCTCGATCCCGATCCCGCCGGTATTTCCGGATCGGCGCATCACTTGTCCAAGGTCGTCATGAATCTGGTTATCAATGCCGTCGATGCCATGCCGGAAGGCGGAGTGTTGACAGTTGAAACGCGGCACGACTGCCTGGATCGATTGCCAAGCGGTTATGCCGATATCAATCCCGGCGAATATCAGATCGTCTCCGTGCGCGATACCGGTATCGGTATTGCCCGGGAGGAAACGCACAAGATCTTTGAACCGTATTATTCCAAAAAGAAAATGGGCGCCAGTGGGAGCGGGCTGGGATTGGCCATCGTGTACGGTATCGTTCGCGATCATCACGGGTACTATGACATTTGTTCGGAACCGGGGAAGGGAACCGAATTCAGTCTGTATTTTCCCGTCACGGACATGCCTGCGAAAATGGCGGTCAATACAACCGGCGATATTGGTGGAAACGAAAGCATTCTGGTGATTGATGACAATCCCGATCAACGCGCCCTGGCAAACCGGCTTCTGAGCAATCTTGGGTATGCCGTATGTGATGCCGTGAATGGCCCGGAAGCGTTGATGTTGCTTGCTGAACACCCGGTCGACTTGGTTGTTCTGAATATGAGTTTTGAAATGGGATCCGACGGCTTAGACATCTTTCGCCAGATCAGGGATTTGGTTCCCGATCAGAAAACGGTGATTGTCAGTGATCATACCATCGACGATCGGATTCGCGAATTACAGAAACTGGGTGCGGGTGCCTTCGTTCGCAAGCCCTTTACTCAGCAGACGCTGGGGCGGGCGATCCGTGCCGAACTTAGCCCACCCCCTACCGTTATTGCCAATCAGCCACCGGCACTTCAATAAACGCGGATCCACCTTTTTTCATCGTCAAAAAGTGATTGTTTTTTTTCGAGGCATATTCTATGTATGCATTGAAGAAAAACACGACGATGAGAATGAACAAACGACAATACCTGGCGCTTCGCAGTATTCATTATGACCTTTTTCAGGCCGAGACGGTCGTGGGCGATGATGTTTCCGGGAGGGATGTCAAGCCCTCCGATGCCTGCACACCTTTGCCGCCGTTGGCAAAACTATATCAATTGTACGGCGATTTTAATAAGGAATGCTTTGACGGGCGTCTTCCCGAAGTCAAAATCAGCTATTCGAAACGCATGTTGATTGCCGGCTCGTATATGCCGTCAACCCGTGAGATAAAGATCGGCACGAAATATCATACCATTTTTCCCGATGATCTTGCCGACACACTCAAACATGAGATGATTCATGTTCTGTACCCCAATCACAACCGAGGTTTCAAAGCGCTTGCGGCCAAACTGGGAGTCTCGCTCAAAGCCAAAACCCATCCCGCTCTTCGGGGGGCATATAAATATCTCTATGTCTGTCCGGTGTGCGGCAGGGAATACCCGCGCCGAAAAAGATTGCGGATGGCCTCATGCGGCATTTGTTCGGCTGGCAATGCCTTCGATCCTCGTTGTAAACTTCGCCTGTCACGGGAGAAAAAATAAAAAATCACTACATCCTGCCGAATTAGCGATTATGAGTCAATGACATAGCCTAAATTGGGGCAAAGAGTTGCCGATTTGCTTATATCAAGGAAAATAATTGAAAAAGTCTTGACAGCCTTTTGATTTTGCGTATATTCTAAGGCTTTTGATTATATAAGGATAGCATAACCGGGTAGCCGGGGGAAAAATGAAGACGTTTATACCGAAAATCGACAGTGCGAACCGAGACTGGTATGTGGTTGATCTGAAAGATGCGGTTCTGGGACGAGCGGCTGGTGAAATTGCGAATATTTTACGTGGCAAGAACAAGCCGATTTTTACCCCGCATCTGGATACCGGTGATCATGTCATCGCCATCAACGCCGCGCATCTAAAAGTAACCGGCAACAAGCCGACCGACAAGAAATATTATCGGTACACCGGATATCCGGGTGGGTTGCGGGTGCGCACATTTGAAAAGATGATGCAGAACGACTCACCGCGGGTGTTATCGCATGCAGTCAAGGGCATGTTGCCCAAGAATCGTCTCGGGCGAAAAATGATTAAGAAGTTACATGTCTATGCGGGCGACGAGCACCCGCATCAGGCGCAGAAACCACAAATTCTGAAATTGAGTAAATAGTAATAGAGAGCGTTCATGACGGAAACATCATTTGCGGCAACCGGAAGAAGAAAAGAGTCTGTTGCCAGGGCCGTGATCAAGGTCGGTGGCGGACTTTTCAGCATTAATGACAAGTCCCCCAAAGATTATCTGAAGCGAGATGTCCTGGTCGACCAGGTGAATTTGCCAATGCAACACACCGAGACCTACGGCAAACTGGATATTATCTGCCGGGTCAAGGGCGGTGGACTCACCGGTCAGGCGGGGGCGGTACGTTTGGCGATTGCCCGCGCCATTTCCAAACTAGATCCCGATCTTCGGCCGGTCCTGCGCAAGAAGGGTATGCTGACCCGTGACCCTCGCGCCGTGGAGCGTAAGAAATACGGTCAGCCCAAGGCCCGGAAGCGCTACCAGTATTCGAAACGTTAATGAATAACGATCCGGCTCGGCCGGAAATAAGCACGTTCTGTTGAAAGCCCGGTGGTCCCCTCTGCGGGTCTGGGTTCTGTGGCGGAACGGAAGTAAAACCAATAGAGAGGTCTTGGTATGGTAACTCCACAAATTCAGGAGCTTTTGCAGGCCGGGGTGCATTTTGGTCATCAGACCAGGCGCTGGAACCCCAAGATGAAGCCGTTTATCTTTACCGAAAGAAACGGCATCTATATTATTGATCTGAACAAAACCCTTGACGCCATCAACGTGGCATGCCAGAAGGTCAAGGAAATCATGGCCCGTGGGCAGTCGATTCTGTTTGTCGGAACCAAGAAACAGGCCAAGATGGTTGTCAAGGAACAGGCCGAACGATGTGGTCAGTTTTATGTAACCGAGCGTTGGCTGGGCGGTATGTTGACCAATTTCGCGACCATCAAGGGCTCGATCAAAAAATTAAAAGATATGGAACGAATGCGCGACGAAGGCGAACTGGACAAATTCACCAAGAAGGAACGCTCCCGATTCGACCACGATATCGAAAAGCTGACCAAGGTGCTCGGCGGGATAAAAGAAATGAACTACCTGCCCGGATTGATATTTGTGGTTGACGCCAAGAAAGAAAAAATCGCGGTGGCTGAAGCGGCCAAGCTTGGTATCCCGATTATCGGACTGATTGACACTAATGCCGACCCGGATCCCATTGATTTTCCCATTGCGGCCAATGACGATGCCATCAAGTCAATTCGCATTATCACCAAGACCGTGGTTGATGCCGCGATCAACACCGTCCAGTCCGTTTCCGAGGAGGAAATCATGGAGTCGGTGGAAGCTGAAACTGCGGACCGGCTAAAGACATACACAACGCCTGATGAAGAAGCATAAAAGAGGATTACCCCATGGAAATTACAGCGAAAATGGTCAAGGAGCTTCGTGACAAAACCAACGCCGGGATGATGGATTGCAAAAAGGCGCTGGCTGAAAGCGACGGCGACTTCGAAAAGGCCGTGACTTACCTGCGTGAGAAAGGTATTGCCAAGGCCGCCTCGAAAGCTGGACGAACCACGAGTGAAGGCATAATCGTCTCTTATATTCACCCCGGTGACAAACTTGGCGTGATGGTTGAAATCAACTGTGAAACCGACTTTGTCGCGCGGACCGAAGATTTCCAGTCCTTTGCCAAGGATGTTGCCATGCAGATTGCGGCGACCGGCCCACTTGCAGTGGCCCGCGAGGAACTTGATAAGGACCTGTTGGAAAAAGAAAAGGAAATCTATCGGCAACAAGCCCTCAATGAAGGCAAACCCGAAAAGATTATCGATAAAATTGTCAATGGCAAAGTGGAAAAATATTTTTCTGAAGTCTGTTTGATGGAACAGTCCTTTGTTAAAGACAATGAAAAAACGATCACCAATGTGATCAATGAGATTATTTCAAAGCTGGGTGAGAACATCTCCATCAGGCGATTCACCCGTTTTAGACTGGGTGAATAGCGTATGGACGGGGAGCCACATCTTGTATATCGCCGGATCTTGTTGAAATTATCCGGTGAAGCGTTGATGGGCTCTAAGAGTTTCGGCATCGACGCCGAAACTTTGTCCGGCATTTGTCGCCAAATCAAAGAAATTAAGGAACTGGGGCTTGAGATCGGTATTGTCGTCGGTGGCGGCAATATCTTTCGAGGGTTGGAAGCCGCCCGGCAGGGAATGGATCGTGTCACAGCCGATAACATGGGCATGATGGCGACCATTATCAACGCCATGGCTATCATGGATAACCTGGAGCAGATGGGGGTTTTCACCCGGGTCATGTCCGCGGTCAATATCGAATCTTTCGCTGAATCGTATATTCGCCGCCGCGCCATCCGGCACATGGAGAAAGGTCGCGTGGCGGTCTTTGCCGCCGGAACCGGCAATCCGTTTTTTACCACCGATACTGCCGCCGCTCTGCGCGCCAACGAAATTCAGGCCGAAGTCCTGATCAAGGCCACCAAGGTTGACGGTGTGTATTCGGATGACCCGATGACCAATCCCGATGCCACCCGTTATACGCACTTGAAATATATGGATGTGGTAAAACGGGAACTTGGTGTCATGGACCTGACGGCGATCACGATGTGTAAAGACAATAACATACCGGTCGTGGTATTTAATATGAATCGCTCCGGTGATTTGAAACGACTTGTTCTCGGTGAACAGGTAGGCACTCTGGTTTCCTGATTCGAAAATCTCAAAAATCTTAAGTCAAAGGAGAGTTCCGATGGCTGATAAAGCACTCACAGAAGCTGAAGGAAAAATGCAAAAGAGCTATGACTCCATCAAAAAGAGTTTTGCCTCGATGAGAACCGGAAAAGCTACGGCATCACTACTGGACGGGGTCAGGGTCGATTATCACGGGACCATTATGCCGCTGAATCAATTGTCATCAATCTCGGTCCCGGAACCGAGACTGCTGATCGTTCAGTGCTGGGATAAGGAAATCGTGGGCGAGGTTTCCAAGGCTATTCAGAAAGCCGACCTGGGATTGAATCCGCTGGTGGAGGGGAACATCATCCGCCTGCCGATTCCCCCGCTCAATGAGGAACGTCGAAGGGAATTGGTGAAGCATTGCAAGAAGACCGCCGAGGAGGGCAAGGTCGCAATTCGCAACATCCGGCGTGATGCTAATGATTCACTGAAAAAGGCCGAGAAAAGCAAGGAAATTTCCGAGGATGAACTCAAGCGTGGAACCGCTAAAATACAGGAAATAACCGACAAGTATTCCGACCTGATTGACGATTTGATGGAAATGAAGGAAAAGGATATTATGGAAGTCTGATTAATCGGCGTCATCAACAGGTTATATATCCGGCGATGGTCTCCATCGCCGGTTTTTTTGTGCAAAATCGGACCAAAATTAGAGCTCGGCATTGACAAAAAGTGAGAAACCGTCTATTCTGCCAAGTCAAACTGCCAAAATGAATTGACAATTTCGCTCCGATAAAATATATTTGACTCTTTGCGGTACCTGCGGTGTGAATATTTTCACAAAAAGATGCCGTAAAGAAAGGGAAAATGAGAGGTCTTAAAAAAATAGGAGCTTTTTATGGCTAACGTAACTGAATATAAAAACTACATTAATGGCGAGTGGGTCAAGGCCCGCTCCGGAGAGACGTTTGAAAATCACAATCCCGCAAATACCGATGAGGTTGTGGGCGTTTTTCAGAAATCCGGCGCTGATGAAGTCAACGATGCCGTCGCGGCCGCAAAAGAGGCGTTCAAAAAATGGCGTCTGGTTCCCGCTCCCAAACGAGCCGAAATTCTCATGAGTATTACCGATCGCCTGGTGAAAGAAAAAGAACGGTGCGCACAGGATATGACGCGCGAGATGGGCAAGATACTCAAGGAGACGCGCGGCGATGTACAGGAAGCGATTGACCTCGGATACTATATGGTTGGTGAGGGGCGTCGTCAGTTCGGGTACACCACTCCGTCGGAACTGCCGAACAAATTTAACATGTGCATTCGCCAGCCGCTGGGAGTCTGCGGCCTGATTACGCCGTGGAACTTCCCGATGGCAATCCCGTCGTGGAAGATGATGCCGGCGCTGGTGCTGGGCAATACCATCGTGATCAAACCCGCCACCGACACCCCGCTGTCGGTGTACAACTACGTGAAAATCTTCGAAGAAGAAGGCCTTCCTCCGGGCGTGGTCAACATTGTAACCGGTTCCGGTCGCAACGTCGGCGAACCGCTGATGAATCACAAGGATGTTTCCTGTGTCAGCTTTACCGGATCTACCGAAATCGGCCGTCGTATCTCCGAAGCTTGCGCCACCGATTTCAAGCACTGTCACCTGGAAATGGGTGGCAAGAACTGCATTTTCGTAATGGATGATGCCGACATCGACCTGACCGTAGACGGTGCGCTCTGGGGAGCGTTCGGGACGACCGGCCAGCGTTGTACAGCCTCATCGCGCATGATTGTCCACAAGGACATCGTCAGGGAATTCACCGAGAAACTTGTCGCGCGCGCCAAAGCGCTCAAGGTTGGCAACGGCCTGGATGAGTCGGTGGATATGGGGCCGGCCATTAACGAAAGCCAGATGAACACGGTGCTGAATTACATCGACATCGGCAAGAACCAGGACGGAGCCAAACTGCTTTGCGGCGGCGAACGACTTACCGGCGGCGATTATGACAAGGGATGGTATACCATGCCGACCATTTTCGGCGAGGTGACCTCCGATATGCGCATCTTCCAGGAAGAAATTTTCGGATCCGTAACATCGATTACCGAATGCGCCTCGTTCGATGAGGGAATCGAGCTGTGTAACAACACCGCCTACGGTCTCTCCGCGTCGATTTACACGCGGGACGTGAATAAGGCCTTCTCCGCCATGCGCGATGTTTACACCGGGATATTCTATGTTAACGCCCCGACCATCGGTGCGGAAGTGCACCTGCCGTTCGGTGGTGTGAAGGAAACCGGCAACGGACATCGGGAAGCCGGAATCGCGGGACTGGACGTGTTCTCCGAATGGAAATCGGTCTATATCGATTTTTCCGGAACCATTCAGCGCGCGCAGATCGACAACAATTAGGAGATAATCCGACCCGGTCATAGTGACGGTCGGTGACGAGCTATGAAACGTTTCATGTTGAGAACCGTTCATCGAAACATCGTGATGTTGTTTTGTATGATCCAGTATATCTGGCTGTTATTGCATATTTGTACCCGACAGGCTGGTGGTTGCAACCGAACCGTTAATCATACCGACTAATTAACAAGTGGAGAATAAAATGGCTAAAAGAAAAGTAATCATCATGGGCGCGGCCGGAAGAGACTTCCATAATTTCAACGTGCTCTATCGCAATAATAAAGACGTCGAAGTGGTGGCATTCACCGCTACGCAGATTCCTGAAATCGAAGGCCGGAAATATCCGGCGGCGCTTGCCGGCAAACTGTACCCGAAAGGTATTCCGATTCATCCGGAAGATGATTTATTGAAATTGATGGCTAAACACAAGGTCGACGAGGTGATCTTCTCGTATTCCGACGTCCCTTACGACTACGTGATGGATAAGGCCTCACAGGTTATGGCCGCAGGCGCGCGCTTCTCCGTCGAGGGTGCGATGCCGACCATGCTGAAATCGAAAAAGCCGGTGGTCGCCGTCTGTGCCATCCGTACCGGTTGTGGCAAATCGCAAACCACGCGTCGCGTTGCCGCCGCGTTGCAGGAGATGGGGATGAAAGTCGTCGCCATCCGGCACCCCATGCCCTACGGTGACCTGGCCAAGCAGGCCTGCCAGCGCTTTGCTTCATACGCCGACCTCAACAAGCACAAATGCACCATTGAGGAACGCGAGGAGTACGAACCGCACATCGACAACGGTGTGATTGTGTATGCTGGCGTTGATTATGAAATGATCCTGCGCGAAGCCGAAAAGGAAGCCGATGTGATTTTGTGGGATGGTGGGAACAATGACATGTCCTTCTACCAGCCTGACATCCAGATCACGGTGGTCGACCCGCATCGTCCAGGACACGAAATCGAGTACTATCCCGGCCAGGTCAATCTGATGATTGCAGACGTTATCGTTATCAACAAGATCGATACCGCCCAGCCCGACAGCATCGCGGAAGTGCGACGCAATATCCAGGAATACAATCCCTCGGCCATCGTCGTTGATGCCGCCTCGCCGCTACGCGTCGAGAAACCCGAAATGATTCGAGGCAAGAACGTGCTGGTTATCGAAGATGGCCCGACCACGACGCATGGAGAGATGGAATATGGTGCGGGCATGATGGCCGCCGTAAAGTTCGGCGCGGCCGAAGCGGTTGACCCGCGTCCGTACACGGTTGGCACGATCTCCAAGACGTTTGAGAAATATCCGGAAATCGGCCCGCTCCTGCCGGCCATGGGATATTTCGGCAAACAGTTGACCGACCTGCGCCGCACGATTGAGAAGGTCAAATGCGACGCCGTCGTGGTGGCCACGCCAATCGACCTGACGCGTGTCATCAAGATCAAGAAGCCGTATGTGCGCGTCTTTTACGATCTGCAGGAAATTGGAGAGCCGACGCTGGCTGACGTCTTGCAGTCCCATTTCAAGAAGGGGCGGAAAGCCTCGGCGAAAGGGAAAAAGAAATAAGTGATAACCAAGTTGAACGGCAAATCGGCGGTTATTGCTCTGGGCGGAAATGCCATCACCCAACCGGGGGTGGAGGACACCATTGCCAACCAGTTTGCAAATACCCGTCAGTCGCTTGACGGTATCGTCGATCTGGCGAAAGCCGGATACAAACTTGCAATTTCACACGGCAACGGCCCGCAGGTTGGAAACGCCATCCTGCGGGTCGAGCTGGCGCGGGGAAAAGCGCCCATTCTGCCGTTGGGAATCTGCGTGGCCGATACCGGCGGCGGCATGGGATACATGATTGAACAGTCATTGCAAAACCGGCTCAGGCAGGAAGGTCTGGACCGTCGTGTCGTGACTATCATTTCACAGGTAATAGTCGATCGCAATGATCCGCAAATCGTGCACCCGACCAAGTACATCGGGCAGTTTTACACTGAACAGGAGGCGCACCGGTTTGCCAAAGAACGAAATTGGATCATGAAGCCGGACGCCAATCGCGGCTGGCGGAGAGTCGTCCCGTCACCACAACCCCTGTCAGTGGTGGAATCAGAAACTATCAAGACCCTGGTCGAACAGGGAACCATCGTCGTCACGGTCGGCGGCGGCGGCGCGCCGGTATATATCGACGATAATGGCAATTACGAGGGACTGGATGCTGTCATCGACAAGGACCTGGCCTCAGCCGTACTGGGGCGGGATATCAATTCCGAATTTCTTATTATCCTGACTTCGGTGGAAAAGGTCGCGATTAACTTCGGGACACCGGACGAGCAGTACCTTGACACAATTTCGATTTCCCAGGCCCGAAAATATTATGATGAGGGTCATTTCCCGCCAGGATCGATGGGGCCGAAGATCAGAGCGGCAATGCAGTTTATACAAGATGGCGGGAAGGAAGTTATTATCACCTCGATTGAGAACGCCGGACGGACTCTCGATCCCGAGGTGGGAACAAGGATACGGCCTGATTGATTATGTGCAGGCTTTCGGATAATGTGGTCACCGCAATTTTGACGCGGGGGCGAATATATGAAGTCGGCGGCGCGGTACGCGACAGTCTGTTGCGGCGTACCGTCCAGCCGGAAGACCGGGATTATCTTGTCTGTGGGATACCCTATCCGGATCTCTCGCAAATTCTGCGGGCGCATGGCAAGGTCGACTTGGTGGGGAGATCCTTCGGCGTCATCAAATTCACCCAGTACCGCAATAATAATCCTTATACCTTTGATATTACTCTGCCGCGACGGGAGTACTCTACCGGCGTTGGTCATCGAGACTTCGAAGTTTCATACGATCCCGATATTCGTATCGAGGAGGACTTGGGCCGTCGCGATTTCACCATTAATGCGATGGCCTTTTCTCTGAGTGATCGGGAGCTGATTGATCCGCTCGGTGGCCGGGTGGATCTTGAAAATCACCGGATTCGGATGGTGTCGTCACGGTCGTTCCCGGAAGATCCTCTGCGTATGTTGCGCGCGATTCAGTTCGCGGCCCGTTACGAATTTACAATTGAATCGAAAACCTTCAAGGCCATTCGCGAGCATGCCGCCCTGATCGGCACGGTTTCGCCGGAACGGATTGCGGCGGAACTGACCAAGTTGCTGGTGTTGGCGGATCGACCCTCAATTGGGTTCCGATTGATGCAGGAAAGCGGATTGCTACCTGAAATCCTGCCGGAACTGGAAGAAACGGTCGGTGTCGATCAGCCGGGCGGGTATCATAAGTATGACGTGTTTGAGCACAGCATCCGCGCCATTGATGCCGCCCCTAAAGATTTGCGGGTGCGGCTGGCGGCGCTTTTTCACGATATCACCAAACCGCGCGCCAAGCGGGTGACCGGCGATGGTGCGACTTTTTACGGACATGAGAATTCCGGTGCCAAAGTGGCCCGCGCGGTTATGCGGCGTCTCCGCTTCAGCACCGATTTGACCGCTGACGTGGTCATGCTGGTGGATCGACACATGTTCACCACCGCCGTTACCGACAAGGGGATGCGGCGGTTGATCCGGCGGGTTGGCCAGGATTTGATTTTTGACCTGCTCGACCTGAGGCGTGCCGACGTGGTAGCCCAGGGAATGGGCGGGACGACCGAGGATGTCGATGAGTTCGAGGAGAACATCAAGGCCGAACTGCAGAAAAAACCTCCGTTCGGATTTCAGGATCTGGCTTTGAATGGAAATGACCTGATGGGATTGTTCGCATTGAAACAATCTCCGTTGATCGGGTTGATCCTGTCGTATTTGCTCGAAAAGGTCTTGGATGAACCGGAACACAACACTCGCGAGAAATTGATCGAATTTGCACAGTCATATATGGCAAATAGAAGACAAGAGGAAGATTGAATATTCTTACACGTCTGGAGTATGCTGGATGAAAATTCACGAGTATCAAGCGCGGGGCATTTTTGCCTCGGCCGGTATTCCCGTTCCGCGGGGACAGGCCGTTTCAACGGTGGCTGACGCCGTTGCCGTCGCCGAAGAGTACGCGCGACCGGTGATGGTGAAAGCCCAGGTGCACGTCGGCGGTAGGGGCAAGGCTGGTGGTGTGCAATATGCTGAAAATGTCGAGGCGGCCCGGGTATGGGCGCAGAAAATTCTCGGTATGGAAATCAAGGGATTGAAGGTCAATACGGTGCTGGTTACTGAAGCGGCCGATATTGTCAGCGAAGCCTATGTCGGGATCGTCATCGATCGCGCCAGCAAGGCACCGGTGATAATGGTTTCGGCGGCCGGCGGTATCGATATCGAGGAGGTCGCGGCCAAGACCCCGGAGAAAATTTTCAAACTCGCGGTTGATCCCCAGCTCGGTTTGCGTGTCTACCAGGCCCGTGACCTGGCCGCCACGCTGTATCGGGATATCAAACTGATTCGCCAGGCGGCGGATATCATCATGAAACTGTACGATGTGTACTGGAAAACCGATGCCTCGCTGGTGGAAATCAATCCCCTGATTACCACCCCCGACGGCAAAGTTGTGGCGATTGATGCCAAGGTCAATATCGATGACAACGGCCTATTTCGACAGAAGGACATTGCGGCCATGCGCGATCTCGACGCCGAGGATCCCTCTGAGATGGAGGCACGTGAAGGTGATCTGTCATTTGTCTCGCTGAATGGCAATATCGGCTGTATGGTCAACGGTGCCGGTCTGGCTATGGCGACCATGGATCTGGTCAAGCACTATGGCGGCGATCCCGCCAACTTCCTGGATATCGGCGGCTCGTCGAACCCGCAGAAGGTGCTGACCGCGATGAGCATAATTCTTCGAAATCCCAATGTCCGCGCAATCCTGATCAATATTTTCGGTGGAATTACCCGGTGCGACGACGTCGCCAATGGCATTGTCATGGCATACGAGGAATTACGACCGGAAGTGCCGATTGTGGTTCGCCTGACTGGCACCAATGAAGTGGCGGCCCGTAAGATTCTCAAGAAGATCAATCTCGAATCGGCCGCCACGCTTGATGAAGTGGTGAAAAAGACCATCGAACTGGCGGAAACTGACGCCGATAGCGCGGGGAGGGTGGCATGAGTATCCTGATCGACAAAAAGACCAAACTTATCGTGCAGGGCATTACCGGACGTGACGGATCATTCCATGCCGAGCAGATGAAAAAATACGGAACCAACGTGGTTGGCGGAGTGACGCCGGGCAAGGGCGGCACCAAACTGCACGGCATCCCGGTTTTTGACAATATGCAGGAGGCGGTCGCCAAAACCAAAGCCAACACTTCGGTTATATATGTGCCGCCGCCGTTTGCGATCGACGCCATTTACGAAGCCGCCGACGCGGGAATCAAATTGATCGTATGTATAACGGAAGGTGTTCCCGCGAACGACATGATGAAGGTATATGATTATGTGAAGGCCAAAGGCATTCGTATGATCGGACCGAACTCACCCGGATTGATCTCGACCGATAAATCCAAGGTGGGGATTATGCCCGGTAACATTGTCAAGAAAGGACCGGTTGGCGTGATCTCTCGTTCCGGAACCCTGACCTATGAGGCCATCTGGGCGCTGACCTGCGCCGGTATCGGACAGACCACCTGTCTTGGCATTGGAGGCGACCAGATTATCGGGACCAATTTCATCGACGTGCTTGAAATGTTTGAAGCGGACAAGGCCACCAAGGCGGTGGTTATGATCGGGGAGATCGGTGGCACCGATGAAGAGCAAGCGGCAAAATTTGTCAAGAAGAAAATGACCAAACCGGTGGTTGGATTCATTGCCGGTCGGATGGCGCCTCCCGGCAAACGCATGGGGCATGCTGGCGCCATTATTTCGGGCGGTTCCGGGACTGCCGATGATAAAATTAAGGCGTTAAATGCCGCCGGTATTCCGGTTGCGGCTTCACCGACGGAGATCCCTGATCTGATCAGGGAGAAACTCGCGAACAAGAAAGCGGCTTCAACGAAGAAAACGAAAGCTTCCGCAAAGACCAAAACGGGTGCCCGCAAGAAGGTTGCGGCCAAAAAGACCGCACCGAAAGCATCGGCCCGGGCCGGAGCGAAAGCCAAAAAGAAGTCTACGAAGAAACGTTAGTCACATCGTATGATGCTTGTAACAAGTGTCAAAGGAGAATATCAATGAGTGACGAGGAACCGAAATCAAACGTTTCGGGAGACAAGCCGGTTGCAGAACAGAAGGGTGCCGCGAACGCGACCGCTGAAAAGCCTGCCGCTGAAAAGACGCCGACCTATACCAAGGGAGATCTGCCTCCCCTGAATATCTTTCTGCATTGGTGCAAGGCTTGCAATATCTGCATTGCCTTCTGTCCCCAGAAAGTCCTCGAGCCGGATCGGGACGGTAAACCCGTGGTGGCTCATCCTGAGAAATGTACACAATGCGCAATCTGCTGGCTGCATTGCCCGGATTTTGCCATAACCTCTAACTATAAGTGATGAGGGGGTAAATATGACGCGTAAGGGAAATGTCAAGCTGTTGCAGGGAAATGAGGCGTGCGTGGAGGGCGCGCTGTACGCTGGCGCACAATTCTTCGCCGGATACCCCATTACTCCCTCGACCGAAATAGCCGAGGGCATGTCGCGTGAGATGCCCAAGAGGGGCGGCAAGTTTATTCAGATGGAAGACGAAATCGGATCCATTGCCGCCGTCATCGGCGCCTCCAACGCCGGATGCAAATCCATGACCGCGACCTCAGGCCCCGGTTTTTCACTGATGCAGGAGAATATCGGATATGCCTACATGACCGAAACCCCCTGCGTTATTATTAACGTGCAACGTGGAGGACCGTCGACCGGTCTGCCGACCAAGATTGCACAATCCGATGTCATGCAGGCGCGATGGGGGACCCATGGCGATTATACCGCCATCACGCTCGCCCCGTCAAGCGCCCGCGAATGCTTCTCCGAAACGGTCAGGGCGTTCAATATCGCGGAACGGTTTCGTACCCCGGTGACAGTCCTGGGTGATGAGGTCCTCGGGCACATGAGGGAAATCATGACCATTCCCGAACCGGGTGAATTGGATGTGTTTGACCGAATCAAACCCGACGTGCCTCACGAATGGTACCGGCACTTCGAAATTACGCCCAGCTATGTCAGCCCCATGGCCTCGTTTGGCGATGGTTATCGTTATAATGTCAGCGGACTGACCCATGACCAGGACGGTTTTCCAACCGCCGTGGCGAGTGAGATCAAGGAGAAACTCGACAAGTTGCGTCTGAAAATCGAACGCTATATCGATGAGATCGCAAGTTTCCGAACCGAAATGATGGATGATGCCCATGTCGCCGTTATCTCGTACGGAACGGTCGCTCGCGCCGCCTACCAGGCCGTCCGGATGGCCCGCGACCGGCGTATCAAGGTCGGCGCGATCCAGCCGTTTACGATCTGGCCGCTCCACGAAGTCAAACTGCGCGAGATGCTGGCCAACTGTCGCAAAGTCATTGTGGCGGAATTGAATATGGGACAACTGGTCCATGAAATCAGACGCGTCGCCCCCCGCAATACCGAGGTGTTTGAGCTCAATCGATACGACGGAGAAGTGATGACGCCGCTCCAGATTTTGGACAAGATACGGGAGGTGCTCTAATGACTAGTACGACCATTCAATCGGATGTGACGCACCATTACCTGCGACCCAAGAAGAAATTCCCCAATGTCTGGTGTGCGGGGTGTGGCAACGGTATCGTTATGGGTGCCCTGATTCGAGCGATCGACAAACTTGGCTGGGACAAGGACAACGTCGCGGTCGTTTCCGGAATCGGATGTTCAAGCCGCATGCCGGTTTATCTCGACTTTAATACGTTGCACACCACCCATGGGCGCGCGCTGGCGTTTGCCACCGGGGTCAAAATAGCAAAACCGCACATGAAGGTGATCGTGATCACCGGTGATGGCGACGCGCTGGCGATCGGTGGAAATCACTTCATCCATGCCTGTCGTCGCAATATTGACATTACGGCGATCCTGATTGACAATAAAATATATGGTATGACCGGTGGCCAGTTTGCCCCGACCACGCCGGGAGGAAGCTATGCCACCACCGCGCCCTATGGCAATTACGAAAAGCAGTTTGACGTCGTCAAACTGGCCATCGGCGCCGGGGCATCATACGTGGCGCGGGGGACCGTATACCATTCCTCCCAGTTGGAAAAACTTATTATTGGTGGATTACAGAAGAAGGGTTTTGCAATTGTCGATGCTTTTTCCAACTGCCATACCTATTATGGCCGCATGAATCGCGAGGGCGATGCCGTGGCCATGATTAAGTGGTTCAAGACCCACGCCATGCCGATTGAGGCCGCCCGGAAACTCCCCCCGGAGAAACTCAAAGACAAATTCATCACCGGATTGATTCACGAAACCGACGCGACCGAGTTCTGTGATGAATACCAGGCGTTGGTTGATCGCCTGGCCGGAAAGGAGGCGGGACGATGAAAACCGCAACCGCAAAAGCCAACAAGAACAAAAAGGACAAGGCGCCTGATGCCGATCGGTACGAGATTAGACTCTCCGGTTCCGGTGGCCAGGGCCTGATCCTGGCCGGGGTGATCCTGGCTGAGGGTGTTGGAATTGGCGATGGCAAAAACGTGGTGCAAACCCAATCCTATGGGCCGGAAGCACGCGGTGGCGCCAGTCGAGCCGACGTGGTCATCTCGGAAGGGGAGATATACTACCCCAAGACGATGAAACTCGATATGTTGGTGGCCTTTACTCAGGAGGCGTGTGACAAGTACTATCCTGACATGAAGGAAAATGGGACGCTGGTTGTCGACTCGAGTCTGGTAACCCAGGTTCCGACCAAGAAGTACTTCGGTCTGCCGTTCACCCGGCTGGCTCGCGAGGAAATAGGTATTGTTATGGTGGCCAATGTCATCGCCCTGGGGGCGATTGCCGAACTGACGGGAATCGTCTCAAAAGAGGCCATCCGCGAAGCCGTGCTGGCGCGCGCGCCGCGCGGAACGGAAGACAAAAACAAGCGGGCCCTGGAACTCGGCATGAGTGAAGCCCGCAAGCTGAAAAGAAGATAGGCGGGAGGACGCCGTGGAAAGAACTCTGCTGATAATCAAACCGGACGCCGTCAAACGGAACCTGACTGGATATATCATCTGGCGTCTGAACCAGACCGGATTCACGATTGTCGAAATGCGCCTGGAGCGTCTTTCCCGGCAGATGGCCCGCGAATTTTACGCGGTCCACAAAGACAAACCGTTCTATGAACCGCTGGTCGATTACATGTCGTCCGGCCCGATTGTCCCGATGGCATTGGAAAAGAAAGATGCCGTCGCCGCCCTTCGGGAATTTATCGGCGCGACCGATCCGGCCAAAGCGGCCTGTGGAACGATTCGTCAGGAAATAGCGCTTAACGTTCAGGAGAATTCGGTGCATGCATCGGATTCTCCTGAAAATGCCGCCAAAGAAACGGCCTTTTTCTTTGGATAAATCCGGTGCAGGTTACAATACGCTACGGAACAAATACAATAAATCTTACACTACCTGATCAAAGCTCGTATGACGAGTTTCAATGCCTACCGGCAGGCGAAACCGCCACCGAGCAATCATTTCTGACAGATATCGAAGTGGCCGAACGGGAATTGTTTCCCATCTGTGAAGCCGATCTGCTGGTCGTTAACGATGCCTATCGCCCGACCCCGACCGCTCAAATTCTCTCCTGGCTAAAAAATAATGGACGGCTCAATCCCGATGCCAAAATCCTGGTCGCCACTGGCTGTCACCAGCCGCCTACCGCTGAACAAATGCATGTCATTCTTGGCAATCTCCATGACCAACTGCACCGGCGAGTGATTGTTCATGACGCCCGCAACCGCGAAATAATGGTGCGGGTCGGCGATGAGGTAGACGGACAACCGGTCTGTCTTAATCGGCATTTCAATGATGCCCGTCGTCCGGTGCTGATCGGGTCGGTGGAGCCGCACTACTTTGCCGGGTTTACCGGTGGACGTAAATCCGTCTTTCCCGGTTTGTGTGATTTCGAAACCACCGCGCGCAATCACGGACTCGCCGTCAGTTTCGACGCCGCTCCGATGAGGCTTAAGAGCAATCCCGTTGCTGAGGGGCTGGACAACCTGATGGATTTAATTGCTGGGCGCCCGCTGTTCGGCATACAGATCGTCAGCACCGCCGAGATCGGCCTGCAGGCAGTGATGTGCGGCGAGTTGAAAGATGCCTTTAAACGAGCCTGCACGCAGTCCCGCCGAATATTCGGAAACGAGGTTGATCGCCAATACGATCTGATTCTGGCCGAGGTTCTGCCGCCACTCGACAGCAATCTCTATCAACTGCAGAAATCCCTGGAGAATTGCCAGGCGGCGGTGCGTGACGGTGGCGCGATAATCCTGTTCTCGCCTTGCCGGGAAGGCATCGGTTCGCAAGACTTTTACCGCCTTGCAGAACGATGGAAAACTGAGGGAGCGGCCAAACTTAAAGACGCTTTCGGAGTCCATAAACTGTTTCGGGTGGACAAAATCGGTCGACGCCTTGACGTTTTTTTATATTCAATGCTTGACGAAGGGGTTGCCGAATATGTATTCTATAATTCTATCCGCGATCCACAACGGATCGTGAATCGTATGGCAGATAAGAAACGGCAGATGTCAATCGCCCTGGTGCACGACGCCGGGCATACGGTACTGACGGTGCAATAGAGAACCATTTGATCAATAACCTATCGGACGGAGGAAAAATGAACAAGAAGGTCGCAGTTATCGGAGCTGGAAATGTCGGCGCATCGGTCGCGCAGTACATGGCCGAGGCCAATATTGCCGACGTGGTCATGGTTGACATCATCGAAGGATTCCCGCAGGGCAAGGCGCTTGACCTGACCCAGGCTGGCCCGGTCCGCAATTACAACGGCATGATTACCGGCACCAATAACTACAAGGATATCAAAGGCGCTGATCTGGTGGTCATGACCGCTGGCATGCCGCGCAAACCCGGGATGTCGCGCGAGGACCTGCTCAACATGAACGCCGATATCGTGGGAACCGCCGCGAAAAATATCAAGAAATACGCCCCCAAGGCGTTTGTGATCGTCGTCTCCAACCCGCTCGATATCATGACCTATCACATGTGCAAGGTCACCGGCTTCCCGACCAACCGCGTTTGCGGACAGGCCGGTATTCTCGACTCGACCCGTTTCCGCGCCTTCGTGGCGATGGAACTCGGCGTCGCGATGACCGAGGTGCACGCGATGGTCATGGGCGGACACGGCGACACCATGGTCCCGCTTCCGCGCTATACCACCGTGGCCGGCATCCCGATCAAGGAATTGATCCCCGCCGACCGCATCAAGGCCATCTCCGAACGCACCCGCTTCGGCGGCGGCGAAATCGTCAAATTGCTCAAGAAGGGTTCGGCCTACTACGCCCCGGCGGCCGCTTCGGTGCAGATGGCGCGCGCCATCCTCATGGATGAAAAACGTGTCTTCCCGTGCTCGGCCCATCTGACCGGACAGTACGGTATCAAGGATATCTACATTGGCGTGCCGGTCGTGCTCGGTGCCAAGGGTGTGGAGAAGGTTCTTGAGCTGAAACTGAGCAAGAAGGAAATGACCGATTTGCAGAAGTCGGCCAAGAAGTACAAAGGTGTTCTCAAGGAAATCGGATATTAAGGGAGAAGCAACGTGGCACCAAAATTTAAACATATCGAAATTCCCGAAAACGGTCAACGGATTACGATTAAGAAAAAGAAACTGGTGATTCCGAACAAACCCATCATCCCGGTTATCGAGGGTGACGGCATCGGTCGCGACATCATGAAAGCCACCCGGCGGGTGGTCGACGCGGCGGTCGAGAAAACCTACAAGGGTCGTAAGAAAATCGCCTGGATGGATGTCTATGCCGGTGAAAACGCCAAACGCATCTACAAGGAATGGATTCCGCAGGAAACCTTCGACGCCATCAGCTACTACCTGGTTTCGCTCAAAGGCCCGCTGACCACCCCGATCGGCGGCGGCTTCCGCTCCCTGAACGTGACCCTGCGTCAGGTCCTGAACCTGTACGCCTGTGTCCGCCCGGTGCGCTATTTCAAGGGTGTGCCCTCACCGGTCATGCGTCCCGATAAAATGGACGTCGTCATCTACCGTGAAAACACGGAAGACGTCTACGCCGGAATCGAATGGCGCAAGGGGACGGCCGAGGCCAAGCGGGTGATCAGCTTCTTGAACAAGACGATGAAACGCAACATCCGCACCGACTCGGGCATCGGCATCAAGCCGATCTCGGTGAAAGGCACCAAACAGCTGGTGCGCAAGGCCATTCAGTACGCCATCGACCGGAAACGCACCTCGGTAACCCTGGTCCACAAGGGCAACATCATGAAATACACCGAAGGCGCGTTCCGCGACTGGGGCTATCAAGTGGCCAAAAAGGAATTCCCGAAAAAGACCATCACCGAGGATGAACTCTGGTCGAAGTACAAAGGCAAACAGCCGAAGAACAAAATCGTCATCAAGGATCGTATCGCCGACTCGATGTTTCAGCAGGTGCTGACCCGCACCGATGAGTACGAAGTGATCGCGACCCCGAACCTCAATGGCGATTACCTGTCCGACGCCTGCGCCGCGCAGGTCGGCGGACTGGGCATGGCGCCCGGCGCCAACATCGGCGACTATATCGGCCTGTTCGAGGCGACCCACGGCACCGCGCCGAAGTACGCCGACAAGGATATGGTCAACCCGGGTTCGCTGATTCTCTCGGCGGTGATGATGCTTGAGTATCTCGGCTGGGATAAGGCGGGCGAGATGATCACTAAGGCAATCGAGACGACGATCAAGAAAAAGACCGTCACCTACGATCTGCACCGCCAGATGAAAGGCGCGAAGAAACTCTCAACTTCGAAATACGCCGACGCCATCATCAAGAACATGAAATAGTCTTATTTCACAGGTTCGATATCAAAAAGACAGGAGCACATTGCTCCTGTCTTTTTTTTACGACCAGGAAATGTATTGCATATTCGATTAATTACACCTATATTGCAACAGGTCTGAAGTTCGACTTCTGCGATTCTGACATCATTCAAACAATTGGTTTTAAAGGGAGGACTAGCATGCCTAAATTTGTTATGACTCTGTTGCTGGTGTTGGTCTTAGGTTTTGGTATTACCCAAAGCCAGACCATCAATACCACTCCATGTGACTGGTGTGGTGACGCCAATGTTGACGACGCCGTCAACCTGTTAGACATTTTATTTGTCATAGATTATCTGTATGGCAATCCCTCGGGGGCAGCACCAGATCCAATGGAATACGCTGATGTCAACGCTGATACTGCGGTCAATTTGCTGGATATCCTTGCCATTATTGATCACCTGTATGGCAACCCACCAAATGTTATTTTGACATGCCTTGTCAAAGACATCGACAACAACTATTATCGTACCATCAAAATCGGTGATCAGTGCTGGATGGCGGATAATCTGATGGTGACCCATTATAACAACGGCGATCCAATCCCAAATGTAACTGATAACACAGAATGGTCGAATCTTGATTCCGGTGCGTATTGCAGTTTTGATAATAATGAAGAAAATGTGTCTATTTATGGCCGTTTGTACAATTGGTACGCGGCTGTTGACTCCCGAAAAGTCGCGCCCGTTGGTTGGCATGTCCCAAGCGATGAAGAATGGATGCAGTTGGAATCATATCTTGGAATGAGTGAATCTGTCCTTTATAACCAGAATTCTTGGCGTGGTACTGATGAAGGTGGTAAACTAAAGGATACAATATTATGGGTTGATCCAAACACGGGCGCAACCAATGAAAGTGGCTTTTCCGCCCTTCCCGGCGGTCAACGGTATACAACGGGTGAGTTTCCTGATGTTGGCTTGGGACATCATTCCATTTTTTACACCTCATCTATAAATGGTATAAGCCCTTGGTACCGCTATTTAGATCATGAACTTACAACAATCTATCGGATGTGTGGCTATGCAAGAATTGGCGGAATGTCAATTCGCTGTGTTAAAAATGTTGAAGATTCATTATCCGGCACTGTAACAGACATTGATGGCAATGAATATCAAACAATTAAGATTGGCGATCAATGGTGGATGATGGAAAACCTAAAAGTTACACATTATCGCAATGGCGATCCAATTCCAAATGTAATTGATAATGGCCAATGGTCAGGCCTCTCTTCCGGTGCATACTGCCATTATGACAATAATGAAGGCAATGTTGCTGTATATGGACAATTATATAATTGGTATGCTGTTGACGATTCGCGCAATATCGCTCCAGAAGGCTGGCATGTCCCGACCGATGAGGAATGGAAACAGTTAGAAATGTTTCTGGGTATGACTGCGGTTGAGGCAGATGCCGAAGACTGGCGCGGGACTGATGAAGGTGGCAAGTTAAAAGACACTGGTACAATTTTCTGGCTTTTGCCCAATACCGGGGCCACTAACGAAAGCGGATTTACTGCTCTGCCAGGTGGCTATCGTATGCATGATGGCAGTTATAATAGTAAAGGTGGTAATGCAGATCTATGGACATCTTCTGAAAGCGCAAGTGGCAGTGCATGGATTAGAGGGCTTGATAATGACAATGCATATATATGTCGAAATACTTTTGATAAAAGAGATGGGTGGTCAATTCGCTGTGTTAAAGACTAACCCGGTTTCCCATAACTCTGCAATGTGAACGTAATCTCTTAGCAGTCGTCATCATACAAAACCAAAGGCCCACCCGGTGGGCCTTATTTTTATCATTTCAAAACCTATTACATTTGCCCGCAAAATTCCCAATCCCCCCAATTCCCCTTTACACCCCCTTTATCAAATCACTATATTGAAACACCATGACCACGCAACCCGCATCCAAACTCATTTTCCTCGGTGGGGCGCCGGGCATCGGCAAATCGGCCGTCGCCCGCAAACTCTACACACTGCTTGATAATTGCATCTGGCTTGATGGCGACGATGTCTGGCGAATGCACCCCTTCGAGGTCAACCCCGCCACCAAAACCATGACCGAACAAAACATCCAACACCTGCTCCGGTCATATCTCACCCAAAAAGTTTTCACCGACGTCCTAACCCCCGACCAAATCGCAATTATCCTAAAAGACAAAATCATCGCCGGTAACTGATCATAGGGGATGGGTTGGCAGGATATTGCTTGCCTTTAAAAAAAGACCGCCGGGCGAGACTTGCGCCCCACCCGGCAGTGTCCTCTGTTGGGCTCGCAACAGAAGAGAATCTATAAAAACTAATCCGTTAGACTATTTGGCTTTCGCGCCCTTTTCCGTCTCGTCTTTTGTTTCCTCACCCTCGTCAAAGGGAATCCCCATAATATACTTATGAATCGCCCGCGCCGCAACCTTTCCTGCGCCCGCCGCCAAAATAACTGTCGCGCCGCCGGTAACAATGTCACCACCCGCGAACAAACCCGGGCGCGAGGTCATCATCGTCTTCTCTTCTACGACGATATTGCCCCATTTGTTGGTCTCAAGTCCCGGCGTCGTTTGCGGGATCAGCGGATTCGAGGAGTTCCCGACCGCTACTACTACTGTATCGACCGGGAGCACGAAATTTGAACCCTCAATCGGGATCGGCCGTCGCCGTCCCGACGCATCCGGCTCGCCCAGCTCCATCTTGATACACTCCATTCCGGTTACCCAGCCGTCATCGTTACCGATATAGCGTACCGGGTTTGTCAGGAAATTGAACTGCACGCCCTCTTGCTCGGCATGGTGAATCTCTTCGATTCGCGCCGGCATTTCCTTGCGACTGCGACGATAGACAATATAGCCGTTCTCCGCGCCAAGGCGAAGCGAGGTGCGCACCGAGTCCATCGCGGTGTTACCGCCGCCGAGCACCGCCACGTTTTTGCCGACAAAGATCGGCGTGTCATGCGACGGGAAATCGTACGCCGCCATCAAATTCGAACGGGTTAGAAATTCGTTGGCCGAATACACGCCGTTGAGATTCTCTCCCTCGATTTTCATGAAATTCGGCAGGCCCGCGCCGGTCCCGACAAAGACCGCATCAAATCCGGCCTCAAACAATTCATCGACCGTATCCAGCTTGCCGACCACAAAGCTGGTATGCACCTCGACGCCCAACTTTTTAAGATAGTCAACTTCGGACGCGACAATCTTCTTGGGCAGACGGAATTCCGGAATACCGTAAATCAGCACGCCGCCGGTTTTGTGCAACGCTTCGTAAATCACCACCTTGTGACCCATCTGCGCCAGATCCGCCGCGACCGTCAATCCCGCCGGGCCGGAACCGACCACTGCGACTTTCTTGCCACTGGATGGCGGCAGTTGTGGCGCTTCGATCTTGCCCTGTTCACGTTCATAATCGGCCACGAACCGTTCCAAATAGCCGATTGCGACCGGCTTGTATTTTTTGCCGAGCACACATACCGATTCGCACTGCTCCTCCTGGGGGCAGACCCGTCCGCAAATGGCGGGGAGAGCATTGGTCTCCTTGATCTTCTGTGCGGCCTCGACAAATTTCCCCTCGGATACCATCTGAATAAAAGCGGGGATATCCACCTCTACCGGACAACCGGTAATACATTTCGGTTTGGGACACATGATGCACCGTTCGGCTTCAGCCATGGCCAGTTTCTCGGTGTATCCGAAGGGAACTTCCTTGAAATTCTTTACGCGCTCCTTGGGATCCTGCTCCGGCATAGAATTGCGGGGCAATCGCATCCGTTCTTTGGTCGTCAGTTTTTTCTTGTCATTTGATTGGGACATGGCGACCCTCTACTTCTTGTCTTTTTCAAGTTCCGCCGCGGCTTTGGCCATGCGACAGTGTTTATCTTCAAGGAAATTATCGTACGCCTGCTTTTCATATCGCGTATACATCTTCATTCGCTTGGTCATCTCGTCGAAATCAACCTCATGGCCGTCGAAATCCGGCCCGTCGACACATGCAAATTTGGTCTGACCGCCCACCGTCACCCGGCACGCCCCGCACATCCCCGTTCCGTCGACCATGATCGGATTGAGGCTGACATAGGTCTTGATCTTCGGCTCGCGGGTGGTATTGACCACCGCCTTCATCATCGGCACCGGGCCGATTGCAATCACCATGTCGATCTTTTCGCCGTCGTCAATCATCTTCTGCAGTATCGTCGTGACAAAACCATGCGTGCCGCACGACCCGTCATCGGTTGATATCTTCAATTCATGCGAGGCTTCTTTCAACTCCTCTTCAAATATCAACAGGTTCTTACTGCGCGCACCGGTAATAGTCGTGACATGATTACCGGCATCCTTGAGCGCCTGTGCAATCGGGCGAATCGGGGGGATCCCCACCCCGCCGCCGATACAGACGCAGTTGCCGAATTTCTCAACGTGAGAGGGAAGTCCCAACGGCCCGACCACATCGGCGAAGTGATCACCGGTTTTCATCCGGTTCATCGACGCTGAGGTCTTTCCGACTTCCTGAATGACCACGGTCAGGATACCGTTTTCCCGGTCAAGGCCGCCGATCGACATCGGAACCCGTTCGCCCATTTCGTTTTCGCGCAGGATCACAAACTGCCCGGCTTTGGCCTTTTCTACGAGATGCGGCACCTTGATCTTAAACTGATACACTTTCTCGCACAGTTCTCGTTTGTCGACTATTTCGTACAAAAAACCTCCCTGCCGTTTGCGGCATTCCCTCAAAGATGTAATTATTCTTTCATCTTTTTTACAATTTCCTCGGTGTCCATGGCAATCACCAACTCTTCGTTGGTTGGAATCGCCAGAACCCTGACCTTCGCGTTGTCGGAACTGATGTCCATCTCCTTGCTGATCGCCTGATCGTTTTTGGCGTCGTCAATCTCAACCCCGATGAACTCAAGCCCCTCGCAGGTAGCCTTGCGAACCGGGGGAGAATTCTCGCCGACCCCGGCGGTAAAGACAACCACGTCCAGACCGCCCATGGCCGAAGCGTAGGATCCGATATATTTCCTCAGGCGATAACAATAAATGTCAAACGCCAGCTTGGCATTGGCATTGCCATCATCGGCGGCCTCCAATATTTCTCTCATATCTGATGATACGCCGGAAATGCCGCTCAGACCGGAATGTTTATTCATGAGAGTGTTGGCTTCATGTAGCGATAACTCCTCGCGACCCATGATATGCAGGATAACGGCGGGGTCGAGATCGCCGGAACGGGTCCCCATCAATAACCCCTCAAGAGGCGTGAATCCCATCGAGGTGTCGATTGACACCCCGCGATCAACCGCCGCGATCGAGGCCCCGTTGCCGAGATGGCAGGTGACCGTCTTTAGTTCTTCTATCGGTTTGCCGATCATTTCGGCGGCCCGCTTCGCGACATAGCGATGCGATGTCCCGTGAAATCCGTAACGCCGGATGCCATATTTCTTATACATAACGTAGGGAAGACCATAGACATATGCTTCCGCCGGCATCTGGTGATGAAAAGCGGTATCGAAAACCGCCACCTGTGGCACATCCGGCAAATTCTTTTTACAGGCATTGATACCGCGAATGTTATGCGGGTTGTGAAGTGGGGCGAGATCAATCAGGTTGCGAATCTGCCGCATGACTTCCTGCTCCACCAAAACCGATTCGGTAAATTCCTCGCCACCATGCACCACCCGGTGCCCGACCGCATGAATCTCCGATTTGTCTTTAATTACGCCGTGATTGGCCGACAGCAGGATTGAAATGACATATTCAATCGCCACGATATGATCGAGAATCTCACCGGAAACCTTGGTCTCGGGACGGTCAAACGGCTTATGGGTGAGCACCGCTCCCGACATGCCGATGCGGGCGACATTACCTTTGGCCAGCGCCATCTGTCGATCCGTATCAAACAGTTGATACTTGACCGATGATGAGCCACAGTTGATGACAAGTATATTCATAGTCCCATCCGTTGCTTATCTTCTGTGGGGTTATCCTCGTTAATTCGGTTGCCCTCTTTATCGTACTTAAAAAATCCCTGGACGGTCTTAACCCCCAGGTGACCGGCGCGGACCATCTTGCGCAACAATGGACAGGGGTTGTATTTGTGTTCGGATAGCTCGCCCAGGAGGTTTTCCATCCAGGACATAACCACGTCAAGTCCCATCTGATCTGTCAGCGCCAGCGGTCCGATATCGAAACCATAGCCCAGCTTCATGGCGGTGTCGATCTCCTGAGCCGTTGAAACACCCTCCATCAACACATGAATCGCCTCGTTCAGCAATGGAACAATGATGCGGGTCGTAACGTACCCGGGGTATTCATACACGCGAATCGGCGTCTTGCCGAGCAGATCGGCGAATTGACTGGCCTTATCATATGTTTCCTCGGACGTCTTCAGTCCGCGGACAATTTCAACCAGAGGAATCTTGGGTACCGGATGCAAAAAGTGCATCCCGATCACCTTATCCGGCCGGTTGGTCACCTGCGCTAACTCCGTGATTGACAAAGTGGCGGTATTGGTGATAAAAATTGTTTCTTCAGGACAGAGATCATCGAGCATCTGGAACAACTCACGCTTCTTACGCAGGTCATCCGGGATTGCCTCAATGACCACTTCGGCCTGTTTGGCATCCTGGAGATCGGCCGTCGGCGTGATACGCGACAGAATGGCCCGTTTGTCCGATTGTGTTTTGCCCCACTTGCGAATTTCCTGGTCAATGCGCTCACCGACACGAAGGATACCGTTATGGGCAATCTTCAGCGTGCGGTCGAGTAAAATCACTTCGTTGCCGGTGCTGGCGATGGTTTCGGCCAGACCTTGTCCCATCACACCTGCCCCGACAATCAATATATTTGAAGCCATACCGAGCAACCCTTAGAATATGTGAAAAAAATAACAAACACGCGACTAATATATGAAATCCCCCTGACCTGGCAAGGGCTTTTTTGGCTGTCGTTTCGTATTTTCAGTCCTGCGCACCGGCTAAATTTCCTCACATTCCTTGACCTCTCCACATTGGCCTTGTATATTCTGTATGATGAAGAGGGACGCCATGACAACTTTCTATGAGTAACGACGGGGAGACGGAATGGTAAACAATGTATTGGTGGTCGGTGGAACCGGCATGCTTGGTTATCCGATCGTACAACGCCTGCGTGCCGATGGGTATGCCGTCAAGGTGATGACGCACAACCTCGAGCGGGCTCAAAAAATATTCGGAACTGATGCCAATCTGGTGGCGGGGGACGTTACCGATCCGGAATCACTGACGGAACCCATGAGAGATTGTGACGCCGTTTATATCAATCTGTCCGCCAAAATGGACATCAGTAAGTATGATACCATTGAACGGCAGGGAACTGTCTATTTGGCTCGGATCGCGGCCGAGCAACGCCTGAAACGAATTGCCATGATTTCCGGGCTGGGAGTCGGAGTCGACAATTCTTCCCACCCATATATTGCCGCCAAAGTCGATGCGGAACGGGCCCTGAAAGAATGCGGAGTGCCATTTACCATCTTTCGCTGTTGCTGGTTCATGGAGTCGTTGCCGCTGTATGTGCAGGGCAAGAAAGCGTTCCTGGTTGGCAAACAACCTCACCCGGTCTCCTGGATCGCCGCCACCGACTACAGTGCCATGGTTTCCAATGCCTTGCGGTCAGATGAGGCCGCGAACAAGATATTTCACGTTCGGGGCGTGGACAAAATGACCATCCGCAAGGCCTTGGAAGTGTTTTGCGAAGAGGTTTACCCCGATGTGGCCATCTCGTCTCTGCCAATCTGGATGTTATCACTACTGGCGAAATTCAGCCGCCGAAGGGAAATGAAGGGCTTTCTGGATTTTATGAAATATTTTGAGAAAACACCGGAGCCGGACGTATCAGATGATAGCGACCGGATTCTGGGGCCGGCCCTGACAGGTATCCGTGACTGGGCCACGGATTTTAAAAACAAAAAGGTAGACGAACCTGAAACCGTAGCAAAATGAGTGCGAAATCAATACAGCCCGATGCATTCGAAGAACTGCCGCCCGAATTTCTGGCGGTCACCGATGAGAATTTCGATGAAGTCGTTTTAAATGCATCTCGGCCGGTTGTGGTCGGATTCTGTTCCCGGGCATGTCCGCCCTGTCGTCTACAGCGGCGTTTATTGCTGAAACTGGGTTTGGAGTATGTTGATCGGCTGACTATTATTACGGTCGATGTCGAGACTGCCCCTGAAGCGGTTTTGCGTTATCAAATTACCCATATTCCGGCCCAGCTGTTTTTTGTTGAGGGACAACTTGTCGAACGGCTGGCCGGATTATCTTCAATTACAGTGTTGCGGGAAAAATTCAAATTACACGCCACCCGGACAATTTCTCAAACGGCGTAAAGAATTCACTTGACAGACTCGATAATTATTTATATGATATCGGCTTACAAAAGATTAGTGGTTTGGAATGTGACATAAGTTTAACGGGCGATTAGCTCAGTTGGTTAGAGTGCTTGCTTGACATGCAAGAGGTCACTGGTTCGATTCCAGTATCGCCCACCATTTATAGCGGGACATGAACCGTATTATATTAGGTTTATGCCCGTTTATTATAGTTATTGGTCATGAGTAACGTGAACATAATATTGCCGGATGGATCGTCCAAAGTATACCCGAAGGGAACCACCGGCTTCGAAATCGCCAGGTCAATCTCGCCACGATTGGCAAAAGAAGCCATCGCGGTCAAGGTCAATGGCCATATCAAAGACCTGAACGCTGAAATTGATGGCGACGCTCCGGTGGAAATCCTGACTTTTGATACCCCCGATGGACGCCAGGTTTTTTGGCATTCCTCGGCTCATATCATGGCTCAGGCCGTGACCGAACTGTTTCCCGAAACCAAACTGGCCATCGGACCGCCGATTGAAGAGGGCTTTTATTATGATTTCGAGGTGAGCAAGCCGTTTTCTCCGGAAGACCTCGAGCGCATCGAAAAGCGCATGCAGGAAATCATCAGTGAAAAGGCAACCTTTCACCGCGAGGAAATCACCCGCAAGGAAATGCTTGATAAATACCGTCAGGATGGTGCCCAGTACAAGGTCGAAATGCTCGAAGAGGACATTCTGGATGAGCAGGTAACCGTTTACAAACACTCCTCCTTCGAAGATCTGTGCCGCGGACCGCATATCCCCAATACCGGGATCATCAAGGCCTTTAAACTGACCGCCTCGTCGGGAGCCTACTGGCGTGGTGATGAAAAACGCACCATGCTTCAGCGCATTTATGGCGTGTCCTATCCTAAGAAGAAAATGCTTGAGGATTATCTCTATCGCATGGAAGAGGCCAAAAAACGCGACCATCGCACCCTGGGCAAACAACTGGAGCTGTTTCATATCACCGATGATGTCGGCGCGGGACTGGTCCTGTGGCTACCCAAAGGCGCGCTGATCAGGAATGAAATTGAGAATTTTTGGCGTGAAGAGCATCTCGCCAATGACTATGACTTGGTCTTCTCACCCCACATCGCCAAACTCGATTTGTGGAATCGTTCCGGGCATACCGATTTTTACGCGGAGGACATGTACCAGCCTATCAAGGTGGACGAGGAACGCTTCCAGATCAAGCCGATGAATTGCCCCTTTCATATCAGCATGTACAAATCCCGGCGTTGGAGTTATCGCGATTTGCCGTTGCGCTGGGCGGAACTGGGAACTGTATATCGCTATGAAATGCCGGGCGTTCTGCACGGCCTGATGCGTGTGCGCGGCTTTACCCAGGACGATGCGCATCACTTTGTCTCGCCCGAGGGGATGGAGGATGAACTGGTCTGGCTGATGAAGTTCTGTCTCCACATCCTGGACAGCTTCCGTTTTCAGGATTATAACATATATCTCTCCACCCGACCGGAAAAGGCCATCGGCGATCCGGCCGACTGGGTTAAGGCCGAAAACGGACTCCGCCGTGCCCTGGAAATTCTGGATATTCCTTACTCCGTCGACGAGGGCGGAGGTGCTTTCTACGGACCGAAAATCGATATTAAGATCAAGGACGCGCTCAACCGAAGTTGGCAGTGTTCCACCATTCAGTTCGATTTCAGCCTGCCGGAGCGATTTGATCTGACTTATGTCGACCGGGATGGCCAGATGAAACGGCCGTTTATGATTCACCGTGCCCTGCTGGGATCGATTGAGCGCTTCTTTGGCGTTCTGATCGAGCATTATGCCGGCAAGTTCCCGCTCTGGCTGGCGCCGGTGCAGGCCCGGGTGTTACCGATTACCGATGCCCAGAACGAATACGGCCGACAGGTCGTCGACCATCTGAAACGGGCCGGTCTTCGGGCTGAATTGGATTCCCGCTCGGAAAAAATTGGGCACAAGATTCGTGAATCGGAGTTGCAGAAAATTCCATATATGCTTATAATAGGAGCCAAGGAAATTGAATCCCAAACGGTGGCGGTGCGTTTACATGGGAAGGGAGACCAGGGATTGTTTGACTTGGATAAAATTGTCAAAATTATGCGAATGGAAATAGATGCCAAGGCAGTTGAATCGCAGTTAACGCAAGGGAGGATACAATAGCTCAAAAAAGAGTCCGTGTCAACGACCAGATAAGAGTTTCGCCGATCAGGCTGATCGGTCTCAACGGGGAACAGGTTGGCATTATTCCGATCAACGAGGCGTTGCAACGTGCGCGTGACGCCAGTCTTGATCTGGTGGAGGTTTCCCCGAACAGTCGCCCGCCGGTTTGTCGTATCATGGATTACGGCAAATACAAATATGAGCAGTCCAAAAAGGCGCGACAGGCAAAGAAGAAACAACATACCGTGGAACTGAAGGCGATGCGGTATCGGCCCAAAATCGACGAACATGATTTTCAGTTTAAAACCAGGCATGTTCGTGAATTCCTTTTACTGGGAAGCAAGGTCAAGGTCTTTGTCATGTTTAGCGGGCGCGAGTTGGCGCACACGGAATACGGGCACCGTCTCCTGCAACGAGTTGTTGATGAATTGGCCGATATTAGTACGGTGGGACAGGAACCGAAGATGGAAGGCCGACGCCTGAATATGATCCTGACTCCGAAGCCGCAAGCGATAAAAAGTAAACCGAAGAGGTCTGAAGATGCCGAAGATAAAGACGAACAAGTCAGCCGCCAAGCGGTTCAAGAAGACGGGCACGGGAAAGATTAAACGCAATAAGGCGTATCATTCCCATATCCTGACCAAGAAAACGCCCAAGCGCAAACGAAACCTGCGCCAGGCATGTTTGGTGTCAGAGGTCGATGAGCCTCGCATCAATAAGTTGGTCCCGTATTGATACTGAAATGAATACTGATGACAGGAGATTGAGAATATGCCACGCGTAATGAATAATGTCGCCGCGCATCGACGTCATAAAAAAGTCCTGAAAAAGGCCCGAGGCAATTACGGCGCGCGTTCTCGACTGTACCGTACCGCATTGGAAACGGTCCACAAGGGAATGAAATATGCCTACCGCGATCGGCGCAATAAAAAAAGAGAATTCCGCCGCCTCTGGATAATCAGAATTTCGGCCGGAGCCAAACAGTTTGGCATTAATTATTCCTCGCTGATGAACGGCTTGAAAAAGGCCGGCGTCGGTCTTGACCGCAAGGCCCTCGCGGATATCGCCGCGCGAGATTCCGCAACCTTCGGTCGCCTCGTCGAAATGGCCAAAAACGCCTAACCTGAAGGGAGGGTGTGCATGGCCGGGGTGAGTGACATAGAAAAAATGCTTGCCGAGGCCATCTCGGCAATTGCATCAGCCTCTTCTTTGCAAGCTCTCGATGACATCCGTATCCGGAACCTGAGCCGAAAGGGCCGGATTACGTCCATTCTTAAATCATTAAAGGATCTTCCGCTTGAAGAACGCAAGGATGTTGGCGCCGCCGCCAACAAAGCCCGCGTTGCGGTCGATCAGGCTATCAAGGATGCCCGGGACAGGCTCATGGCGTCGAAAACAGTTTCCACCCTCGACCCGACTTTGCCCGGAATCCGAAATGAAATCGGAACCCGCCACCCCATTACCAGCGTGATGGATCGCCTCTGTCAGTCGTTTATCAGGATGGGCTTTGCGGTGGCCAAGGGACCGGATGTCGAAACCGATTATTACAATTTTGAAGCCCTGAATTTTCCGGAGGATCACCCTGCGCGAGATATGCAGGATACCTTTTATGTCGAGGGTGAAAAACTCCTGAGGACCCATACCACCCCGGTGCAGGTGCGAGTGCTGGAAACACAGCAACCCCCGATTAAAGTTATCATGCCGGGCAAAACCTATCGGAACGAGACGGTCTCGGCTCGTTCTCATTGTATCTTTCACCAGGTTGATGGTTTCCTCGTTGATCAAGGCGTCACCATGGCCGATCTTAAGGGGGTCATCTATGCCTTTTGCCGGGATTTCTTTGGAGACGACGTGCGGTTGAAATTCCGCACCAGCTTTTTTCCGTTCACCGAACCGTCGGCCGAGGTTGATATCTCCTGCTTCCTGTGCAAGGGGAAAGGGTGTCCGCTCTGCAAACATTACGGGTGGTTGGAAATTCTCGGGTGCGGGATGATTGACCCCAACGTGTTGAGCCATGCAGGATACGATCCCGAAAAATATACCGGCTATGCCTTCGGTATCGGCGTCGAACGCATTGCCATGCTGAAATACGGCATTACCGATATTCGTCTGTTCTATGAAAACGACGTGCGATTCATAAGGCAGTTTAAATAATGCAGGTACCATACAGCTGGATAAAAGAACTGGTCGACGTCGACTGGGAACCGCAGGCTCTGGCCGATCGACTGACTATTGCCGGTGAAGAAACTGAAATAGAGAAACCGTTTGACGGGAAGTTTGATCATATCATGGTCGGCCGTGTCGCCGAACTTGAACCTGTGGAAAACTCCGATCACCTTAAAAAAGCTATGGTCGAAACCGGTAGCGATACCGTCCAGGTCGTCTGCGGTGCGCCCAATGTCGCCCGGGGGCAGAAGATCGTGTTTGCCGAAATCGGAGCAGTCCTTCATGGCGGTATGGAAATCAAATCAGTCAAGCTCCGTGGCGTAAGATCCGAGGGGATGATTTGCTCCGAAAGAGAACTGGGTCTGACCGATGATCACGCCGGAATTATTGTCCTCGATGACAATGCCCCGGTCGGAATGCCGATCGGTGAATATCTTGGGCTGGAAGACCACGTCATCAAGCTGGACCTTACTCCCAATCGACCTGATTTGATGTCGGTTTTTGGCGTGGCCCGCGATATCGCATGCCTCTGTGGCAAAAACGTAACCCGACCCGACTATCAATTGACCGAGTCCGATGAGAAGGCCTCCGACCTGGCGAAAATCGCCATTGATGATTCCGAGGTATGCCCGCGCTATGCCGCGCGCGTAATAAAAAATATAAAAATCGCGCCATCACCCTGGTGGATCAAACAAAAGCTAATCTTGTGCGGGGTAAGACCCATTTCAAATGTAGTCGATATCACGAACCTGGTGATGCTTGAGACTGGTCACCCGCTACATGCCTTTGATTATGACAAGCTCGAAAGAAAAGAAATCCTGATCCGGCGCGCCAAAGACGGCGAGGCTTTTATCACCCTTGATGGTGTGGAACACAAATTAACGCCTGAAGTCCTGTTGATTACCGATGGTAACAAGGGTATCGCCGCCGCCGGTGTCATGGGCGGGCTGGATTCGGAAGTGTCAGAGACCACCACCACCGTTTTGCTCGAGTCGGCCTATTTTAATCCGGTGACGATTCGACGGGGACGCTTGCATCTGGGGATGGCGTCGGAATCGTCGGCGCGGTTTGAAAAGGGCGCCGATCCGAACATGGTTCCGGAGGCCGCCGATCGGGCCGCATATCTCATGCAGAAATACGCCGGCGGAGAGGTCCTCAAAGGGCTGATCGATTGTTATCCAAAAAAAATCAAACCGCTTAAAGTAATATTCCGGCCAAAACGCGCCAATTCTATGCTGGGAACCGAGATTGCTCCGGAACGGATGATGACGATCCTGAAAGGATTGGATTTCGTCCTGACTTCGGCAAAGAATCCCAAAGTTGAAGTGCCGACCTTCCGGCCCGATATTACCCGTGAAATCGACTTAATCGAAGAGGTCGCGCGCATCGAGGGACTGGACAATATCCCCACCGCCGATCGCAATATCGGACCGCTACTGACAAAGGCGCCCGAAGATGATATTTTCCGCGATCTGGTCAGATCGGCCATGACTGCCCAGGGGTATGATGAAATTTACGGTGTGGGTCTGGCCGATGCGCCAATGATGAGATTGCTGACCGGCGATAAACCCCAGTTGAAAATCCTCAATCCGATTGCGGAAGACCTGTCGGTTATGCAGAATGACGTCATGTATTCTTTAATAAAAGCAGTCGCGCATAATGTGTCGCACCGCAATCTCAACCTGAGACTTTTCGAGGTGGGTAAAGCCTTTACACCCGATGACGAATGCTTGCAGGTTGGGCTGGCTGTCACCGGCAGGGCCGCTGATCACTGGTATGAGAAGGGCCGCGAATATGAGTTTTACGACTTAAAAGGTGCCCTGGATGCCCTCTGCGAGTCGGCCCGCCTCCCGGAATTTCAATATCAAAGCAATGAATATACACCATATGCCCCCGATTGCTCGTTCAATATCAAACTGAACGGGAAAACCATCGGTCATGCCGGACGTGTCCTTGATAAAACGGCTCGACGCTTTGATATTAAACAGGCGGTGTTTACCGCCGTGATGGATTTTACGGCACTGTTTGCCGGCCGTGTGCCGCTCGGTGCCTATCAGCCGCTTCCGCGCTTCCCGGCGGCTCCGAGGGATTTGGCCGTGATTGTTGATGAAGCAATCAGGGTTGGCGATATGCTCGACACCATCCGGGAATTGGGTGGAGAGTGGCTGGAACAGCTTGATGTTTTTGATCTGTATCGGGGTAAACAAATCGGTCCCGATAAAAAATCACTGGCTTTTGCCATGGTCTACCGTTCGTCCGAACGCAGTCTTGAGAATGATAAAGTGACTGCCATTCAGGAAAAAATAGCGGATGAGTTGAAAAAACGCTTCAATGCGGAAATTAGAGAAGGATAGATGCAATGGATGCGCTGGAAAAATTGGAATCGAGAATAACCAAAGCATTGGATATGATAGAGAAACTTAGGCAACAAAATGCGGTTTTAAATGATGACAACCAAAACCTGAAAACAGAACTGGAACAGGCTCGTTCAAGTCTGGCCGTGTTGGAACGGTCAGAAAATGAAAAATCTGAAAAAATCAAAGGTCGGTTGTCAAACATTTTGGAAAAACTCGATGCCCTGGAGAATGTCTCGATAAATTAACAATGGACTTGACTTTTGTTATACCGATAAGTTATTGTTTTAATATATATTTAACAGAAGATAATAGGCGACTTTGAAAACATAGTGTTTTGAGATGGCGGATATTTACGATAAAGAGAAAACGGTTAAGGTAGTCATTTTCGGTGAGGAATATACCATTCGGGGACAAGCCGAATCGGAGTATATTGTCCGGATTGCTGATTACGTTGACGGCAAAATGAAAGAGATTGCTCTCAAATCCAGAAATAAATCGCCCAGTCGCATAGCCATCCTGGCGGCATTGAACATCGCCGGCGAATTGTTGGACCTGAAAGACTCCCAGACAAGAGACATGTCTCAGGTGGAAGATCGGGCCAAAAGTATTTTGGATATGCTTGACAGTAAATTGGCTGAATCTCAAGACTGAGTTATATTCAAAGACCATCCTTTTATCTTCTTCATTCGTATGCATATTTTTTAATAGATGGCTCCCTTATGGGGAGTAAGGAGGATACATGAACGACATGATCGTGACGATCCTGGCATCGGTGCTGGCGGCGATTATCGGCTTTGCCATCGCCTGGTTGATCCTGAGGCGTATTGGCGACAAACGCATTGCCAACTCCGAGGAACTCGCGAGAAAGGTCATTGCCGAGGCGGAAAAAGAGGCCGAGATCAAGAAAAAGGAAGCCTTGCTGGAAGCCAAGGAGGAATGGTATAAGGTCAAATCCAATTTCGAGCGGGAACTTCAGAATAAAAGAAATGAAATTCAGAAAATTGAACGTAAACTGCATGACCGCGAATCTTCACTCGACAAGCGCGAAGAGTCGGTCGCGGTGCATGAAAAAGATCTGTCTTCGCGCGAACGAACCATGAGCGGACGCGAAAAAGGTATCACCATCAGGGAAAATGAACTCGATACCATGATTCGCACCCAGAATGAAAAACTTGAACGCATCGCCCAGATGACAGCGGAGGAAGCCAAAGCCGAACTCAAAGAGAATCTGATCGGCGAGGCCAAACTCGATGCCGCCGCCATGATCAAGGACATTCGCGACAAGGCCGAACAGGATGCCGATAAAGAAGCCAAGGAAATTATTATTTCGGCTATCTACCGATGCGCCGCCGATCACACCGTTGAGTCAACCGTTTCCGTGGTCAACCTGCCCAATGAGGAAATGAAGGGGCGTATTATCGGACGCGAAGGTCGAAACATTCGCTCGTTTGAAACGGCAACCGGCATTGACGTCATCGTCGATGACACCCCGGAAGCCGTGATCCTGTCAGGTTATGATCCGGTCCGGCGGGAAATCGCCCGCATGGCCCTGGAAAAGCTGATTTCCGATGGTCGCATTCACCCCACCCGTATCGAAGAGGTTGTGGAGAAAACCCAGAAGGAAATGGAAATGATCATCCGTGAAATTGGCGAACAGGCCTGTTTCGACGTTGGCATCCAGGGACTGAATCTCGATGTAATAAAATTACTGGGGAAACTCAACTACCGGACTTCGTATGGCCAGAATGTGCTCCAGCATGCCAAAGAGGTGGCGGTGTTGTGCGGTCTGATGGCCGCCGAGTTGGGGCTTGATCCGATCCTCGCCAAGCGCGCCGGGTTATTGCACGATATCGGCAAAGCGGTTGATCGCGAAACCGAGGGAACCCATACTGAAATCGGCGCCGGTTTCCTGACCCGTTATAATGAGAATCCGGTGGTCGTTAACGCCGTTGCCTCACACCATGGTGACGTCCCGCAGGAATCAGCCTATTCGATTTTGGTCCAGGCGGCCGATGCCGTCTCAGGAGCACGTCCCGGGGCCCGTCGCGAACCGCTCGAGGCCTATGTCAAGCGTTTGGAAAAGCTTGAAGAAATCGCGGATTCGTTCAAGGGAGTGTCAAAGGCCTTTGCCATCCAGGCCGGGCGTGAAATTCGCGTCATTGTCGAATGCGAGATAATCGACGACCTCGCAACCTCGATTCTGGCCGGTGACATCGCCAAAAAGATCGAAAAGGAAATGGAATATCCCGGACAAATTAAAGTGACAGTCATTCGGGAATCACGGGCTACGGAATTTGCCAAATAGGGGTGATTGATGTCGGAAATCAAGGTGTTGTTTTTTGCCGACCTGGTCGGAAAACCGGGGCGCTTCGTTCTGTCGCAAATGTGTAAGCCTTTAAAGGAAAAGTACGGAGCACAATACGTCATTGCAAATATCGAAAACGCCGCTGGAGGTTTCGGTATTACGCCGGAAATGTCCAGGAAAATCTTCTCATACGGGGTCAACTGCCAGACTTCTGGAAATCACATCTGGGATCGAATAGATGTTTGGAAATATCTTGATGAGCAGCCCAAACTGCTTCGCCCTGCCAATTTCCCCCCCGGGGCGCCCGGAAACGGCTATTATATCGACGAGATTCCCGAAGGCCGCATCGGTATCCTGAATCTTCAGGGACGAACCTACATGAAAGATATCGACTGTCCCTTCCGAGTCGGCGAACGGCTGGTCGATACCATGCGGAAGGACACCGATATCATCATTATTGATTTTCATGCTGAGGTCACCTCGGAAAAACAGGCGCTGGCATACTATCTCGACGGCAAGGTTTCAGCGATAATCGGCACCCATACCCACGTGCAAACCGCCGATGAAACCGTCTCGGAACGGGGAACGGCGTATATCTCCGATGTCGGTATGACCGGACCGCATGATTCCATCATCGGTATGGCCAAAGTCCCTTCGCTGGATCGTTTCCTGACCGGGATGCCAAAGCGATTTACCTGTGCTAAGGGCGACGTTAAAATCAGTGGAGCGGTGATAACCATCGACACCACCGACGGTGCCGCTACCAATATCGAACGTTTGAAGGTCGACTATGGGGAGTATTCCGACGAAAATGAGGTATAAGGCATGGATGCAAAGCTGATTAATGGAAAACAGGTTGCCAAAGATATCAAGGCCGAGCTGAAACAAAAAGTAGCCATGCTCCGCGAGAAGGGGATTACACCCGGACTGGCCGCGGTGCTTATCGGCGATGATCCCGCGTCTGCCACCTATGTCAAAAGCAAGGCCCGCGCTTGTGAAAAAATCGGGATGTTTTCCGAAGTTATCAGGCGACCGGCGGATACCTCCCAGGAAGAAGTCGAAACCATCGTCCGCGAGCTGAATGGACGCGATGATATCGATGGCATTCTGGTGCAATCGCCACTTCCGAAACATCTCAATGAATTCGCGGTCACGCTTCTTATCGACCCCAACAAGGATGTCGATGGTTTTCACCCGCACAGCGTCGGATTATTGCTGATGGGCAAACCTTCATTTCGTTCCTGCACCCCCTATGGTATCATCGAGCTTATGCGTCGCTATGATATCAATCCCTCCGGCAAGGAAGTTGTCGTGTTGGGAAGATCAAATATCGTTGGAAAACCGATGGCGGCTTTGCTCATGCAAAAAAGCGACATGGCCAATGCCACCGTGACCATCGCGCACTCCCGCACCGCCGACATTGCCGGGGTTTGTCGCCGCGCCGATATCCTGATTGCGGCCATCGGCCAACCTCTTTTTGTAAAAGGGGATATGGTCAAAGAGGGCGCGGTCATTATCGATGTCGGCATCAATCGTATCGACGACTCATCGACCGAAAAAGGTTATCGCCTGGTCGGCGACGTCGATTTCGATGAGTGTGTCAAGAAGGCATCATATATCACGCCCGTTCCCGGTGGGGTGGGACCGATGACAATCGCAATGCTTTTAACCAATACCGTGCAGTCAGCAGAGCGTCGCGGCAGAATTAAATAAAGTTCAAAATTTGCACACTTTTGCGCTTAATCGGCAGGACTATGCATGACGAATCTCTCGATAATATCATCCGAAATATTTTCCGTTTGTATACAGTGCGTCCACCCAAATCCCTTTCTTTAGCATAATCTTAAAATATTGCTAGACAATACGTTACGCCGGAAGCTCGAATTGTTGGATTAAAATCGCGGACTAGTCTCACAATACGTCTTCCTGTTACTCTAAAGGGCATATGCTTTGCTTTGAATAAACAGAACCAATTTAACGGCTTAAAATGAAAAAAAGACAAGCGACAATTTTCTTCATCGTTTTCCTCACCCTTCTCGTGCCCGCCTATGGTTTGGCTGTGGATGTTGAATTCGGCCTGCCAGATTCTCTGCAAGACATGCGTTATTGGGACAAGGACGGCGATTTTGTTGGGCAGTGCGAGCCGGACAAATCCTGCCCGCAATTTGGATTCTCGGTTACAACCCAAACCGGACTGGCCAATTCACTTGATATCTACGAATTACATATCACCGTGCCCGCCGGAGGAGTTCCCAATCGCGGCGGCCTGGCCTTTAATTTTCCCGAAGAATTCAACCTCTCGACCATCACCAGCCTGACTTATTCTGACAATTATGACGGTGTTGATCTCGAAATCAAATCGGCCTATGTCTTTGACAATATTCTGGCAATGCGGTTTAAATCGGGCGAGTCACCTCCGCCCGGAACCATCATGACCATCACCGTGGCGCTGATACGTAATCCGACCCGCACCGCAGAATACCAGTTGACCGGCCTTATGTTCGGCCGTTTCTTTTTTGTTGTTGCCGGGCCGGTCTTTTCCGAGCGCTTTTCGATTCACCCCGATGCCCCCGTGACGCTGGAGATTACCCCGTCCGAACCGATCACACTCCATGCCGGCGAGGTGCAGATATTCAAGGCAATCGCTGAGGATCAGTATGGTAACGATATAACCGAGCTCGACTGCACCTGGTCATTCGAACCGGATTCGGCAATCCTTGGCGATCTCAACGACGGCTACCTGTTCGCCACTACCGCCGGTCAGGGAAGAGTCCGCGCCACCTGCGGCGATTTCAGTGCCGTTTCGAATCTGATTACCGTCCTGCCGGGAACATTCGATGCACTGGTTCTCGAAATCAGCGATACTCAGTTTGTCGGCTATCCTCTGCTTGGTCCGGCCACCCTGACCGCGTATGACAACTACGGCAATATCAAAACCGATTTCGATGCTTCGGAAAACCCCGTCACCCTGATCCCCGATCAGGGCGAACTGACCCCCTCAGTCCTCGACAGCGAATCCGACTTCGTCGACGGCGTGGCCGATCTGTCAGAGCAAGACATTGTTTATAGTGGCCTGTCAAGCACGGCTAATGTCCATGCCGTTAGCGGCAATGTGTCAACACTTCCGGTAACCGTGGCGTTTAATGGGATTGACATGTCCTTCTACTCATCGCCGATTGATACCGTATTGGCAAGTGCTGATATTCGCACGCGCTTCCGTTTCCGAAATAATGGCAATCTAGTACCTGTTTCTCCGATGGAATTATCCTTTCAATACTCCAGTAGTCCGGATAATTGTAGCGGCAACAGGTCTTTATATCCGGTAGAACCCGGGGATGAGTATTCTTGGGGTAATGCAACCAGTTGCAGTAATCTGGAACCGTTAACCTATGACACACTCTTGCATGAGTTAAGGGTGCAATATGTTCTTAATGATGATACCTTCTTGATTTCACGAATGCTCGAACACGAATTTTATATAATTCCTGACTATGAATTGAGTTATGTCCCGCACTCATTGTCTGTTGATACGGTATTCGAAGAGCAAATTCTTGATTCCTTATATGTGCGGTTTGCCTTTGTCAATGATATTCTTATACCAACATCGGATTTGAAAGCCCTAATTCATATTTGGGATGAAAACACCGGTTATTGGTCGCGCCTTTACTCCGTAGATGAATTGACTATTGTCAATGACACTTTAAACTGTTTGTTTACCATAGTAAAAATTCCTGCGCTATCTGGTTCGCTATCTGGTGAGGGGTATAAAAAGCTGGGCATATTTACAAGATTCAACTTTCCGGGTTCTTCCATCTTTTTTACCGAGCTGGAAAATTTCGATTCCCTCTACATCGCCAAACGCACCCAGATTACCTATATCGAAAACTCGGTCGCACCGCGCCATGTCACCGCCGGAGAAGAAACCACCGTTACCTTTGATCTCAATGTCACCGGTATCAGTCCGGTCGAGGTCGATCTCGACAGTACCCGGTTGGAACTGCTTAACAGCCCCTACATTCTGTCCGGCGCTCTTGATGCCGACGAAATCACTCTAACCGACGGTGTCGCCTCACTCTCAAGCGAACCGATCTATATCCCCGCCAATCTGGTCGGCACGGCACTCCTGCCGCGTTTGATTCTGCATGGTACTGAATTAGGTCAGCCACGAATCGACACCGTCAAGTTCTCCGCGGATAATATTTATGTTACCGGCGAGGCCACCGTACAAATCACATCCACCAAACTCAATACCGTCAACAGCCCCTATGTGAATACCAATCAGGAATTCGGCATTCAGGTGAATATGGCCAATCCCACCGATCAGGATGCCACCGATGTCTCGGTCTTTATCTTCGCCGAAAACGAACCCGATACCCTGGCCCGGATGGACAGTCTCACCGTTACGGCAGGCTCCAATCATCAGGTGGGACTGGTATTAACCGCCCCTGAACTGCCTCACGCCGCCCATGTGTACAAAGCGGTGGTGCGTGCCCCGAATGCCACCGTGCTTCCCGCCGAGGATGATGTCGCCGCGGTGGTGGTGCAAACCCCGGCGGAGATTGAATTGCTGTACGTCCTGACCAACACCTATGAAGGATTCGTCGATTTCGGTCAGTCGTTCGGCATCGCCGTCCAGTTGAGAAACGAGGGAGAGGCCGAAGTCGGCTTTGGCGAGGTGTCATTATTAAGCGGTGGAATCGACTTCGGTCAGCCCGACTCCGCCACTTTTCTGGTTGTTGCGGATGAATTCTATGCTATTCCGCTGGTTGCACCCTCTGAGATGGTTGCCGCTGAGCTGGAACTGAAAATTACGATGATCCCCATCGACAAAAACACCGGTCAACCGGCTGTGGTGACGACTTCCTCGGCACGTATTCCGGTCGTGGTGGAACCGGCCGCCTCCGAACTGATCGTCAGCGGTGTGGTCGTAAAAAATCCGCTGATTGTCGAGGGACAGCCTGCCGACCTGTTTACACTCAAGATTCGCAACAACGCCGAAGGATCGATCAATGCCGTCGGATTGGAATCGATGATCGTCGAAATATATGACAAATTCGAAAATCTGGTTGTCCCGGACCGCATTATCGTCGCGGATGAAACCGGTTTCCTCGAGGATACGCTTACGGTGAGCGTCAGCGAGATTGAAAACGACCGCCTGGTCACGACTTTTTCCGACCTCGTCATCGCTCCCGGCGAAACCCGCACCATTGTTTTTCGTGCCGCTTTTGCCGAGGCCATCACTCTCAAGGAATTTACCCTTGCCATCGATAGCCGCGATATCAGTGCCGCGTTCGTATCCGGACCCCGGATCGGTCAGCCCGTTCCGGTGATGGGTGAGTTTGGCGGTGCATTTGATATTGGGGCAAATTTCGTGGTCACCCGCCCCGGCTCGAAAGCGATTACGATGTGGAAAAATCCGTTTAATCCCGATGTCGAAATGGCACGTTTTTCGTTTTATCTCGACCGCGATGCTGACGTGGAATTGATCCTGTTTACGTTGACCGGCGAGAAAGTGATCGAAATGTCATTTGCGGCCGGAGGGCCGGGAGGTCTGGCCGGAACCAATGAAATAACCTGGAACGGCAAAAACGGGAAGGGGCATACCGTCCTTAATGGCGTCTACATTCTCGTCCTCAATAATAAAACCACCGGCGAGAGCTTCGACCGATTCAAAGTGGCGGTGTTAAAATGACCTGTCGTTGGATTCATATGTTGGTTTTCTGCCTGCTGATTACTCTAATGGGTGGTTTTGCTTTTGCCACCGATGCCGGTCGCGAATCGGCCTTTTCTCTCGGTGCCGGTGCGCGCGCCCTCGGTATGGGGGGGGGCTTTGTCGGACTGGCCGATGATGCCACCGCGGTATACTGGAATCAGGCCGCGCTGGCCTGGCTCAATGAGCAGGAAGTCGAGGGGATGCATGTTACTCTGTTCGAAGGCTCCATCTACGACGTTGTCTCGCTGGTGTATCCTCAGGCTTCATGGGGCGGGTTTGGCGTTTCCTATATGCATCTGGGGACCAGTGATATCCCGCTCATGTCCGAAGGCTTCGAAATAGGCAAAATTTCCTATTCCACCGGGCAGTTGATTCTCGGCTACGGCCGTAAGCTCCGGGGGGGCTACTCGTTTGGAACGGCGCTCAAACTCGTCAACCAGTCGCTGGGGGATTATTCAACCTATGGCGTTGGTATGGATTTGTCATTCATGGCCCGGGTGACACCACATATTACGGCGGGATTGCTGTTTCAGGATATCATCGCGCCACGACTACGCCTGAGTGGAAATCTTGAGATAACACCGATGACGGTTCAACTCGGGGTAGGATTCCGTGATATCCGAATCGGTCCCGATTTCAAAAACAACGCTCTGGTCGCAATTGAAATGCCGGAGTACCGCGCGACCAAACTACACCTCGGCGTGGAATCTATATACCGGGAACTTGTTGCCTTCCGCACCGGCTTTGACAGGGAAAACCTTACCTTCGGTCTTGGCGTGTTTTACAACCGCCTGCGTTTTGATTATGCCTATCGCATTATTAACGGCATCACCGATTCGCATCGCATCGGGCTATCGGTAAAATTCGGGACCCCGGTGTCCGAACGCCTGCGCCGCGAGGCCGAACTGGAAAACGCGCGGGGAAGTTATTTGATTCTCGATGATCGTCAACAGCAGTTCGAATTTTACCGGCATATTGCGGATGGCTTTTATCAATCGCGGGAGGTGGATTCCGCATATGCATATTACCAGCGGGCGCTGGCATATAATGAGTCCGACCGGGATACGAAAAACCGAATTGATGAACTGGCGCAATTGATTGAGTCCGAAGTGGACCTGGCGCGCGAAGAAGTAACCCGCGCGGAGAAAGAACAATCGCTGGCCGATGGGTACTATCGTCAGGCGGAAACTCTGTATAATCAGGAATCCTATGACGTTGCCCTCAAAGTCGTGGAACAGGCCCGGACCGAATTCCCCGATGACGAACGATTTGCTGTCCTCAAAAACAGCATCACGAAAAAACGCGCATCCCGGATAGAACAACTGACCACCGATGGAAAAACCGCCGAAAAGGAACGGAGGTATTCCGACGCGCTGATGATTTACAATCAGGTCCTGACTCTGGCACCGGGCAACGTGGCTGTTAAACAGGCCGTCGATAACGTCAAGCGGCGTATTACCATCGCCGCCCTGATCTCAGAAGGGACCGACCTGTATACGATCAAGAATCTTTCAGCGGCCAAACGGCGCTTTGATAAGGTGGCTACGCTTGATCCCGGCAATCGAGTGGCGAATGACTACTTGGCAAGAATCTCAGCCGTCATGAAAGAAGTTACCAATCTTGAGGACCTGCAGAAAGATGAACGGGTCTGGCAGATATACCTGAACGGGCTTGAACACTTCCGTGATGGTGAATTCCAGAAGGCGATTGAGTTGTGGCAGGAGGTGTTGCAGTACTATCCCGGAAACGTGAATACCATCAATAATATTGAACAGGCGAAACTCCGGTTGAATCCCGAAGAATAATACCCGCCCGTTGGCGCCATCAGTTTTATATTGAGAAATACCTAAACCTCCGATAACTTACTATAAGATGTTTGGACGGCCGATAAAGGAAATAAACGCCGAGTATCAGGCGGATGATGCCAGCCTGTCGTCGATATTGACGCTGGTTAGGGAAAACTGCATCAACGCCGGACTCTCACGGAAAGACGTCAGCGCGGTCACCCTGGCGATTGAAGAGGGAGCTTCCAACATTATCCGGCATGCCTATCTCTATGAGAAAGGCATAATCCGTATCCGCATTATTATCTATAAAAAGCGAATCGTCTTCTCCCTGATGGACACCGGACGATCCTTCCAGCCGGATGGGACCGGTAAACTGGACTTAAAAAAGCTGGTGGAATCGTCTCGCAAGGGGGGACTGGGCTTCTACATGATTAACAAAATCATGGATTCGGTGGAATATCTCTCCAGCCCCCAATTGAACGAACTGCGGATGACTAAAATGATTTCCCATCAGCCGGAACGAGCTCGGCTTTTTCTGGGGCGGATGTTCACCCTTCGCGTCAAATTTTCATTGTATACCTTCTTTATCATGCTGATCATTATTGCCGGGGCTTACATCTTTATCGAAACCCGCACCTCAACCACGGTTCGCGAGCATCTTAACGATATCGTCGGATCGCTTTCAACAACAGTAGCCGACCAGGCCGCCCGACACATTATCAACCGTCGCTCCGATGTGGAATTCGATGAACTGGTGGTCAGCTATGTTGAGGCGAATCCCGAAATCATTAGAATCGTCCTGACCAACTTCGATAATGTTATTCTTGCCGACAGCCGCGACATTAAAAAACTGCGCAAGCAGTACGTCCCGCCGCCGGACGTCGATGAGCGATTGGTGGGCGTGTCCCAGAAGCTGGTCGATGATCCTGAGGCGACCGATTATCTGGTCTCGACCATTGAGGAACGGGGCCATACTATTGGTTTTGTATACATGTCGTACACCTCGCGGCAACTGGATGCGATTATCAGTGCTGAACGGAACAAGGCGATTTTGTTGATGATTCTCGGTTTGGCGATGGGTATCGGCGGGATATACCTGTTGTCGAGCTACTTCGTCAGTCCGATCGTGCGTATCACTCAGCGCGTGCGACGATTCAGCGCCGGGGATATCGAAACCGAACTGCCGCTGGAGGGGGTCGAGGAGTTCTTTGAAATCTCAAAGGCGCTCAATGAAATGATGAGCCGCCTTCGTCGCGACCGCGATAATATCGTCGAGCGTGAACGACTGGCCAAAGAAATCGAAGTCGCCAGCCAGATTCAAAAAACCCTGCTTCCCGGTGAACTGCCTAACATTCCAGGATTGCAACTGCATGCCTTTTACCGTGCCGCCTATCATGTCGGTGGCGATTTGTACGATATCTTTGCCATTGATGATAACCATTACTGCCTGCTGGTGGCGGATGTGAGCGGGAAGGGAATACCGGCGTCACTGGTGATGTCGATGTTGCGGACGGTGATCCGCATTGTCGCCAGGAAACGCCGATCCGCTCATGAAATACTGGTAAGTGTCAATGATTATATCAGGGAAGACATCCCGCCGGGCATCTTTATTACTATCTTTCTTGGTATTTACAACGTAGCCAAAGGCAAGATGAATTTCGTCTCGGCCGGGCATAATCCGTTGATTTTCTGCGATCGGCGGAAGAAAAAAGCCATCCTGCTAAATCCCCAGGGCCCGCCGTTGGGAGTATTGTACGAACCGAACAGCTTTAACGAAAAACTGTGCGAACAGGAAGTGGCCATTAACGAGGGCGACCTGATGTTTGTATATTCCGATGGCATTACCGAATCCATGAATCGAAGCGGCCACAAATACGGGCTGGATCGCCTGGTGGAGTATTTTAACGAACAGATTTCCCATAATTCATTGAAAACTTCGGCGGAAATATCCGAAGATGTCCTGGCCGATATTGATCGCCATGCCGGCACCGCCGAACAGAATGATGATATTACCTTTATCGTGGTTACCTCGGCCTCCCCGAAAAAGACTGCCCTTGATTCGGAAATTGTCGATTCCTGATCGGCCGTCGAACATAATTTTGATTTACAGACATATTTTTTGTTTTTTTTGTTGAGAAAAGGCCGGTAAAATAGCTATAATACAGCGTTATGGAGAACATCAGAATATCCGTCTCGGAAGGCGATCGGCAAGACAACCTTTCCATTGTCCGGGTCGATGGCGTTATCGACACGCTTACCGCAACCCAGTTGGAAGAGGTCATGGATCGCCTCTATAAGCGCGGTCGCTACAAAGTGGTGCTGGATTTGGCCGGGGTTGATTATATCTCATCCGCTGGTTGGGGCATCTTCATCTCCCGAATCAAGGAAGTCCGCGAAAACGGCGGAGATATCAAATTGGCCAATCTGGTTCCAAATGTTTATGAAATCTACGAATTACTGGAATTTGACAATATTCTGAGCGCTTATGAAAGCGTCAACTCCGCCAGGGGCGGCTTTGGCTCCGTTCCTGAAACTAGCCCTGAAAAAAAAAAGAGCAATTAAACCCGGTTAAAACCACCATTGAGGAATTGCCGGGTTTGCAGGACGCGACCGATGTGGTGCGCGCACCCGCCAACACTCGGCGGCCACTGGACTCTGCCTTTGATCAACTCGAAAGCCTGGTGCTGGACTCAATCAAGAAAGATCCCTTTTTTACCATTTCTGAACTGGCCGTGGTGGTTGAGGAAACACTACCCGGAAATCGCCCCGGATGGTGGGGAATCTTCGCCATTCTACGCAAACATCACCTGATCCTGCGCCGCTCACGATTCCGTTTTGCCCGCCGTCATTGGCAAAGAGGCTGATAAAATAATTGACTTTGTGTATTAAAATGGTAACTTTTATTAGGAAAAACTATATAAGTTTATGCTGGAAATAATCTTAATCATTATTCTAAGCGTGTTGGTTGTCGTCCTGTCGACCCTTCTTCTGTGGCGACACCGGACGCCACAAGACGTGATTGCGCTTGACCGCAAGGCTGTTGATGACCTGCTGACCGCCTTTACCAATAATATGCGGCGCGGCCGGATACAGGACATTGCCGGACGGGTGTCACATATTTTAAAGCACCACCTGCATTGTGAAAAAATAATCTTCCTGCGATCTTATAAGGGACATCTGGAACTGAACTATGCCCATGGCCTAAAGCGCCTCAATCGGGAAAACCTGCGCCTGCGATTGAATCAGCACATTCAAAGCACACTTCGATCCAGTAGCAAGATCGACCGGATCGACACCCTTGACAGCATCTTGCAATCAAATTACCTGACCGCATTGAAGAATCTGGGCTTGACCTATTTTTTCCCCGTGTACGTTAAAGATCAGTTGTACGGTATGTATTTTATCGCATCCGACCTCGCATTGAAAGATCCCTCTTTGCAGTTTCTCTCGATGACGCTGGCGTTTAATCTTTCCACCGCGTACTACATGGGGGCACAGGAACAACAATTGCGCAATTATGAGAACCGTGTAAAAAATCTGGAGACCAATCGCACCAAAAGCGTTGCCTCGCCCGAAAGGTTTGGCGGACCTGATCTGGGAAGACTTCTCAAAATAAAAAACAGCAAGCGACTGGCATCGGAGTTGATGAGCATATTACGGAGGGAATGTCAATTCTCCAAAATGGTTTTTTATGTCCGCCCGGAACATGATGACCAGACCGAGATTGCCGTCAATTGGAATGTCGGTGATGGTATGGGCAAAAACTGTCGCAGGGCGCTGGACGAAATTATGAGCAAGTTGGAGGCGGGTAAAGTCCGTAGCCTGAAAGATATTAACCAGCTTGATGGATCATCGGCTAAGTGCCTGACAAAACTCCGGGAAACCGACTTGAAATACTTGATCACTTTGCCCTGGGGAACCAACCGCAAGGCCCTGTTGGCGTGGAATGGACGCAAAGTCGTCGACGAGGTGTCGAATCGGCTCAAGACGTTTCGTGCCGAGGCCCTGCCGCTGGTCGAAAACGTCCAGCGTTTCGAAGAGACAGAGGCCATGTCCTATACCGACGGGTTGACCGGATTGTATAACTTCCGCTTTTTTGTCAAACGAATCGGTGAGGAAATCGATCGTGCCCGACGGTATGTGCGCCCGCTGGCACTCATTATTATTGATATCGACGATCTGAAAATCGTCAATGATAAATATGGACATTTGGCGGGAGACTGTCTGCTGAAAACCTTTGCCGGCGAATTGTCGTCCTCGGTGCGTTCCAATGATGTTGTGTCGCGGTATGGCGGTGATGAGTTTTGCCTGATTATGCCGGAAACCGATCGCGATAAAACTCGTATCTTCATGGAACGCATTCGCGATAAAATCGGTGAAACCCCATGTGTCGTGGACAATATGACGGAAAAACTGACCTATTCGGTGTCCATCGGTGGCGCCGTCTATCCGACCGATGCCGAAAACGCCGACGCGCTGATTCATGCCGCCGATATGGCCCTGCTCAAGGCCAAATCCGAAGGGCGGAATAGAACCAGGCTGGCGCCAATGAGGATCGCCGATCCGGTGTGACGACCGTGAAGGTTTTTGGGAAAAACCGGCCCCGCCGGGGCCTTAACCCATTGGGCATTATTGCCGAATGAATAAGAGGTAGGACCAGGGATGGAGAATTCAGTGTTTTTCTCAAATAACAGCAAAAACATGTTGCGTCTGGTTGCTCTCTCGGCGCTAATGATAGTCGCAATGCTGGGGGGCGCAATCGACATCCGTGCCGATGAGTCCTATCACATCGGTCCCGACGATGTTATCCAGGTCAGTTTCTGGCAGGATAATACGCTTGACGCAACTATCAAGGTACGACAGGACGGCAAAATATCATTGAATATCATTGGCGAAATCGAGGCGGCCGGCCTGACCACTTCGGAATTGGAACGACAAATCGTACGCCAGATATCACGCTATAATAAATCCATTTCGCAGGCCGTGGTCCGGGTTACGCAGTATGGTTTCCAAAAAGTCTTTATTTCCGGACAGGTGCGTAATCCCGGCAAGTATGCCTTTGAGAATATTCCCGATCTCTGGACCCTGATCAACGAAGCGGGGGGAGTCGAAGAAACCGGCGATTTAACCCGAGTGACCATCATTCGCGGCGGCGAACGCGCCGGTGAGGTGGAAATGGTTAACGTGTCGAATATGATGGCATCAGGCCAACGCGCCCAACTGCCGGTAGTGTATGCCGATGATACCATTGAAATACCACGCACGGTGGGGGGAATCCCCGCGCGAACTATCGCCGATCAGGCTGATGTGAAGAATATTTTTTATGTCATCGGTGAAGTCAATTCGCCCGGAGTATTGACTTTTGAAAGGAATATCGACCTGCTCGATGCGGTCGCGCTGGCCGGAGGGCCGACCACCAGTGCCGATTTGAAACACGCAACAGTGGTTTCCAAGGATGGTTTGCGAACCCAGAGTGTCAAGGTAAACCTTAAAAAATACCAGGAAACCGGTTCCCCCGGGAGATACTTTATTCGTCCCGAGGATACCGTTATTCTGCCGCGTCGCAGGGGCGGCTTGTTCGGTTTGGGGTCGGTCACGGAAATCGTTACCTTAATCGGAGCCGTGTCAACCGCCATTTTGTTATATACGACATTGAGTGAGGACGATAGTCAGACATCGACGCCATAATTCAGATAAATTGAGAGATATAATATCTCATGGATGAGGTGTCCGTCGACAGGATGAAGCAGGGAGAGAGGCATGGAATTATATAATTTAAGCAGTCGTATCGTTGAGAATCAAAAAGAATTCCTTATCAAGACCACCAACGATACCAATCAGGGGGTTATTCAGACTTCGCTGTTTGTCAATGGCGAACTACTGGATGCCAATATCTTGCCGCATGCTGAAGAGATTCCCGAGGAAGAGGTTCTGGAGCTGGTTAAGAATACACACAGCCAGAAAAAATCGGAACTTGAATACCTGCTCAACAGCTTCAAAGATATCGCCGAGCAGGGGAATCCTGACCTGATGTACAACCTCGGAACCACCCTGCTGTACAAAAAAATGTACGCCGAAGCCAGGCAGTTGCTGTCGACTGCAGTCAGTCTGCGCCCGAAATTTCATCAGGCCTACTTTGCACTCTCGGAGGCAGAATTGGCACTGCGGAATATCGATGCCGCTATCGAGGCCGCCGGGCAGGCGGTCGAACTGAAGCCGCACTTTGCCGACTATCGCAACAATATGGGGGAATTATGCCTCGAAGCCAATTCCTGCAAAAGAGCCGTTATTGAACTGGAAGAAGCCATCAAGCTGAATGTGTACTACGCCGATGCCTATTTCAACATGGCCCTGGCACATATCCTTAATGGTATCAGGCATGAGGATTTCTCCATGTTCTCGGATATGCGGAGCAAAACCGTCGACCTGTTGAAAAAAGCGGCACTGATTAATTCCGATTACAAAACCGCCGCATTTGATGAAGGCATCTCTTCGTTGTCGGCCGAACGACTCAAGGAAGCCTATGCGCATCTGCGGAAAGTCCGCGCCCATATCAGGGAGAAAAAGCGTCGGGAAAAAGCCGATTATTTCAACCGCTTTCTCGTTCACACCGATTGGCTTTCACAAACTCGAATTGCGGATCGTATAAAATATCTGGAAAAGGAACTGAACAAGAATCCGGGATACGTCGACCTGTTCTTTGAATTGGGCGTCTGTCATCTGCATCAGGCCAAGTTCAGTTGGCAAACCGGACTGGATTATTTTAAACAGGCGTTGGAGTTGAATCCGGAACTGAAAAAAGCCCAGCGCGCGCTTGACTTGGCAGAAGAGCAATATCTGAAAACATGCGATACCGTTTTTGATATCGCGGAACGAAAAAGCGAATAGAGGTAATCGTGGCAAAGCCCTCCGGAACAACATCCGTGCTTGATTATTATGATCTGGAATCACCCGAATCGACGGAATTCCGACGCCTCCTGCATCATATCAACGGACAGCCGGCGGTGAATGACAAACGCGCCATATTGATTACCTCGTCCGTGCTCTCAGAGGGAAAGTCAATTATTGCCTCGCTGCTGGCCATCACGTCCGCCAAACACAAAAAACGAAAAACCCTGCTCATGGATTTTGACCTGCGCCGTCCCACCATTCACAAGTTGTTCGGCATGCCGCTTAAAAAGGGCCTGTCGGATATCCTTGCCGACGGGGTGGCGGTTCGGTCGGTTATCAAAACCACTGGTGATGACAAACTCGATATCGTGACTGCTGGGCAGGGCATGCCCAATCCGTCCGAAATTATCAACGGCCCGGCCGTGCATCGGATCATCGAAGAGATGAAGTTTTACTACGAATTGATTATCGTCGACTCCCCGCCATTGGTGCCGGTGATGGATCCGATGGTCCTTTTGGATGAACTCGATGGGGCCATTATGGTGGTAAAGGCGGGCGCAACTCAGAAAACGGTGGTCGGACGAGCCAAAGATCTGCTGGCGACGAGCAAGGAAAAATTCCTGGGGGTGGTCGTTAACAACCTGAACCGCTCTCTGCCATACTATTACGATTATGGCTATTATGGATATCACTATAAACCGACCAACTCTTCAGCGGACAAGACAATAGACCGTTGATCAAAAAAACGTCACTCCCTCCAGGCTGGCCAATGGGAATGTGTCATGAATAATATCCTGACCGTCGATCTTGAAGAGTGGTTTGTGGTTGAAAACCTGCGCGAGAATATTACTTTCCGGGATTGGGATCAAAAAACCGCGCGAATCGAGCAAACCACCGACCGCTTGCTTGAATTATTCGATAGTTACAATGTTCGTGCCACCTTCTTCGTTCTGGGCTGGATTGCAAAGAAATATCCGCGTATTATCTATACCATCGCCCAAACCGGACACGAAATCGGATGTCACAGCTTCCAACACCGACGAGTCGACACCCTGGATCGGGAGGAATTCGCACGCGACACCAATCAGGCCATAAACGCCATTGCCGAAGCTACCGGCGTCGCTCCGGTCGGTTACCGGGCGCCGAGTTGGTCGATCAACTCCTCGATTCCCTGGGCCTTTGAAGTCCTCAGCGAACTCGGTTTTATCTATGATTCTTCCATCTTTCCCATCCGGCACGACATATACGGAGAACCGTGGGGACCCCGGACCGTATTCAAGATGGATCTGGCCAATGGCAAATCTCTCTATGAAATTCCGGCCTCGACTATCTCTATTATGGGGAAAAACTTTCCCGTTGGCGGTGGCGGCTATCTGCGGCACTCACCATACTGGTTCACCTCCTGGATGGTGCGCCGGCTTAATCGGCAAAACCGTCCCGCTGTGGTGTATATCCACCCCTGGGAAATCGATGAGTATCAGCCCCGCACCAAGGGGCTTTCGGCATTTCAGCGGTACCGACAATACGGATCAATCTCAACTCTACTGATTAAATTGGAAAAACTTTTCCATGAGTTTGATTTTTTCGCCGCAAGAGATTATCTTTCCACAAACATGCGTAGACCAATAGGATTTGAAAGATAATGCAAAGTCGTGTCGCAGTAATTAAAACTGATTCAGGCAGAATACTTGATGACTATCGTAATCTGCTCGAACTGATCGATTACAAATCGATCCTTGATTTCAATCAGGATACCATCATCAAATTGAACTTGTCCTGGACCAAATACTTTCCGGCCTGTTCATCTCAGCCCTGGCAGGTCGAGGGCCTGGTTAAAACCCTGGTCGAGGATGGCTATCCCAAAGACAAACTGTTCCCGCTGGAAAACAAAACTGTGGTTACCAATCCCCTCAAGGGCGCCAAAAACAATCTCTGGATGCCAATCCTGAACAAATACGGTTTGTCCTATACTGAATTGCCGAAAGTGGAATGGATTGTATATGACTTCAAGGAAAAACTGCTCAAGCTCAATGAGATCTTTCCCGAAGGCATTCAGATTCCCAAAATGTTCGTCGGTAAGCAGATTATCCACCTGCCCACCGTGAAAACCCATGGCCATGCCACCACCACCGGAGCTATCAAAAACTCCTTTGGCGGATTGCTCAAGGAAGTCCGGCACTATGCCCACAAGTATATGCATGAGGTTTTGGTGGATTTAATGTTGATGCAAAAGGAATTGCATCCGCGTATTTTTGCGGTTATGGACGGCACCGTCTGTGGTGACGGCGCCGGGCCGCGCACCATGACCCCTCACGCCAAAAATCTGATCCTGGCGTCCGCCGATTCGGTTGCCATTGATGCCGTCGCGGCCAAATTGATGGGCTTCGACCCGCTCTCCATTCCGTATTTGCGGATGTGCCAGGAGCGCGGACTGGGCACCGCGGATATCAGGGAAATTGAAGTGGTCGGGCATGATATCGAGGAAATAAATTTCGGTTTCAAAACCAAGAAATCTTTTGTCATCTGGGGCGATCAGATGCTTCGCAAAGGGCCGTTGCGCTTTCTGGAGAAAATTGCCCTGCATTCGCCGTTGGTGGTATGGGCGCCCATGGCCAGTAATATCTACCATGATTGGTTCTGGTATCCCACTGTCGGAAAATCCATTATCCGCAAGTTCAGGCAGACCGAATGGGGCCGGCTGTTTGAGTCATATAAGGCCGGAAAATAAGCAAATCCGGGCGTGTCTGGTGTAACAACGGTGGTGATCAAAAGTGATCGCTACTGAAATAAGATAAATACTTCTTGACTACTAATTGTATAATCGATAAATAGTTAGTAGATAATCACCGAGGAGGAGTAAGGATGAAAAAAGTTGTTGTCGCATGTGTTTTGGTCGCGCTGATTTGCAATGTCGCCCTGGCGCGCAAAAAAGACAAAGCCGGTTCGGTGAAAGACAATGTGTTTACGGATTTGAAATATGGGTATTCGCTCGATATTTCAGATGAGTGGAAATACAGTATTAAAAAGAACAAAGATAATACCCGGCTGATTCTAACCCAGAAAAACTATGAAATCCCGACGCATTTTCTACATGCTCCCAATTATACCACGGTGCCGAAGGTGACTATTATCGTCGATACCACTTCACTGCCAATCAAACTATTTGTGGACTCGCTTCTATTGGAAAATGTTAAGTCCAAGCAACGCAAAAGCATTCTTGCGGAGTTCCCGCTTCTTTACGGCGATTTTCAGCTTAAAAAACGAGCCCAAATGTCAATCGGCGAAGTCGAGGGAGTCCGTATTACGGGACAACAGCAGTATACTATACAGGTTCAGCGACAGGGATCGCAGTCCAATCTTGGCGACGTTGTCACCGACTTTTACGGTGGTTCGGTCTTTTTCGCTAAAGTCGATGATGAGCACATTATCCTGTTCCATTTTATCTGTGAATGGCGCTATTATGAATCATTGGACCCTGTGTTTGAAAAATTGCTGGAGGGACTGAAGTTCCCGGATGGTGACGAGAAGAAGGATGAAGGGTAGGATCCGGACCCGTGGCCGGTTGTAAATCCGGATCTGCCGCGATACGCCGGGAAATTTGAATTATTGTTGAAATGGAAAGATAACCTTCCAAGGAGGAAGTATGTGGGTGTTCCGGTCAATCCTGATTCTGATAATAATCGCGATTATTATCGGATTCGCTCTGTATAACAGCGGACCCGGTCAAACGGTTGATGTCAATTTAATCTGGACGGAACGGATTGATGTGCCGGTTATCACCGTTGTCTTCTGGTCCTTTATCCTGGGAGCACTGGTTTCTTGGTTGCTGTTTATTTCGGTGTATCTAAAGCAGTCCAACCAGATTCGTGAGGCAAACAAATCCGTCAAGGGACTGGTGGCCGAAGTCACCGCGTTGCGCAACCGGCCGATTGAAGAAACCAGAGATTTACTAAAAAACAAGGGTGAATAACGGAGCGGTAATGGACACGATTATCATTATATTTCTCCTGGCGGTTATCGCGCTGATCCTGACCTACATATATTATGATCGATACCGGAAGGAAAAGAAAAACAAGGATCCCCGGGCCTACATCGACGGCCTGCGGGCAATGCTGGACGGTCGCGAAGAAATCGCGTTTAACAAGTTTCGAGATGTGGTAACCGAAGACAGTACCAATATCGATGCCTATTTGAGGATCGGTATTATCCTGAGGAAATATGGCAAGGTCGACAAGGCCCTGCAGGTGCACAAGGACCTGACTCTGCGCCACGGACTTGATCTTGAGGACAAACGCCGGATTCTCCAAGCACTGGCCGAGGACTTTCTTCTGCTCAATGACAACCCCGCCGCTCTGCATGCGGTTCAGGAATTGCTGGCGATTGATGCTGGCAATCGCTGGGCACATGCCAGGTTACTGAAAATCCATGCCGATGCCGCCGATTGGGACAAGGCCTATGAGGTCAAGGAGAGACTGATTAAGCTGGACGGTGATCGTTCCCGCAAGGGGCTGGCCATCTATCGCGTTCACCAGGGTGAAGTCCTCTTTGACCGCAAGGAGTACCACAAGGCCCGCCTCCTGTTCAAAGAGGCCATCAATATGGATCCAGGATGTGTCTCGGCGTATATCAAAATAGGCGACTCCTATACGTTGGAAGATCGCCTGGAAGATGCCGTGGCGGTTTGGAAAAAACTGGTTAAGAATGTGCCCGAATCCGCCAACGCCGTGCTGGCACGGTTGAAAAAAGCACTCTTTGATCTGGGACGATTCGGCGATATTTCAACGGTTTGTGAGGAAATCCTCGAAGCCTCACCGAAGAACCTGGAAGCCCGGCTGGCCCTCGCCGATTATCATCTCAAAAAAGGTGAGCAGTCACTGGCCGCCGAACACCTGCAAAGTGCTATCGATGACCATCCCGATTCTTATATGCCGGTTCTCGAGTTGGCCAAACTCTACCATGCCGGGGGAGAACACAAAAAACTGTCGAATTTGATCGACCTGCTTAAATCCCGGCGAGAGGCAATCGAGTACCCCGCCGACACCGGTCGGCAAAATGAGAATCCGACACCGACGGTCGAGGATGATGTGTTGATGGGGGGTTAGCATTGTGTCGCCCGATAATACAATTTGTGCTTCTGCTCTGCCTGGTAATCGCGGCGGCGTCGACCGCCGTGTCTGGTGAAATATACGAACTCATAATGAAGGGTCGGCTGGATCAGGCCCGGCAGAAAATAGATGCGACCGCAACCGCCTCGCGACGCAACGGTACCCTCCTGTACTATCAGGGGCTGATTGAAACCGACGGGGCGCAGTCCCTCGAATTTCTCGAAACTGCCTTCAAAACGGGCATGGCACCACAATATCTCGAAAATAATATTTACCGTATGGCGCTTTACTATCTCGCCGCCCGGGATTATGACAAACTGGCGTCAACCGCCCAGGCCTATTTGCAATACTGGGAGGATGGCGCGCATCGGGCCGAAGTCCTGCGGTTGTATGCTATCGCCTGTGAACAAAACCGAGAAACCGCGAAAGCCGAACGCCACCGGGACAAACTGATGAAGGAAAACTCAGGCAGGCCGCTGGAATTCGTCGCGCTCTTGGATCAGGCCGCCCGCTATTATCGCGAGAAAAATTATATCAAGGCCCAGAATATTTGTCGCCGCCTGGCCGATACGCAATACAATGAAGTTGTCACTCCCGCACTCTATATGCTGTCGTTTTATGCTCTGGAACAGAAGCGGGTGGATGATGCCATTCTGTATTATAATCTCCTGCGGGAGGGGTATCCGAACGCGGTCGGCGTGGACGATCTGATCGAACGGTTCAGTGGTATGCAAAGAGTCGAGTCGACCATTGACGCCGATAAACTGACCGGTACGACCTACTCCGTGCAGGCCGGCGTCTTTTCCGTGAAAGATAACGCCAAACGCCTTAAAGATCGTCTCAAGAAACATGGCCAGTCGGTTGAAATCAAAACCAGAACCATTTCGGATAAGCAGTACTATGTTGTCTATGTCGGGAAATTCGATTCTCCTGATGACGCGATGGCATTCAAATCCCGCCTGGAAGCCCTCGAAAACGAAGCCTATCAAGTTGTGGCACGATGAAAGCATCCTCGGCAAATCAAGGCATGACACCGCTGATGCGCCAGTATCAGGCCTTTAAGGATAAGTACCCGGATAAAATCCTGTTCTTTCGAATGGGTGACTTCTTTGAAATGTTCGGCGATGACGCTGTCAAGGCCGCCCCGATTCTCCAAATCGCCCTGACCTCACGAGGGCATGTCAATGGTCAGAAAATTCCACTGGCCGGTGTCCCCCACCACTCCGCCGACAAATACCTCGCCAGGCTGCTCGCCGCGGGTGAGAAGGTGGTTGTGGTCGAACAGGTGGAGGATCCCAGACTGGCAAAAGGAATCGTCAAACGCGACGTCGTCGAAATTCTCACCCCCGGTACCGCCACTGTCGACGGGGCGCTTGACGATACCGCGCAATTACATCTGGTTGCGCTCTATCCCTCTGCGAAAACTGTCGGCATGGCCATGATTGACCTCTCGACCGGAAAATTCGAGCTGGATGAGGGCAATTATGATGACATGATGGAAAAATTGCAGGTTCTGGCACCACAGGAAATTCTCTTTCCCGCTTACGAGCAGGAACATGAATTGATGAAAAAACTTCGGCACTTCGGCGATAAGCTGGTGACCAGTTACGAGGAGTGGAATTTCGATAAAACTACTGCGGTGCGAGAATTATGCGATTTTTTCGGTGTGAGTACCCTGGATGGCTTCGGGGTCGGTGGCATGAATACCGCGCTGGCCGCCGCCGGAGCGGTGTACCGCTACTTGCGGGAAAACAACCGCGCCAAACTGGATCACATCACCCGTCTGACCGTCGCCGAATCCGACGAGCACATGATGCTCGATTACAATACCGTCCGCAATCTGGAACTGGTTACTAATCTGTCCGAAAGCACCGAGAAAGACTCGCTGTACCGGTCGGTGAATAAAACCGTTACCGCCGGTGGGGCGCGGAGACTGAAAGAATGCCTCCTGCGGCCGTTTAAAACCCTGGCGCCGATAACCTACCGCCGACAGGGTGTTAAAGAATTGTACCGCAACCGCGACACGGCCCTTAATCTGCCGGATGATCTGAAAAAGCTCCCCGATCTGGAGCGCCTGGCCGGACGTCTTGGCATGCGCAAAATCAGCCCCCGCCAGTTGGCTTCGATGGGAGGCGGACTGGCCGTAAGCGCCGCTATTATTGAAACCGTTGGAATGCTCTATGCCGACATCTTCAAGGATATGGCACAGCAGTATCCCGATTTGAACGGGGTCATCAATACCATTGCGGGAGCATTGGTCGATGAGCCGCCGCTGGTCGCCACTGGGGGCGGAATTATCAAAACCGGGTACTCCGCCGAGCTGGATGATTTGGTCGCATCGATTAAGGATGCCCGCGAGTACATTGCCTCATTGCAACGCACCGAGCGGGAGCGCACCGACATTTCAACTTTGAAAGTGGGTTATAACAAAGTCTTTGGTTATTATATCGAGGTGACCAAAATCCATCTGGACAAGGTTCCCGACAACTATATTCGCAAACAAACTCTGGTCAATGCCGAGCGGTATATCACCGAGGAACTCAAGGAAAAAGAGGATTTGATTGCGGCCGCAGAGGAGAAAATCTTTGCCCTCGAAGAACGGTTGTTTAATGATTTGATCGAGACCGTCGCTACCGCCCTCGAAGACATTCTCCTGGCCGCGAACTTCCTATCCGAAATCGACCTGGTCACCGCCCTGGCCAACCTGGCCGCCGAAAATCAATATTGTTGCCCCGAAATTGATGAAAATAGTGGTTTGAAAATAGTCGGTGGCCGGCACCCGGTTATTGAAGACTTACTCCCGCCCGGCAACTTTGTTAGCAACGACATCACTCTCAATGGCGACGACAACCGCATCATGATTCTGACCGGGCCTAACATGTCCGGAAAATCGACATACCTGCGGCAGATCGGCCTGATCGTCATCCTGGCCCAGATCGGCTCGTTCGTCCCCGCCGAATCGGCCCGCATCGGTTTGGTGGATCGGGTCTTCACGCGCGTCGGCGCCATCGATAATCTGGCCCGGGGACAATCGACCTTCCTGGTTGAGATGATCGAAACCTCAAATATCCTGCACAATGCCACCGAGCGCTCACTGATTCTACTCGACGAAGTCGGGCGCGGGACGTCGACCTTCGACGGTCTCTCGATTGCCTGGTCGGTTGTTGAATACATCAACGAGCAAAATCGGGCCAGAACCGTCTTCGCCACGCATTATCACGAGTTAACCGGTTTGGCGGCCCTGTATGATCGAGTCTTCAACTGCCAGGTCTCGGTAAAACGGTGGGAAAACCAGATTGTCTTCCTGCACAAGATTATTCCCGGCGGATGTGATGATTCTTACGGGGTCGAAGTTGCACGCCTCGCTGGCATTCCGCGCCAGACCATAACTCGCTCACGGGAACTGTTGCGCTTGCTGGAATCGGGCAAGTTTTCCCAATCGGAACTGGCCCGGGGGATTCATCATAATATCAATCAACGCTCTCTGTTCGATCCCCAGCCCTCGGAAATCGAAGAGGAAATCCGGTCACTCGATGTTAATGCTCTTACACCGATAGATGCCCTGCGTATTTTAAGTGAACTGAAAGAAAAACTGGATGCCTGAACAAAACGCCACGAATAAAAAACGATGGATTCGACCGCTTCCGGAGCGGCTGATCAACAAAATCGCCGCCGGCGAAGTTATCGAACGACCAGCCGCCGTCCTGAAAGAACTGGTCGAAAATGCTCTCGATGCCGGTGCGACCCGAATCGATGTCACTATCGAAAAATCCGGCACTAAATCCATCAGGGTGACCGACAATGGATGCGGCATTGATCCCGACCAGATCGAAATCGCTTTTGGGCGTCATGCCACCAGCAAGATCAATAATTTCGATGATCTCGAGCATATCGCAAGTTTCGGCTTCAGGGGAGAGGCGCTCCCGTCAATTGCCTCGGTGTCGCGCACCCGCCTCGTGTCAAAAACCGCTGACGCCGATTCCGGACGTGAGATTATTGTCGAGGCTGGTGTCGTGCAAAGCGTCAAGCCGGTCGCGGCTCCGGTCGGGACCACGGTGGAGGTGGCCAACCTGTTTTTTAATACCCCGGCGCGGAAAAAATTTCTCAAATCCGAGGCGACCGAATCACAGCATTTGACCCGCAATGCCACCGCCCTCGCCCTGAGTGCACCGCAAACCGGATTTTTATACACCATTAACGGCCGCAAACTGTTTGCGCTGACCGATCGGGAAACCGATCTACGAACGCGCACCGCTCGATTATTGCTGGGTAACAATGCCGATCAGCTCTTTGCCGTGCAGTCGGAAGTCGACGGCATGAGTATCAGGGCCTGTCTCAGCTTCCCGATGTTCTGTCGCCGCAATCAAACCGGGCTGTATCTGTTTATCAATAATCGTTATATCCGTTCCCAGGTTGTCGTGCACGGGGTAACATCAGGATACGCCGAACTGCTGGAGCGCGGGCATTACCCGGTTGGATCGGTGTTTATTACCGTCGATCCCACACAGGTCGACGTCAACGTTCACCCCACCAAGGCCGAAGTGCGGCTTACCGATGAACGCCGGGTGCATGATATTTTACACCAGGCCGTCAAACGCTCCCTGCGCGCATCCGGTGAACTGCCGACCCCCCATGTTGTCGGCGACACCTCCGCACCGCCCAAGGGATACAGTGCATCCGAGGCGATCAGGCGTTTGAAGGCCGCCGAAACGACCGGTCCCGCCAACTCTGATCCGAACCTCTTACGCGAATTGTACCGCGACCGGTCACAGCCCGCAACCTCACCGCTCACAACCGAGCCGCCTCAATCAGAACCGACCGAGCCGGATATGACTCGACCCGCATCTGCCGAGACCGGGTCGTTTGATCCGGATCGAGCCTTGTTTATGGGCCAGTTCGGTGGGCTATACCTGCTTTTTGCATCCGGTGAAAACCTATACGTCGTCGATCAACATGCGGCTCACGAGCGAATTCTCTATGAGGAAACCCTGCACGTGGTCGAACACGGTGGAGCGGCATCCCAGAATTTGCTGTTTCCGGTTACTGTGGACCTGCCCGCTGATCAGTATGCCCTCTATGAACAGGCCGCCGATGTCCTAACGGCTTCCGGATTTATCGTCGAACCGTTTGGACCACGGACGGTGATGTTGTCGGCGGTGCCGGCGGCGCTTTCAAGGCAATCGCCGGAAAAATTGTTTACTGCGATCATTTGCGATGTCGGCGAACATCAGCAGGCCGGTTTCGATATCAAGAAATCTATCGCGCAGTCAATGGCCTGCCGGGCGTCGATCATGTCAGGAGATAGAATTTCTGAAGATGAGGCCCGCGCGCTGGTGATACAACTGTCCCGAACCAAAAACCGACACACCTGTCCGCACGGACGCCCCATCATTCTGAAAATCTCCCGGTATGAGCTCGATGTCAAATTCGGTCGCTAATAAGCCCCGCATTCCCGTCCTGACCGGCCCCACCGGGGCGGGAAAAAGTGCCCTGGCATACCGCCTGATGGATATCCGTCCGAATATTGAACTAATCTCGGCCGATTCGCGTCAAATATACAAATACATGGCAATTGGAACTGACAAACCGACCGCCGAAGAACGTGAGAAATACACCATTCACCTGGTCGATTGTGTCGAACCGGGGGAGCGCTATACCGCGTATGACTTTGTGACCGATGCCCGTTCTTTGATTGATCAAATCCTCAAACGCGGGGCCTGCCCGCTGGTATGTGGTGGTACCGGATTATACTTGAAATCACTGATTGAGGGAATCGTGGAATTGCCCGATCACGACTTAAAGATTCGTGCTGAATTGGAGGAAATCGCGGTTACGAAAGGACCCAAATATCTCTATGAGGAGTTGGAGCGAATCGACCCGCTTGAGGCGGGCAAAATCCATCCCAACAATATCAAGCGTATCATCAGGGCTTTGGAGATATACCAGTTGACCGGACGGACGAAATCGGATGTTCTGGCAACACCGACGATGGAACCTTCGTATCACTTTGACGTGTTGTGTTATATGCCCCCGCGTGAGGTCTTATACGAACGCATTAATGCTCGGGTCAATCGGATGATCGAAGTGGGATTGCAGGATGAAATTGAAAATCTTACCGAAAGGGGCCTGAAAGAGGCGGTCGAAAAGGTCAATGTAATCGGCTATAACGAACTGTATAAATATATTGACGGGGAAATTTCGCGGGAATCCGCTGTCAACCTCATTAAACAGAATAGCCGGCGTTTCGCCAAACGGCAGGTGACCTGGTTTAAGGGAATGCCATATCTTGCCTATTTTGACGCGCCTGACACAATAATAAACCAACTAAAGCTGATATGTGATGGTATAAATATTTAAGTATTGACACCTGCCAGAGGCCTTATGTATATATGGCAACAAGTTAGCAAGATTAGCCGTAAAGAGATCACGCGGCATTCCGATAAAAACAAGGATGGAAACAACTTAGTATAGGAAGTGAAAATGTCATGATTAGTATGCGGCTACTGACAATTGGTGCAATGTGTTTAACAATCCTGGTGCTGTCATGTGCCAGTCCCAAGTATGTCACACCCAATAGTGAATCCAGTGAAATCACTTCCAATGAACCGTACGTGTCTGAATCGGATGAAAACGCCGAAGAATATGCCAGCCTGGACGAAGATATCGAATTGGATAAAATCAGCCAGGCTTTCGCAAGTCATTCGGATACATCCGGAAATATCAATGATGTTTCCGTCGCCATCGATGACTATATCTGGCGTCAACTCAACTCCGCCTACGAGTTTTACTCCATGGGAATCCTGGCCAACCAGGAATCGGCTTGGGAAGAGGCCCAGTATTACTTCGAGAAAAGCCTGTCTATCCTGGGCGATCTCGATCTGGAGGCCGAGGGGGATTCGCTGACTGCCGAGGCCGCACAATATAATCGCCTCCTTGCCGAAATAACCGTTAATTATCGATACACCCTGTTGTCGCTGGGACATCTGCCCGGCGACGTGTCAATAGATGCTTTGATGTCTCGCTTTTCAGAGATCAACAATATCAAGGTCGATTCCGCAGAGTTTGATAGGCTCGAGGATTACGCACAGGAAAAAGTCTCCTATAACGTGCCGATAATCATGAACGAACGCGTTAAAAAATGTATTTTGTACTATCAAACCGCGGCGCGCGACGTGTTTGCCAAGCACCTGTCGCGATCAACCAAATATCTTTCGATGTTCCGCCGAATCTTCAAGGAATATGGATTGCCGACCGACCTGGTTTACCTGGCGTCGGTCGAATCGGGATACAGCCCGCATGCCTATTCATGGGCGCGGGCGATGGGATTATGGCAGTTCATTGCCTCAACGGGAAGGCTCTACGACCTGAATCGCAGTTGGTGGTACGACGAACGCAAAGATCCGGTCAAAGCAACCCATGCCGCCGCTCGTTTCCTGAAAGATCTGTACGATCAATTCGGGAGCTGGGAACTGGCTATGGCCGCCTACAATGGTGGTCCGGGACGAATTCGCGGGACCATCAGGAAACAGAAAACGACCGACTTCTGGAAGATGAAACTGCGCAAACAGACTATGGATTACGTCCCGTTTTTCATGGCCGCCACAATTATTTCCAAAAACCCGGAAAAATTCGGCTTTGATAATATTAATTACCAGGATGAATGGGAGTATGACCAGGTCTCCATCGACAAATGCCTCGATTTAAAAGTCGTCGCCAAAGAGCTGGGGGTGTCGGTCAAAGACATTAAAAGACACAATCCGGAACTGCTTCGAAATTTCACTCCCCCCAATAAAAAGAAATACACGCTTCGCCTGCCCAAGGGAACCAAGCACCGTTTCCTCGCGGCCTATAACAATATGCCGTCGTCGAAAGAGACCAGCTTTGTGAGGCATGTCATCAGGCGCGGGGAGACTGTCTCGACCATCGCGAGAAAATACGGCGTCTCACAATATGCCATCTTCGAAACCAATAATCTTTCCCGACGCTCGAAAATATATGCAGGAAAAACCCTGATCGTCCCGGTGCCCAACGACCGCAGTTATTCCGGGACAAAAAACACCGAGTACAAAGCCGATGGAAATATCTACATCGTCCGTTCCGGCGATACGGTCTGGGATATTGCCCGCGCCTTCAAAACAACACCGGAAAAGATCAGGCGCTTGAATAATATCGATCGCAGGGCGCGGATTTATGTCGGTCAGCGCCTCAGGCTCTGGGAATCAGGGAGTACCACGACTACGGTGGCCTCATCAAAAACGTCAACCAAGGCATCGTCTTCCCGAAAATCAGGTGGAAAATATTCCGTCAAACAGGGCGACACGCTTTGGGATATCGCGGTTAAATTCGGAACTACCGTGAGCGCGCTCCGCATGGCCAACGGATTGGGGCGTCGAAGCCGTATCTATCCCCGGCAGAAATTGAATATCCCGGAGCCGAGTACCTCGCGGGGAAGTGGTGGCGGAACGACCATTTATACCGTTCGGCGGGGCGATACCCTCTGGGATATTGCAAACGCTTTCAATACCTCCGTGTCCAGGCTTCTGGCCTGGAATGATCTCTCCGATCCCGGACGGATTAACATTGGAGACAAACTTACAATTTATAGCGATTAAGGACATATTATGGCACGAAAGCGAGATATCGTCATTGGCGTTATTATCGCATTATCTTTTATCCTGGTGGTCGCCTTTTTCGGACTGGCGTTTTTCGGCGCCATGATGGGTGATGGCGACGTCAGCCTCGGCGGATTTGGTGACCGGGTCGCGGTTGTTGAGGTTTTCGGTGTAATTGAGGATGCCGAAGATGTCGTCAGCCAGTTGAAAAAATGGGGTGATGCCGATAATGTCAGCGCAATTGTATTGCATATCAATTCTCCCGGCGGCGCCGTCGCGCCATCACAGGAGATGTATGATGAAATCCTTCGCGTCCGCGAGGAAGAAGGAAAAATCGTGATTGCCGCGATGTCATCAGTGGCGGCTTCAGGTGGCTATTATATTGCCTGCGCGGCCGATGCCATCATGGCCAATCCGGGAACCATCACCGGCTCGATTGGTGTCATTATGCAAATTCTGACGGCGGAAAACCTTCTGACCAAAATTGGCGTTAGCTATGAGGTCGTCAAGTCAGGTGAACTAAAGGATGTGGGCAGTATGGATCGCCCCATGACCGAAAATGAGCGGAAAATGCTGACCGCCATGGTCATGGACACCTATGAACAATTCGTTGAGGCGGTGGCCAATGGACGCGATATGAGCAAGGAAGATGTCTACCCGCTGGCCGACGGATCGGTGTTCAGCGGTCGACAGGCGCTGGAGGTAGGATTGGTGGATACCTTGGGCGGTTTTGAGGATGCCATACGCTATGCCGCCGAATTGGGCGGAATTGAGGGTGATCCGCGCACCGTAAAGGTGCCTGAGCCTAAAAAAGGCCTGTTTGAGCTGTTTTCGTCAATATATAATGGCGCCGAAAAGGCCGCGTCCGGATTAAAATCAACCGGACCGAGAGTTTTGTATTTGTATTAACTAAGAAAATCCTTGCGTTATTGATTGGATTTCATTAGTTTATGTATCGCTTTATCATAAACTTAGCGAGTTCTCTTCATGGTGAAGAGATGTGATAAATGAAAATGAAAATGAAAATGAAGAGAAATAACATTCCAGCAACTTACCGAGGGAGGATGAGATGACAAAGGCCGATCTGGTCGAAAAGGTGGCTGAAAGGACTGGTCTGACCAGAACTGACGTTGCCGTTGTCGTGGACGCCTTTTTGGACACGGTAAAAAAGTCAATGGAAGCTGGTAACAATATTGAGATTCGGGGATTCGGAACGTTCAAAGTCAAAGTCAGAAAAGAACGTAAGGCCCGAAATCCTCGCACCGGCGAAGTGGTCCCTGTTCCCGGCCGTAAGGTTCCAGTTTTTAAACCATCTAACGAGTTTAAAAACATGATTACCAAACTGCCGATCTAAGTCTGCTGTTAATTTGAGATGGAGGTTGAATGCCCAGCGGAAAAAAGAGAAAGCGTCAGAAGATTAAAACTCACAAACGGAAGAAACGCAGAAGAGCGGATCGCCATAAAAAGAAAAAACGCTAAGCACTAATCTATTGTTTAGTGCGAACAAACTTATTGGGGAAAACCATTCCGCACTCGTGGAAACGGTTTTCCCCAATATGCATTTTATTAATTGAATAGTCCCCCTGTTCATCACGAAATATCCAGATAGACGGTTGGACGTCAATGGCTTGAAGTCATGATGGTAATCCCTCCGCACTACCCCTGAATTCCGGCATAACGATTGCTATTATTCCTGGCAATGAAAACGGTGCGATCCATAGGATGGTATGCGCTGATCTGTCTGCTACTGGTGTCCGCCAGTGAAGCCTTCGGCGATAATACCTTTGATATTCTTGTCAACGATGATTACTCCGCCACCGATCAAACCGATCCTCATATTGCCGTGGACAAAAGCGGTAACTCGGTGGTGATCTGGACTGATCAAAGAAATGGCCAGAAAGATATTTACATGCAGTTCTTTGACAGTTCGGGCAACCTGCTGAGCTATAACCGGAGGATGAATCGCGACGATGGTACCGCGCCACAGTTGGAGCCGGCCATCTCCGGTAACAATATTAATCAATTCGCCGGCGTCTGGCGCGACTATCGCAACGGATCATACCCGTTTCAACCCGACGTCTATTTTGCCCGCGTGGATACTGTCGCCACCGTTGACAATCTCAATGTGACCGCGTTCGCGCCCGATTCAACCCTGGAATCGCCCGACATCGCCGTGCTCGAAAGTGGTGACTTTGTCGTTGTCTGGTCCGATTATCGCAATCATCACTGGGATGTCTTCGGCCAGCGCATTACCGCCGCCGGTGATTATATCGCCGGCAATTTCAAAATTAACAGTGACCTCGGAAGCGCCCAACATCATTCGCCCCGCGTGGCGGCATTGTCCGACGGGGGCTTCGTGGTGGTGTGGTACGACAACCGTAACGGCAATGACGACATCTATGCCCAACGCTTCGATGCCGATGCCGCCCCGCTGGCGGATAATATTCGAATCGATGACGACCAGGGCGTAGCACGCCAGGCTTTTCCGGCGGTCGCCACCGATGGCAATGGACGATTTTTTGTCGCCTGGGTGGATTGGCGCAACGGATCATACCCGGGCAATCCGGATATTTATGTCCGCCGCTATTCCGCCGTGGGGTATCCGCTTGAGGATGCCATTCACATGTATATTAACGATGGCGGTCGCCCCCAGCGTGAAGCCGCCATTTGCTCCGACCGCATGGGCAACCTCGGTGTGGTCTGGGCCGATTCAGCATCTGGACAGTGGGATGTCCGCTCCCAGATTATTAATTCTCAAGGGGAGCGCGACGGCGAAATCATCACCGTTCATGAAGAAACCGATGGCAAACAACTGCAACCTGATATTGCCTCTGATGGATATAAATTCTATGTCACCTGGGCCGATTATCGCAACGGGAATTTCGATATCTATGCCTCGGTGATTCGATACAATGATCCCGCTCTTATTGCGAGCCCGGGGCAGATGGAATTCTCGATGGAAGAGGGCGGCACCCTGCCGGATGCGCAGGCCGCATTGATTGTCAATGCCGGTTACGGAGAATTGAACTGGCGGGCCGTGTCAAACGCCGACTGGTTGCAGGTCAGCCCCGATTCCGGACAAACTCCCGCGACCCTGAATGTTACCATCGTTAATCCGCCCGGCTATGGAACGCATTTTGGCCAGATCTGCCTGGTCAATCTTGACCATCAGGATTCCAGCGCAATTATTCCGGTCCAACTCACCGTTGCCGCTCCCCTGATAGACGTTATGCCGGATACCCTGCGCTTTCGGGTGCTTGCCGAGCTGGGCGATCCGGATACAAAAAGCTTTTCAATCAGCAACGCCGGAAGCGGCTCCTTTACCTGGGAACTGGCCGAGAACGCCACTTGGTTTGAGGCGGACCGAATGTCCGGAAATGATCTCGATAGTACGGCCATACAAATATCGATTAACGGACTTATACCGGGCAACTATATCGAGCCGGCGATATTTACCTCCGTCGACGCCGCCAATTCACCGGAAACGGTGTGGGTGGCGCTTGAACTTGAAAATAACATGTCCTGCCTTGCCGCAACCCCGGAAACCGTTACCTTTACCGGGGTGGAAGGGGAGAACCTGCAAGAAACTATTATCGTCTCGAACAAAGGTTCCGGTACTCTGGACTGGTATGCCGAAACATCCGCATCCTGGCTCACCCTCAATCCCGTCGCCGGAAGCGACAACGATCTGATCGAACTCGGCGTCACAACCGACGGGCTGACATCCGGCTTTTATCTCTCCGAAATAATCATAACCGACAGCGCTTCCTTTAACCGGAGTCTGGTGGTTCCGGTGGAACTGTTTCTTTCGTCGGGTGATACCGTCCGCTTTATGAACAACAATACTATGCCGGGTAATATTGGATTGATACCGGTCTTTATTACCCTGTCACAGCCGGCCCGGGGAGGCTATATTCCGATCGGATGCGATCTCGCCGTCGCCCAAATGGATTCGATCGTTCTCAATCCCCTCTCGATGCCGCCTTATGTGGAGTTTTACGGTGCGACGCTATCCGGCGGTGCCGGGGAAATCGGTTTCCGTATACCCGATTCATTGCCGTCCGACAGCTCTATCAGGCCTGGGAATTATTATATCGCCAATCTTTTCCTGACGGCCGGTCAGACCAGCGCCTTTTGCAAAATTGACACTTTGTTCGGTGACAGTGCCGGATGTTATGTTCTGGATACATTGATGCAAAAATGTGTCCCGGCAATCAGGCCCGGCAGTCTCATTGTGGGCACCCCGACCAATGTCGGCGACGACAACCGGGTCGCGGTCCCCCTGCAACCGACATTAAGACAAAATTACCCCAACCCGTTTAACGCCGCCACGACCATTGAACTATATGTTCCGCAGACGATGAACGCGCGCCTGGAAATATTCAATATCCTCGGACAAACCGTCGCGGTTCTGGTCGATAAACCCCTGGACAAGGGGACATATGAATTTGCCTGGGACGGCACGCTTAAGGGGGGGAGCCCGGCACCCAGTGGCATTTATTTCTATCGTCTCTCCGGCGCGGAATTCAAGACAGTTAAAAAGATGGTCTTGCTCAAGTAGCATCAGGCGGGATCTAATTGTCCGATTTCGGACAAGTTATAATCTAACATAAACTTCACTGCAACTTTCAATCCGAAATTACGTCAGTGTTTAGTAAAGGAATAAGATTTAATGCAGGAGAGGTCTTTATGAAAACGCCATACGTGATTTTAGGATGCTTGGGTTTGCTCGTGGTGTTCGCACTCCCCGCATTTGCGGAGCCGGGAATGATATACGGAAAAATATACACCGTGGATAATGAGGTGTATGAGGGATTCATCAGATGGGATCGCAATGAGGGATCATGGGAAGATATTATTGACGGTACCAAAGAACTTGACCGTCATAAAAAACGCCGCAGTTCCAAATACCGCGACCGCGATGACCGCCGCAAAAGAGTGGAGGTCTTTGGTATTACGGTATACAGCGAAGATGATTATGGCTGGAAATGGTCTTCTTCTTCAGCCGAATCCGGCATGCGGGTAGGGCACTTGAAATCACTGATTCCTGATGGCGACAATGAAGCAATCTTTGTTTTCAAGTCGGGTGAAGAGGTTTATCTCTCCCAGGGATCAACCGACATCGGAGATGATATCCGGGAGATTATTGTCGACGACGAGGATGAAGGGACCTTTGAATTGTACTGGGATGATATCGAACGCATTGACTTCGAAGCCAGCGATGGGGCGCGGTGCCCGTTCGGGGAGAGATTATACGGCACGGTCGTTACTCGTCGCGGAGATGAGTTCAGCGGTTTTATCTGCTGGGATATGGATGAAATATTCAGTACTGATGTCCTCGATGGCCGGGAGAAACGGCGTAAACGCGAAATCGAATTCGGCAACTTGGAAAAAATAGAACGACGTTCATCAAGTTCCGCTATGGTGACGATGAAAAACGGAAAGAAGATTCGTCTCGATGACTCCAATGACGTTAACAGTGGCAACCGTGGCGTGGTTATTTCGGATTTCAAACTGGGACGTATTATCGTGGAATGGGATGATTTTGATTATGTCGTGTTTACCGACGCACCGCGACCGCAGGAATATGATGACTTCGACGGCGGACGGAAACTGGAAGGAACTGTGTTTACCGAGGATGGAGACAAATATACCGGTCGGATCAGGTGGGATGATGATGAAGAGTATACCTGGGAATTACTGGACGGCGAAAACCATGATATCGATTTCGATATCGAGTTCGGTATGATCGCCGCCATTGAAAAAGTGTCTTATAACAGTAGCCGTGTGACTCTTAAGGATGGGCGATCATTCAAACTTCGCGGATCCAATGATATCGATAGCGACAACAAGGGAATCTTCATCTTTGAAAATGAAGATGACGAAATCATTGTGGATTGGGAAGATTTCGAACGGGTCGAGTTCTCGCACTAAAACTGCCGGTATCCCTTTACTGATAAAGCGATACCCTCACAATAAATCCCCTGGAGGCGGTCTCCCCCCAGATTGCCGACAGGGGATTTTTTATTTGTACCATAATAATTGCAATTCGGAAGTGTGAAATATATAAAAAGAGAGTCTTCCTTGGTTGAGCAAGAGGGGATAGGAGACATGCCCATGAAACCAAAGAGAAACTCTCTTGTCTGGTATAAAAATACGAGTGTGCCATCTATTGTCAAGAATAAATGCGAAAATCGTTAAAAATGGCTCTTCGGGGGCATAAAAAAACCGGCCTGGTGGCCGGCTTTCTTAATCTATGTTCCAGGCGTTATTCGCCCTCTTCCTGATAATCTTTCAATTCCTGCAAATCGGCCAAATGTTCCTCCGTAGGCTGGATCAGACGCTTTGCACGAGGATTGGACTTGGCGACCTTTAGAAATTTATTCCAGTATGAAATAACTTGGTCAATATTGTCCTGATTGTCGTGTTCGTATGAAACCGCCCGGTTGTAAGCCGCCAGGTAATTGTCCGGTTTAAGCTTGACCGCGGTATTGAACATCTTGAACGCCTGAGAGTACTTTTCCTGGTTTTGATATATCTGCCCTAAACTGTTGAATGCGTTAAAATAATCCGGCTTTAACTCCGTCACCTTCTTATAGGCGGTAATCGCCTCCGGAAACTTTTTCAACTTCTGATGGCCCTTGCCGAGCAGGTAGAAACCTAGGTAATCATCGGTGACACTGCCGGTATACGTAGTCATGACCTTCACCAGTTCCGGCCAGTTTTTCTGGACATGATAAATCCGGCCAAGATCCTTGTTAAGTTCCTGGTTATCCTTATTGAGATCCAGAGCCTTTTTCAAGGCCTGTTCACCTTCAAGATAATTCTTGTTCTTGTAATACACACGTCCCAGATTAGCCCAGGCGTCGGCATTGGCCTCGTCGATTTCAGTGGCCTTCTTGAAATGATCAATGGCGTCATTAAGTTTTCCCTGCGCAAACATGATTGAGCCCAGGTTGATATGTGCGTCGGTATAGGCGCCGTCTTCTTTCAGTGCCGATTTGTACTCCTCCACCGCAAGCGAGTCATTGCCTTCTTTTTGTGCGGTCACGCCGTTGTTGAAATGCTCTTTGGCCTTTTCGGTGTACGCGAATATGCTTGGAACAATCAGCAGGAAACATCCCAGGACCAGTATGACGGTTAATGGGTGGATCAGGTTCTTGCGATCACGTTTGGCAACCATATTCATTTCTCCTTTCATCTTCCTTTATTCTACAACTATGATGTTTACAAGACGCCGAAAAATGTCATTTTGTCAATATTTTTACCAACTCGGGATATTTTACAGCTAGGATTCTGGCGGCCAGAACCGCCGCATTCTTGGCCCCCGCCTTTCCGATCCCCATGGTTGCAACCGGCACCCCCGATGGCATTTGGGCGATTGCCAGCAGGGCGTCAATCCCGTCCAGCGACGCCGGAAGCGGGACCCCGATCACCGGAAGGTGCGTGCGCGCGGCAACCACGCCCGGAAGCGCCGCCGCCATCCCAGCCATACAAATGATGACCTCAAAACCCGACTCGGCGGCCGTTTTGGCCAGTTGGTCGGTTTTGTCCGGCTCGCGATGTGCCGAAGAGACCTCAAGTCGATACTCAATACCGAGTTCGTCGAGCATGCCCTGGCAAGCCTCGGCATATGACATATCGCTTTTTGATCCGATCAAAATCAATACTTGTGCCATAAATCTAAACCCTGCTTCTTTTCCACTGCATATTGGCCTTAAAACCAATATCACTGCGGTATGTCATCCCGTCAAATTTTATGTTTTCAACCACTTCATAGGCTCGGTTAAGAGCGCACCTCAAATCCTTGTCAACCCCGGATACGCCGATCACCCGACCTCCCGCGGTCAGCCAGCTTTTGCCCTCGCGCCGCGTCCCGGCGTGAAAGAGAAAGCATTTCTTGTCGCTGTAATTCCTTAAACCGAAAATCCGCTTGCCGGTTTCAGCCTTTTGAGGATAGCCGCGTGAGGCCAAAATTACGCAGGCCGCCGCGCCTGGATCCCAGTCCAAATCATCCATCACTTCAAGGTTTCCGTCTACGATGGAGATGAACAGGTCCGCCAGGTCCGAATTTAATAGCGGAAGCACCGCCTGTGTCTCGGGATCGCCGAAGCGACAGTTGAATTCCATCACCTTCGGCCCCGACTCGGTCAACATCAAACCGGCATAAAGCACGCCTTTGTAAATGCGGTTTTCCTTCTGTAGACCGGTGATGGTCGGCTCGATGATGTGTTCCTTTACGAAAATCTGCGTGGCCTTGTCGACAAAATTGACCGGGCAATACGCACCCATCCCGCCGGTGTTGGGACCGGAGTCGCCCTCACCGATTTGCTTGTGATCCTGCGACGGCAACATCATTTTGACCGATTTACCATCCGTAAAACACATCATTGAAACTTCCTGTCCCTCCAGAAACGTCTCGATAACGACTTTCGTACCGGCCTCGCCGAACACCTTCTGAACCATCATTTCTTCAATGGTTTCCACCGCCTCTTCCTGGCTTTTGGCGACTATGGCGCCCTTGCCGGCGGCCAGGCCGCTGGCCTTGATTACAATCGGCATTCCTGCCGATTTGACAAACGAGATTGCCTCGTGCGGCTCGGTAAAAACCTGGAATGGCGCCGTCGGAATATGATACTTGCGCATGAATTCCTTTGCGAAGGCCTTCGAACCCTCAATCTCGGCGGCTTGTTTGTTCGGGCCGAATATCCGCAGTTTGCGACGCATGAATTCATCGACAATCCCCAGAGTCAACGGAATCTCCGGGCCGACCACGGTCAGGTCGATACGGTTCTTCTGCGCGAAATCGGCCAGCCCCTTGATATTTTCAGCCTTGATATTTACACAGGTGGCCATCAGGCCGATCCCCGGATTTCCCGGAGCGACGAATATTTTCTTGACCAGGCGGGACTGTTTCAGCTTCCAGACAATAGCATGTTCCCGTCCCCCTGATCCGACTACCAATATTTTCATAAAAGCGATTCCTCAAAAAATGTATAAGCTATATAGATACACATTTCTGGACAATTTTCAACTGATTTTTTTGCCCGGCGTTTGATGCACATATATCACATATTAAACTCCCCGACAGTTTCGCCGATATTTATTCTTGACAACTGAACATCTGTGCAGTAGATTGCGTTTAGAAGATAACAGCTTGAGATACAAGGAGGTATTATGGTCAGACCGCGTTTGACCGGGCGCCAGAAAGAAATCTTGGTGTATATCGAGCAGATGATTACCGAGCATGGCAAATCGCCAACGATTCGAGAAATAGGAGTAAAATTCGGCATCAGTTCCACCAACGGAGTCCGCGCCCATCTCGAAGCACTGATGAAAAAAGGGTATATCCGGCGGCAGGAACTGATCTCGCGCGGCATCGAACTGGTGCGCGACCTCGCCGGAGCAGTCGGTAAAATCCCGCTGGTTGGTTCGGTCCCCGCCGGTAATCCGCTGACCGCAATTGAAAACATCGAGGGTGAAATCGCCGTCGATACCACCTTCCTCCCGACCGGGGAGACCTTCACCCTGCGCGTGCAGGGCAACTCAATGCGCGACGCCGGCATTTTCGACGGCGACTTGGTGCTGGTGCGCAAGCAGAAAGACGCCGAACCGGGCGATATCGTGGTCGCGGTGATCGGCGAAGAAGCGACCGTCAAACGGTATCAACCAGAGGGTGATCATATTATCCTGCAACCGGAAAACGATCAGTTCGAACCGATCCGGGTCGACCGCAACTCACCGGAATTCTATATCGCGGGCAAGGTGGTCGGGTTGTTGCGGCGAATGTAGGTGAGGGGGAGAGAGCATGCGAAAGAAAATTATGAAATGGATAACAGTACTGATTCTGCTCCCGGTCAGCTTCGAACCCCTGCTCCGCCTGCTGAGCTGAGCAGACCATAAATCATGGGGGTGAAGACGCGATGTACCAGGATATGGATGAGCCAATAGAAGTGGTCGCGCTCTTTGAACAACACAAAATGAAACCCGTCCGATTCCGATGGAACGGACGGGTCTACAAAGTCAGCGAGGTCACCGGAGACTGGAAAACCGATATCGGGACCTACAAGGTGCACCACTATGCCGTGGTCGACACCGCCTCCAACTTTTTCCAGTTGACCTTTGACGAACGCCAGACCGGATGGATTATTAGCAAGATATGGGTGGAATAGACCGCACCGAAAACTGGGACCGGGTTATCATGCACGTCGACATGGACGCCTTCTTCGCGGCCTTCGAGATGCGCAATGTCCCGCACCTGAAGGGCAAGCCGGTCATCGTCGGCGGTGATCCGCGTTTCCGCACCGTTGTGACCACCTGTTCCTACGAGGCCCGCAAGTTCGGAGTGCATTCCGGGATGCCGGTCGCACAGGCAAAAAAACTCTGCCCGCACGGAATCTATGTTAAAGGCACGCTCAAGGGATACGTCTACACCGCCACGCTTTTGGTCGGTATCTTCGAAAAATACTCCCCGATCGTCGAACCGTTCTCGGTCGATGAGGCCTGCCTCGATATCACCGGGTGCCATCGCATTTACGGGTCGGTCGCAAATCTGGTCGACCGGCTCAAGCGGGAAATAGAAGAAACCCTGAAACTGACCTGCTCGGTGGGGATCTCACCAACCAAACTGCTCGCGAAAATGGCCTCGGGCGAAAACAAACCAGATGGCGTCACCGTAATGGATCGCGAGGATTTCAAGCGGATGTTTTACCACCGACCGGTAAATGCCCTCTGGGGAATCGGCGAAAAGACCAAAATTGCATTAAATAAACTGGGAATATACACCGTTGCGGACCTGGCGCAAAAAAAAGAGAAAGAATTGAGCGCACATTTCGGCAAGCATGGTGAGGGACTCTACATCCTGTCACGCGGGCTTGATACCAACCGGGTGCATAGTATCGACGATCGACCCAATGAAAAATCAATGTCGCATGAAACCACCCTGGCGCATGACCTGAGAAATATCGACCGCATCTATTCGACTATTCTCTGGCTGTCCGATAAGGTCGCGCGAAGGCTTCGCAGGGGAGGATATGTCGGGCGCACCGTTTCGGTCAAAGTGCGGTCGAGATCATTTGAAACCATCACTCGCGATCACACCCTCGCGGTCCCCACCGATCAATGCAAAATCATCAATCAAACCGCCCGAAAAATCATCCCCCGCGAATACGGTGTCCGTATCCCGGTGCGACTGCTGGGAGTGAAAGTGTCGCACCTGACCAAAACACAGGGCGAAACCCAGCTTAACCTGCTGGAAAACACCGATCTAAACAAGCTCTCATCGACCAGCCGGGCGGTTGACCGCATCCGTGACCGCTACGGCGATGGGTTGATCAAGTTGGCCGGAACGCAATTGTGACATCCGGATGGGGTTGACTTTCACCGGCGATTCATTATCTTTCCCGTGAGATGTGTTTCGTTAACAATAATATCATATACATAGGTGAATACGATGGATAAAGACGTGGTTTTAGAAGAAGACATCGGCGCTATGCCGGACAAGTGGCCCTTTACCGACCATGTGGCAAAAATGTCCACCTCGATTATCAGGGAAATCCTTAAATACTCTTCCCAGCCGGGCGTTATTTCGCTCGCGGGGGGATATCCGGCTCCGGATATGTTCCCGATCGAGGATCTAAAAAAGGCCGCCGCGGATTGCATTGATGAATTTCAGTCAACCTGTCTGCAATACTCGTTCTCCATGGGACTACCGCAATTGCGCGAAGTCATCGCCGAGCGCGAATCCAAACTCGGTGCGCCCACCAAAATGGAAAATATTATCATCACTTCCGGATCCCAGCAGGGGATTGACATGCTCGGTCGAGCCTTTATCGAACCGGGCGACTATATCATCACCGAAAGCCCGACCTATGTCGGCGCCCTGCAGGCGTTTAATTTCTATAAACCGAAATATGCAACGGTGGATATGGATCGCGACGGGATGATTGTCGAACAGGTGGAAGACGCCATCAAGAAATATCACCCCAAGATGATCTACACCGTATCCAATTTCCAGAATCCGACCGGCATAACCATGACCGAGGAACGTCGCCGTGAATTGGTCAAGGTGGCGACCAAATACAATATCCCGATTGTCGACGACAATCCCTACGGTGAAATCCGCTTTGCCGGACAGCCGGTGCCCAGCCTCAAGGAAATCGGAGGCGATGCCGTTATTTCACTCGGAACTTTTTCCAAGCTGATCGCCCCGGGACTCCGCATTGCCTGGATGAACTGCCCGGCAAGTATTATTCACTTGTTCGAAAAAGTCAAACAGGGCACCGATCTGCACACCAACACCTTCACCCAGTTCATGATTTATAATTATATCAAGTCCGGCAAGCTCGATGATCACATCAAGGAAATCATCAAGAACTACGGCGCCAAGCGCAATCACATGATCAAGGAGATGGAAAAGCATTTCCCGGAGGGGATCACCTGGACCCATCCCGAGGGCGGGTTGTTTATCTGGTGTGAACTTCCCGAGGGAATGTCCGCGTCGAAATTGATGCCCGAAGTGGTGAAAGCGAAGGTGACTTATGTATATGGCTTCCCGTTCTTCCCGGATGGCCGAGGCGACAATACCTTCCGCTTGAATTTCTCCAATGCGTCGCTGGAGACCATTTCGCAGGCTATTGAACGTTTGGCGAAAGTCTTTAAAGCCCACATGAAATAACGCTTTTTTGTACTTGATACGCATGTTGCAGGCCGGGGTAGTCCCCGGCCTGTTTACGTTTCATCAAATCAACCGGACAAGACCGCCCTGCTTTTCTCTTTACTTGCGATCATAAAATCATATCTTAGACTTCATGCGTAAGATTGACTTTGTCAAATACCAGGGACTTGGCAATGATTTTGTCATTATCGACCTGATCGGCAGGTCCAGTCAGAAAATGGATTTTAATCGGCTCGCCTTGGCCGTCTGCGATCGGCATCGTGGCGTTGGCGCCGATGGTATTCTCGTGCTGACCAAAAGCCGACTTGCCGATTGCACGATGGATGTGTTCAATGCTGACGGTTCCTGGGCGGAGAAATGCGGCAACGGACTGCGCTGTGTCGCGGCTTACCTGTACCAAAACCACACCCGGAAAAAACAGCTTACAATTGAAACCGCCGATGGAATTAGCGACGCCCGAATCATGAAAAGCGGAAAAAGATTGTTGGATGTCCGCGTAACTATCGGAACACCGGAATTTAACACCAAAAAAATCCCGATGAAGTCCCGGCACGAATATCATATCAATCAACCGCTGAAAATCGCCGGGGTGTCCCTTCCGGTCACCGCGCTGGCGGTCGGCAATCCCCATTGTGTGCTTTTTGTTGATAATTTTAACTTCGACTGGCAGGCGATGGGAAACGATATCGAACTCAATTCGATCTTTCCGCATCGAACCAACGTCGAATTCGTCAAAATTGTTAATCGCAAAAAAATAATCCTTAACGATTGGGAACGCGGCGCGGGAGCCACCGGGTCATCGGGAACCGGAGCCTCGGCGGCGGTCGTCGCGGGTGTCGTCAACGGCCTGCTCCTCCGACAGGTCGAGGTGGTCTTTCCCTCCGGATCTTTGCATATTGACTGGTCTGAAGATGATGACAGCATTTATCTCACCGGTCCCACGGAGTATGTTTTTGGGGGCATCTTCGATTTCGACAACAAATGACCTCTAACCTTCTGACGGCGCGGATTTGATTATGGCCTCGCTACGCACACGAATCGCCGACGCAATCCGGGATTATGCCCGAAATATCCGGTTGTTCTCACGCAATGTCCGGCTGTATTTGTTCGGATCGTTCCTGGTCGGGTTGACCTTTGCGGCCTACATGTTGCTTTTAAATCTCTACCTGCGCGAACAGGGATCTCCCGAATCATTCATCGGGACTATCCTCTCTGCCGGAGCGGTCGGAACGACCGTAATCTGTATCCCGGCGGCCTTCTTGCTGAGACGTATTCGACTCAAACGGATTCTGCTCAGTTCCATCCTGGTGTACTGTGTCTCGATTGTATTCCTCTCGCACCTTCCGGTAACATATTTCTTGGTGGTCATTTCATTCTTCGCCGGGGTGGCGATAACTTTTTACCGCGTCGCGGCGGCGCCGTTTTTTATGCGCAATACCACCACCCGCGAGCGCACCTATGTGTTTTCCGCGTCGTTCGGCGTCTCGCTTATGGCCAGCATGCTGGGTTCGCTTCTGTTTGGATGGCTGGTCCCGCAACTCGAAAAAATCACCGCCAGCATGATCACCGCCTATCAGTGGACCTTCCTGGTCGGTGTGGGATTGGGCCTGCTGTCTTTGATTCCTTTCGCATTGATCAAGGCCGCCGATCCCTCCGAAGAAAACGACCGCGCCGATTTCTCGCTGACCCTGATCAGGCGCCGCCTTGGCCTGTATCTCAAACTAATCATTCCGTATTTTGTCGTGGGTACCGGCGCCGGCCTGATTATCCCATTCTTGAATCTTTATTTTCGTGACCGGTTCGGTCAGCCCCCGGATAAAATCGGTTTGTTTTATTTCCTTGTACATGGGACGATGTTGCTGGGTATTATGGCTGGGCCGATTCTCTCGCGACGTTTCGGAATGGTGCGGACCATCGTCTGGACCCAATTGCTGTCAATCCCGTTTATGGTCATTCTCGCCTATACCAATTCTCTGCCGCTGGCCTTCTTGGCCTTTTTGGTGCGGGGGGCGCTGATGAATCTCGGCCAGCCGATCGGTTCCAATTTCAGTATGGAACTCGTTGAGAAACACGAACATGCCCTTGTCAACGCCCTGATGATGCTCGGATGGACTTCGTCCTGGATGTTTTCGGCCATAATCGGGGGCAATCTCATTGAACGCCATGGATACACCCTGCCGCTGATGATTACGGTTGTGCTTTACATCGTATCCTCAATATTGTATTATCTCTTTTTCGGACATTCGGAACACCGGACGCATTCCGGTTATGTCATTGAACCGCACGGAGTGAGAGAAAGATGAATGCTTGGATGACAATGGATCAGGCCACCCGGCAGTTAAACCTTGACCCAAAGGCCCCGATCCCCGATATTTTCCGTGAGCCGCGAGTGGATTACTGGAAAAATACTTGATATATATAACCCTAATATTGGGCGAAATAAGTGTAACATGTATTGTACGGCCATAACACGGGACTGATATGAAGCAGGACACATTCAAAATACAAATTGCCGAAATAACCGCGAAGGCGGCCCGGCGAGCCTTTGAAGAATTGTTCGCATCGCAGGGCAACCTTTATGTATTCAATCCCGATGCCGTCATCGGCCGACTGGAAAAACCACGAAATCCCGATATGGGGAATTATGCCCTGCCGCTGTTTGATTTGGCGAAATCCGCCGGGAGTAATCCGGCCGAGTTGAATCATAAGTTAATTAAAGCGCAGAATGATGTGATTCGCCAACAAGCCGAATATGCCCACCTGTCCTTTGAGGCTGTGGGCGGCTTCAATAATTGTCGGGTCACGACCCGGGCGGTGGCCGAACGGGTTCTGACTGCGGTTTCAGCCGACGAGGAGGAGTATGGTTCCTCCGATGAAGGTCAGGGGAAAAATGTTGTCATCGACTTTTCCTCGCCGAATATCGCCAAGCCGTTTGGTATCGGGCACCTGCGCTCCACGGCCATCGGTAATGCCCTTTACCGCATCTTTCAGAAACTCGGCTATCGGCCGATTGGAATCAATCACCTTGGCGACTGGGGCACCCAGTTCGGCAAGCTGATCGTCGCCTATCGGCTTTGGGGAAATGAGATGCGGCACAAGGAACCCATTGCCGGGTTGTATGATCTCTATGTCAAGTTCCATCTGGAAGAGGAAAAAGACCCATCGCTTTCGGACAAGGCCCGTGAGGCGTTCAAGGCGCTTGAGGACGGGCACCAGGATGAAGCCGAACTGTGGCGCGAATTCCGCGACTTGTCGCTCCAGTCGTTCCAGTTGATCTATGACCGACTCGGCGTGCACTTCGACCACAATCATGGCGAATCGTTCTACAACGACAAGATGGATGCCACCATTGCGCGCCTTATGAAGGCTGGACTGGTTTCCGAATCCCAGGGAGCACGAGTGGTCGACTTGGCCGAATACAACCTGACACCCTGCCTGCTGGCCAAGGCTGACGGTGCGACACTGTATGCCACCCGCGACATCGCCGGTATCCTCTATCGCTGGGAAACCTTCCGGTTTCACCAGGCCCTCTATGTGGTCGGCGCCGCCCAGCGCGACCATTTCAAACAGGTCTTTAAAGTCATCGAACTGCTGGAGAATGCCGAGCAAACGCCGCCCGAGGATCGCATCAGTCCCCGCCTGCAGCACGTGGAGTTTGGCTGGATCAGGTTCAAAGACCAGGCCATGTCAACCCGCAAGGGTAATATCATCATCCTCGAAGATGTCTTGGACAAAGCTACCACACTGGCCCGCGATCTGATTCTCAAAAAGAATCCTGACCTGGTCGAACTTGATAAAACCGCACAAATCATCGGAGTCGGTGCCGTCATCTTTGCCGACCTTTCAACCCGCAAACATATTGACGTCAATTTCGATTGGGATGCGGTGCTGACCTTCGAGGGCGAGACTGGCCCCTACCTGCAATACACCCACGCCCGGCTGTGTTCGCTGTTGCGGCATTACGACCTGCCGATTCCGGAAAATATCGAATATGACCTTCTGGACAGCCCCGAAGAAAAACAGGTGCTGGATGCGTTATACCAATTCCCGGCCGTGGTACAAGAAGCCGCCGAAGCCTGTGAACCATACGTAATCAGTTCCTACCTGCTGAGCTTGGGCGCCGCCTTCAACAAGGTCTATCAGCGCAAGAACGCCGATGGTAAGATTGACAAGATTATTTCCGATGATATCAAACAAACGGCCGCCCGTATGGCCTTGGTCAATGCCGTGCGCGTGGTGGTCAAAGAAGGGCTGTACTTGCTTGGCATTACGGCGCCCGAAGAAATGTAGCACGATGAGAGAGCACGATGATTGAAGAGATCGTTACCATATCCGAATTCCCAACCGCCGTCGATCTGGACGGCGATTATGATATGACTCAGGCCGCGCTTCTGCTGGGAAGCCTGACCGATGGGGAACTGGTGTTGCAAAATTTCAATAGCGGCAAGGATACCGCCGGCACGGTGTCGCTCTTGACCGGTATGGGGCATAGCGTCTCGCTGACCGATGATGAGGTCAGGGTCCGCCGGGGTGAGCAACCGGTGGGGGATGATTGCACCGAATTGATCTTCGATGGCGGCATGATGCCGCTGACCATGCTGGTCGGCATGATCGCCGGCAGAAATATCACCTGTCACCTGCGGTATTCCCCGGAAATTAATCCCGACCTGCTCGATGAGTTAATTAACGTCCTCAATAAAATCGGCGTGGATATCGTTCAGCCGCAAGAGCGGGAATTGATCATCCGTGAAAGCAGAATCGCTCCCATCGAACTCCGGCTCAATTCGCCTCTGCCGTATATCAAGAACTGCCTGCTGATGATCGGGCTGTGTTCGGGATGTTCGGTAACCATCAAAGAGGATCGCGCCGCACCCGGTTGTCTGGAACGATTAATCGAGCGGCTTGGCGGTGATCTGAGCAAACGAACCCGGAAAATGATCTGGCGCGAGAATCCCAACGACCCCCGCAAAAGAGAGAGAGTTGCCGACATGGATTGCGCCCGCGAGATCAAGCTCGGCGTGTCCTCGAAACTTCGGGGAGGTATTGTGGAAATCCCCCCGGATACCATTGAGAGCTCGGCCCTGCTCGCTCTGTCGGTCCTGGCGCGAAATGATCTCGCGCTTCAGCGTATCCTGCTTGATCGACGCCTGTCTCGGTTCATGCAATATTTGAAAGCTTCCGGCATAACGACCGAGACAACCAATAAGGAAACAATCGATGGACGTCCCTACGCCGATCTTGCGATTTCAGGAAGTCAGTTGAAGGGACGCAAAATATCAGGTGCAACCGCCTTTGCCCTCATCGAGCAGGTGCCGTTTATGGCGGTGATGGCGGCGACGTCGGCCGGAACGACTATCATCCGCGATACCGGAGGTTTGCACTGCGCGCTGGTCCGGCCATTTGATGAAATCGTGGAAAACCTCACCCTCATGGACGTCAAATGCGGAATGCTTGAGGACGGCCTCGCAATTGAAGGTGCCAGGGAATTGAATGGCGCCGATTTTGGCCCATTCGACAATCGAACCGTTGCCCTGGCTTTTTATCTGGTGGCGCTTGCCGGAGCGGGAAAATCATACTTCAATGGCTTTGAAATCGTTAACGAACATTATCCCAAATTCGTTCGCATGATGATGAATCAGTCCCGGCATCAGCCAGCGGAAATGGGGAGGCAGTTATGAAATATATCGGATTCCCGGTCCTGTTGGTGATCCTGATGATGATCTGCGGGTGTACCCAACAGCAATCCGCATCAGATGTCGAGACGACGTTTTTGGCCGATTTTGAGCAACAATACGAAAAACTGGAGCCGGCCTGCGTGCTGGAACAGTGGAAACGGGTGTCGGGCGATAAATCGGCTGAACCATACCTGTACACTGAAGCCTATAATAAATTCCTTGCCGATGTGAACATCTTCGAAAAAGCAAGGATGGCTCGCCAGACCCTGCCCGAGGGACTCGAACTGCGCAAGCTTGATATCGTCTATCGCACCCTGCTGGCCAATCAAATCGATCATCAGCCGGAGATTGCCGCCTTGATCGACTCGCTTTCGCGGATCTTTCTGCGTTATGGGGATCGCACGCAGGTCCAGAGCACATTTCGGTACTCCGCTTTGAGAAGCAACCGTGAACGAGCCTATGGTGAGTATGATAGAATCGGAAAAGAACTGTCAAATGGTGTGGCACGGCTGATTCGACTGCGAAACCTGGCCGCGTCGAGAATGGGATACAAGTCCTATTATTCTATGCAAATGTCCGCTCAGGGGATGGATCCGATTTTTCTGGACTCACTGTGCCTGAACCTTGAAACCGCAACCCGTGACGTCTACGAACGTACGCTGAATGTCATTAAAGGCAAACTTGGGGTCGACTCGCTCAAGCTTTGGGACTTGTGGACCGGTGCCCCGACTATGCCTGGTAACATCGACAGCCTTCTGCGCCGCGATAATCAGGAGCGCCTGCTTCGCGCCACCATGCGCGATATTGGATTTGACCTTGACAATATGCCGGTATATTTCTTTTTCAATTACTTTCCCGAAGCACAACATGCGGTCGAGGTCCATATTATACACTATCCCGATGATATCAGGATTATGGCGGACCTGACCGATGGCTTTGCGTCATTGGAACAACTCCTGCGCTCCGGTGGGAAAGCGGTCTATGCCGCCTCGATTGACCAGGAGGATTACCTTTTGAGACGTTCACCGGCAACCTGCTGGACCGAAGCCATGGCCGATTTTTATTCCCTGCTCATTCGCGACGACGTCTGGCTTGCAACTTACCTGCAAATGACCCCGATCCAGGTGGAGAAATGGCGTGAGTATTTCAAGCAGCAAGCCGTAATCTCCATGCGCATGCTACTGCTTCGGACCATGTTCGAACGCGAACTGTATCGTGATGTCAACCGGTCACCGGAACAGGTGTATGGCGAGTTGATGGAACGGGTGATGCTTATGCCCGCGAATAAGTATGTCCATGTCTGGGCGGCGGACGCGGAACATTTTTTCCACCCGCTCAATGCTCATAACCATTTGCTCGGTGAGCTGATCGCCGCGCAGGTGTACCACCATATCAGGCAGGATAATGAAACGATTGCGGCCAATCCCGCGGTCAAGCATTACCTTGTGCAGAATTATTATCGCTTCGGGCGACGCCATGACTGGCCGCATATTCTGGAGTGGGCAACCGGCGAGAGGCTCAATCCGGAATACTGGTTGCTCCGTGTCAACGAATTGATAACACCGTAAATTCCGGCCCCGCCGGAAAAAATATCCGTCATCAATGGCTAAAGTACAAACCATAACCGAAGGGCCGATTGTCTCCACGATTTTTCGCCTGGCCTGGCCGGTGGTGGCTTCCATGTTCCTCGAGTTTGCCCTCTCCATCACCGATTATTTCTGGGTCGGATATCTGGGAACACCGGAGCAGGATGCCATCACGACCTCGATGGTGGTGTCGTGGACGGTGTTTGCCACGATCTCAATCGTCATCACCGGGCTGACAGCCTTAGTCTCGCGAGCCATCGGAGCCGAGGATACCAACGAAGCCGCCTTTATCTCAAAACAGGGAATACAACTGGGAATCGGAATCGGCATAATCTTTACCACCCTCGGATTTACCCTGACTCCATCGATCCTCACTTTCATGAAAGCCGCTCCCAATGTGATCGCCATCGGCGTTCCGTATCTGAGAATCTATTTTTTGGCAATGGCGTTTTTCTTTGTCAATGATGCCCTGGGGGCGATTTTTCGCGCTACCGGAAATACCAAATCACCCACCATCGCCTTTGCCGCCGGCACCGTTATCAATATCATCCTCGATCCCATCTTGATTTTCGGTTGGGGGGTCATTCCGCCAATGGGGGTCACCGGCGCGGCAATTGCCACCTCGTTTTCGGTCGTGGCCTGCTTTGTCATCTTTATTATCCTGTTGTATAAAAATCAATTGGAATTCTCTCTTCGAGACTGGTATCGCCAAAAAACCGATTTCACGATGATTCGCAAGATCATTAAAATCGGTATGCCGATTTCGATGCAAAACCTCATTTTTGTCTTCATCTACTGGTTTCTCATTCAGTTGGTGCATTACTACGGCGATGCCGCCGGCGCGGCGATGGGAGTCGGTCATCGCATGGAATCACTCTCTTTCTTGGTGGCGGTTGCCTTTTCCGTGGCGGCCTCGACTTTGGTGGGGCAAAATCTGGGTGCGAATAAACCGGAACGAGCCGCCCGGTGTGCCTGGTGGACAGTCCGCATTATTGTCATTGAAACCTTTATCGTGTCCGTTGTCTTTGTAACCATTCCCGAATTGATTGCCGGAATCTTTTCGTCCGATCCCGCCACCCTCGAGATAGCGGTCGATTATTTAATCATTCTCGGCCTTTCACAAATATTCATGGGGATTGAAATCGTTCTTGAAGGTGCCTTCTCAGGAGCAGGCAATACCATCCCGCCGATGGTGGTCTCCGGAACCTGGTCGATCATGCGACTGCCTTTGGCGTACCTGTTCAGTATTACGCTGGACTGGGGGGTCAACGGCATCTGGTGGTCGCTGACAATCACATCGTTTTTCAAGGCGATAATTCTATTGTTATGGTTTCGGCGCGGCAACTGGAAAAAGAAAAAGCTGTGATTCATAACATCTTGACTTTGACCGGCTTCCCATGTATATCTTACTGGCATAATATTGACAAAGGAGCACATTCGCGCTATGGATAGATTTATTAGATTTGATACGCCGGAAGGGATGGAGTGGGGGCTGTTTGAGGACGGCAAGATTGTCGGGCTGACCCAGAATCCCGCCCTGGGCGTTGAAGAATCAGGAAAACTGCATGAACCGTCCGCGGTGAGATTGCTGGCGCCGGTGGAACCATCGAAAATCATCTGCGTCGGCTTGAATTATAAAGAACACGTTGATGAATCACAATCCGCCGATAAACCACCCGACGAACCACTGCTGTTTTCCAAGCCGCCGTCGGCACTGATCGGCCCCGGCGCGAAAATCGAAAGGCCCACAATCTCCGAGCGGGTTGACTATGAGGGGGAACTGGGGATCATAATCGGACAGCCCTGCCGCAATGTGGCGCCGGTCGAGGCCGATGATTATATCTTCGGTTTTACCTGTGTCAATGATGTCACCGCACGGGATTTACAGCGAAAGGACGGACAATGGACCCGCGCCAAGGGATTTGACACTTTCTGTCCAACCGGGCCGTGGGTTACGCGCGATCTAAATTTCGAGGATTTGCTCATCGAAACCTTTCTTAACGGTGAATTGAAACAGTCGTCACGAACCTCAAAGATGATCTTTCCGGTCCCGACCCTGATCAGCCATATCTCCATGGTCATGACCCTGCTACCGGGCGATTTGATCGCCACCGGAACCCCGAGGGGAATCAGCCCCATGAGTGCCGGCGACCGGGTGGAAATCCGTATTGAGGGAATCGGCTCTCTGGTTAATGATGTCATTTAAGCTCATCTCTGCGATCTGTTTTTTGTTGTTTCTGTGCCTTCCCGCCTTCGGCGCGGTCGATACCCTGCACCTTGCCGCCGAACTCGATACCCTGAAAAAGCAGGTGGTTGGTCTGATGTCGTACCGCCTCCCTGACCATCCCGACCTGTCCTCCTTTGAATTTCAACTTGTGCCGAATATGTATGCCTCCGATAAATCACCATATCTCGAGTCCCGTCCGGAGTTGGTGAATTTCTTCAAACAATCCGGCGAATGGGGAAACCTGACCATTGATTCGGCATTCCTTGATGATGCCGATATTACCGCGCAATTGAACATTGCCTACACACGCGGAACTTATCGGCCGGATAACAGTCAACAACTCAACGGCCGCACGATTCGTCTGTATTTCACCACCCGCATCCCTCGGCTGGGTGAACGGTTATCTTATTTTGGGGAGGAGTACCTGCTTGATGGCTGGTTTCCTTTTCCCGCCGTGCTCCGGGACGATGGAAGCTGGGACAATCCCGAATATGGACGGTTTGCCGAATTGGTGGGCCCGTTTTTACAATATGACCTGCAGTTGACCGTCCCGTCAGGAATGATCGTTGCCGCCCCTGTCCCGCCGGTGGAACGCCAGGAGCGGAATCGGTCAATCCGCTACCGCTACCATTTCGGACCGGCGCATGATTTCGCCGTGGCCCTCTCGCCGCACTACCTGATCGACACCACCCGCTTTGGTAATACCACGGTTCATTTCTATTATCACTCCGAAGAACAACCAATCCTGCCGGAGGTCAAAGCGGCGGCGGAATCGGCATTTGTCTACATGTCGAACCGGGTCGGCAATTACACTTATACCCATCTTAACTATGCCTTTACCGCAACCGCCATGATCGGCGGCGTGGAATTCCCCGGCATGATCTCGCTGTATTCGCCGCGTGGCGGGGCAATGCTGTCGCGTTTGTATGAATTCATGGTGGTGCATGAAACCGTGCATCAGTGGTTTTATGGCATGGTGGCGTCGGATCAGGTGCGCGAACCTTGGATGGATGAAACCGTTACGAATTTCTTTACCGATCGAATCTTTACCCACCACTGGGGTGATGACAACAACCTGCTCGAGATCGCCGGCTTCGAGATGTCGAGCAATGATTATCTGCGGTTGATGGCACGACCGATGGACAGGCAGGGAAAGATCAATCGCCCCGCCGCGAGTTTCTATTCCAACGTCGAATTCAACGGCGTTATTTACAATCGCGGCGCTCTGGCGCTGAAAACTTTTGATAATCTACTTGGAGATTCCCTTTCACAATGGTTTTGGAGAGAATATGCCCAACGCAACCACCTGCGACGAGTCTCCGAGGATGATTTTATAAATCTGGCCGAAGAAATCGGCGGAGCGAGTCGGCGGCAGGTTTTGTTGACCCTGCTTAACGGAACCGAGCAAGTCGACTATGGCGTAGGTGAACTTGTCAACCGGCGGGCGGACAGCATTAATGCCGAAATTTCCTTTATGTTATCCCGCACTGGAAAGCTCGACATAACCGTTCCGTATCAGGTTGTCCTGTACAATGACGATACCCTGCACCATACCTGGACCCCGACCCTTCATGCCGAACGGATAACCATCATTGCCCCGGCTCCGGCGCGCGAAGTGGTTATCGACCCGGACCATCTCATTGCCGTTGACACCGACCTGATGAACAACTCGGTCTTGGCTGGCGCCGACAGTCGACCGGGCTTGCGCCTTTCCTCGGGAGTGATGTTTCTCATCGAATCACTGCTAAGCGCCGTGGGGGGATGGTAAATGATCGAGGTCATTCGGCATATCAGGCAACTCAAAGACGCGCGCGCCATCTGGTTACTACTGTATCTGCTTAAGGCCTCCTTCGCGCTTCTGCTGGTTATTCCGTTTTTCTTTACCGTCAATGCCGACCTTGCCCGAACCTCATTCGCCCGATCGCTCATGGCCAGTTGGGATATGTCCGTTATTCTGGAATTGTTCGCGAACCAAAGCGACCTGTTGCCCATGTATATTTTGGTAATTCTAATCGGGGCGGTAATCTACCTTGCCGCCATGCAGTTCCTCAATGGTGGTTTGTACTATACCGTTGTCTCCGGGAGCATCTCGCCGATCAAATGGCGGGAGTTTTTCGCCGAGTGCGGAAGCTGTTTCTCGGCACATGTCAAGATTACCCTGATCATGTTGCTCGTATATATCCTGCTGTTTTCATCGTCGATGTTCGTGGTCAACCTGTTCGGCGTGGCAGGCCAGAACCTGATTGGTACCGCGGCATTGATCATGCTGATCGGAAAACTGCTGATCGTCTTTATAATCCTGCTGGCGGCCTCGATTTTCGCGGATGCCGCCCGCGCTACGGTTGCCGCCTATCCGGACCGACCCATGCGAGAAATTCTGAAAATCGCCTCAGCCTATTTCAGGCCGAATTTCGCCGCACTGACCGGAGCCTACATCATCACCTATCTTCCGTTTCTCATCCTCTGGGCGTTGGTGGAATGGCTGGCCCTGCGAGCTACCGGTGGTATGAGCGGGATTGTCGGCGTCTTGCTGGAGTTTCTGCTCTTCCAGGTGGCCGCCTCGGCGCGCACCGGGCAGAAGTTATGGTTCCTGTTACACTTGGGCAGGGATTTCAGGAAAACCAATCAGGGAAGATTTCTTCCGCAACAAATAGAATTGAAACTTGACGCGCGCTGATTACAACTCCGGTTGCTATCAATTGTTGCTACATCTTGATACAAAAAAATGTATCACCGTCGGATCGTTGGGCCGCATCCCGTTTGAAGAGGGCTATTATATCTATACCGGGCGCGCCAAACGGAATCTTCGCCAGCGTCTGGCCCGCCATCGGCGCCGCGAAAAGAAGATGCATTGGCACATCGACTACCTGCTTGACCGGGCCGCACTGGTCGGCGTATTTTGCTTTCCGAATCGCCTTGATGAGTGTATAATCAACAAACACTGCGCACAAAACTTGCGCGGGGCGAAAATTATCCGTAAGTTTGGCTCATCGGACTGCCACTGCCAGGGACACTTGATTTATGCCGGAAGGAAAAAACCGGAATATGACCCGAAAATTATACCAGGATAACGCGTACCTGTTTGACTTTACCGCCGTCGTGCAAAAGACGGAACCGACCGACGAGGGGGTGGAGGTTGTTCTCGACGCCACCGCCTTTTATCCCGAATCCGGCGGACAACTGTATGATCTGGGGAACCTCGACCGACACCCCGTTCTGAATGTTTACGAGAATGATCGGGAGGAAATCCTTCACCTGGTGAAAGACGGTACATTTACAACCGGACAGACTGTCACCGGCCAGATCGACAGAATCAGGCGGCTGGATAATATGCGCAAGCATACCGGCCAGCATATCCTTTCGCAGGCCTTTCTCCGTGAAGTCGACGCCAAAACGATCAGCGCCCATCTGAGCGAGGTAGCCTGCACCATCGAACTGGCCCGCGACAATTTCACGTCGGATGATTCTGACCGCGTGGAAAACGCCGCTAATGACATCGTTATGAAAAACCTCCCCGTGACTATGGGATGGTATGATCGTGAGCAGTTGCAAAGCATGAATATCCGTAAAATTCCGAAACGTGACGGGCGCCTGCGCATCATCAATATTGGCGAGTATGATCACACCGCTTGCGGAGGTACGCACTGCAACAGCACCGGCGAAGTGGGGTTGATAAAAATCGTCGCCTCCGAGAAAATACGCGGGCATATCAGGGTGACCTTCCTGGTCGGACTGCATGCGCTTGAGGATTACCGGCAGAAACACCGGGTTACCTCGGAACTGAGCGCCCGGCTGACCTGCCACCATACCGATCTTGCCGATGTTGTGCGCCGACAGGGAGAACAGGTCATTGCCCTCCATCGCGAAAACGCCCAATATCGAAATAAACTCTTTGAGTTGGAATTGCCCGCCATTATCGAATCCGCCGAAAAATACGGTGATATTCACCTGGTGGTGCGTCAGGCTGATGGTACCGATGTGAAAATACTCAAGGATCAGGCTTTGAAAATCACCAATGACTTTGCGGCGGTGGCCCTCATGTATGCCGATGACAAACTCCTGCTGGCGGCATCAAAAGACAGCGGCCTATCCGCGGGCAATATAATTAAGCAACTGGCGGATAAATATAGTCTCAGGGGAGGCGGGAATCCGGTCCTGGCGCAAAGCGGCGGTATTGAACCGGCCCGGATGAATGAAATTATCGATACCGCCCTGAACCTGATACGGGAGAACCTTGCGAAATAAAACGGTCATACTGCTTGGGCTGTTCACCATCCTGGCGATGAGTGCTCTTCCGGTACTCTCAAATGAATCATCGCCGCTGGTGCTGGAACGCTCCGGTTCTTATGAATATATTCGCGGCCTCGACGCCGATACCATCTTTATTACCGATTCGGTCCTTTTTACCATCGGTGATGCTGTTATCATGGCCGAACGCGCCGTCTGGATCAAGGGGCAGTCCATTATCCTCGAGCGCGACGTATACATCGAGGACTCCCTGCATCAACTTTGGGCCGACCAGGTGACCTATGATATTATGGAGAACGCCTCCCGGGCCGTCGGGGAAGAGGTGGTGCTTGTTTCACTCACCGATTCCATCAAGGCGGTCGGCACCAACGCTTGGTTTGACCGGGATAACGGGCTGTTCCGCATGCAGGACCGTCCCGTCATGTACCTGCACTATCAGGACTCCGCGCGCCTGGTACAGATTAATGCCGATCAACTGGTTTATGATGGCGATGCACGTATCGGGTATGCCGATGGCCAGGTGGTTATCAGGCAGTCAGAAGCCGAATCACATTCCGGTCGCGCCATTATGTACACCGACGACAATGTAATGTTGTTGCTCGATGGACCCCACACGCGTCGCAAGGAATCCGAAATAAGCGGCGATACCCTGATCTTTTATTCCAACGACCAGACGCTGGAGCGAATCTCCGTGCAGGGCAATGCCGTCGGTGACTTCACCGAACCCAACCAGCGCGATTCGACCCAGAACGACAAATTCGACCTGACCGGCGCAGATCTGGAATTTCACTTTGCCGACGGCGATTTGAACCGCGTTCGCGCCGCCAATCAGGCCTATTCATATTATGCCCCCGCCCCCGGCGACAGTTCCGAAGTTATCGAGAATTACGCCTCTGGTGATACCATCACCTTTTTTCTTGAAAATGAAAATCTCACCGCCGTCAACGTCATCGGCGGCGCCGAGGGAGAGTACCTGAGCGGAAAGAAAAAGGAAACCGACTCCGGTTCCGTCTTTACCGTCGATTCGGTGCAGTATTCCGGTTCCATGATTGACTATCAGTTGGCCGATTCATCGATCACGTTGTCCGAAGCCGCGCGCGTGTCAAGTGGTGATATGTCGCTGTCAGCCGCCACAATCGATTATCTGACCGCTCGCCAGCTGGTGAAGGCTTACGATGATTCTGCCGTGGTCGACTCGCATTTTGTCTATGTCCCGGTCATATTGAACGACGGCTCCGATGAGCTGTTCGGTTCGTACCTGGAATACTCTCTTGATACCGAGCGCGGACTTTTACGCCAGGCCAAATCAGAATATCAGGAAGCCTATTACCGGGGCAAAGACCTGTATCGCCACGAAGAGGAAGTGTTTTATGTTGAGGGGGGGATGTATACCAGTTGTAATTTGGACAAACCTCATTTTCATTTCTGGTCGAAACACATGAAAATGATCCGGGGCGAGCGTATCATTGTCCGTCCGGTCGTCTTCTACATCGAAAAAGTCCCGATTTTGATATTCCCTTACTATGTTTTTCCCATTAAACCCGGACGACATTCCGGATTTCTTCCCTTCAAATTCGGCAATTTCGAACAGGGAGACCGTTACCTGGAAAACGTTGGTTATTACTGGGCCGCGTCACAGTATTGGGATGGCAAGGCCTGGCTGAATTATTACGAGGATTACGGGCTGAAATTCAATGGCGATATCCGTTACAATGTCCGTTACCTGCTCTCCGGCCATGTCAGTGGCTCATACACCACCGATACCGAATATAGTAATTATCAGAAGCAGAAGGATGTGCGCTGGAATATCAACTTCAATCACGACCAGACCATCTCACCCACCTTCAGCCTCAAGGCCTATGGAAATTTCGTGTCGGATAAGAGCTTCTATACCGATTTTTCAAACGACCAGGAAGACCGCCTGAACCGCAACCTCCGTAGCCAGTTGTCACTGTCAAAAAAATTCGGAAACGCCTCGCTCAGTGCCCAGTTTATTCATAACGAGGCGCTCGATGATGAGTCCCGAACTGACAATTTCCCGACCGCCTCGATTTCATTTCCGTCACGCGCGCTGTTCGGTAGTCCCGGGAAAGATGCCGACGGAAATCAGAAGCGTTATTTTTATCATAACATCTACACCAGTTACCGCGTGAATGTCAATAACTACAGTTCTCGCTCGACGCTTGATGATGGTACCCGCACCCGCAAAGAATACCTGACCGTCAGTCATTCCACCGGGCTGTCAATGTCATTTTCTCTCCTGCAATATCTGAAACTCGGCTTCAGCGTCCCCTACCAGGAGACATGGTACAAGGTGTTTGAAACCGACCAGAGCCTCGACGCCGGAATCGACGCCTCGGAGGTGTATCGACGGTATGCCTACAGCGCCAGCGTTAATGCCTCTACCGATCTGTACGGAACGGTTAGTCCGCGCCTGGCAGGCCTGGAGGCTTTTCGCCATGTCCTGACTCCATCGGTCGGCTTTTCCTGGTCGCCAAAGATCACCAAAAACGATATGTTGAAATCTTACACCGGCGCCGGCGGGGGGAGTAGCGCCGAAAGTAAATCGATGACCTTCTCATTGCGGCAGTTGTTTCAGGCTAAGGTCAAGGCCGGTGAGCAAACCAAAACACTGGATCTGCTGACACTCAACAGCAGTCTTAGCCACAATTTCGAGGCTGAAGAAAGAAAATTCTCCAATTTGACCACCACCGCCCAAACCAATCTCTTGAAATATATCACGCTGACCGGCTCGATGACCCATGATTTGTACGAACCCAACACTGACAAATTGCATTGGTGGTCACCGTATTTGCTGAGTCTGAGCGTGCGAAGCAGTTTCAGCACCAGTGGGTCATTCGGCAGGTATAAAACCGCCACGCCATGTAACGGGCCGGATTGCGACGAACATGACTTTGAGAATTCGGAGCAGTCATGGAGATTTTCAGTCAGCCATCAATATTCCGAATATGGCCGGGGAAGCAGTTTCAGGAAAACTCATGCCGTGAATTTCTCCGGCGAAATCGAACCGACCCCCAATCTCAAGATCAAATATAGCCAGTATTATGACATCGCCGATCATAAAACCATCAGCCGCCGCATCGAAATTACGAGGAAGCTACATTGTTGGGAGGGAGCGTTTTACTGGGTACCGGACGGATCCAACAAGGGCTACTATTTCAGGGTAAACGTGATCCAGATTCCTGATATCAAATTCGAGAAATCAGAGTCCGGCGTTAGAGGCGCATTCTTCTAAGTCTCCCGGCGACACCCCCCTCTGAAGCCCCATTATTACTGCACATTTTAAAGGTTTAATATATTTTTTTTGTTGACAATAGATACGATAAGCGGCTTTTTTTTGACAGAAAAGGCGAGCAGTCGATGTCAAAACCCTTAATTGGAGAGGAATGGTAGAATGACCAAGGAAGAAATGATTGCCAAGATCGCCGGTGACGCCAATATTAACAAGCGTCAGGCGTCAGATGCCCTAAACAGCTTCTTCAGCAATGTAACGTATTCGTTGAAAAAGGGCAAAAAAGTCAGTTTCGTCGGCTTCGGAACCTTCACCGTTAACAAGAGAAAAGCCCGGGTCGGCCGTAATCCGCAAACCGGTGACAAGATCAACATCCCGGCCTCTAAGGTTCCGCACTTCCGCGCCGGAAAATCACTGCGCGAAGCAATCAAGAAGTAATCCATCGCGCCGGCAAATTATGAGGCAGAGCATCTGCTCTGCCTTTTTTTATGGTTGACCCGATGCACTCCGAGTCGTACTTTGAATGTCTGTTAGAGGATTTATAAAATGGCGTCGCGCAAGAAAAAAAACGGTAACGGAGACAAAAAACGCAAATTGCTGGGGATCCTGCTGATTCTCTTTGCGGCCCTCCTGTTCATTTCGCTCGTTACGCATTCCGGATGGGATGACCGCAGGATTACCTCACAGGAAAATCCGCTGAAAACCGCATTCCGCAACCAGGTCGGCGTTGTCGGAGCATACACCTCATACCTGTTCTTTTTCTTTCTCGGGTGGCTCTCGATATTTATCCCGTTCATGCTGGTTATGAGCGCTTTTCGATTGCTGAATTTTGCTTGGCGTAAAAAGATCTCACCGGCCTTCTGGTTTGCTTTTTCGACCTGCGCTCTGGTGACCTTGATGACCGACGTTTACTTGCTTCACCATGTCGTCATCCCGTTAACCTATCTTGAAACCAATGGTGGCTATCTCGGCTATTATATTTCACTGTTTTTTATGAAGATTGTCGGATCGGCCGGATCATTTGTCATCCTCGGAGCCGGCATCATTGCCTGGCTGGTTGTCCTTGGCTACAAATATTCAGCGCTGACCCAGCGTCTCAGCCTGCCGTTCGAGGCTGTGTTGGCTCGTTTGGGGCGATGGGTGACAACGCTTCCCACCAAAGCCTGGGCGGTGCTCTGCGACCTGTTTCACCGTGAACCGGATGAAGACGATGATTGGGAGGAAGCCCCCCGACCGGCATCGCCGCCATTGGAATCACCTGAATTGGAAGATTCCCGAACCGCCGCGGTGAGCGACGCTCCGGCTTTTGAACCTGAACCGAAAAAACAAAAATCGAAACGCAAGGTAACTATTGCCAAAAAAGCCGCCCCGATTGGTGTGGAAACAAAAGACTATAAATTCCCCGGGCTTGATTTACTGGCTGACAATCCCGAACCCGGTCTCTCGGTCAGCCCCGATGAACTGGCCTTTACGGCGCATGCCCTGAAAGACACTCTTGGCACTTTCGGCGTCCGAATTGAGGGAGAAATTGAGAAACGGCCCGGACCGATTATCACACGTTACGAGTTCAAACCTTCTGCGGGGATCAAGGTCAATCAGATTACCAACCTGTCCGATGATTTGGCGCTGGCTCTCAAGGCCCGGCGGATCCGAATTGTGGCCCCCATTCCCGGCAAGGCCGCGATCGGTATTGAAATACCCAACCGCAATTCCCGCATGGTCTATCTCAAGGATATCCTGGCTTCCGAGCAGTATGGCGATGCTCGCCTGCGTCTGCCGCTGGCGCTCGGGAAAACCATTTCGGGCAAGCCGTTTACCGCCGATCTGGCTCAAATGCCGCACCTGCTGATTGCCGGTGCTACCGGTTCCGGGAAATCCGTGTGCATCAATGTGCTGATTACATCGTTGATGTATCGCCTGCATCCGAAACAATTAAAATTTATTTTTATCGATCCCAAGATGCTGGAGTTGACCATGTACGGCGGTATTCCACACCTGGGACGGCCGGTTGTCACCAATCCCAAACGGGCCGAGAAAGTTCTCTCGGATGCCGTGGTGGAGATGGAAAAACGATACAAAAAACTGGCCGGGCAGTCGGTCCGCAATATTGAAGACTTCAATGCCAGGCAGAAAAACGATGATGACAAAATTCCATATATCGTCATCGTTGTTGATGAACTGGCGGATATGATGATTGCCGCATCATCGTCCCGTATCGAAATGCTGATCACGCGGCTGGCCCAGATGGCCCGCGCCGTCGGCATTCATCTCGTCCTGGCCACCCAGCGCCCGTCGGTCGATGTTATCACCGGTCTTATCAAGGCAAATTTCCCCGCGCGAATCGCCTTCCAGGTGGCTTCTCGAATTGACTCCCGCACCATTCTCGATGGTAACGGTGCCGAAAAACTGCTGGGCAATGGCGATATGCTTTACCTGGCTTCCGGACAGCCGGAACCGATTCGACTGCATGGGCCGTATATCTCAGGAAAGGAAACTGAAACCCTGGTTAAGTTCATTACCGACCAGTTTCCGCAAATGGTCAAAGTGGAATCTGAAGCGGATGACGAACAGGAGGAAACCGAGGACGCGCTCGATCTCGATGATCCGATTTTCGTCGAGGCCGCGCAAACCGTGGTCAGGCACAAACAGGGATCGGTCTCACTGCTTCAGCGCAAGCTGGGCATCGGGTATCAGCGAGCGGCAAGGTTGATTGACAAGCTCGAAGCCGCCGGTATCGTTTCGGCCTATGACGGAAGCAAGGCCCGCGAAGTGCTGGTTGACAAAGCTTACCTGGAACAGCTACTGGCCTCCCGCTCCCTAACCGATTTGAACTCCTGATCGCCTATGGTGTAAAACATCTCATGCTACAATCCGTCTTATTTGTCCTGCTATTGTTGTTGCCCGTTGGGGGAGAGGCCGGGAACATGCCGATCGACGCCTATGCGGAGCTGAAAGCGCGCTTCGCCGGGGCCGCCCAGGTGTCGCTGGATGTCCTGATTACCATCCGATCAGATGTGTTTGACACCTTTGACAGCACCAGCGGAGAAATTGTTGTCGCCTCCGACGGTCGGTATTATGCTCGCCTCAGCAATGATGCCTTTGTGTTTGACGGCCGTTGTCTCTGGGAGTATTCCGCCGAAAATAACCAGGCTACCAAAGATTGCCTTGGAGAAGACGAACGCTTTGAAAGCGAATTTTCATTTATAAAAAACCTTGATCGCTACTACACTGCCGAGAACGTCCATCCCGATTCCGTCTATATCCTGCGCCGTCGGGGTGATGACAACAGCTCCCTGCCGGATTCCCTGACCCTGTATCTCACTTCCGCCAAGCTTTCAAGAATTTCCTATTATGACCTGAATAAAGATCTCAATATTGTCGCCGTCCGAAACCAGCGGTGCGATACGGTTGTCACCGACAGCCGGTATCATATGCACCTGCCGGATTCGACCGAAATCATTGTAATGCCGTAACCGGTATGAAATTTTATATCAAAAAACTGGGATGCCCAAAGAACGACGTGGATGCCGATTACATCGCCGGCATGTTGATCGAGGACGGCCATGAACGTGTCAACGTCGACGTCGATGCCGAGATCGTGTTGATTAATACCTGCGGCTTTATTCTTCCGGCCAAGGAGGAGTCCATTGCGGAAATCCTGCATTATGAAAAACTCCGCAAGGCCGGAGCAATCTATCGACTGTATATTACCGGGTGCCTCTCCCAGCGCTACGGTTCGGAAATCATGAATGAAATCAAGGAAGTCGATGGCATTTTCGGTATTGGTCAGCTCGAGCAACTGCGACAGGCCGTCGACAGCGACCACGTGATCACCCTCGGAAAAAACCTGGGGCGGACGCTCGATACCGGATATATTGCCGGCCAAAAACGCTTTGTCGATGATACCTATCCGTATGACTATTTGAAAATCTCCGACGGGTGCGACCGCTTTTGCTCCTACTGCGCCATCCCGTTGATTCGTGGACGGTATCGCAGTCGCTCACTGGAGGACATTGTCGATGAAGCCGCTCTCCTGGCCGAACGTGGCAAAAAAGAGTTGATTCTGGTATCGCAGGAGGGAACCGCCTATGGCAGGGATCGTAACAATGTCTCCGTCATTGACCTGCTCCGGGCACTGGAAAAAATCAAGGGTATCGAATGGATACGCCTGATGTATTTACACCCGGAATCACTCACCGATGAATTAATTGCTCATATGACCGGATCTGAAAAAGTCCTGGGCTATTTCGATATGCCGCTTCAGCACATCAACGACCGTATCCTTAAGAAAATGAATCGGCGTATCAATCGAAAACGGATTGAAAAACTGATCGACTCGATCCGATCAGCCTCTTCGGACAATATTATTCGCACCTCATTTATTACCGGCTTTCCCGGCGAAACCGAGGCCGAGTACGACGAATTGAATGAATTTGTCGCGAATATTGAATTCGACCGCATGGGCGTGTTTGCCTACTCGCGGGAGGAAAATACCGCCGCCGCGGTTTATGACGGCCAGGTTCCGGCCGAGATTGCCGAAGAACGGCGTGACGGATTGATGATGCTCCAGCAGGAGATCGCCTTTCAGAAAAATATTGGCTTGATCGGAAGCACTCAACGCGTTATAATTGACCAGTCAGATAACCGGAACTCGGCAATGGGGCGAACCGCGGGAGACTGCCCGGATATCGATCAGACCGTGTTCATTCGCGGAAAGAAACTTGATGTCGGCGAAATGCCGGAAGTCGAAATCACGATGGCCGAGGGCTATGACTTGATAGCCGGAACCAGAGAATTATGACGACCCTGAAACTGGACAGACTCGGGCTGTTTCTCTCAAAGCCGCTGGCTTTGCTGTTTGTGCTGATATACCTGTCACAATCGGTGTTTATTATCATTCTGGTGCAGGATAAATTCGATCTGGAAAAACAGATTGAATTCCAGCGAAAACGAATCAGCGAACTGGAGGAAAAACTGCAAATCCTCCAGGTTATCGAGGATTTTCAAATCGGGTTTTCAGATGAGGAAAAGGCCGAACTGGTCAATGTCATTTCATCCGAGTGCCGGAAATTCGACTATGACCCGATGTTTCTTATGGCGCTGATCCTGACCGAATCGTCTTTCAAACGCGGGCAGGTGTCATCCGTGGGAGCACGGGGACTGATGCAGATCAGACCGTTTGTGGGACGGTCTCTGGCCGACAAAATCGGGGTTGACTGGGAAGGATCGCAGACCTTGTTTCGACCCGAACTGAATGTCCAGATGGGATCACTGCATCTGTTCGAAATGATTCTCAAATTCAAGGATGTACGCCAGGCGATAGTCTCTTATAATTTGGGGGAAACCGCCCTCAGAAGTCGGGTCAGGCTGAATAAACCGCTCCCGAAATCGTTCTTGAACAAGGTGATGAGCAACTATGAAATGCTAAAGGAGAAATACCGGATTTGAAATACGCACAGTCAATCATCGTTTTGTTGATCCTGGTCGCCCTGGCGCTGTCGCTCGGGTGCGGTGGAAGTAAAACCAGGGCATCGGAAAATGCCCGTACCCAGTATGATCGGGCCATGGAACAATATGAGAAGGAAAAATATATCCGCGCCATCGAGGATTTCCAGGTGCTGGTATACAATTTCCCCGGGGCCGATTTTGTCGACTCCGCGCAGTACTACCTGGCTCACTCATATTACGGAAACAAGGAATATGAACTCGCCGCTGTCGAGTTCCAGCGGTTGGTCAACAGCTACCCCCAGTCGGAATTAAGCGATGACGCCCAGTACATGGCCGGGGTATGTTATGTCAAGAACACCCCCGGACACTACGGCCTGGACCAGGAGGATATGAAACGAGCCATTACCGCCCTCAATAATTTCATCCTGGACAATCCCGATTCGCCGCTGGTCGATCAGGCCCACGACATGATTGCTGAGGCGCATGACAAGCTGGCCAGGAAAGAATACAAAAATGGCGAGTTGTACTATAAAATCCTCGATTACAAGGCCGCGAAAATATACTTTCAGTATGTCATCGATGAATACACCGATACCGAGTACGCCGCCAATGCGCTGTTCAAACTGGCTGAAATTGAATACAAGCAGGAAAATTACGCCGCCGCGTCGGAACGCTTCAACCAGTTTATCAACATATATGAAGACAGCGAATTGGTTCCCGGAGCAAACGAGTACCTGGAGAAAATCTCAGGAAAACTGGAAACATCAAATGTCGCCGATGACGACTCCTGAACAGCCGGGAAAATGGGGGATCATGGGTGGGATCTTCGATCCAATACACTACGGACACTTGATTCTGGCCGAGTCGGCCCGCCAGGCCTGCGGTTTAGATGGCATCCTGTTTGTCCCCAGCCTCGATCCGCCGCATCGCTCCGCCAGGCCGATTGCATCGTTTGACGACCGTTGCACGATGGTCAAGCTTGCCATCGAAGGCAATGATCGATTCGTCTTTTCGAACCTGGAAGAAAAACTGGCCTCACCGGGATATACCCTGGCCGTTGTCGACTATCTCAACCAAACCTATCCCGATCCCGACTGGCATCTCATCCTCGGAGCCGATAACATCGCCATCTTCGATTCCTGGCACAAACCGGAGGAACTGGTCAAACGAGTTAAAATAGTCGTTGGCCGCCGACCGGGCGTTGATGATGAGTTTCAGAAGTCTCCGTGGCACGATTTTGTTACCGTCTTTCCCATGCCGCAGATTGAGATTTCCTCAACCGCGATTCGCGAATGTGTTGGTGCCGGTCGCTCGATTCGTTACCTCTTGCCGGATGACGTACGCGGCTTCGTCGAATCCCGAGGGTTATACCGATGAAAAACAAGACCCTGTTCCTGATCGATGGGTCGGCGATTTTCTACCGTGCGTATTTTGCGTTTATCCGTAACCCGCTTTATAATTCAAGGGGCGAAAATACCTCGGCCACCTATGGCTTTGTCAATTCCCTGATGAAAATCATCAGGGATGAAGAGCCCGATTACATGGCCGTCGTGTTTGATACCAAGGCCCCGACTTTTAGGCATAAAATGTATGAACAGTACAAAGCCACTCGGGAGAAAATGCCCGATGAGCTGGTCGTGCAGATTCCCCGTATCCATGAAGCCGCCGAGGCGCTCAATCTGCCCTGCCTCGAAAAAGAGGGCTTCGAGGCGGATGATATTATTGGAACCCTGGCCAAAGAAGGCGAGAAACGGGGTATGCAGGTCTGGCTGGTCACCGGCGATAAAGACTTCTATCAGCTCGTGTCCGACCGGGTGCGGATATATAATCCGCAGAAAGGAGCCAACAGCGCGGAAAAACTCGACCCCGAAGGCGTCGAAAAAAAATTCGGGGTTCCACCGGAACGGGTGATCGACATGCTGGCTTTAATGGGGGATTCCTCGGACAACGTACCGGGTGTGCCGGGAATCGGTCCCAAAACCGCCAAAACTCTGCTGGACCAGTTTGGTGATTTGGACAGCATCCTGGCCGCACCGGAGAAGATTAAGGCAAAATCGGCGCGAAACAAGATCACCGAGAATGTCGACAAGGCCGAATTGTCACGCAAGCTGGTCACCATTGATACCGCCGTGCCGATTGAATTTGACTTGAAAGACATGAAGAGGGGAGAGCTTGACTTCGCCAAAGCCAAGAAGCTCTTTCTGGAAATGGAATTCGTCAATCTGCTGGAGGATCTGGCAAAACAAACCGGCGAACTTGATCTTAAACTAGATGACGCCGACAAGACCAAAATCCCCTCAAATGCCAAAGCCGATTACACCTGTATCACCGACATCAGGCAACTCGAACATCTGCTCAAAGAACTGTCGGCCAAAAAGGAAGTTGCGGTCGATACCGAAACCACCTCGCTCGATCCCTTTTCAGCCGAACTGGTCGGGATTTCGCTGTGTGCCGAGGCCGGGAAAGCATATTACATCCCATTGCATCATGATGACACCACTCGCAATCTTCCGTTCGACCGGGCCGCCAAACTGCTGTCGAAATTCTTCCTCAACAAGAAAGTCCAGAAATTCGGGCAAAATATAAAATACGATCTCGAAATCCTGCGCCGGGCCGGTTTCGACCTTGATCCCATCGGTTTTGATACCATGCTGGCTTCGTACATTATCAATCCCTCCGGCCGACGCAACGGTCTCGATGCCCTTGCATTCGAGTATTTTAACTATCGCATGCAACCCATCTCCGAATTGATCGGGAGCGGCAGGAAACAGAAATCATTTGCCGAGGTCGACGTCGACTGCGCAACCTTTTATGCCGCCGAGGATGCCGACTACACCTACCGCCTGCGCGGTGCCCTGGCCCCGAAAATCACCGATCTGAACATGGAAAACTTGTACTACAATATTGAACTCCCGCTGATTGCCGTCCTGTGTCGCATGGAGGAGAACGGCGTCAGGGTCGATTCCGATTACCTGGCCGAGATGTCGAAAGACATGGATTGGCAACTGGAAAAACTGACGAAAGATATATATACCGAGGCCGGCCAGGAATTCAACATCAACTCAACTCAGCAACTCGCCAAAATTCTGTTTGAAGATTTAAAACTGCCGACCAGGGGTAAAACCGCCAAGAAAACCGGATATTCCACCGATGTCCGCGTTCTCGAGGATCTGGCGAAAATACACGACCTGCCCCGCCTGATCCTGGAATACCGCCAGCTCAACAAACTGCAGAACACCTACATTGATGCCATCCCCCGGCTGATAAACGATCAAAGCGGACGAGTGCATACCTCGTTTAATCAGACCATTACCGCCACCGGGAGGCTGTCGTCGACCGACCCCAACCTGCAAAATATCCCGATCCGGACCGAAATCGGACGCCGCATCCGTAAAGCCTTCATCCCGACCGACCAAAAACACCGCATTATGGCCGCGGACTACTCCCAGGTCGAACTGCGCATCCTGGCGCATTTTTCTGAGGACAAGGCGCTCATCAAGGCCTTCCGGCACCAGGAGGATATTCATACTCGCACCGCCGCCGATGTCTTTGGTGTCAGCCCGCTGGAGGTCACACCCGAAATGCGACGGTCGGCCAAGACCGCCAATTTTGCGATTATCTACGGCGTGACAGCGTTCGGACTCTCACAACAGACCGAGCTGGATGTCACCCAATCCAAAGAATTTATCGAAACCTATTTCAATCGCTATCCGGGAATCAAGAACTATATCGATGGCACCATTGCATCTGCCAAAAAGAACGGCTATGTAACCACCCTGTACAATCGCATCCGGTACTTGCCCGAAATAAATTCAAAGAATTTCCAGGTGCGGCAGTTTGCCGAACGTACCGCTATCAACACCCCCATCCAGGGAACCGCCGCCGACATGATTAAGGTTGCCATGATCGACATCCACAAACAGATGAAAAAGATGAAATCGAAAATGATTCTGCAGGTGCACGATGAATTGGTCTTCGACGTGCACACTGATGAACTGGACGATCTCAAAATGATTGTCAAAAATGGCATGGAGAAAGCGGTCAAGTTAAAAGTCCCGGTGGTGGTCGACATGGGCGTCGGCCCCAACTGGCTGGAAGCGAAATAATCCATTACTTATGTGGTATATTCTTGAAATCAAGATTGTATGAAATTCTCGAAAACCCCTCAAAGAACAATAAAACATCCATCTATATCAATGCGGGCTTGTTTGCTTTAATTTTATTAAATGCATGTGCCGTAATACTTGAAACCAATGAAATTCTTTATAATAGCTACAGACAATATTTCACAATAATAGAAATAGTGTCTGTTATTATATTTACGATAGAATACATATTGCGAGTTTTTGTTTGCACTAATGATAAACGTTATAATGGTGTCATCGCCGGTAGAATCCGATATGTATTGTCTCCTTTAGCATTAGTCGATCTATTTGCCATAATACCTTTCTATCTTCCTCGACTAATCGTCCTGGATTTACGATTCATAAGGATTCTAAGGATTTTTAGAATATTCCGTTTATTGAAAATCGCCAGATACACACGTGCGTTAAACATAATTGGCAATGCAATTAAGAATTGTAAGGAAGAACTTATTATTGTATTAAGCACATTGACCATTCTATTAGTGTTATCATCTTGTTTGATGTATTACATTGAAAATCCATCTCAACCCGAGTTGTATTCAAGCATTCCGGTTACAATGTGGTGGGCAGTTACAACGATATCCACAGTTGGTTATGGTGATATGTATCCTGTAACTGCTCTTGGTAAAGTACTTGCATCGATAATCGCAATATTGGGTATTGGTATGTTTGCATTACCAACTGGAATAATTGGCGCTGGCTTTATGGAGGAAATAAAAAAGGGTAAGGATAAAATGAATTTATGTCCACATTGTGGCAAGGAGTTGGAATAATGCTCATTGGAATTGTCGGGCAGATCGGCGCGGGGAAATCCACCGCCACAGATATCCTGAAATAAAACTGGGCCGCCGTTATCTCAGCTGATGATATCGGGCGCGATGTGGTCGAAAACAATCCCGCCGTCCTGAACAAACTCGCCAAAACCTTCGGACCGGACATTCTCACACCCTCCGGACGGCTCCGGCGACGCAAACTCGGCGAGATTGCCTTCGCGTCTGACCATACCAAACAGCAACTAAACCGCATCGTCCATCCCCCCCTGCTCAAAGAACTGGCCCGGCGCGTAAAAGCGGCGAGGAAAACCCATGACCTGGTTGTTATTGATGCCGCCCTGCTGATCGACTGGGGATGGGACCGTAAGGTTGACTTAACCATCCTGATCCATGCCGGACGGGAAATACAAATTAAACGCCTGCGTGCCAGAGGTTATTCCATCGCCGAAGCCCGCCAGCGCCTGAAATCGCAATTGGCGTATCGCTCCCTGCGCGCCCATGCCGACCTGGCTATCCTGAACAATACCACTCCCGCCCAACTGGAAAAGAAAATCCGGCGCCTGCTCAAGCGTTTTCGTAAAACCGTTTGACTTGACAGAGCCGCCCCGATATCTTCCTTTTCTAACCACTGAGTTAATCATCGTGTCCCGGAGGTGCCATGCCGCTGATAAATTCCCAAACCGGTCAAATCCGTAAAGACTATTCCATCGATGAACTGCGTGAGCGTGCCAGGTATATGCGCGGGCTGAACCTGCTCTCGCTCTGCTCCGGTAAATCCGGACACTCGGGCGGAACCCTGTCTATGTTTGATGTCCTGGCGGCGCTGTACCTGAAAGTCGCCCGGCACGATCCCGCCAGCCCCAACTGGCCCGAACGCGATCGCATTATCTGGTCGGCCGGGCACAAGGCGCCCGCACTCTATGTCGCATTGGCGGTCAGTGGATATTTCCCGGAAAGCGACCTGGCGCGACTGCGCATGCTGGGCGCACCATACCAGGGACACCCGCATCACAAGGACTGTCCCGGTGTCGAAATTTCCTCCGGCTCACTTGGGCAGGGGATATCCGTTGCGGTTGGCGTTGCCCTCGCCGCAAAACTCGATCAAAATAACTACCGCGTGTATGCCATCACCTCCGATGGCGAGTATCAGGAGGGATCGCTGTGGGAGGCCGCGATGGAAGCGGGCAATTTCAAATTGAATAACTTGGTTGCCGTCATCGATCGCAACCGCCTGCAAATCGACGGGGCCACCGAAGATGTCCAGTGTCTCGAACCGCTGGCCGATAAATTCCGAGCCTTCGGCTGGGATGTCATCGACATTGACGGGCACGATCTTGAAGCTATTCTATCCGCCTTTGAGACTGCCAATAGATCACAGGAGAAACCGACCCTGCTGATCGCCAACACCGTCAAGGGCAAAGGTGTCAGCTTTATGGAGAACATTGTTGGCTGGCACGGCAAACCGCCGAATCCCGAGGAATTGGAACAGGCCCTGCGCGAATTGAAATTGAATGATGCTTTTGATATTGATGCCTTTCTAAAAGTCGGACGTGACCATCAGGAAAAAGTCGAAACCCGGTTGTCGCAGAAACTTCCGAAATTCTCCCGCGATTTCTGGTGGAACCTCCAACCAAACATGAAAGTTACGATGGATCCCACCCGCAAAGGGTTGGGACGGGCTTTGGATGAGTATGGCGACGATAAACGAATCGTCTGTATCGGCGCCGATATCTCCGATTCCATCACCATTTCCGATTTCTACAAAAACCACCCCGAGCGCGCATCCCGCTGGATTTCGGTCGGCGTCGCCGAGCAAGGGGCAACCACCGTGGCGGCCGGCTTGGCCAAAGAAGGCAAAATCCCGGTTTTCGGAACCTACGGTGTCTTTTCCTCGGCGCGCAATCTCGATCAACTCCGCGTCTCAGTTTGTTACGCCGACTACAATGTCCTGATTGTTGGGGCGCATGGCGGCGTCTCGGTCGGTCCCGATGGCGCCACGCATCAGGAATTGGAAGCACTGTTTCAGATATGCGGCCTGCCCAATATGCACGTCGGTGTCCCCGTCGACTCCCTGGAAACCAAACGCATGACCCGCGCCATGCTCTTCGATATCACCGGACCGAAATATCTCCGCTTTGCCCGCGAGGCAACCCCACTGGTTACCGATGAGCACACCCCGTTTGTCTTTGGCACAGCCAATGTCTACCGTTTCAGAAAAGAACAGGAGCAATTTAAAGACGCCTTTGATGTCTGCTTGGCAAGCGAATATAAGTCGGAAAAAGAACAGCTCAGCATCATCTCTTGTGGACCGGAAACCGCTGAAGCCATGCGCGCCGCCTGGATACTGAAAACCGATTACGACATCGAAACCCGTGTCATCAACCTGCATACCCTCAAACCACTGGACAAACCGGCTATCATTGCCGCCGCCCGAGAAACCGGAGCGGTGATCACCGCCGAGGAACACCAGGTCGGTGGCCTTGGTAATCAGGTTGCGGCCGTGATTCTGTCAGACCGTAATGATAAAAGCATTCCATTTGCGATGATCGGCGTCAATGATCGTTTTGGCGAATCAGGATTGCCTTGGCAACTGATCAGAGAATTCGGACTGTCCGCCGAATTCATCGCCGACCGCGCCCGTCATCTGCTTAATATTGGCCAATAAAAAATCCGCTCTTGCAGGGTCTTGAATCCGACCCGGTCGAATTTACGACCCTGCGACATTCCGCCCTTTTTTTATGTTGATATACCCATCGAACCTTACCATTATAAATCATCATGAAATTTGGCATTATCATCAGAAATGTATCCGATTTGCGAGCTCGTCCGACCTTTCATTCGGAGCGCACCAGCCAGCTACTCTTTAATGAATCGGTTACCGTTTCCGCCCGGCGCAAGGGATACCTTAAAGTAACCCTTGCCGATGGCTATTCCGGGTGGGTGGATGAGAAAGCCGTATGTTTAGTTCCCGATACGATACGACCAACAACACCGCGTCCTGTCACTCATATCGTCTCCGCGGCAACCGCCCGGCTTATCCCCGAACCCGGCTCATCGGCCGACGTCCCGTTCTTGTTTTATGGTACCAGGCTGACAGTACGTCGGAAGGACAACAAACGAGGGATAATTAAAACACCGGATGGAAGATCGTACGGGATTGCGTTGCCTAAACTTACTTCACTTCGAGACTTGAAAAAACAACATCCCACCGTCGCCAATATCCTGAGATCAGCCAAACGCTTTCTGGGGGTGCCATACCTGTGGGGAGGGAAAACCCCGTTTGGTTTTGATTGCTCTGGTTTCGTGCAGATTGTGTACGACCTGGCCAGAATTTCACTTCCACGCGACAGCAAAGACCAGCGAAAGGCCGGTGTCCCGGTTGCCCATGCCGCTATCACCCCGGGTGATTTGTTGTTTTACCCCGGCCATGTGGCGATTGCAATGAGCCGGCAACGCATTATTCACGCCTCGCTTGGAGAAGGCGGCGTGGCCGTCAATTCACTCCTGCCGGATACGCCCGGTTTTAGGAAAGATCTGTACGATTCATTTCAGGAAGCACGGAGGGTACTATCATAAATATTCGTTTTTTCACACTGGACCTGCCGCTGAAAAAAACTTTTCGAATTTCAGGCGGCTCGGTTGAAACCAAGCGCAACGTCTTTGTCGAAATCGACAGCCGTTATTACGGTGAATGCTCCGGTTCGGTGTCCTATGGCCCGAATGAAAAAGAGGTCATCGCCGATCTGGAGAAGGCCCGCGACTGTCTCGACTGGCAAAGCGACCTGGCTCCTGCGACTCTCGAAGAAATCCGCGACCTGGAAATCAACAACGTTTCCAGGGCCGGCATCATGACCGCAATCTTGCACCGGCTCTCCGCCGACCGGAAGAAGTACCCCTGGCAAATCATTGGTCTCGATGAACCGCGTAAACTACAAACCTCATTCACGGTCAGTATCGATACCATCGAGAATATGATTAAGCAGATAACGACCCTGCCATATAAAGTGGTTAAAATCAAGATGGGCTTTGATGGTGATGAAGAATTGCCGGCACTGCTCAAAAACATGACCGGGTACAATTTCCGAGTTGACGCCAACGCCGGATGGGAGCTCGATAAAGCCGAACGCATGATTTATGAATTGCATCGGTGCGGAATAAATCTGATCGAACAGCCGACCGACGTAAAACATATCAGGGAATGGCCCCACCTCAAGGGGCACACCTCGGTGGAATTGCTTGTAGACGAAGGCTTGAACAAGCTGGAGGATTATCACCGCTTTGCCGAGTATGTCGACGGTGTCAATATCAAGATGGCCAAATCGGGCGGTATCAAGACCGCCGTGGATATTGCATGCCAGGCCCGGAAGGATCATCGCAAGGTCATGCTGGGATGCATGGTCGAATCATCCGTCGCGATTGCCCCGGCGGTATATATGTCATCACTGGCCGATTATTTCGACCTCGACGGTCCGCTTCTGCTGGAGCGGGACATGGCTGAGGGAATTAGCTATTCCGACGATAAGATTAGTGTGGATGAAACCATTATTGGCGGCCCGAAATTGAGAGAAGACATTGTTCATAATGAAACGATTGCGGATAAGTAACTTTATTGTTTTCGGTCTGTTTCTGGCGGGGATCGCATATGCGGCCGCTCCGGAAATACAGGTCGTATATCCCAAAATCAACACTGCCATCGGGGCCGTGGATTCATCGTTTATCCTCGGCTCGGTGACCCCCGGCGCCCGGCTTGAAATCAATGGACAGGAAGTGTCCGTCCATCCCGGGGGAGGGTATATTGCATTTTTGCCGCTTACACCGGGCGAATTTGTTTTTCATCTGTTGGCGTATACCGATGACGATACCACCCATCTGGACTGGCCCGTCACCGTTCCGATTCCACGAAAATCCTTCGATTATGATTCCCTGCAATTGGTCCCGCTCCCGGCTGCAAAGGAACGTCTGGTGCTGGCATCAGGGGACCGCCTGACTCTGGCGATCGACGGAACCCCGGACTGCATTGCATATTGCTCAATTCCCGGTTACCGCGATTCCATTCCCTTGGTGGAATTCCCGCCGCAAATACAGCCCTTTTGGGGGGAGGCGGTCTTTGGCATGGGGGCGGTCCCGGAATCACTGAAAATACGCGGCCACTATGAAGGGTATCTTGATATTGACCCGAAACAACTGCCCGATTCCAGCCGCATCTTTTATTACCTGCACAGCCCGGGCATTATCGGAATCATAGATAATTTCCTGCACCGACCGCACCGGCCGATCAATTATGACGCCATGAACCTGCTTAAGCTGGGCGATACCGTTGCGATTGATAGTTCCCCTTGCCATCTCTGGATAAATCCCCCGACCTTTCCGCGTATGGTCGAGTTTACCGATTCGGTGCAAATCATGCGGGTCGGGCCACGCAAAGGGTACTTGGCCGTATTCCAGCCTGATGGAGTGCAGGCGCTGGCGGTGGGAGCACACGACGACTGGCTGAAACTGCAATTGTCGCCCACCCAAATCGGTTGGGTGCATCGGCAGTC